>Ga0114932_10000143_pt1 | contig 80938 bp, 83 predicted proteins | sample 2SBtaG_2_FD_87286 | JGI IMG/M metagenome (GOLD analysis project Ga0114932, IMG submission 87286) | Deep subsurface microbial communities from Kolumbo volcano to uncover new lineages of life (NeLLi) - 2SBTROV12_ACTIVE470 metaG | ecosystem: Environmental > Aquatic > Marine > Volcanic ...
CTGAAGGTAACCCAATGCAAATGGCAATGATAATGGCTAACCCCCCTACGGCCTGGTTACTTCTAAAAACAGTGGTCAACCTTAAACCAGGAGATTGGCTAATTCAAAATGCTGCTAATTCTGCAGTTGGACAATACATAATGCAGTTATCACATATATATAATTATAAGACTGTAAATGTGGTTAGACGTGAAGGTCTTGATAATCTGATCTCTCAGTCAAAAGGAGATATATGTGTTATTGATGGCCCCGATCTAGGCGAACGTGTTAGAGAAAAAACTAATGGAGCGAAAATTAAGTTAGCAATTGATGCAGTAGCTGGTGATTCAACCCAATATTTAGCTGACTCTATAGCAGATAATGCACGGATTGCTAACTACGGTCTACTATCTGGTGAACCATGTAAACTTTCACCAGAAGATATAATATTCCGAAATATAAGCTTAAATGGGGTATGGCTAACAATGTGGTTACGTGGACGTAATTCCACTAAAGATCAAAGGGCTAGCGTTTATAATGAATTGAGAAACTATATAATAGAAGGAAAAATGCATGCACAAATTGAAGCAACATATACTTTAGAAAACATTAAAGATGCGGTTGAACACGCCATGCGACAACGAAATGGTAAAATTATTATTCTTCCCAATGGATAGTTACTACAGTATTTTTTTATAAAAATAGTATGTTTATAGAGCCTTAGTTTGACATCAATTTCTACAACTGAGTTCATCAATTGCTTTATTAAGTGGCTGTATCAGGATGGTAAAAATAATTATTAATTTACTTAAAAGCCTAGACCATTTTAGATTTACGAAAACAATGAGAAATGGAAGCATTGTAATAGCGGCTAGTACCAATCCAATATCCCTGTTAACCCCCAATAAACTTGGCCACCACAATCCAAAAAGTAAAATCGCATAAACAAATAGACCAACTGATGCAGCTGAAAAAAGAACAAAAAGCCCTGTAAGGATCCATCTTATCATGCAAAGCATCATGATACGCATTTATAAAATAACTCTTTTTAAAACTTTTCTAGCCAAGGTCTAAGTTCTAATTCCCAAGTCCATGCACTTCGATGCTGATTATGAACATCAAGATAAGTTTTGGCGATAGCATCCGGATCTAATAAACTGTCAATTACAACCCCTTTTGCTTCATCAGATAAGCTTCTATTTACACGGGGATCATCTGGTCCTTTTAGAATGCCACCGTCTATTACGAAATGGCCTATATGTATATTTTTTGGAGAAAGTTCACGGGCCATTGATTGGGCAAGCCCACGAAGACCAAACTTACCCATAGCAAAAGCTGCGGATTGAGGATAACCCTTAACACTTGCCGATGCCCCTGTAAAAAATATTGAACCACTACCCTGCGATAACATCAATTGTGCTGCTTTCTGACCCACTAGAAAGCCTGCATAGCAACTTACCATTATAGCATTTTTAAATTCTTCACGGTCAACTTCAGATATTGGCCCTCTAGCTCTCGCACTGGCATTATAAATCACAATATTTGGTATACCAATTTCTCTAGTCACGCTATCAAATAAGGCATCAACTTGCTCTGGCATTACTGCATCACAAGTGTAGGGCTTAGAGTTAGTTTCTTTACATACATCTTCTAGGTTTTTAATATTTCTCGAAGCTAACGCCACTTGCATATTATTTTTTGTAAATAATCTGGCTATAGAGGCACTAAGCCCACTGCCCGCTCCAACGATTAGTGCAACTTCTTTATCTGACATATTATTTCCCAATCATAATTCTTAATATAAGCGATTAATTTATGTTAAAAGGTTTCAATAAATAATTTTGTTTCTTTTTAGAGATTGACTTGGAAAGTTTTGTATTAAAATTACTATATGTTTAATCATTAGTTAACTTGCATATACTCTAATGGTAATACATTCTACTAGTATTATGTCTGATATAATTCCAAATAATGGTTTCTTGGGTCGTACGCGAAGTATGCTCAGACGTGCATTAAAAGATGTAATCAGTGTAACAAATTTTGGCAGAGCCAAAACTTTAAGGCCAGATTTGCCTGAAGATGATCTAATAACTCTCAAAGAATTAATAGATGTAAGTCTATCAGGTCGTGGCGGCGAAGCGCTAGCAAGAGGAAATGCGGCAGAACTGGGTAGGTATTATCTTGATCTAAATGAAATTGGACAACTTAAATTCTTCAATCTACTTTCAAGAGAATATGGCGTTATTAAAGACCAGTTAAAGGTAGCCATGGATGCTGTGCAAACATCTGCAGACAACACGATCGATTATGAACTTGCGGTAAATAAACTACGTGAATGTCTCTTATCACCCAGAACTAAATTATTCCGCCAATTTAATAGTCTAGATCATGGTATTAAATTTTTAGTTGATATGCGAGCAGACCTTCGCCAACTAATAAATACTAATCCAGAATTAAGATCAGTTGATAATGAGTTACGCTCTCTACTTAGTGGTTGGTTTGATGCAGGTTTTCTAGAATTACGAAATGTAACTTGGTCAGCCCCTGCAGATTTATTAGAAAAATTAATTGATTATGAAGCAGTTCATGAAATAGAGTCATGGACAGACCTCAAAAATAGACTTGAATCTGATCGCAGATGCTACGCGTTTTTTCATCCTAATATGCCGGATGAGCCATTAATATTCGTTGAAGTAGCTCTAGTAGATGGTATCGCTGGAAATGTTCAAGATTTATTAGATGCAACAGCTCCGACAGAAAACCCAGAAAAAGCAAATGCAGCTATTTTCTATTCAATTTCTAACGCACAAGAAGGTTTATCAGGAGTAAGTTTCGGGGACTTTTTAATAAAGCAGGTTCTTGAGAAATTATCTCATGAACTCCCCAACATTAAAACATTCGCAACACTCTCACCTATACCCGGATTTAGTGAATGGCTCGAAAATCTATGTAATTCAGGAAAAAGTTTTCTTAGTAGCGACGAACTAAGGCAGCTCAATTCTTTAGCGGATACTAAAAACGACAGTCATGTATTAATTTCCTTACTAAATCAAAAAAACTGGTATAATAATGACGCTATATGTAAGGCTCTAGAGCCAATTATGTTAAGACTTGCAGCTGATTACCTACTAAATCAGCGAAGAAAGAATAAGGGCACTGCACTTGATTCTGTTGCTCACTTTCATCTTAGTAACGGAGCTCAGATTGAGAAAATAAATTGGTTAGCTGACTGTTCTAATAGAGGAATTAAGCAGTCCGCTGGAATGATGGTTAATTATCTCTATGGTGTTGAACAAATTCTTGAAAATCACGAATCTTATATAACAGGTAATAAAATTCCCGCTTCAAATGCAGTGAAGCTACTAATTTAGCTATGACAGTCATATAAATATTTTATTGAAGAAAACGGCTGTCTTGATTTACTTAACTATATTTTTTGTAATTCTTAATACTATGGAAAGGATGTTATAGAGCAGTGCCGTCTGGGACTTAGTTAATTTTTTAGATATACTTATATCATTTAGTAGATTAATTTTTTAGAAAGTTTAGAGCGAGAAATAATATGTTTTTTCTTATATCTTCGATTAGAATTATGACAGTTATATGTTTATTAAGTGTTTTTTCTGTCATAGAGGTAGAGGCCCAAAGTTCGAAAAAAGACATGCATGGCGGCAGCGATTATCCAATGTATGACTATGATGCAAATCATCCAGCATATAAAGATATTATAAAAGAGGTGTCCAAAGGAAGGGATCATGTAGAAGGACCAGTAGAATATAATACCGAATTTCCAACCTCTGGCGCTCATTATCCTTATCCAACCAGACCAGGATTTTATAAGGAAAAACAACCTTTAGAAAAAATAGTTCATGCTTTAGAACATGGAAACATTGTTATTTATTATGATAAACCGGATGAAAATTCCATGAAAAAAATTAAATCATGGACAGATAGATATAAAGGTAGCTTTGATGGAGTAATCGCAGTACCGCATAGTAATTTAGGCGAATCTTTAGTTTTTACTGCCTGGCGCCTTCGGCTGCATCTTTCAAAAATGGATGTTAGAGCATCGTTTTTTATTGATGCCTTTCGTGGTCGCGGACCTGAGAGAACTGTGAGATAAAACTATAATGAGCTGCTCTATAAAAAAGTAGTCTAATATTTTCTTAACTTATATATAAAAGGGCAGTCTAATGGATCTACGAGATGGAATTGTTGGTTCTATTGGAAATACTCCACTAATAAAATTGAATGGACCTTCTGAAAAAACAGGTTGTACAATATTAGGTAAAGCGGAATTTCTAAATCCAGCAGGTTCGGTTAAAGATCGGGCTGCCTTAGCTATAATTGAAGACGCCGAAGATAAAGGCACTCTGAAACCAGGAGGTATTATAGTTGAAGGCACTGCAGGAAACACCGGAATAGGAATTGCACATGTTGCCAATGCACGCGGTTACAGAACTGTAATAGTAATACCAGAAACTCAAACTCCTGAGAAAAAGGATGCACTACGCAATTGTGGTGCAAAGCTTATAGAAGTGCCTGCCGTTCCCTATAAAGACAATAACAATTATATTAAATACTCAGGTCGTCTAGCTAAAAAGCTAAATGATGAAGATTCTATAGGAGCAGTTTGGGCAAATCAATTTGACAACACAGCAAATCGGCTTGGTCATTATAGGTCTACTGGCCCCGAGATATGGCAACAAACATTAGGCAAATTAGATGGCTTTATATGTGCTGTGGGTACTGGAGGAACTTTAGCTGGGGTCAGTTCATTCATTAAAGAAAAAAACTCAAATGTTAAAATTGGATTAGCCGACCCTATGGGAGCAGCTATTTATAATTATTATAAAAACGGCGAACTTAAGTCAGAGGGATCATCTATTAGCGAAGGAATTGGTCAAGGTCGCATCACCAAAAACCTAGAAGGTACTATAGTTGATATGCCATTCCAAATCCCTGATAAAGAAATGTTACCTGTATTATATGATCTAATAATTCATGAGGGACTAAGCTTGGGAACTTCAAGCGCAATAAATGTTGCAGGCGCAATCCGTATGGCCAATGAAATGGGACCTGGTAATACTATTGTTACAATTTTATGTGATGGAGCTCACCGTTACGCATCAAAAATTTTTAATCTTACTTTTCTAGAAGAAAAAGGCCTTCCACTTCCACCTTGGATGATCAAGTAAAATATTTAACTAATGTTATTATATTTTGTGATTAAATTTATTTATGCTCGTTAATAATACGGTGTTTAAATCAATGTAATTGTTTCAAAAATATTAACTAAACTAAGTATAAATTTTAATGAGTAATGTATTATAGGGTTTTTTTTGAATGTCATATGTAAACGATAAATCGCTAGTAAGTACTTCTTGGTTGGTAGATCACTTAAATGATCCAAACGTAAAAATAATTGATGGCTCTTGGCATCTACCAACATCAGGTCGTGACGGCTACAAAGAATATCTTGATATGCATATTCCAGGAGCTGTTTATTTTGACATAGATAAAATTTCAGACTCTAGCTCTGCACTGCCCCACATGATGCCCTCGGCTGAGGTATTTAGTTCCAAAGTGAGAGAAATGGGAGTTTCCAATGGTCATAAAATTATTATATATGATTCCCAGGGTATATTTTCTGCACCTCGCGTATGGTGGATGTTCCGTGCCTTTGGGCATAAAAACGTATCAGTAATGACAGGTGGCTTTAAATCCTGGATGAATGAAAACAAACCTATTGAAGATCATCTACCCAAAATATCTGAGGGAGATTTTTTAGGGAAATTAAATGCAGATGTGATAAGATCATTATCTGATATTAAAAATAATATTGTAAGTAATAAAGAACTCGTCATTGATGCTAGAGCTACAAACCGTTTCAACGGAAGTGAACCAGAATTCCGTTCTGGAGTTAGATCAGGACATATACCAAAATCCATTAATCTTCCATATGATAAGGTCATTAATAATGACGGAACTTATATTTCGAACAAAGAGCTTGTCGATGTCTTTAATAAATTAGGTGCTAATGAAGAACAGTCAGTTATAACAACTTGCGGCTCAGGAATAACCGCATGCATTCTAGGTCTTGGTCTACATCTTATCGGTCGAAATAACTGGACTGTTTATGATGGCTCATGGACTGAATGGGGAAGCAACAAAGACGTTGAAATAGAGGTCTAAAAATTGGCAAAAAAAATAAGTAGGAATGACGAGACTAAATTAGTTAGCGGCGGACGAAACCCAAAAGAAAATCATGGTATCGTAAACCCTCCAGTTTACCATGCTTCTACTGTAATATCTTCAACTTTAAAAAGTTGGAGAAATCGTGATCCGATGAATGATATAGTCTACGGACGAGTCGGCACCCCAACGCAAAGGGCGCTAGAGGAAGCTGTAGCATTGGTTGAGGAAGGAGACCGTGCAATTACTACGGCGTCCGGACTAGGCGCAATTACGGTTGCTTTAACATCTTTTACAAAATCTGGTGATCATATTTTAATGACTGATAGTGCCTACTTCCCTGCACGCAATTTCTGCAATAATGTACTGGCTAAATATGGAGTAGAAACTAGTTTCTATGATCCCCAAATTGGTGCTGGAATAGCGGACCTTATTCAAGATAATACAACCATAGTTTACACAGAAACCCCTGGTTCATTAACTTTCGAAATGCAAGATATACCAGCCATAGCCAACGCTGCCCACGAAAGAGGTGCAGTTGTGCTGCATGATAACACATGGGGTACACCGCTATTTTACAAATCATTTCAAATGGGGATAGATGTTTCAATACATGCTGCAACTAAATATATAGTTGGCCATTCTGATGCAATGTTAGGTGTTTTGGTAACTAAAGAAAAACACTTTGAAACTTTATTTAAAGGATTTAGGTATTCTGGACAACATGCTGCACCTGATGATTGTTATTTAGCGCTAAGAGGGCTGCGAACAATGAGTGTTCGTCTAAATCAACATCAAGAAAATGCAATTATTGTAGCAAATTGGTTAGAGAGCAGGCCAGAAGTTAAACAAGTTTTATATCCCGCCTTAGAAAGCCACCCAGGGCACGAATTGTGGAAACGTGATTTTTTAGGGGCTAGCGGTCTATTTTCCATAATTCTGGATAAACATTATGATGATATAGCTCTGGGTTCTATGCTTGATCATATGGATTTATTTGCTATGGGCGCTAGCTGGGGTGGATATGAATCACTAATTCTACCTGGATCACCACCGCGAACAGCGACTAGTTGGGACCCCCAAGGTACTCTATTACGTCTTCATATAGGCCTAGAAAACTCGGATGATCTTATTACAGATCTAGATAAATCATTTACAAGGCTTAAAACTAAATAATAATTACTGAGAACATTTCTCGCTAAAGTATTATTAACTAAGTTTATTATATAGCTTGTACGACTCTTACATTGATATTTTGTATTTATTTCAGTCTAATAAACTGCTTAAACCTCAGGTAACCCTAGAAGGCACATTATGTTTGAATATTTTCCAGATAATTATTCTTGGAGTCTTACTACAGCTACTTTATTTGATGAAGTAGGCACTATAAGTGAACCTGAAGAGGCTCTTAGAGCAGTCAAGCATCTTGCTGGGGGTGATAAGGCAACTGCAAATGAGGCTTGGTTCGAGGCTTTTATGAAACTAGCAGAAAAACTGGAGAGATTGGGAGATGTTGATCTTAATGAAGGTCATCCTTTAACAGCTGCTCGTAAATATCATCGTGCAGGAATATATTATTTACGAGCCGAAAGGTTTCTTCATCACAGTGACCCTAGAGAATTAATGACCTACAATCGTGGAATTAACATATATAGAAAAGCCAGAGAAGTGGGACGCGACCCAGTGGAATATATTGATGTCCCGTTTCAAGACGGCCTTATGCCATGTATTTTTGTCAAAGCGAATGGAGATGGTCCCGCCCCTGTTATGATTCATATACAAGGTTTTGATTCATTAAAGGAATTTCATTATCCAATCATAGGTGAAGAGTATCGCAAACGTGGCATGCACATGTTAATAGTTGATCAGCCAGGATCCGGTGGAGCTCTTCGTCTTCATAACCTAACAACTGACCATCAAACGGAACACTGTGTAAAAGTGCTAGTGGACTATGTGCAAACTAGAAACGACGTTGATATAGACCGTATAGGTCTTTCAGGTAATAGTTTAGGAGGATATTATGCTCCAAGGGCAGCCGCATTTGAGAAGCGTCTTAAATGTTGTATCGCTTGGGGAGCATTATATGATTTTGGAATGTTATTTGAAAGTGCAACTAATAAAGAAATGTCCGCTCCCTCAGTACCAGATGTAGTTAGTCACGGGATGTGGGTAACAGGGCAAAAAACTCCCGAAGCTGCGCTTGAAGTAACACGTAAAATGACACTTCAAGGAATAGTTGAAAAAATTACCTGTCCATTGCTTGTAGCTCATGGGGAAAATGATCGCCAAGTTCCATTATGGATGGCGACAAAAACATATGAAGAAGCAATAAACAGCCCTAATCGAAAGCTAAAAATATTTACTTTAGAAGAAGGAGGAGCCGAGCACTGCCAAATAGATAACCGTCAGTTAATTGGAGACGTTATGTCTGACTGGGCAGCCGAAATATTTGGTCTAGACTTATCAGGTATTAATTAGCAAATAACAAAGATAAATATAGGAATAAACAATAGTAAATATCAACAAATTATAACCAATATATCTATAGGAAATTCAAATGACATTGCCTAAAGTAATCATACAACTTTATCCGATGTTCCCTTCTAAGGGCGAACAGGGTCGCAAAGCTAACCGTGGCATGGGTAATAATTCTGATACCTATCAGTGGATTGTGCATGAGTGGACTGAAATAGTTAAAGCCTGCGAAGAATTGGGCGTATGGGGTATGGCAACTATAGAGCATCATCTTCATTCTGAGGGTTATGAGATAGGACCGAATCCTGGCATACTTAATGCCCATTGGGCATCACAAACAAATAAAATTAATGTAGGTGCCTTAGGTTATGTAATGGCTACTCGCGACCCTATACGGGTGGCAGAAGAAACCGCAATAATTGATCATTTATCAAATGGACGCTTCTTTTGCGGAGTTGCGAGAGGATACCAAAAACGTTGGACCAATATTATAGGTCAGTTTAGCGATACACCAGCAACGACTATTCACGGAAGTGATGACGATAAACGTAATAGAGAAATATTTGAAGAACGAGTCGAAATGCTATTAAAATGTTGGACTGAAGAATCTGTAAGATTAGAAGGCAATCACTATCAGGCTCCATACCCCATAGAGACTGGCATCGAGAATTATCCAGCATGGAAAATTGCTCGCGATGCTGGAGTAATTGGTGAAGTTGACGAAAACGGTACCGTGCAAAGGGTATGTGTTGTGCCAAAGCCCTACCAGAATCCTAGACCTCCAGTATTTGTTGGAGTTAATAAGAGCCCGGAGGGGATTCGCTTTTGTGCAAAAAACGACCTAATCCCGACATACTTCATGACAACCGAGGGAATGACGGAATTCGTTGATTTATACGTTGAAGAAGCAGCGAAATATGGACGCCACTTAGTTCGTGGACAAAAACAAAATATGGTACGTTGGCCTCATATAACTAAGACACCTCAAGACTACGATCGCAAACTACTAGAGTATGATTTAGACATCTATAAAAATCTCTATGGGCCATTTTTTCCTTTTTGGCCACAGGGAGGTAAATCTGATTCTGAACACATACAAGACATAAAAAATTCAGGTTTTTTCATAGGTGGAACAGTAGAAGAATCTATACAGAAGTGGAGGGCAACTTATGAACAAGTCCCTGCAGAATACATCACTCTTATTTTTCATTGGGCACAGCAGCCAAAAGAAGATTTGCTAGAAGAAATTGAACTATTTATGACTAAAGTACTGCCGGAGTTAGAAGTGCCCGATTATGCAACTGCTGCAGAATAATAATAAAATAGGACTAATAATATGAGTTTAAAATATGCCTGCGCTATTGCTGGAGTTGCGGAATCTCGACTTGGTGTAGTTCCAGATTCTACAGTTATGACTCTTCAAGCTGAGGCAATGGTTAAGGCATTAGCTGAAGCCGGCCTAGAAAAGAAGGATGTAGATGCAGTATTTAGTAGCGGTAACTGGGGAAGGTTGCCGCAATTACAGGTCGCTGAATATCTAGGTATTAATCCCGTTTATTCAGATAATACTTCTGTCGGTGGAGCTTCCTTCGAATTTCATCTAGGACACGCAGCTGCAGCAATCCAGGCGGGGCTGTGTAAGGTAGCAATCATACTATATGGAAGTACTCAGAGATCACGACGGGAACGTCGTATATTCGAAGCACATTCCGACTTGGGATATCAATATGAAACTCCTTACGGACTACCCATACCTGTGGGAGCTTATGCTCTAGCAGCTTCCAGGCATATGGCTCAGTATGGCACAACATCACAACAACTGGCTGAATTAGCAGTATCAACCAGAGCTTGGGCATCTTTAAATCCCTCAGCTTACCGAAGAGAAAAGTTAACTGTAGATGAAGTATTAGACTCACAAATGATTGCTTCTCCACTACACCGCTTGGACTGCTGTTTGGTTACAGATGGTGGAGGATGCGTCGTAGTAGTTAGTCCTGAATTAGCAAAATCTCTGCCTAAACCACCAGTTTGGCTTTTAGGTCAAGGCGAGTCCCACTCGCATGCACAAATATCAGAAATGCCTGACTTAACAATTACCCCTGCAGCAGAATCAGGAAAACGTGCTTTTGCAATGGCCGGTATTAAACATAGCGATTTAGACGTAGTTGAAATTTATGATTCATTTACAATAACTGTAATATTAACTTTAGAATCTCTTGGTTTTTGTGCGCCCGGAGAGGGTGGAGAATTTGTTAGTAGTAATCGGACAGCACCAGGCGGTGAATTTCCTCTGAACACCAATGGTGGGGGTCTATCATACTGTCATCCCGGGCAATACGGAATCTTTTTACTTATTGAATCTGTGCGTCAACTAAGAGGAGAATGTGGCGATCGCCAAGTTAATAATGCTACTTTAGCTTTAGCTAGTGGAACAGGTGGGGTATTATCATCAAATAGCACTTGTATATTAGGACTAGAATAACATTGGAGTAAAATATATGGCCGAAGAACTGCCAGATCCTGATTCAAGTCCTTATTGGGAGGGGATCAACATAGAAGAACTGAGGTACCAGCAATGTAATCACTGTAACATTTCTATATTTTATCCTCGCTCTATTTGTCCAAACTGTGGAAAACCAGATCCAATATGGCAAACCTCTAAAGGAAAAGGCACTATTTATGCTTGCTCAGTAATACATCGAGCACCGCCAGCCTATAAAGAGGATACTCCTTATGTTGTAGCTTTAGTAGATTTAGCCGAGGGGTTTCGAATGATGAGCAGAATAATAGATTGTGATACAAACTCCGTAAAAGTAGGTCAAGAAGTCGATGTTGTTTATCGTAAAGATAACACGGGAAACCGTATCCCTTATTTCACTCTACATAATTCATAATAATTAAACCGTCTGAATATACTTTCACTTTTGGTATTAGTAATTTTTGATCTATAAGCTAACTTAATTACGATTAGGATCATACGTATATGCAAAACAAACGTGCCCATACTCTGGTCGAAGCTGTCAATGTTATCACTGACGGTATGACTATACTAATTGGAGGATTTGGTGGACCAGGAGTTCCAGAAATACTAATAGATGGTGTTTGTGAACTTGGAGTTAAAAACCTAACTATAGTTAGTAACAATGCAGGTACCGATAAATCGGGAGTTGCAAGATTAATGGACGTAGGCTGTGTTAGTAAACTTATATGTACATTTCCATGGGCTAAAGAATCATATGTTTTCAAAGAGTTGTATGATAATGGTAAAATATCACTTGAAATAGTCCCTCAAGGCACTCTAGCAGAAAGAATTAGAACTGCGGGAGCTGGATTAGGAGGTTTTTTAACTCCGACCGGCGTAGGAACTGACCTAGCAGAAGGAAAAAAACCACTTACCATAGATGGTAAGGATTATATCTTGGAATTACCTTTGAGAGCAGACATTGCCCTTATCAAAGCCCACAAAGCAGATTTAAGAGGTAATTTGGTTTACCACAAATCAGCACGTAATTTTAATCCAATAATGGTGATGGCTGCAAATCACAGTATTATTGAAGTTTCTGAAGAGGTCCCCATCGGGAACCTTGACCCTGAAAATATTATTACTCCAGGTGTTTTTGTAGATAGTTACTTTGTTACTGGTCAGTATAAAGTTGGCAGTGGCGGCAAATAAAAAATTTATAGAAAATAAGCTAAGGTTAAAAAATGCTTCTAAGTAGAGACCAAATAGCAGCCTGCGTGGCTAAGGACTTACAGGAAAACTGGCTAGTGAATTTAGGAATTGGTATGCCCACTCTTATACCTGAATTTATTCCCAAAGAACGCAACGTGATGTTCCATAGTGAAAATGGTGTTGTAGGCATGGGTCCGCCTCCCCTACCAGGAGAGGAAGATTTGGACCTAATTAGCGCTGGTAAAGGTTTAATAACTTTAATACCAGGAGGAGCCTACGTAAATCATACAGATTCTTTTGCCATTGCACGTGGCGGACGACTGGACTGCGCAGTATTAGGCGCATTTCAAGTAGCTGCTAATGGTGACCTTTGTAATTGGCGACTTCCTCACCAAAAATCAGGAAGTGTAGGCGGAGCAATGGATATCGCAGCTGGTGCTAAAAGGGTATACGTAATGATGACACATACAACTCGAGAGGGCGATGCTAAGATTATAGCAGAGCGTACATACCCTCTAACAGCCGGAGGTGTTGTATCTAAAATTTATACTGATATGGGTGTAATCTCAGTCGAAGCCAATGAACTAATCTTAGAAGGTATTGCCCCTGGGATCACGCCAGTAGAGGTACAATCAGCTACTGGTGCTCACCTTAACATAGAAAAAGTTCAAGAAATATCGCTGAACTTATAGAATAAACCTTATGTTTAGGTGAGCAACCATGCTGTAATAAATATTGAAATTATCTGGATGGATTTTCACCAAAGTATTCAATATCAGAATCATTAGCCTGCCATTCAGAATTAGTAGGCCAGTCTAAACAACGAGACGCCGTGTCACCTCCATACCTAACACGAAAAAGAAGAGTGCGTGTTGGACCATTAGTGTATTCATGAACCTCTCCAGGTGGATGCACTACGAATGATCCCGGTTTTACTTCTGTAACTCCCTCTGCAGTTAACATACTACCGCCACCTTCAAAACAAAAGTAAATCTCTGTGGCTCCAGGATGACAATGATTTGGGCTTACCTGGCCTGGTTCCCAACAAGCAACGGTAAAATCACCATCACCATCTGTGCCAAGTATTTTCTCAACATGGCGTTTTGGATCAAATTCCTGTTCATGTGCCAGATCAAATGCATACATATCGTGATCTCCCAATCAATTTCTAATAATCAAGTCCATTGTAAAGTTTCATTTATTAAAAAAACGTTAATACGAAACCTTATTACAATTCTCTTTCTATATTTAATATTACTGGCCGCTTATGTGAAGTACAAATACTATATTACTTATAAAATTTTATAAAAGTAATTAAATTTTAATTATTAGGTTTTTTGCATACCTGAATGAAGACCAAAACACCTAGACCCAATTTTCTTTATTTTAAAGTATCACCTTTTTGAATTTTGACCTTATCTTACTATAATCGTTTCCTACCATTACCAAAGCTGGAACTAAAAAAAGTACTAACAATGTGACTACTAGAAGCCCAAACACTATGGTCGTTGCCATTGGGATCAAAAATCGTGCTTGTAAACTTGTCTCTAACATCATTGGGGCCAAACCTCCTATAGTTGTTAAAGAAGTTAAAATTACTGCTCTTAATCTATCGGTCGCGCCTTCACAAACAGCCACTTGTATTTCTTCACCACTTTTAATCCGGCTGTCTATCGTAGTTATTAATACAATGGAATCATTGACTGCTATACCTGATAACCCAAGTAAACTTATCATTGATAAAATCGTTAAATCAAAACCCATTATCCAGTGTCCTAATACGGCACCTATAAGACCAAACGGGATTATAGCCATGACAGCTATGGGCCTTGTAAAGCTAGCAAAAACCCATGATAGGACAAGGTACATAAGAACGAGACCAACCATAGCTCCGATACGCATATCTCCAAATGTTTCTGCCTGTTCCTCAGCCTTGCCAGAAAAGTGAACGCTGAGACCTTCTGATGAGGATATAGAAAAAATTCCATCTCTGGTAAGATTATCAATAATTTGTCCACCACTAGTAAGCGTTTCATCAATTTCTGCAGTAATGGAAACCTGACGCAGGCCATTTTCTCGTCGAACTAGAGCAAATCCAGTTTTTTCAATAAATTCCACAACCTCTGATAGAGGGGTATTAATACCTTTAGGAGAACTTAGGTTAAGATCTCCCAGAGATTGTGAGGAGAGCATTTTCTTATTAGCTCGCACGCGAATAAGAACCTCATCATCAGCACGAGCAAAACGTTTTGCTATAAGCCCTGAATAAGCATGCCTAACTTGGGTAGCAACTGATTCGGTGGTATATCCTAGAGCTTTCCCCTTTTCAGTAATCTTCATAACAATCTCAGACTTACCATAAGGTAAATCATCATCAATAGAATCCACTCCAGGATAGGATTCCAATAAGTTACGTATCTGTATAGCCGTGCGTTTGAGTGCTTCTGGCTGCCCTCCAGAAAGCCTAACATCTAATTCACGTCCTGGCGGTCCTCCCTGCGCCGGTGTAAGAGATAATGATTCTATACCAGTAATGAGTGGTAGTTTTTCTTTCCACTTATTTAAAAAAAACTGAGTTCTTACTTCACGTATATCAGCAGGTACTAATTCCAAAAAAACGGACCCAACTTCATCACCATAAGTTTGAGCAGACTGAGCCCTTCCAGCAGTCCGACCTACTTTAGCAACGGTTTTTACAATTAGAGTATTGGGAGTAAATCCTAACTCTTTCTCAACCATATAAGCCGCTGATTCTATTTTATTGACCGCAGTTACTGTCGCTGTTCGTCCACTACCCGGCACAAGTCTAAAATTGGCAAATACTACATCTGCCTCTACCGAAGGGAAAAAAGTAAATCCAACTCTTCCGCCTATTACTAAACCTACTGATAAAAGAAGAGCACAAATTGATAATGAAATAGTAAGATAACGAAACCTTATTGCCCATTGTATCCATTTACGAAAAAGACCATCACGAAATTTATCAAAGGCATGATTAAAGCTAACCCTTATACCCGATGTTTTTTCTTTAGTTGAAGATAGGGCAGCCCTCATATGTCCTGGAAGAGCTAAAAAACACTCAAATAAACTGGCTGACAATGCGGCACAAACTGCTAAAGGAATAGCAATAATTATAGCACCTATAACCTCTCCTATTAAAAATAATGGCAGAAATGTAGCAATAGTCGTTAGGGTAGAACTAAATACAGGAGCAGACATTCTTAATGCACTTGTCTCTGCAGCTTCAAGTGCTGAAAGTCCTTTGCGGTGCAAAAATTCTGCGTGTTCCCCTACTACAATTGCATCATCAACAACAATACCAAGCACCAGAATTAGAGCAAACAAACTAATCATATTAATGGATTGCCCAGTTAATGCCATAACAGCCAAGGCGGCCATTAAGGCTGCTGGAATACCCACCCCAACCCAGAGAGCTACTTTGGCGTTAAGAAATAAAAATAGTATGAGGATTACTAATACAAGTCCTCCTAAACCGTTCTTAATTAAAAGCCAGATTCTCTCCTTCACAAGATTACTTTCAACACCGTACTTAACTACGCTTAAGTCCGGTGGTAAAGTTGGGCCTGCACTCTCTAGATATTTATCTAATATTTTAGCGGTTTTCAGACTGTCAGCAGTTGTTGCTCTCTGAACTTTAAGTTCTATAGCTGGCAGTCCGGTGCTGCTAACAGTTACCTGATCATCATTAAATGTCTCATGAACAATAGCAATATCAGAAATATAAAGTTTGCCTCCCTGGTCATCATTTTTGATTTCTATTTTAGAAACACCAGACGCAGATTGTTTTAGTCCCAAACTTCGAATTTGCTTTGACCCAGTGCCAGTTTCTCCCGATGGAATATCTTGCGAGACTCTAGATATCGACTGTGCAATATCAGAAAGGGATAAGTCCACTGACCTTAGTTTATATGGATCTACTTCAACCCATATTTCTGGATCTCTTAATCCGGAAAAGGTAACTCGATCTATACCGAGATTCATCATCTCGTTGCGCATTCGTTTTGCGAAATACCTTAATGATTCTTCTGTATAGGGACCAGACAGTGTTAACCTAGCTATAGTATCATAACGCACAATACGACGAATTTTTGGAGCTTCACTGCCTTTTGGAAGCGATGTAGCCTGACTTACTGCGGATTCAACATTTGACAATGCTGCCTGCATATCAGCGCCCTGATTAAACTCAATAATAATTGAAGCCGACCCCTCTTTTGCCGTGGATCTAACATTTTTTACTTCATCTAAAAACCGAGTTTCAGATTCAATTGACTGAACAATTGAAAGGTCTACATCCTGGGCACTAGCCCCTTCCCATTTAACATTTACCATTATTACATCGAGACCAAAGTCAGGAAAGAACTGAGTATTCATCCGCCAAATACCTGCTAAACCTGCAATTAACATAATAGCAATTAATAAATTGGAAGCAGTGGGATGGCGGGCAAAAACTGAAATTAATCCACGTGGAGCGACCCTTTCAGTATAAGCTTTTGATTTACTATCTAGCTTGCCAGTCACGATTGAGATGACTCTGAATTAGTTCTAACCTTCAATCCTGGTGCAACTTCAGGAATTCGTGTAGTAACAATCAAATCACCGTCTTGGATGTTTCCGGTAATAATTAAATGCGCGCCATCACGTGCAAGAATTTTCACAACACGTTCCTCAAGCCGTCCATTATTATATAGGAATACTGTATCACCAGAATAAATAGCAGTGTCTATAACTCGAAAAGAATTTGAGTATACAATATCAGGTGTTTTAGTTTGTACAAAAGCTCCTGGTCTGAGGTCTTTTAGTTTTTTATTGGGATGAATAGATGCATAAATCCAGACTCCACCTGATGCGGCATCAAATTCACCCTCAGCTCTATTTAGGGTTGCCTCCAATTTTATAGAATTAATACCCGAATTCCAGATAACCGATGCAGGTCGGCCAGCAAGCTCACCAAGTGATGTTATACGTCCATATTGTTCATCGCTCATATGAAACAATACTTCTAAATTAACGTTATCAATAATCTGTGCCACATAATCTCTAGTGTTTACCCACTTACCAATTGCAATAGATATATCAGTAAGCACACCATCAAAAGGCGCTTTCAGAAGAGTTTCGTTAAGGTTACGTTTGGCTATATCAACTCTTACTTCTGAACGTAATATTGTTGCATCTAATCTTTTAAGCTTAGCCTTTAACCTCTTAGTTTCGTAATCATTTGTAATACGAATCTGCCTGGAAGATAGATAGGCAATATTAGAATCATCATTTGCCTTTTTAGAAATAATACCCTCTCCAGATAAACTTACTCTTCTTTCAAGTTCTAGTTTTCTTAGCTCTTCTTGTTTTTTATAGGATTCACTCAATGCAACATTTTTTCTTATTTGAACCAAAACTTCTTCTCTGGACGACCTATTCTCCAATAAAGCAGCTTTAGCATCATCTAGAGATGATTCAAAATTAATTGGGTCAATGGCAAGTAGAAGTTCTCCGCGGGATACTATGCCTCCTTCATAGAAATTATTTCCGATTTCAATAATTCGGCCTTCCACAAAAGGTCTTAAATCAGCCTCCCTGGCAGCAACAATTTTACCTGATAAATTTAATGTAGGCTGTATATCCGTCCTAAGCACACGAGTTGTATCTACTGCCCATTCTCTTTCAATAGGAAGACGCTCAGGATCATTAGGTTTGGTTCTTTCGAGAAAAAAGTACCCGCCACCTCCAATTAGAAGTACAACAAAAACCCAAAATAATTGCTTTACCACCGGTATTTTATTCCAATCTCACTAGCAACACACTTATTACCCATACATGCTCAAATAAATAAACGTATTATATTCTTTATCGCATTCTCTGAGTATTAATTATGTGATTATTGCAAAAACATCATTTAATGCTTGAATTCATATTCAAATATTTTTGATACATCTAATCAATTTACCTACTAAGTTAATACCCAAACCACAGTGCGTAATGCAGAGCATCCGCCGAGCATATACAAAATGATAAACATAAAAATAATTTTCTGAATTTGCACTTTATATCCTTGAGCTAAATTTTGAGAAACCTGTCTCTAATTACCGCCACTACTAAAAACCAATAAAGTCTAAAATATGACCAAATTCCAGTTTTTAGTTTTAATTTATTGTATTTTTCAAGCCCACATTCTGTATTAATATATTTTTCTATTTTCATTTAACCAAACTTCCATAAAAAACTAATTAGAGACCATATAGAATTATTAATATTGAAAATAAATAATAAAACACTACAAAATTAATTTATCATATAAGCAATTTCCTACTTTTATAAGGTATGGTGCGCCCGGCAGGATTTGAACCTGCGACATTCGGCTTAGAAGGCCGACGCTCTATCCAGCTGAGCTACGGGCGCCCAATCACTATCTGCTCAAGTATATTGCTTAAGCTCTCATAATAGTAAATTAATGGCTCCAAGGTATTTTACGCGAAACTGCAAAATTATCAGCATATGCTTTAGGCTTAATAACACGTTCTTGTGACTTCTGAATACTGTAATCAATTCCATGCTTTGTGGCATAAGCAACAGCATCAGTAATATTATCAAAAGTTAGCCGCAATTGCGACATTGTATCACCAGACCCAGACCAACCCGTCAAAGGGTCCAACTGTTGTCGACGAGTTGGTTCATATTCAAGCACCCATTCAATAGTTTTTGCTCGTCCTGATTGCATGGCCGTTTTAGCTGGTTGATAAATACGTGCTTTCATATTGCCTACATTCTCAAAACTATTATCCCCACATAAATTGGGGGGGTTGGTCGGGGCGACTGGATTCGAACCAACGACTTCCTGCTCCCAAAGCAGGCGCTCTACCAAGCTGAGCTACGCCCCGGTAAAAACCTTCTAATCGTTTTAATTTGCTGGAGCAAACTTAAATAGACGATTTATTATATTTTTTTTTATTATTATAAGCTACTAATCCTTTTGAGTCTTATTGATTATTTAAAAAAGGATTTAATATCTATACATTTAACTTCGTGAAAATCTACATGGATCTAAATATTTTACTAATCGGCATTGTTAAATAGTGCATTTTTTACTTTATCTCCAACCTTAATACCATGAGTATTTACCACCCCCGCTGCTAACTCCAGCACTGCACGAACTGGATAATTATAAGAAATAATATCTTTTGAATGTGGAGTTGCACCATAAAAAATATGAACAATAATTCCACTAGAATTAATAAATAACATATCAAGAGGAATGTATGTATTGTTCATCCACATGCTAGCCACCTTCTCTCGTTTGTGAAAAAAAAGCATGCCAGCATTTGAATCTAATTTTAAGCGAAACATTAAACCACGTGATTGTTGAGATGGCGACAGAGCAACATCTACATTAAATTCGTAATTTTTGAGATTTGATTCAATTATAAGTTTAGACTTAGTAAAATTAATAGTTGATTGCCCTCTTAAGCCACTGATGGGCAGAGTCATTAGTGCAATTAAAGTAAATGAAAGTAATTTTCTACTTTGCGTCCATACTAATAAGGTATTTATATACATGAGGAGACCAGTTAACATTGCTCATTGACAGTCTTAATAATATTTCTAATTTTATTACGAATTGGTAAGTTATTTTTTGTATCAGATAGAGTTGTAAACCAATGTTCAGGGGGGTTACGTCCAGCTGACCTTGACCACTTAAGTTTTCGCAGAACCATTTCTGCTCCTGCAGGCAATTCACTTGGTATGTCATAATTATTCAGTGTCGCCCAGACTCCAGCCCAACATCGAGCAACGCTCCACGGATTATATCCTCCACCACCCGTTACCAGAACTTTATTTGAAAGAGTAGCTGACAAACGCACAGCTCTCCAAAGGGAATAATTTGTCAGCTTTAATTTACTTAAAGGATCATCAGCTAAAGAATCTGCCCCACATTGTATAATAATTATTTCAGGTTTTAATTTTTGACCTATAGGTATAACTACTTTATCTAATATTAAATCCATCTCATTATCGTTAAAATTAGACGGCACTGGTAAATTTAGTGCACTGCCACAAGCACGGTCTTCTAAAGCTCCAGTAAATGGCCATCGCCCCTCTTCGTGGATTGATAATGTAAAAACTTTTTCTTCATCATAAAAAGCATCTTGTACACCATCTCCATGATGTGCATCAAAATCAATATAGAAAATTTTAGAGATTCCGTTATCAAGTAAGCGAAGAATAGCAAGTACTATATCATTAAGGTAACAGAATCCGCTGGCTCTATTTTTTTTACCATGATGATTCCCACTAGCTGGACTATAAATAGTTGTTCGGCTGTCATCAGCAATATTAGAACTTAAAATTTCTGCTGCGGCTATCATAGCACCAGCTGATATTGCTGGTCTTGTAAACATAGTTGCGTGAATTGGACTTTCTATCTTACCAAGATTATAGAGTGTACGTATTTCTTTTGATAGACGCTGTCCTTTTTCTCCTTGTCGAAGTGCTTCTATATAATCAGCATCATGAAACCGTAATAGCTCTTCAATGGATGCTATGGAACTTTCGTAGTAAACATTATCGGGCAACCATTCAAGTTGCTTGATTAGATCTACCGTAGCAGGAACTCTCGGTATAGAAAGTGGATGATTCTTATCAAAAGTGGATCTACGATATATATCATTACACATAAACACTGATTGACTATATTTAGAACAATTATCCATGTTTCTTAGCATTATGCCCCGAATAGATTTAACGCTTTTCTTAATTGTCTTAAGTTTATAGCCGTATACAAGATCTATTTATAATAATTTATATATTTTAATTACCCAGAAACCATTGACGAACTATGATTAACGGTCACATATTATAAATCTCTGCGTGGGGGAGCTGTTTACTTGCTGAGAGGTCTCGATTGTCGAGACGACCCCTGGAACCTGAACCGGCTAATACCGGCGGAGGGATGCGTGGCTTGAGATGTATGAAAAAAACCTGATAAAAAATAAAAAAACTTACTCAGATATTAATTTAAAGCCCAGAATTGGCCTTAAAATTACTGGTGCCAACTTAGCCTATAAAAATAATATTGTTTTCCAAAATCTATCAGCTGATATAGTTGCGGCAAAATGGACTTGCATTTTAGGCCCTAGCGGCGTTGGAAAATCTACACTACTCAGAATGATTGCCGGACTTGAAGAAATAAACAATAGTGAGACTGTTACCACTTCTGATGGGGATAACCCAACTCAGTATATTTCTTGGATGTCCCAGCAAGATTTATTGTTACCCTGGCTATCTGTGTCCGAAAACATCTCGTTAGGAAATAGACTTCGAAAAGAAAAAATAGATTATGCATATATAAAATCACTTCTAGTGGACGTTGGTTTAGATCAACGCTCCGATTCTCTTCCAAGGACTTTATCAGGTGGAGAAAAACAACGAGTGGCATTAGCGCGTACTTTAATGGAAGGAAAACCAGTAGTATTAATGGATGAGCCTTTCTCAGCAGTAGATGCTATTACAAGGTCTCGACTCCAGGAATTAGCATCAAAACTTTTACAAGGACGTACAGTTCTCCAAGTTACCCATGACCCACTAGAAGCACTTCGGCTTGGTCATAATATTCATATCTTAAAAGGCCGACCAGCACACCTTGGTAACGTTATTCATCCACCTGGTAAAACACCTCGAGATCCCACCAAACCAGAGCTTCGAAACCTTCATTTAGAAATCCTTAATCAGTTAAGTTATGCTTCAGAAGCAGCATCAAAAGGCATGACCTAATGAAATTTATTCGGCCCGTAATAGTGTTCATAGGAATCATTATTCTTTGGCAGTTAATAGTTAGTCTGACCGGAGTTGCACCCTTTATTCTACCTTCTCCTGTTGATGTACTAACAATTACCGTAGAACGTATTGACATACTAATGGGGCACGCAAAGATTACAATAATAGAAATACTTCTTGGATTAATATTTGGAACTATTTTTGGTGCAATTAGTGCTCTAATAATGTCTTATTATCGGCCTGCTAGATCTTGGCTTTTACCGGTTCTGGTAGTAACCCAAGCAATCCCAGTATTTGCCTTAGCTCCTATACTTGTTTTGTGGCTTGGATATGGCCTTCTTCCAAAAGTAGTTATGGCAACACTGATTATTTATTTTCCAGTTACCGCAGCTTTCTACGACGGACTAAGACGTACGGAAACTGGTTGGCTAGATTTAGCTCAAACAATGAGGGCATCGAAGTACAACATACTGCGTCAAATACGACTGCCTGCGGCAATGCCTGCTTTTGCTTCAGGTTTACGCGTTGCCGCAGCTGTAGCACCAATTGGAGCGGTAGTTGGAGAATGGGTCGGTTCATCGGCTGGTCTTGGTTATTATATGTTGTTGATGAATGGGCAGGTTCAAACAGACGCAATGTTTGCAGCCTTATTTATCCTAGCTTTAGTGGCCACCACTATTTATTTTACCATTGATTCGTTGCTACGTAGGTTAATCTCATGGCAAAACGAAAGTGACCCATCTCATGCAACCTGAATATCTGTTATTGGAGTCAGTTTTATGAAAAAAATTATTATCTCATTGATGAGCATTGGTCTAATTACAATATCATCGCAAGTTATAGCGTCAGAAAAAATGACTGTATTACTTGACTGGTTTATAAACCCAGATCATGGACCTTTAATTATTGCGCAAGAACGAGGCGAATTCTCGAAACGACAAATTGATGTAGATTTAATTGCACCAGCCGATCCTAATGACCCTCCAAAACTAGTGGCAGCAGGACGAGCTGATATAGCAGTGTCATATCAACCGCAACTACATTTACAAATCGATGCGGGATTACCTCTTTCAAGAATTGGTACACTGATTGCTACTCCATTAAACTCAATTGTTTTTCTGGAAAGTAGCTCTATTAAATCAATTGCTGACCTCAAAGGAAAAAAGATTGGTTTTTCTGTCGGAGGCTTTGAAGATGCACTGCTCGGCTCTATGTTAGCCAAGCATGGATTAACTCTCAAAGATGTCACCTTAATAAATGTTAATTTTGCTCTATCACCTTCTCTGATGAGTGGTCAGGTGGATGCCGTCATAGGTGCTTTCCGAAATTTCGAACTGAATCAGATGGATATTCTAGGTCGTCCCGGACGCGCCTTATTTCTTGAAGAAGAAGGAATCCCCTCTTATGACGAGCTAATACTAGTCGCTAAAAATGATAAACTTGATGACAAGCGTTTACGTAATTTTATTGAAGCTGTAGAGGCGGGCACCCAATATATTATCAATCACCCCAATCAAGCGTGGAAACTTTTCATAAAAAATCATAAAGATCTTGATAATGAGTTAAATAGAAGAGCTTGGAGGGATACACTACCTCGTTTTGCCTTGCGCCCAGGAGCTTTAGATAAAAATAGGTATTTGAGGTTTGCCGAATTTCTGAAATCAAATAATCTTATCAAGAAAACTCCACCAGTTTCTACTTATGCTATTGAAATCCCCTAATTCGGTTATGGCATATACCTAAAGGTATTAAATGTGTGTATAATATGATCACATAATATGTGTCTTAATGAATATATAAGTTGAAACTATATTTTAAATTTTACATTCATATTTAAAATAGCCAATTTTTTATTACTTATTTAGCTTAACTTATGCAGATTACGTTTTTCAGCCTCTTGTTGCTGAGCCCATAGAGAGGCATATTCGCCCTTCGCAGCTAGTAACACTTCATGACGACCACGCTCAATAATTGATCCTCCATCGAGAACTAATATCTCATCCGCATCAACAACCGTAGACAAACGGTGCGCAATTATAAGTGTAGTTCGATCTGCCGAAACATCCTCTAATGATTTCTGTATTTCTCGTTCTGTGTTTGTATCAAGAGCTGATGTTGCTTCATCAAATAATAAAACTATTGGCTGCTTCAGAATTGTCCTAGCAATAGAAACTCTTTGCCTTTCTCCACCTGATAGTTTCAGACCCCGCTCTCCCACCTTAGTGTTATAGCCATCTGGTAGGCTTATAATAAAGTCATGAATATGAGCCATGCGGGCTGCTTCTTCTACTTCAGATGGAGTAGCAGATGGTCTACCATATTGAACATTATAATAGATGGTATCATTGAATAAAACTGTATCTTGAGGTACAATGCCTATCGATGCACGAAGACTAGACTGCGTTATATCTCTAATGTCTTGCCCATCTATAGTTATTTTTCCTGCATCAACATCGTAAAACCTGAATAGTAGACGTGAAATAGTTGACTTACCGGCCCCGGATGCTCCAACTATGGCCACCTTTCGGCCGGCGGAAACCTCAAAGTTAAGGTCTTTGAGTATTGCTCTAGTTTTATCATAGGAGAAAGAAACGTTCTCATAACGTATTTCTCCATGACTAACTGATAAATCCTTGGCCTCCGTTCTATCTTTTATTTCCCGTTCAACCTCTAATAAACCAAACATATACTCCATATCTACTAGAGATTGTCGTATTTCACGGTATACAAAGCCTAGAAAATTAAGGGGCTGAAAAAGCTGCATCATGTATAAGTTTACGGCAGCAAACTCGCCAATCGACATTTCTCCGATAGAGACCCGTTTTGCACTTAAAATAAGCAAAATAGTGAGACCAAAGGCAATAATTATGCCTTGCCCAACATTTAATAAAGACAGCGTAGTAAGACTTTTTACAGCCGCTCCTTCATAACGTATCAGTGATGCATCATATCTTTTTGCTTCGTGCTCTTCATTACTAAAATATTTTACGGTCTCATAGTTAAGTAGGCTATCGATAGCTTTTGTGTTTGCATCGTTATCGCTTTCATTCATAGCTCTCCTAAATTTTAACCTCCATTCAGTAAATAGAAGAGTAAAGGCAACATAAATAACTACAGTTATTAGCGTAATAAAACTAAATATGAATCCAAATAAAGACCATAATATTCCACATACTAGAGTAATTTCTACAAGAGTAGGCAGTATGTTAAACAACATAAACCGAAGTAAAAAATCTATGCCCTTAATTCCGCGCTCTATAGCCCTACTCAAACCCCCAGTCTGACGATCTAAATGAAAATGTAACGCCAAACTATGCAGATGACGAAAAACAATCAGTGCTATATGACGAATAGCTCTTTGCCCCACCCTCGCAAATACAAAATCACGTAATTCTGCAAATCCCTGTTGACAAACCCTGAGTAAGCCATAACCGATGAGAAGTGCTATTGGTAAGATCACTTCTTCAGATCCTAAAGCATCCAGTAGATCTACTACTTTTCCAAAAACTGCAGGAACTGCAACAGTAGCCATTTTTGCTAAAATCAAGAGTATTATCGCTATTACTACTCTAAATTTCATTTCCCACTGACCGATAGGCCACAAAAATGGTAATAATTTACGGATAACACTCCATTCTTTACCCGAAGCAAAATTATTTTTACTTTTATTTTTATAAGTTTTATTCATAAAAATTTTTAATTTATATAAGAATTATATAAAACAATTACTTATATATTTTTAATAAAGTATAAAAGTAAGTAAATTCCAAGAAATATTGCTACCCACAAAACCATACTACCGGTGGGCCAAGTTCTTGCTAAAATACCTTGAGGTCCGTGATGTTTATAAAGTTGATCAACTAGACGGCGCGCCCGTAAAATAGTTACTTCAAAAAGGTTACTATGTAATGTGAGTGCCACATTTGTTATTAAAGCAACTACAGCCTTAGCTAAACGGCGATATATCCAGTCTGTATCTATAATTGTTGATTTTGATTGAACTGGGTAAAAACCCAGTTTTATCAATACCGCGAATGAAAGGGCTGAGAAGAAGAGTAATTGAAGCTGCGACAGTATATGTGATTCAGTATAAGGAATATAATTTACTTCAAATGGCAAAATATAAAAAAGAGAAGACGGCCAAACACCAATTCCTACGCAAAGAATTGAGGCCAATGCCATAGCAATCAACATATTTAAAGGAGCCTCCTTTGGACGTTTGCCAGAATCATTTGCAAAAAATGCAAAATAAGGAACCTTAATTGCAGAATAATGAATTACACCAGCCGACGCTAATAGTAATAGTATCCAAACCCAATAATGACCTTCATAAGCTACAGCAGAAAGTATCATTGATTTACTTATAAACCCACAGAATAAAGGAAACGCGGATATTGAGGCCGCTCCTATAATACAAAATATACTTGTGAATGGCATTGTTTTATATAAGCCACCAAGTTCACTAGCTAATACAGTTCCTGTTCTGTGTAATATTGCCCCCATCGACATAAATAATAAGGCTTTATAAATTATATGAGAAAAAGCATGAGCAGCAGTTCCATTCAAGGCAAGCTCAGTTCCAATGCCTATACCTACAACCATAAAACCTAGTTGGTTATTAAGACTGTATGCAAGTACCCTACGCAGGTCATTCTCAATTATAGCGAAAAAGATTGGAAATATAGCCATAATTGTACCAATCCAGATAAGCTCCTCAGTGCCTGCATAGCCCCTGGCTAGGGCGTAGATTGCTAGCTTTGTCGTAAATGCTGACAGTATAACAGTTCCGGTTGGCGTGGCCTGGGGGTATGAATCTTGCAACCAATTATGCAATAGCGGAAATGCGGCCTTAATACCAAATGCTAAAAATATTAAAACACCACCGACAGATTCGAGTCCTATATGATCAAATGCTATATTACCTGTCTCATTCCATCGTATAATAAGACCAGCTAATAATAATACACCCGACCCAACCTGTATGATAAGATAACGCATACTCGCTGCAAGTGCTTCTGGTGTACGCCGTGCTAAAATTAAAAAGACTGATGATATTGCCGTAAGTTCCCAATAAACAAAAAGGGATATGAGATCGCCAGCAAAAACAGCTCCAATAGCCGCACCAGAATAAATTAGTCCTGATAAGTGTTCTTCTATGGTACGTAGATGCAAAGAATAAATTATGCCTAAGAAGATCGCGATTAAAAATACGTAACCAAATATTCTCGATAGCGGATCTACACGTAAAAGTTCTAAATGCTGGCCAAAAGCGGTAATAGCAAAATGGCTACCATCCGGTAGATTGTACAGAATGAAAGATGATAAAATAGGCAAAGCTAGTAGAAATACACCTCGCAAATAACCTTTTAGAAACGGTACTATTAAGGCTCCTAAAATCAGTATCAATCCAGGAGGAATATCAATCATCATAAAAATCCTCAGGCCTCTTTAAAAGCTTCCTAATCTGATGAGATAGAAAAACAAGAAAGATACTGCCTATAAGACCGTAAGCCCCATAAAATCCAATATATTCATCAACACCCATCTCTGCATGCCGGTGAACAAAGAATTCAGCCACAAATAAAAACACACAGATAAGAGATAAAAGCCATATAATCTTGGAACTATTGATTTTTTTTGCTAACCAACCTGTAGAATTAGATATTTTATCTTCGGTAAAATTATCACTCATAGCGGCCTCTCTAACATCCCGCTTAGAAGCTGTTCAACTGCATTAGGAGCAAAAAATAATATGAAACACGCTAAGGCTGTGAAGCATAAAGGTATTACGCAAAACCAAGGAGCTTCAGCTATACGATTTCGTAGACTATTATCATATTTATCATTTATCTCCGCTAATTCCGTATTGTTATTTTCTGAATCAGCCGGAAGAAAAAATGCCTTTATAACAATTGGCATCAAATACGCTATATTTAGTAATGAACTAAGCATAAGAGCGGCAAGCACAAACCAATAGTCTCCGTCCATTCCTCCAAGAGCTATATACATTTTACTCCAAGCGCCTCCCAAAGGAGGTAGTCCGATAATAGATAAAGCACCTATAAAAAAAGCAACCATAGTAAAAGGCATCGTGCGACCGATACCATTTAGCTGGCTAATTTCTGTCTTATGCGTTGCTGTATGTATTGCTCCAGCAACAAAAAAAAGTGTTATCTTACCAAATGCGTGCATAAGTATATGCATTCCAGCACCAATTAAGGCTAGAGGAGTAGCAATCGCCGCACCGAGTACTATATAACCCAGCTGACTTACAGTAGAATAAGCTAATCTTGCCTTTAAATTATCCTTGGTTAAAGCAATAATTGAAGCTGCTAAAACTGAGAAAGTGGCTAAATAAACTAGCCATTCAGAAGCACCGGTAGCAAGAAGATGTTCAGAACCAAATATATATATAGATACTTTAAGGATAGTAAAAACACCCGCCTTAACAACGGCAACCGCATGTAACAGTGCACTGACAGGAGTTGGGGCTACCATAGCATTGGGTAGCCACTTATGGAACGGCATCAAAGCAGCTTTACCAATACCGAAAGCAAATAAGGCCAGCAATAAGCCGGTAGTTATTGAATCTGCCTTTCCTGATAAAATACCGCCCGGAGTAAAATCTAGAGTGCCGGCTAAACTAGAAGTCCAAAGGATTGCTGGAATAAAAAATAATATTGAAGTACCCAGCAAGATAATTAAGTAGATACGCCCTCCTGTTCGAGCTTTTGCATTTCCATGATGGGCTACTAATGGATAGGTACTTAAAGTAAGAACTTCATAAAATATAAATAGAGTAAATAGATTGCCAGAGAATGCAATTCCCATCGTGGCTGACAGCGCCACAGCAAAAGCGACATAAAATTGGGTTTGTCGAGGTTCCCTATTACCTCGCATATAACCAATTGAATAAATTGAATTAATAATCCAAAGGAAAGATGCTATTAACGCGAAAAGCATTCCGAGCGGTTCAACTTGAAAAGCCACTTCTAAGCCGGGAGCTACATTTAATACTAACAACTCTGGCCGCTCGCCGTTACTAATAGCAGGTAAAATCTGAACAACATTAGAGAACAACAAAACTGAAGTTATTATAGTTACTGTCTCTCGAATGTTTTTTTGTCGACCAAATAACCAAATTAAGACTGCACCGAGTGTCGGTATCAGAAGAGAGGCAATAATTATACTATATGGGCTCACAGCTTCACCTAATATGCTGCGCTAATAAGTGAAGAAGCAATATGCTGAACTAATCCAACAGATAGAGAGGTATCAAGACCGAAATATACTGCCGCTCCAACTAACAAGAACGAAGGCAAAAGCATTGATGAAGGTACTTCTCTTAATTGATCGACTTTTACAGTTGGCTCTCTAAAATAGGCTACCTCAACCACCCTACCAATATAGAGCATAGTGACTAAAGAGGCTGCAACTATAAGAGCAACTGCCCACCACTGACCTTCCTGCAACGCAGCCAGAGCTAAATACCATTTACTTATAAACCCTACAGTTCCAGGAGCTCCCAAAAGGCTTAAACCTAGTATTACAAAGCCTGCCATAGTAAATGGCATTTTACGCCCGATACCTGCCATGTCTTCAATTTTAACCGATCCCAATCTAAACATCACAGCACCAATTAGTAAAAACAGCCCCGCCTTCATGATGGCATGATTAAACATATGAGCGATAGCGCCAGTCAGACCAATTTCAGTTGCATAACTAATCCCAAGAGTGATAAATCCAATTTGTGCGACACTCGAATAAGCAAGCATTCTCTTAATATTACTTTGAAAAACAGCTACAATGGAAGCAGCAAACATGGCCAGCAAAGAGAGAACAAAAAGAATTTCAGGTAAAGGGGTGCTTTGAAAAAATTCAACGCCACCAAATACTGTAAAAAAGAATCTAAGCAAGAGATATATAGCTACTTTGGTGGCTGTACCAGCCAGAAAGGCACTCGCTACCCCGGGAGAATACGCATAAGCGTTTGGCAACCATAAATGCAATGGAAATAGAGCTAGTTTTAAAGATATTCCCACTGTTAAAAAAGCCAAAGCCGCCAAAACAGGACGTGAGTTTTCTATGAGCGGAATTTTTTGCGCTAAATCATAAAGATTTAGCGTACCGGTCATTGCCCAAAGTAACCCTATGCCTATGACGATAAATGTTGCACCAACAGTGCCCATAATAAGATATTGGTATGCAGCTGTTAAGCCTCTACGATCAGGGCCCATGGCTATCATTACATAGCTAGCCAAGGAAGAAATTTCTAAGAAGACAAAAATATTAAAAGCATCTCCAGTAATACTAACACCCAAAAGGCCAGTTAAAGCCATCAGATACATTGAATAGAACCAAGACTGCTGAGATTTCTCTATACTTTGAGATATACTTTTCTGAGCATAGGGAACTATAACAGCGCCTACCCCCGAAACTATTAATAGAACAAATGCATTTAACAAATCTATACGATACTCAATACCAATTGGGGCAACCCAACCGCCTAGTTCGTAAGATATAACTCCTCGACTCATCACTTGTAATAATAATAATATAGCTATTGCAAATGATAACCAGCTCGCCAAAATAGTGATAAACCATGCTAAAAAATAATGCCTAAATAAAGCACAAAGAGCGGCAGCAATTAAAGGAATGACCACTTGAAGAGCGGGCAAATGCATATGAAATTGGCTCACTATTCCCTCTCCATATCATGTACTTCGTCATCTTCGATTGTTCCATATGCTTCATGAATTCGAACAACAAGAGCCATTCCTAAAGCTATAGTAGCCACTCCAACCACAATAGCTGTCAGTATTAATACGTGCGGTAGAGGATTAGAGTATAAATCAAAGTCTTTTGATATAATTGGCGCCGTACCGCCTAAAATTTTACCAGGGGAAAGAAAAAGTAGATACACAGAGGTCTGAAAAATACTAAGACCCACAAGCTTCTTTATCATGTTTCCATGTGCAGCAACAATATATAGTCCGGAAATCATTAAAACTATTGTTACCCAATAATTTAAATTAGCTAGTATTTCTGTCATTCGTTTTCTTCTTCACTAACTAAGGCATCTTCAGCTCTTCCTCCAAAGGCATAAAATATAGCAAGCATTGTGGATGAAACAGTAACAAACACACCAACCTCAACGATTAGTATACCTAGATGTTGCCCAGCTTTTGGATAACTGCCTAATGGAGAATAATCTAGATAATTTGCCCCAAGTAAAAGGCTAAGAATTCCTGTCCCTGCAAATATCAATACACCTAGAGGTATTAGAGCGAGTAATATTCCTTGCGGTACTACCTTGCGTGCTGCCGATACTCCAAATACTAAACCATATAAAATAACCGCCGCAGCGGCAGCTACACCTGCTTGAAAGCCACCACCTGGTCCATAGTCTCCGTGAAACTGTACATAAAGGGCAAAGATCAAAATAACCGGTAATAATAGCTTTACCACTACCCTCAGAATGATGGTATCCCGCATCATTCGTCTGATTCCTTTTGATTATTAAACCTGCGGCGTCGTGTCATAACACCACTAAGTAAGACCAATACACCAATGCCTCCAGTGAAAATCACTGTTGTTTCGCCAAGTGTATCATAACCTCGATAACTTGCTAAAACGGCAGTAACTACATTAGGAGAACCGGTTTCGCGAACAGAATTCTCTATATAATAAGGAGCCACATGTTGATTCTGAGGATTATCTATATGGCCAAATGGCGGCAAAGAAACTGTTCCATAAATAAGCATGCCACCTGTAAGACAACATACTATAATTGGAAGTATAGGACTATGTCTCAAGGGTGCTTCCCTTGACCTAACCAAACCTAAGACTGCCAACATTAAAACAGTAGACATACCAGCTCCAACGGCTGCTTCAGTCATTGCCACATCTACTGCATCGAGTACTACCATTACAGTAGCCATCAAAAAGCTATAAATGCCGCTAAGCATTACAACTACAAATAAATTGCGAGAACGAATAATTCCATAAACGGCAACAATCATCATAAGTAGCAGTATTGTATCAGTTACGAGTTCGATTATTCATCCTCCCCCGCAATATGACCGCCTGTTTCGTCGTTATCTAATTTTGGCAAGATACCTGCATGTAAAGCTGCTTGTGCTAGGGCATGTGTTGCTACTGGACTAGTTAAGAGTATTAATCCCATAATAATTATTAGTTTCGCAGTAACTAATGTAAAACCCGACTGCAAGATCAATCCAATTACTATAAACCCTGCTCCAAGGGTATCGGTTACTGACGCACCATGAAGTCTGGTAAAAAGGTCAGGAAAACGTATCAAGCCAATCATCCCGGTAATACAAAAAAAACCACCCGAGAGTAAAAACAACCAACTCAATAGATTTATAATAGCTTCCATAATTTAATTTTCGTTAGGGTGAAAATATCTAAGAACCGCGAGCGTGCCTATAAGGTTTAATAATGTATATAATATTGCAATATCGAGAAATTCTGGACGTCCGGCTACAAAACCGATTAATGCAAGGGATAGAACTGCCAACGTAGCCGTTGAGTTAACTGCTAGAACCCTATCAAACATTGTTGGCCCAATTATTGCCCTAACCATAGCTAAAACTAGGCTAATCAAAACTGCAATTAGAGCGACAGTGAACATCATGCGGATGAAAGACCCTCAAATTTAACAACCATTCGGTCCATTTCTCCAGATTGTACATCTAATGCACCTTCCAGGGTTATTGCATGAACGGTAATGCCCCGATCTTCTATTTCTACAGATATAGTTCCGGGTGTTAATGTAATTGAGTTTGCATAAGTAACAATTCCAACTACAGTTTTCTGGTTAGCCTTAACATTTATCAGAGTTGGGCTAATTGGCAATGAACGTGACAAAATTATACGGGACACATTAAGACCAGATTTTATAATTTGCCATATTAGCCAGGGCCAGTACCATCCTGCCCTTATTAGTAGATAGATTGGATGTCCTTCTTTATCTATGGCAGCCATACGGCTAGCTATTATTACTACAGATATTGAGGAGATAGCACCTATAATCATCAACACAACAGTATAATGTCCTGATAATATTATCCAAAATAAATAGGTAACAACTACAGCACTAAAAAAATAAATCACTAGGTTTCCTTAAAACTATAAAATTACTAATAAATAAACATAACTGATAATATGTGTTTATTTGTTATATTAAATTAATAATTACCTATTGGATGAAAACAAATTTGTCGCAGGTATAAAATACTTTTAAAATATCACTATCATTTTATTTGGTATAAGATAGATATCAAGCTTAGTTCAATAGATATTATTACATATATAATCAATTAGACGTGTTATGGCCAAATAACCTTGCTGGATTGTAATTGCATCACTATGTTCAGGTAATCTAATTAACCCCATTTTGAAAGGTGAACCGCCATGGAAATGAATGGCGAATATCGAATAGCAGCCTCCCGCGAAAAAGTGTGGGCCGCTTTAAATGATACAGAAATTCTTAAAAAGTCTATTCCCGGTTGTGAAGAGATAAATAGACTTTCGGAAACAGAAATGACGGCTACTGTAGTTGCTAAAGTCGGGCCTGTAAAAGCTAAATTTACTGGTCAAGTAACATTATCAGATCTCAATCCACCTAATAGCTACCGTATAAGTGGGGAAGGTAAAGGGGGCGCCGCAGGCTTTGCAAAAGGTGGTGCAAACGTTAGCCTGGAATCTGATGGAGATTCTACAATATTGAGTTACAGCGTTGATGCAACCGTAGGAGGAAAACTTGCACAGCTTGGGGCTCGTTTGATTGATGGTACAGCTAAAAAATTAGCTGGAGAATTTTTTACTAACTTTTCTGATATTGTTTCTGATAGTTCTTCCGTCGATGCTAAAATTACCAAATCTGATAATATACAAGATATAGGTCGACCTGAAATTGGACTTGGAACCTGGATTGGCGGCGTAATTATATTAGCAGTAGTGATATTAGCTATAGTAACAGGTTAGTTAATAATGATAATTATTATTATAAATGATAGATTAAAATCTTCATTAACACCTTGACGTCAGAGGCTATCAATAAGAAACTTTAGACTGATGAATTGATCTTTCCTGAACATTTTATATTTTAGGAAGAAATGACGCGGGGCGACCCGACTAGACGGAGGAAAAAGATGCCCACAGTTTCAATGACGGTAAACGGAAAATCTGTTTCGTCAGAAGTAGAACCACGAACTCTATTAGTTCAGTATTTAAGAGAAAATCTTGGTCTAACAGGTACTCACGTTGGATGTGATACAAGCCAGTGTGGAGCGTGCGTAGTTCACGTGAATGGTGAATCAGCAAAATCTTGTACAATGTTAGCAATGCAAGCCGAAGGGTCAGACGTCTCTACTATAGAAGGTCTAGCAGAAGGAGATACTCTGCATCCTATGCAGGAGGCTTTCAGGGATAATCATGGTCTACAATGTGGCTTTTGTACTCCAGGTATGGTCATGAGTGCTATTGACTTGGTGCGTACTAATAACAATCCAAGCGAACAAGAGGTCCGCGAATGGCTTGAAGGAAACCTCTGCCGCTGCACAGGCTATCATAATATCGTAAAATCTATTTTGGCTGGTGCAAAGGCAATGCAAGGATAGGATAGAACAATGAGCGAGACCGGCATCGGTGTCCCAGTTAAAAGAGTTGAAGATAGACGTTTTTTAACTGGACGTGGAAATTATACGGATGACATTAATCAACCGGGCCAATTATACGCTTGGATATTACGTTCTCCTCACGCGCACGCCCGTATAAAAAGTGTTGACATAAAAAAAGCTAAAGAAGCGCCTGGAGTAATTGCAATTTTCACTGGTGCAGATATGGCAGCTGATGAAGTTGGTAGCATTCCGTGTGGCTGGCAAATACACAATAAAGACGGATCACCTATGAATGAACCCGCGCATCCACCTATGTCCTTCGAAAAGGTACGCCATGTGGGAGATCAGGTTGCCATTGTTATTGCCGAAACAAAAGCGCAAGCCCGAGATGGATCTGAACTAATATCTGTAGACTATGAGGTTTTAAAAGCATCAATTATGATGAATGATTCTCTTAGCAAAGATGCAGTGCCAGTGCATGATGATGTTCCTAGTAATATATGCTTCGATTGGGAGTTAGGAGATAAAGAGTCAACAGACGCAGCCTTTGAAGAGGCAGACCATATTGTTTCAATTGAAGTAGTTAATAATAGACTTATCCCTAACGCTATGGAACCTCGCGCTGCTGTTGCTGAATATAATTCAGCTACAGGCAAGTATACGCTTAATACAACCACACAGAACCCTCACGTTATTCGATTATTGATGGGGGCATTTGTGTTACAAATACCCGAGCACAAATTACGAATAATATCTCATGATGTTGGTGGTGGATTTGGTTCTAAAATCTTTCATTATGCTGAAGAAGCAATACTAACCTGGGCATCAGCGAAAGTATCACAACCTATAAAATGGACTGCTGAAAGATCAGAAGCTTTCATTACTGATGCACATGGACGAGATCATGAGACTAGTGCTGACTTAGCGTTAGACAAAAGTGGCAGGTTTTTAGGCCTAAGAGTCAGTACCAACGCGAACATTGGAGCTTACCTATCAACTTTTGGTTCAAGTGTTCCAACTTATCTCTACGCAACACTCATGGCAGGTGTCTACACCACACCTAATATATATTGTGAAGTTAAGACCGTCTTTACTAACACTGTTCCAGTTGATGCTTATCGTGGAGCAGGAAGACCTGAGTGTACTTATTTGCTTGAACGACTAGTTAATAAAGCGGCAAATGAAACTGGAATAGATCCTGTGGAAATTCGAAAGAAAAACATGATTCAATCGGATCAATTTCCATACCAAACACCTGTTGCTCTACAATATGATGTTGGTGATTACCCAGCATCTTTCAATACTGCATTAAAGTCGGCTGATTATGAAGGTTTTGCAGATAGAAAATCCGATTCAGAATCTAGAGGCAAATGTAGAGGTATTGGTATATCAACTTACATTGAGGCCTGTGGTATTGCACCATCGGCAGTTGCAGGGGCATTAGGAGCTAGAGCGGGACTATATGAATCTGCTCAAGTACGTGTTCACCCAACGGGCTCTGTTACGGTCTACACCGGAACACACAACCATGGACAAGGTCACGAAACTACCTTTGCACAACTAGTTGCAGAAAGCTTTGGTATTGAAGTAGATCAAGTAGAAATAAGTCATGGGGACACTGGAGAGGTTCAGTTTGGTATGGGCACATATGGCTCAAGGTCCATGGCAGTCGGCGGACCGGCAATATTAAATGCATGCAATAAAATAATTGAAAAAGCAAAAAAAATAGCAGCACATATCTTAGAAGCCTCAGAATCCGATGTAGAGTTCAAAGACGGAGTCTTCCAAATATCGGGTACTGACCGGGAACTATCGTTTGCTGAAGTTTCGCTTGCAGCTTATGTTCCCCATAACTATCCAATTGAAGAAATTGAACCTGGTCTCGATGAAAACGCTTTTTATGATCCACTTAATTTTAGTTTCCCTGCAGGCTGCCATATATGTGAAGTTGAAGTAGACCCAGAAACTGGCGAGATAGAAATAAATAACTTTACTGCTGTTGATGATGTTGGAAGAGTGATTAATCCTATGATCGTCGAAGGACAAGTACAGGGCGGATTAGCCCAAGGCATAGGACAGGCTTTGCTAGAAGGCTGTGTATACGATGAATCTGGTCAGCTACTGACCGGATCATATATGGATTACACTATGCCTAGAGCTGATAATATGCCTAACTTTAACGTCAGCACCCAAAGTGTTCTTGGAGCCTCTAATCCTCTAGAAGTTAAAGGGGTAGGTGAAGTTGGTGCTATTGGTTCACCACCAGCAGTTATAAATGCAATATTAGATGCTCTTAACCCACTGGGTGTTAGTGATATATCAATGCCTGCTTCACCATTAAAAGTATGGCAAGCCATCCAAAAAGCTCAATAAAATATTTTATCATATCCGTTAGGAAAGAAAATTATGTATAATTTCAATTATCAGAAAGCAAATTCCCAAGAAGAAGCCATTTCTGCTCGTCAATCAGCTGATGACGGCAGCTATCTTGCAGGAGGAATGACACTAATTCCAACCCTGAAACAACGTCTGGCCCAACCAAGTGACTTAATAGATTTATCTGAAATTGCAGATATGGTCGGAGTTACCGACAATGGTGACTCTATCACCATAGGTGCTATGACTACTCATGCAACGGTAGCCGATTCCGATATAGTCAGATCTAAGATTCCAGCTTTAGCCGAACTCGCTAGTAATATAGGGGACCCACAGGTTCGCAACCGTGGTACTATAGGTGGCTCGATATCAAATAATGACCCAGCGGCTGACTATCCAGCAGGGTGTCTTGGTCTAAATGCAACTATAATTACAAATAATCGTGAGATCTCAGCAGAAGATTTTTTTACAAATTTATTTGAAACGTCGCTTGAAGATGGTGAGCTCGTTACAGCGGTTAAGTTTCCAATTCCAGACAAAGCAGCTTATGCAAAATTTCCGAACCCTGCCTCTCGCTATGCAATTGTGGGAGTGATGGTTGCAAAAACTAATGGAGAAACAAGAGCTGCGGTTACAGGTGCAAGCGACACTGGGGTCTTTCGTGCAACAGATATTGAGAAAGCACTAGGGAATAATCTAGATGCAGCGGCTGCAAAGACAGTAAAAGTAGCGGCAGATGGACTAAATAGTGATATTCATGCTTCAGCAGAATACAGGGCTCACCTAATCTCAATTATGGCAAGCCGTGCCGCAGCTGCTGCCTAGGTATAAGTTATTGTTTAAATCGGCCGGATTTCTTAATTGCTCCGGCCGTTTTTTTTTAATTTTGGTCTTATCTTTCAATGAGAAATATAAGCTTTAATATTGATCTCATAGGATATAATTAAACATTATCTCACCAAGATAACGCTGCAGTTGCTTTACCAAACCACAGCTTGGTTAACCTCTAAATTTGAGAGCATGTATTGATAAATTTACCAGAGAACGTTGAAACTACCATGGAACTGCTATCCAAGGGCAATTATATATCAGATAGAAGCCTGGGAACAGCAGTTCATCTCGCCTTACAACTGAAAAGACCCTTATTCTTAGAAGGAGAGGCAGGCGTAGGAAAAACTGAGATAGCAAAAGTTTTAGCTGAGACACTTGGTCGGAAGCTAGTTCGACTTCAATGTTATGAAGGATTGGATGTAGCCTCTGCGGTATATGAATGGAACTATACATCTCAAATGATAGAAATCCGATTGGCAGAAGCTCAAGGAATAGAGGACAGAAATCAATTAGGGAAAGATATATTCTCGGATCGTTTTTTAGTTAAACGACCTTTACTTCAAGCCCTTGAACATTCTACAGAAGGATCACCTGTCTTATTGATTGATGAACTAGATCGCACGGACGAACCCTTCGAAGCCTATCTCCTTGAAGTACTATCTGACTTTCAAATTACTGTTCCTGAAATAGGAACTATTACAGCTCAAGACCCCCCGATTGTAGTAATTACTTCAAACCGAACAAGAGAGATACATGACGCTTTAAAAAGGCGCTGCTTTTATTACTGGGTAGATTATCCAGATGCGGTTCGAGAAATGGAAATTTTAAAAATTAAGGCACCACAAGTGGAAACAAGGTTAAGTGGTCAGGTTGTTACGTTTGTACAGAAGTTACGAGAAATGGACCTCTTTAAGTTACCAGGTATTGCTGAAACTATAGATTGGGCATCAGCACTTAACCAATTAGATGTAATTGAATTAACACCAGAAGCTATAGACGATACTCTGGGAGTGTTATTAAAATACCAAGACGACATTGCCCAAATTCGAGGAAGTGAAGCGGCCTTAATACTCGATCAGATTAAAAATGAGGTAGCCGCCAGACAGCTTTCAACAAGCTAATAAAATGTCAAAGAAATCAATACCCAAAGGCAGTCGAGAAGTTATATCAGCAAAAGAGACGCTAGATAGTATTGAAAACAAGACAAGCGCAAGCGGAAAAATCGCAGCCAATATTATGCATTTTGCTAGAGTTCTTCGAGCTGCCGGCATACCTGTTGGCCCTGGAAAAGTACTCGACGGATTTAAAGCAGTAGAGGCAACGGGACTAGGTAATCGTGAAGACTTCTATTGGGGCTTACATGCAGTTTTTGTAAACCGACGAGATCAACGAGAAATATTTGATCAAGCTTTCCATATCTTTTGGCGCAACCCAAAAATATTAGAAAGAATGAATGCACTAATTCTGCCCTCGCTTGTAGATAATGAACAACAAAATGATACTGAAGAAATTAATAGACGGTTAGCAGAAGCACTTAAAGGAGATAAACCCGATAATGATCAAGATAGCTCGCAGGATGATAGCGAACCAGACTTGACGATTGATGCTGTGATGACATGGTCAGCTAGAGAATTACTACAAGAAATGGACTTTGAGAAAATGTCATCTGAAGAATTATCTTTAGCCAAAAGAGCTATCAAAAAGTTTAAGCTTCCTATAATGGAAGTCCCAACAAGAAGGTTTAAAAGAGATTCTACAGGAGACCGAATCGATATGCGGGCTACCTTGCGTTCTTCTCTTCGATCTGGCGGGTCAACTATATCTCTTAATTATCGTAAAAGAATAAGACGTCACCCTCCACTAGTAGTTCTCTGCGATATCTCTGGCTCTATGAGTAGATATTCACGAATGATACTTCACTTTATGCATGCCATTACAAATGATAGAGATAGGGTAAATACTTTTTTATTTGGAACTAGGTTAACAAATGTAACACGATACTTGCGTTACAAAGATGTTGATGATGCCCTAGACAGGGTGACAGGTGCCGTTGATGATTGGTCTGGTGGTACACGAATTGGAAATAGTTTACGTGAATTTAATTTAAAATGGTCAAGACGCTCACTATCTCAAGGCGCTGTGGTTTTACTAATAACTGATGGCTTAGATAGAGATGCTGCAGAAGGGCTAGAAGACGAAGTTGTACGGTTACATAAATCTTGTCGTCGCTTAATATGGCTTAATCCTTTGTTAAGGTATGATAGATACGAACCAAAATCATTGGGAGCACGCGCTCTACTTCCTAATGTAGATGACTTTCGTTCAGTACATAATTTGGAAAGTTTAGACCAACTCACAAGAGCGTTAAGTAATGAATCAATTGATAGATCAAATATACAACGTTTATTGGAGGCCACAGAATGAATGACACCCTTAAACATACAAAAAATTATGGCCATGATGATGTACTTATACAGGTGTCTAAATGGCGAAATGAAGGTAAAGAAGTAGCTATAGCTACCGTTATTAATACTTGGGGTTCCTCCCCTCGCCCAGTTGGCAGTCAATTAGGTGTTGATGAGGACGGAAATATGATTGGTTCCGTATCCGGAGGATGTATAGAAGGCGCAGTGGTCCATAATGCAAAAGAAGTAATGAATGATAACAAACCTAGAGTACTTTCTTTTGGTGTTAGTGATGAAATGGCTTGGGAAGTAGGACTTGCGTGCGGTGGCAAAGTTGAAGTTTATTTGGAACGAGTTGAGTAAATTTCAATGAACAAAAAGATACTAAATGAAATATTGATAGCTATAGAGAACAAAGAACCTATAGCGTTAGTTTCTGAATTAAAAACGGGTAATCAATGCATTGTCTACGAAGATAGAATTAGCGGTTTATTAAGTATTACAGACGATATTGCTGAATTGGCTCGAGCTTCACTTAGTGATGACTCCAGTAGACGCAACGGTGAGGTTTTTATCCAAGTTTTTAATCCGCCTAAACGTCTAATAATCGTAGGTGCAGTTCATATAGCTCAACCTCTTGTAGAGATAGGTAAAACTGCTGGGTTTTCAGTAACAATTGTTGACCCGCGAGGAGCCTTTGCTACTGGCTCTAGATTTCCAAACGTTGATCTGAATGAAGATTGGCCAGACGAAGCTCTTATATCACTGGGAGTGGATAATAGAACGGCGGTTGTAACATTAACCCATGACCCTAAATTAGATGATCCAGCTCTAGAAGTTGCACTTCGATCAAATGCTTTTTATATTGGTTCTCTAGGTAGCAAAAACACCCATTTAAAACGTAAAGAAAGGTTAAAAGATTCTGGATTTGATGAACATCAAATTTCACGAATACATGGCCCTATAGGACTAGATATTGGATCAAAAAGCCCTGCAGAAATTGCAATCTCTATTATGGCAGAAATCACAAAAGCACTACATGCTAAATAGATATTTTATACATGTCCAAACATCCACCTCTCAATTGTTATTTGATTGTAAACACCAGCCATATTATATGGCTCATTAGCCCATAGTTCTTCAGCCTCTTTTCTATCAGATACATCTAAAAGACATGCGCTTCCTATTATTTCATCACTATTATCGTGTAACAGCGGACCACGAGCTATAATTTTTTCAGATAAACTATTTAAATATTCATGATGTTTTTCTCGTAATAATTTACGTATAGACGAGCTACCCGCTACATCTTTGCAATATAATATAAATTGTTGGGTTTCATCTTTACGCGAATAAGTGAGTTGACGGTGATTTAAAGAGGGACTCCATCTTTCTACAATTATAGTTTCAAAAATTCCTTCAGTAGTATATGGATCTGATTCTATATACTCCTGAGCCCCGATACGGTCTGAAAACTCAATAAACCGGAGGCTACCAATAGCTGAACTACCGTCATCAGTAAATATTGGACCAGAAAACCAAGTTGAATCCTTAAATTTATCTAAATGAGCTATATGAGAGGGTATTGTTGCCGTTCGCAATTCATCAGTACCTGATTTAGATCGACATTTAATCATCCAATGCATATTAAACTCCTATTATTTTGTTTATTTTAAAAAATACGTTTATGTTTTAATAGTTATATAATCATTTTGTCCTTTATCCGAATGGTAACAATAATATGAAGTTTGGACCCGTTCCAGTTAATAGTGCTCTCGGTGCAACTCTAGCACATAGTCAAACGTTGGGCGGTAAACGCTACCGAAAAGGCCAGATTCTCACTGAAGAAGACATTAACGCCATCTCTAATTCTGGTATAATTAATATTACTGTTGCCGAATTAGAAAGTGATGATATTAGAGAAAATGATGCTGCACAAATTCTAGGGAATATACTAGCTGGTAAAAATATTCGTCTAAGTATAGCTAACACTGGCAGAATTAATTTATTTGCTGCTTCCGACGGGCTTGTCAATTTTAATCCCGAGCATATTAATGCTATTAATGCTGTTAACGAAGGAATAACAATTGCTACGCTTAATCTGCATGAAAAAGTAGTTCTTAATCAGATTGTTGCAACAATAAAGATTATACCGTTTGCAGTATCACTGAAAGATTTAAATTCAGTTCAAAAATTAGCTAGTGATCATAGCTTTTTAATAGATATTTTGTCCTTGCGAGCCAGGAAAGTAGCCTTGTTACAAACGACTCTCCCAGGAATAAAAACTAAAATTTTAGATAAAACAACCGCCGTGCTAGATGCCAAGCTAAACAGCCTTGGTAGCCAGCTAACAATTGAAAAAAAATGCGAACATAACCACAATTCAATTGCTGGACATCTGCAAGACATAATTAACACTGGAGCAGAAGTAATATTAATAATGGGTGCCTCAGCTACTACTGACCGTCGAGACGTTATACCTGAAGGTATCGAAACAGCAGGTGGATCTATAGATCACTTTGGGATGCCCGTGGACCCAGGAAATCTTTTATTAATTGCCCACATAGATAAAATACCTATTTTAGCACTACCAGGATCTGCAAGATCTCCAAAGATAGGTGGTAATGATCTAATTCTTCAGAGATTACTGGCAGGACTACCATTAGATGCTACAAGTATCAGGTCTATGGGAACTGGTGGTCTTCTTAAAGAAAGTTCAAATAGGCCTCTACCTCGAGCTGAAGCTGCACCTTATAAAAGTAATAATCATAATAGTTCAACAAAGCCCAAGATAGCGGGCATGGTTATGGCCGCAGGTAAATCTACACGCATGGGGGTAGTAAATAAGCTACTAGCTAAGATAGACGGAAAAACAATGATTAGTCATGCAGTTCAAACGCTACATAAATCAGGTGCTAAACCGATAATTGTTGTAACTGGTTATGAGTCAGAAAGAATTAGAGAAGAACTAAAGACATCTGATGTAATATTTGTCCATAATACCTCTTACGCTGACGGCCTAAGTAGTTCTCTAAAGACGGGCATAAGAAATATTCCTGATGATTGTAATGCGGTAATAATTTCTCTTGGAGACATGCCCAAGGTAAATACTAATCATATTAAATTATTAATAGAGGCATATTCGGCTGATACTGGGCGTGCGATTTGTACACCAACATGGAATGGCAAAAGGGGAAATCCAGTTCTTTGGGCTAATCGTTTTTTTGCGGAAATGGAAGAAATAGAAGGCGACATTGGTGCTAAACAACTCCTCAGTAATAATTCTGAAATAGTTCACGAAGTCGAAATGCCAGATAATGGTATTCTAATAGATATTGACTCACCAGCTATGCTCACAAAAATAATCTTAGAAAAAAACAAATAATTAAAAAATGGATAAGTCTACTAATAAATAGAAATATAAATTTAATTTTTTAATCTAATTCAAAATAAAAAAGTTACTAAATTATTTAAGTCTAAAATTTTAGAACCAATTTAGCTGCAGGACGCTGACGGTAGCGCTTATCCCATTCCTGTACTAAAGGATAGCCATTAATCACCTCTACCTTTGCAAAACGTGCAAACTGCAGCGCAGACTGGAGAGTGCAATCAGCAATAGAGGGTTTTTCACCTCCTAGCAAATCACGGCCGTCACTTAGTATTTTTTCAATATAAACAAGTGCTTTTGGAAATATATTCTTGAGTTTAGCTGCTACACCTGGATTAGGTTCTAATCCCAAAGGAGAATTCGTTGCATGTATATACTCTCCAACAATATTAGAGAACCTAAACTCAATATTTCTTTCAATGTCTCTTGCCAAACCCCTTTCAGTAACATCTATTCCTATCATATTATTCTCAGGGAATAAATCTTCTAGAAAATATATAATAGCAAGAGACTCAACTATAAATCTTCCGTCGTCTAGTTCGAGAACCGGTAGGGCTCCAAACTCATTACGCAATAAATGCTCGGGCTTTTTTTGTTCCCCCTTAATAGGATTCACCAGTACTTGCTCAATTTTCATAGACACTCCCATTTCCTCACGCTCGGCTATATAAAGCATTACTTTAGTTGGATTAGGAGCACCAGGCACTGTGTATAGCTTCATAAGAAAACCTCCTTAAATATTATAAGGGTATTTATTATATATGATGATAAATTAATAAAACGCGAAAAAAATATTATGTCCTACATAGAACATTAACGTAAAATACAAAGACATAATTATGCTTACGAAAATTATTTATTAGAGTTTTTTTATTTAAAGGATTTTATGAAACGTACACCAATCTAATACAATTATAAAATGCTGCGAGTTAAACCTCCATCTATAGGCGTTGCCGTGCCAGTTATATAACTCGCATTTTCACTGGCTAAAAATACAGCAAGTGATGCAAATTCTTCAGGACGGCCAACTCTTCCTATGGGTATAACTGAAGCAACATCTTTTTTAACTTGTTCGATAGTCTTTCCTGTACGCTCCATATTCATCTTATATAAATTTTCTAGACGTTCAGTACCAATTCTACCAGGCATTAACATATTTATAGTTATATTATTCTTAGCAATTTCATAACTCAGTGTTTTTGCCCAATTGGCCAGGGATACGCGTAGGGTATTTGAGATTCCTAATTCGGGAATAGGTTCCACAACTCCAGTAGAGCTAACAATTATTACACGCCCCCAATTCTGCGCTCTCATTCCAGGTAATATAAGATCAGTTAGCCTAAAAACACTTAAAACCATACTTTCGAATTGCTCACGCCAAGTCTTAACGTCAACTTTACTGATCGCGCCAAAAGGTGGACCGCCTGTATTATTTACCAGAATATCTACTCCTCCATATAAATCCTGAACCATATTTACTGCCCGCTCAATATCTTCTGAATTAGATAGATCGCAGCTAATACCATGAGCCTCAGTATTATACTTTTGTGCTATATTTAAAGCCTGTTCAGCACATTTATCTCTATTACGGCTAGAGATGATTACTTTAACGCCCTCAGCAGCCAATGCTTCAGCGATAGCTCTTCCAATACCTTGGCTAGCACCAGTGACAAATGCTCGTTTTCCAGATATTCCAAGATCCATATTTTACTCCAAAAAGCTTCTATATATATTACTTTGTGTCTTTAGTTATAAATTTTATTGTGAGTCTATAAATAAGATGATGGCTATTTTTGAGACATAAGCAGTTGATCATAACTTGTGTTAAGCTCTTCAAAGACAGCACTTGGTAGCCAATAAGCCCAATCTTTTACTCTTTCATTAATCTCTTTTACTTCCTTAAGCGCCAACTTCTTTATCTCTGGGTCCTTAGATGAGGCTCCTACATATTCTGCAGATAACCGTCCCCAATATTTATTTTCTATCTTCGCCATCAGAATAGTTACCTCTACTCCAGAATAAGTCGTGACCTTAGCCACATTCACATTAGCTGGAAATACTAATTTTCCTCGAGGAACAACATCTTCAAAGTTAACTTCAGCAAGAGATCTACTAATAGAATTTATTTTATTTTTATTGAGTTTTCTTCCTTTAGGCATATCTACTAACTGGAATACATCTTCTTTCAACTTGCCTCTTGTAAGTAAGACCTTATTTTCGTCATTATGAAGATTTATTTTTGTAATTTTATCGGAAGGAATAGAAATAATTCTTCTCTGCAACCAAGGTACTAATCTAGTCTGTACGTTAGCTAAACCACTTACTAGCCATACATTATTAGTGTCTGGTTCTCTTATATAAGTACCACTAACAGAACCATCAATAAAACGCGAACTTGGACGACCTACAATAATCTCAGCAAGTACACCACCAGTCGCATTTGAAATTTTTACATAAGCCGATTCAGATTCATCACTATTTATGTCCTCAACTTCTAAACGATTAAAGCGTTCTGGAATAGATGTTTTTCGTTCGATATAGCGCATGTCAGATAGACCTACCAATAAGCGGCGAACATCGTTTTCCTCAACTTTATAACTAAAACGATCAGGGGTTATCCAAATTCCATTAGAACGAGTTAATAAAAATTCTCCAAAGCGACTTTTTATATCGATTTTAGCAGCAGATTCTGGATTAGATCTCAAGGCCTTGAACACCGGTTCGCTAGATACCGTATCAAAATTAGCAGTAGGTCGATCCAAAACAATTAATGTTGCAAGTATCACTGTAACGACAGTGATCACTAGCCAGCTGAAAAAAATACGCGGGCTCATTTCAATTCCTCATTTTTCTAGTGCAAAGCAGTTCTATAAAATCGGGCGCGACGAGCACGGCGAATAAATGCCAATAGTATAGCTATAAAGGCAATTACTACAGGAACCGCCCAAATATTTACTACACGTATTCGATTTTCTAAAGTCTCAACATCGTTTCTTAAAGAACGCTGTACTTGGCGTAAATCACGTCTACTATCTAGCATTTTAACTCGAAAATTATCAATTTCATTCTGTTGCGCCGAAGTCAGTATTACTCCCGTAGTTTGTTCTTCGCGTTTAAGTTCATCAATATTTTTTTCTATTTTACTAATACTATTAAGTAATTCTTGTTCCCTAGCACGAAATTTATCATCAGCTATCTGGCGCATTTCTTTTATTATTTCAAACGGCCTTACTGATAGACCCCTCCCTCGTAAGCCAACTAATGCCTGACTACCACGAAGATTATCTAAAGCATTAATCGCAAAGTCGGCATTATTAGCTTGGGGCATTGTTAGCCGCTGACCTGCAATTTCTTGAACTCTAGCCCAATTTCTGTCAGCTAAAAAATCAGCATCACCAACTAATATCGCATTCAAAGGAACTTTAGTTTCCGATAAATGCGAAGCGTCTACAGAAGCAGTATCTTTGTCTAATTTAGTAACCTCTTTTGGCGGTCCATCAGGGTATAAAGACTTAATATGCCCTGAAATTCTTACTGCTATAGGATAAGATTTATCCTCAGATTGGAATTTTTTCATAAGCGTAATTGGATTTGGTTGCTGAGCTATCTCAAAAGCATCCATCAAATTTGAATTTTTTGAAGTATAAATAAGTGGCTCAAACTTTATACTCGACTCTTTAGTTGGCAAGAAAGCCCCAGCAGAGCTAACAACAATTCTCTGCAGTTGACCACTAACAGTATCATTCTTAGAAAACCTATCACCAACTAGTGTTAACCAAGAAACGTAATCAACAGCAACTTGTTGGCCAGTCTCAGGGTCTGGAAAACCAACGCGAACAGCGTCATCGCTATTAGCAACAAATTTGCCCGCAGGCATTTCAACACCCCACGACTTAAGCAGAGGGGTCATCGCCCCTATCCCAACTCCTGGGGGTGGAAGTTGTCCTGCCTGAGGACCAGCTAAGGCCATAGATTCAGCAAATGGATCAACAAATGCCAAAATACGTCCACCTTTCATAACAAATTGATCTATTGCATATGTTAAGGAGGGATTAAGGGTATGTACGGCAGCTATAACTAAAACCTCAGTCTTTTCAGGTATTTTTTTATCTTCTCTGTCAATGAATTGAACGTCAAAGAATTGCTTCATGCCCTCAACTATTAGCCACTCCTTGTAATTATCGAATTTAGTCCCTTGTAAAGGAAGGTCAGATAAAATAGTAATTCTAGCTTTGTCAGGATTTGCTAAATTATGCACCAACCGTGTTAAATCATACTCTAAAAAAGGACCACGTTCAGGAGACAAATACCCAATGGAGTCTGTGTCATCAGTACTATTTGTTCCTGCCACCCCAAAATAAACAAGCTCTCCTGATTGATCAAAAGGTAAACCTTGTAGGCCATCACTTACTGCCAAATCCTCTTCAGGAGAAAACGGTTCAGGATCAAATACCTCAAAACGAATCATACCATTAGATAATCTCTCGTATTCTCCTAGTAACTCGGTCACTCGAGTTGCATGTCGAGCTATATCGGGGCCAATTTCATTAAAACGCCTAGAATAATATAATCTTACATCTATCGGTTCATCTATTGTCGATAACAATTTCTTAGTGCCATCTGACAAAGTAAATAATTTGTCTTGAGTTAGATCCAGGCGGCTAGAAGTGAAAGCAGTATTAATTAAAGCATTAAAAGCAAGAAAAAATATAATAGCTAATCCTACGCACATTACAGCTAAAACACTTCGATCAGTATTTTTAATCTTTTCAATCATCGTTAGGCACTCTTCTTTATTTCGACAATTGCAGTATTAATAAATAATGCCACCGCTATAACAGAGGCAAAGAATAAAATGTCACGAATATCAATAACTCCCTGTGATAAATCCCCAAAATTAGTAAGGAAACTTAACTCTGCGATAGCATCAACAAACTTTGGAGGTGCCCAAGCTCGAAAGAATGCCTGTACTATCTCAACACCGCTCATAAGAAATACAAAACATAAGACAGCTGCAAGAACAAATGCTACAACTTGGTTTTTAGTTAATGCAGAAACACTTGAACTAAGGGCAAGAAACCCACCCGCCATAAGCCAACTGCCAACATAAGCGGTTATAATAATACCATTATCAGGGTTCCCTAGATAATTAACAGAAACCCAAATGGGAAAAGTTAGAACAAGGGCTATACCCGCGAATATCCAAGCGGCTATAAATTTTCCTATTACTGCTTGGCCAGTTGAAATCGGTAGAGTCATTAGGAACTCCATAGTTCCCGACTTTCGTTCTTCAGCCCATAGACGCATACCAACTGCAGGTATTAAAAAAAGATAAAGGTAAGGATGATAAACAAAGAAAACTTGTAAATCCGCTTGACCGCGCTCCAGCCAATTACCAAAAAAGAAAGTTAATCCACCCGCTAACGCTAAGAATATAACAATAAAAACATAGGCTACTGGTGAAGTAAAATAAGCTGCTAGCTCTCTACTTCCAATAAGATAAATGTTACGCATGACTAGCCGCCTCTTTAACCCCACTAGTAGGATCAACACCTTTTGATCCTACCCCCCCTCCATTAAGGGTTAAATCTCTAAATACATCTTCCAATCGCCCTTTTTCTAGATACATTTCGGCAACCTTTAATTTATTCTCATCAAGCGCGGAGTTAACTTTAGTTAATATATCAGCACCCTTTTTAGGAAAAACCACCAAGTGAATTAGCTCATCAGACTGATCTACATGTTCAACGGAAAGAACCTCATTAATTTCATTCATTACAGTGATACACTTTTCAACATTTTCATTTAACAATCTTATACCAACCGCATTATGATAAACTGATTCCATCGCAAGCTCTGATGGCTTTTTATCTGCAACTATTCTTCCTTGTGAAATAATAATTGCTCTACTACAAACCGCATCTACCTCTTCTAAAATATGGGTGGAAATAATTATTGCCTTAGTGCTAGCCATACGCTCCAATAATTCGCGGACTTCATGCTTCTGATTTGGATCAAGACCATCTGTAGGTTCATCAAGAACTAATACATCAGGTTCGTGAATGATTGCCTGAGCGAGCCCTACTCTTCTCTTGTATCCTTTTGAAAGTGTCTCAATTGGTTGATGTAGCACTCCTTGTAAATGTAAACTCTCAATCGCATGCTCCATTCCATGTTTTCGTTCTTCTCGCGACAACTTACGAATATCGCTAACGAAGTTCAGAAGACTAAAAGGCGTCATTTCTCCATAGAGAGGAGCACCTTCAGGAAGATAACCTATACGCCTCTTCACCTCTATAGGATGGCTTTGTACGTCGTATCCGCAAACCTTAACATCTCCAGCAGTAGGAGATAAGTAACCAGTTGCCATTTTCATCGTAGTAGATTTTCCTGCTCCATTTGGCCCTAGAAAACCTAATACTTCTCCTCGTTCAACCGAAAATGAAACATTATCAACAGCTGTGATAGGACCAAAGCGTTTGGTAAGGCTGTTAATCTCTAATAACATATTCACAACAAATGCTCTCCCTAACTTACTTTTCAAATATTTAAGGCCATAAGACCTATAGTCTACTATAAATAACTATTTTAAATTAATTTTAAAATAATTCGACTCCGCTTTACTAGTTTAATCAACCTGTTTCAAGACCATCGAAGTATTCTAGTAAAATTAAAATATTAGCAGATTATGTATTATGCTAGACTAAGTGCATAACTAATTAATAATATTTAACTATATGAATATGAAAGATAAATTTTATTTAGCTAGGATTAGAGGTAAATAGCGCCCTTATTATTAGACTTAATAAATTTTCTATGGATAAACACATTTGTGAGCCGTTACTCTAGCAAAAGATCTTTCTCCAGATACAATATTAAAACGATACTCACTATCACCAATTACCACTGCATGATGTAGGGGTAAAATACCCTTGGTCGAAGTGGCCGCTCCACTGGGTCTCGTAAAATAGACGGTAATTGGTTTAGCGGGGTCAAACCAAGCCTCAGGTCTACCATTTAAATTTATTTTTGATTCACCAATAGCAGCAATAATAATTGATCTATTAGCGAAGGTAACTGTTTGGTTTGGTCCAGCATAAACAGGGTTTTGAACAACAAATCTTCTTGTTTCAGTTGCGGCTTCACACAAATCTTTTTCCTGAGCAAGTAATATTATTTCCTTAAGTCGTTTTCGTGAAACGCCACTTGCTATACGTTCTTTAACGTTTTGAAGTAATGCTAAATCTTCAGCTTTTGGAACTTCTGATTTATAACGATCGCGCCATTGTACAACTAGACGACGCTCTTCGCGAATAGCAGCTTCAAAACCTATTATATCTGTTTTTAGTTGTTGGTTTAATTTACTAAGTTGCTGTAATTGAGATTCTAAAAGCCGAGTTTCTCTTAGCGCTAAATCAGTACCTAGACCATAAGCATAATAGCCAGCAACTATTGCAATCACCAAAACAAATAGCCAGCGCAACAGCCGAATAACAAACTGTCCACGACGACGGCGTATATAGCGTCTTTCTGAAATTCCTAGCGTCACCTATCACCTCGACGCAGTTGTAATAAAACTAGAAAACCCCTAGCTGTCTAACTACTATAAAACCCATAGAAACACCAATAATACCAAATAAAATAGCAATTATCTTTTCCATAGCACGTTGCGATATCTTACCTTGCAAACGTGGACCAATTTGTCCACCAATAACAACGGCCGGAACTGTATAAACAACTAAGTTCCACGGAATTGCATTTATACCACCAGCCGCAATCAGCGCTGTTACTTGCGTAAATGACGCAGAAGCAATTGTAATAATTACGGTAAATACTGAAGTAGCAGCAGCTACAGCAACTGGAACTCGATTGCGCTTTACCAATTGTGGCATTATTACCTCTCCAATTCCTACACTTAATAAACCAGTGAGGAAGGCACCAATTCCAGTGCTCAAAACACCTAATAAACCAAGTTTTGGTTTATCATATTTATATATATTTCCATCCCTTGCTGTAATAGTTCTTACCGTTTTTAAGTTTGATCCTTTTTTACCGTCTAAACGTTTAATGTCTTTAATTTTATCGTTTGGTGTATGACGAAGAATTATTGGGCAAAGTAAAAGCATCAGTAAAGCATATGATCCCTTAAGAAAAACCTCTTGCTCTTTCATCGTAGCCAATAAGATAGCTCCTATTATAGCTATAGGCACCGATACAATTAAAAACGGTATAGCACTACCAAAATCTATTAGCCTTTTTCTATAATAACCTACAAAACCGGAAGAGAACCCAAATACTTCAGTAAGAAGTGCTGAACCAATCGCGGCTGCAGTGGTAAGAGGGTATTCAGGTCCTAGAATAGGAAAAATAATTACAAAAATAGGAATAAAGAGAGCTGCCCCCCCAATACCGCTTAGCATCGCCGTTGTTGCAACACATATTGATATAGGGAACATAAACCAATATTGAACCCAATCTAGTTCTGCCATGAAAATTAAATTCCTCGTAGGTATAAGTGTAGGTTAAACTATTTCATTAATAGCCTTAAAGTATCGCTATCAATTTTCTCAAAAATAAGCAAACCCATGCTTAATATTAAACACATTTAATGTTTTATAAATTTAATAACATATTAAATTTTAGATAAATTATGGTTGTTGACTTCTTAAAAAGAAGTAGAAAATATTTAAATACGTAAATAAATTAATACATTACCTAAACAAAGTAAATTTGGAGAGAATAATGACAATTCGTTTTGATAATAAAGTTGCTATTGTTACAGGTGCAGGACATGGCCTAGGTCGTAGCTATGCCATATCACTAGCCGCCCGTGGAGCCAAAGTTATCGTTAACGATATAGGAGGCGCCATTGATGGTAGTGGCAGTTCACAAACACCAGCGGAAGAAGTGGTAGCTGAAATTATTAAAGCAGGTGGAGAGGCTATCCCTAACTACGATAGTGTTGCGAGCAGAGAAAGTGCCTCAAATATAGTAAAAACAGCTTTAGATTCTTTTGGAACAGTCGATATACTCATTAACAACGCAGGCATTGTACGTGACAAGTCTTTCCATAAGATGGAACTTGATGACTATGAGTTCGTGCTTCAGGTTCACCTCATGGGTTCAGTTTACACAACTCATGCTGCCTACCCAGTCATGCGCGAAAAAGATTACGGCCGTATTCTTATGGTAACGTCTAGCGCCGGTATCTATGGAAATTTTGGTCAATCTAATTATGGAGCCGCAAAGATGGGTATAGTTGGATTAATGAATAGTTTAAAAGTCGAAACTGGTCGTAATAATATAAATGTCAATACCCTGGCGCCTCTCGCAGCAACTCGAATAGCTGAGCCTTCTGGTATTTTTGATCAATATGATGCAAACTTAGTGACCCCAGAAGCTGTAACGGCTATGGCAACATACCTTGTCAGTGAAGAATGTGTTGAATCTGGAAATATTATTGCAGCAACAGCAGGATATTACTCAAAAGTGCACGTTGTAGAAGGCGCTGGGGTCAGAATGAACCCCCATACAAAGGCCACTCCAGAATTAATAGAAACACAATGGAAAACAATTTTAGAACTGAAAGAACCTAAACCATACTATGACGCAGTGGAGCATTTAAATAATGTAATGGCTAAAGAATGAACCGATCACTCTCTTAAGTATTTTTTCAAAAAATTTGAAGCTTCGGCTATTGATAAACGCGACCTTTCATATAGGCGCTGCCACATCCATATAAAATGTGTGAGCCCTTCTTCAACTTTAAATATTGTTTCTACTCCAGCAAGTTCTAGTGCTTTATTTAAGGCAATATTATCATCTAACAATGGATCAAGATCACCGACCATTACCCAGGTAGGGGCAAGTCCGTTTAGGTTAGCATTAAGAGGAGACAAACGAGGGTCTTTTGGATTTATATCTTGCCCACCTAAATAACCATCCCATATCCATTGCATCTGTCTAACCGTAAGCCCGTAAGTTCCATCACCAATTTTTATCCATGATGGTGTATCTAATTCAGTGCTATAAACACCATATACAAGGGCTAAAGCTTTTATAGATTTATTAGATTTAAGCATTGAGCCAACATACAAACAAATAGTTGCGCCTGCAGAATCGCCGCAAAGTGCTATGCTTGAAGAATCTAGGCCGTATGATTTTCCTTCATTCAGAATCCATTCTGTCGCCAAAATAGTCTCCTCAATCGGCACAGGAAAACGATATTCAGGCCACAATCTATACTCAATGCTTGCAACGGCAGAGTTTGTTTCCATCGCCAAGCGTCTACAAATTTGGTCATAAGCATCTACATTACCAGTCCACCACCCTCCACCATGTACAAATAAAGTTACAGGGACTGATTCTTCATTAGTTGGAAAATAAAGCCGTATAAGTATAGGTCCATAAGGTCCAGGAAGTAATATATTTTTAACAGCCTGCATTGGTATTCTTCCATCAGGCTGATTTAAAAATGCATAATATCTCTCTCGTGCCTTTCTCCCTTCAATAAGGCCAACCTCCGCAGGGTCTGGAAGTGCTACACCAGCTTCTTTTAGTGTCTCAAAAACTACTTGTAATTCTGAATCTACAGGCGACAACATGACTAATAATCTTTCTGAAAACATATGCAATGATGCTTTTATACCAATACAGATACTTATCAAAAAATCTGTTTACAAAACGTAAAAGTTTAAGAAAAGTTTTATCACTCCAATACTTCTGTTTCGTTTTCTAACCAATTGCGTAATTCACGCTTAACAATCTTACCATAATTATTTTTAGGCAATGCTCTAGCTATTCTGTAATCTTTTGGCCTTTTGAATCTGGCAATATTATCAAGACATAATTGATCAAGTTCCTTTTTATCAACTTCCTGACCTTCAGATAGAGCTATAAAAGCTATGACTTCTTCTCCCCATTCCTGATGTGGTCGACCTACCACAGCACATTCGCTAACTGCAGAATGACGAAGTAAAACTTCTTCTATCTCGCGGGGATATATATTTGATCCTCCACTTATAATTAAGTCTTTGGATCTATCCTTTAAGGTTAAATACCCATCTTCATCAAAAACACCCATATCTCCTGTATGTAACCAGCCATCAATAAGTGTTTCAGCGCTAATATCTGGTTTTTCCCAATAACCTTTCATTACCACGTCGCCACGGACCAATACTTCTCCAATTTCTCCGCTAGGAAGAGTATTATTATTAGAGTCGACCACACAAACTTCCACTACGCTTTGAGCGTAGCCAACAGAAGCTAATCTTTCTTCAAAACGAGGGTTATTTTCTGCAATATGATCCTCTCTTGGCAAAACAGTTATAGTCATAGGACTTTCGCCTTGGCCATAAATTTGTATTAATTTTGGCCCCAATCGATCAAGTGCACGCTTACAATCTTCAACGTACATTGGTCCACCACCATATGTGATAGTTCTTAGGTTATTTGTGTGGGAACCACCATTATGCTCAACAAATCGTTTAACCATGGTCGGGGCTGCAAACATAGCCACTTCGGAATGAGATTCAATTAGTTTATAAATCTCCTCTGGATTAAAACCTCCAGATTCTGGGATCACTTGTTTAGCTCCCGCTGCAAGATGCGGCAAACCATAAAAACCAGAGCCATGAGACATAGGAGCAGCATGAATTGCGCTTCCATTAATTGGCACCCGGTCCACATCCACAAAATAGTTTAAAGTTCCATCCCATAAATTACGATGAGTTAGCATTGCACCTTTGGGTTGGCCAGTAGTTCCACTAGTATAAAATAACCATGCTAGATCATCTGCTGTTCTATGAACAATAGGTATTGAGTCATTTTTCAAAAACTTTGTGTATTCTTTATCACCTACTACAATCAACTGAATACTATGATCAATTTGAGCTATAGCAATGGATGCTTTATCGGCTAAATCTTTCGTAACAAATAGTGCGCTAGCTCTCGCATCATTTAGAATATAGGCAAGTTCTTTTTCATGTAATTTATTATTAATAGGTAGTGTTGTCATACCCGCATGGAGTATACCATGGAAAACTTCCAGAAATTCTGGACAATTTGTCATAAATAATCCAATACGATCATTAATTTTTAGGCCCAACTCAGTTTGTAAAGATCCCGCTATTGAGGAGGCTCTATTAACCAATTCAATATAATTGCAGTAAGTAGTCTCCCCCAATGCTATTGCAGTCCTGTTAGGAAATGATCGCGCGGCGCGAGTTAAAAGAATACCTAAGTTCATAATATTAACCCTTATACCTTTGCTATTATTATTTATTTATGAAAACGTGCCATGCCTTCAAATTTTTTCATTACATCAGGGTGAAAACATGCAAAAACACCATTGCCTAAACCATGTAAACCCTTGGTATATTGCAATTTCGACATTAAATGTTTCCTCAATTATATTTTTGTCGTAGCGTAGCAACATTCATAAAAAAAACTGTAATTACTTTTTGACTAACTTAAGTAATAATAATTACCATTCCATAAAGTTAGCCGCGCGAAGCAATAACGTTCTATTGACACCATCTGAGTGTAAAAAAGCTGCAGAGTCTCTGATCAATTTCTCAACACCTGCCTCTTTCATATAACCATGACCACCATGGATCTCTAGAGTCCAAGTAGCGATTTTCCATGCAGCCTGTGACGCCATAACCTTGGGTAGTGCACCTAATGAAAGGTCCCATCCATATTCCTGATGGTCCGCCAACCATGCAGCGCGGTGTATATACGCTCGGGAAGCATCGATAAGCATTTTCATCTCAGCAATTTGAGCTCTTATACCATCATGTTCAATTAAGGGTTTACCACCCTGCACCCTAGTCTGGGCCCAGTGTAAAGATTTTTCATAACAAGCTACAGCAACTCCCAGTATACTTGCTCCAGCATACGCATTACTTTGTGGAAAAAATTCACCAAGAGTTTTCAATCCGTTATTAACCTGGCCCACAAGGTTTTCTTCAGGAATAAAACAATCATCGAAAAAAAGCTCTGAATTATTTGCTAAGCGTTCTCCCATTTTGTCATGTACACGACCTACGGTAAAACCTGGATGTCCCTTTTCTAATAAGAAGCAGCTAGACCCTTCTGTAAACGGTTTATCTTTATCAGTCTGCACAAAAATAAGAAAAAACCGGGAACGATTACTATTAGAAATGAAATGTTTCATTCCATTTACTATCCACCCACCTTCAGCTTTTTCAGCTTTAGTAGTAAATGATGAAGGATATGGCACCAGATAATTAGAGGCATTTTCTGGTTCAGTAATACAAATGCTAAGGATCGCCCGCGGATCTTCCACAAATGGAATTAATGCCCGAGCCTTTTGCTCCTCATTAAGTGCCTTTTCCATAATTTGAGCGATCTTCAGTGTTTGCGCAAATACAACTGAAATTCCAAGATCGCCACGTCCAAGTTCTTCAACAACCATAGCAGTGGTAAGAGAATCCGTACCCATTCCACCATATTCTTCTGATAATGCCATTGTCCTTAAACCAAACTTATCAGCTGCTTCAATAATTTCCCAAGAAAACCCATCCTCAGGATCAAGTTCGGCATCAAGTATAGCCGCTCGCGGCGTCACCTCCTCTTCAACAAAACGTCGGACCGATTCAAGTATTGCTCTTTGTTCCTCTGTTTGTATAAAAATCTCTTCCATCGTTACCCCATCATAAAATATATAAGATTCGCGGTCACTTAACTGTAATTTTCAATAGCCACTTTTTAAATAAGCTAGCATAATTAATGTGTAGTTAATTTTGTTACCTAATCAGGCCTTATAATACGGTTACGAAGAACCCCAATTCCCGTAACTTCTAGTTCAACAACGTCATTAGGTTCAAGAAATCTATCAAGCTCTAGACCTGAACCTCCGCCAACGGTTCCTGAACAAAAAAACTCCCCAGGATATAGTGTCTCTGCTCGCGAAGTATGAGCGATACAATCCTCAAATTTCCAATACATACTGCCACCGTTACCGCGACTTACTTCATCACCATTCACACGCACTATTAACTCACAATTATATGGATCAAAGGAATCTGCTGTAACTATACATGGCCCAATAATCATACCAGTTTCAAAATCTTTACCTTTTCCGGGTCCAAATCCAGCTGGCATTTCCCTAGCTTGAGTATCTCTAGCACTTATATCATTAAATATTGAGTAGCCAAAAATCATATCTGTAGCCTCTTCAGGCGTAACATCTTTGCCAGGCTTTCCTAGCCAGGCGCCAAACTCCATTTCATAATCTAGAGATTCTGAAAAATGCGGCCATATAACATCTTCATCAGTTCCAATCACACCAAATCTACTAGCTTTATAATAAAGTGGTTGTTCATACCAAATCTTGGGAGGTTCAAAGGCTCCTTCTTTTTCAAACCGTTTCAGGGCTTCTATAGGATCGGGCTCTGCTTCAGCCTTCTTTTTTCTTAACATAGCAAATGCGTTAATTAAATGTTCCTCAAAACACAAAAAATCACGTATTTGTGGTGGAGCTAATATTGGTGATTTTATTTTAACATCAGCAAGAGGATGTGAATTGCGTTCATCTATCGAAGAAATTATCTGCTTAGCTAAATTAACTGCCACGTCTCCTGATTCAATTAAGCCTAACATATCAGAAAAATAAGGTTGATTATCTACTGCTGCTAAATCAACAACGCGTGTTTCATCGAGATTAATTGCACCAACTCTCGGCTCTCCCAAGCCTATAGTAAATGTTACTAATTTCATTGTATCCTCCCTTTATAAGTATAATATTTTACTACTATTCAGCACGTAATATCAAAATATACTATTAATTTATTATGTCTTTAAAAAACTAATTAACTTCAGATAACATGGATTATTCCAGAATATTTATATACAAGGTCTTTTATAAAAGTACTGTCAAACAATTGACTTAGTATTCTGCTAAATTATTTTTAAATAAAAAATTTGATAATTACTGTATCGCCATATAACTTTTTTATCTGTACTATGATAAAAATAGTTAAATTATTTGTTGAACAACCCAGAAAAAATAGTGGGGAATATATACCTTTGGTTCAAAATAATACGGCAATTAATAGTAAGCCAACAATAATATAGGGGGAAACTCATGGCAAAGAAGACTAAAGTTATCATTTCTTGCGCAATAACAGGTGCAATTCATACACCGACTATGTCACCACATATTCCGATTACACCTGATGAAATAGCTCAAGCTTCAATAGAAGCAGCCGAGGCTGGAGCTTCTATAATTCATCTACATGCGCGTGATCCAGAGGATGGCAAGCCTACCCCATCACCAGACGTATTTATGGAATTTTTACCAAGAATAAAACAAAATACAGATGCCGTAGTAAATATAACTACCGGCGGTGGTCTAGGCATGTCAGTAGATGAACGTATTGCTGCAGCAGTCGTAGCAGAGCCAGAAGTAACATCGCTAAATATGGGTTCAATGAATTTTGGTATTTTTAATCTAGCAAAGCGTTATGAAGATTGGAAATATGATTGGGAAAAGCCCTATCTAGAAATGACTGACGACTTCATTTTCACAAACACCTTCAAACAAATTGAATATATTATAACAGAATTGGCAGATAAGCGTGGCGTTAAATTTGAACATGAATGCTATGATGTTGGTCACCTCTATAACACACATTATTTTTATTCAACGGGCCGCCTAAAAGGTCCAATATTTCTTCAATTTATTTTTGGTATAATGGGTGGTATTGGTGCAGAATTAGATCATCTCATGCATATGAAATCTACAGCTGACCGGTTGTTTGGTGACGATTATGTTTTCTCAGTACTTGCCGCTGGTCGCCACCAAATGAACTTTACTACTCAATCAGCTATGATGGGAGGTAGCGTTCGCGTTGGATTAGAAGACTCACTTTACATTTCAAAAGGAGAACTAGCTGATTCTAACGCATCTCAAGTGGCTAAGATACGTAGTATTTGTGAGAACTTGTCCTTGGATATTGCTTCACCAGATGAAGCACGTGAGATACTCGATCTTAAAGGTGGAGACATGGTTAAGTTCTAAATCGAACTTATTTTATTACTGATCAGGACGGTAAACGATGGCTGAAGCAGCGATAGTAGCTACTGCAAGAACGGCAATAGGTAAAGCATATCGAGGTGCGTTTAATAATACACATGGTGTGGACTTAATGGGACACGCTATTAAACATGCAGTAAAACGCTCTGAGATTGATCCATTAGAGATTGAAGATATTCTAATTGGTTGCGGCTTTCCCCAAGGCCAAACAGGCATGAATGTAGCACGAGTTAGCGCAATGCGTGCAGGTATGCCAGTTACTGCCAGTGCAGCCACCGTTAACCGTTTCTGTTCTTCAGGTCTTCAGACTATAGCCATGACATCACAACGAATTATGGTCGGAGAAATAGATATTGGTGTCGCAGGAGGAGTAGAAGTTATTAGCCAATTACCTCCTGAACACCAGGTCGAACCAAAAAGTGAGGATCCTTGGTTAGTTGAGCATAGACCTGATATCTACATGAATATGCTTGATACTGCTGAAAATGTTGCAGAGAGATACAGTATAAGCCGCGATAAGCAAGATGAATACGCCCTATCAAGTCAAAAGCGAACCGCTGCAGCACAACAAGCAGGAAAATTTGATGACGAGATTGTACCGCTAGCTTCAGTAATGCTTTTAAAAAACAAAGAAACTGGGGAAATAAGTGAAAAATCCGTAAATTTAGAAAAAGATGAAGGTAATAGACCCCAAACTAATGAAAATGATTTAGCTAAGCTTAATCCTGTCAAAGAAGGTGGATATATAACACCTGGAAATGCCAGCCAGCTTTCAGATGGGGCATCAGCATGTGTTATCATTAATGCTGATATTGCTGAACAGCGAGGGTTGTCTCCTCTTGGCTATTTCCGTGGTTTTGCAGTTGCGGGCTGTGAACCAGATGAAATGGGCATTGGACCAGTCTTAGCTGTGCCTAAACTTCTTCAAAAAGCAGGTCTCTCCATTGATGATATTGATCTTTGGGAACTCAACGAAGCCTTTGCTGCCCAGACAGTTTACTGTCGAGATAATCTAGGTATTGATCCAAATAAATTTAATGTAAATGGTGGTGCTATTTCAGTAGGCCATCCTTATGGGATGAGTGGAGCGAGACTAACAGGACATCTCCTTATTGAAGGCAAGAGACGTGGCGCGAAATATGGTGTAGTCACTATGTGCGTAGGAGGAGGAATGGGCGCAGCAGGCCTGTTCGAAATAGTATAAAAATTAATAATAATTATTACTTGAGGTTATGTATAATGTCAGATAATCCAATCGATGGTTTCAGATTAAGTAAGGAAGATTTTAGCTTTATTGGAGAAGGCTTACAAAGACCAGAATGTATTTTAGCTGAAAAAAATGGAACATTGTGGTCAGCTGATGCCCGAGGTGGCGTAGTTAAGATTTCACCTAACGGTTCCCAACAAATCATTACGCAATCACATAATGCTGATGCATTTGGCAGCTCAACTGATGATAGTAATAAGTTTGTTGATGGCACCTTACCTAACGGATTAGCCTTTGCAAGTAATGGCGATATTCTGATTTCTAATTTTGGCACTGACTGTCTTGAGAGAATGACCAGAAATGGGGAAACAACAGTAATGTTTGACACTGTTGATGGTGACGCTATCGGCAAAGTAAACTTTGTTTGTCGCGACAGTAAGAATCGTATATGGATTACAGTCTCGACAATGTTACACGACTGGCCCAAAGCTATTGATAAAAACCTAATTGATGGAAGAGTATTATTATATGAAGAGGATAAAGGTGTTCGTATTGTAGCAGATGACGTTCACTTCTCAAATGAGTGTAAACTAGATGCTAACGAAGAATACCTCTATGTTGTCCAAACGTGTGGACGCAATATTGCTCGTTATAAGATTGATGATCATGGAGATTTAGGTACAAAAGAAATTTATGGCCCTAGCGATACTGGTAGGTTTATAGATGGTTGTGCTTTCGATGCCTATGGAAATCTTTGGGGTACGCATGTAATGACGGACGGTCTTTTCGTAATTAAGCCAGATGGCGATTACGTTATGATATTTGATGATTCCAACCCCGAAGAAGTTAAGAAACTTGACGATGCCTTTCAAGCTGGCACAGTTGATGCTGAACTACTACTTTCATGTGGTGGAGAGATTGCAACATGGTGCGCTTCGGTAACTTTTGGAGGACCAGATCTTAAGACAGTTTACGTCGGCAGTCTCCGCTCAACAAATTTACCATATTTTACATCCCCAGTAGCTGGCCTACCGATGGTACATTGGAATGAAGATCACTGATATAAATGAATTTGGGCACTAGTGTGATATCAAACTATAACTTCTTTATCATTTTTAGCTGATTTTACAATAGCCTCTAGGATTTCGACATTATGTAGTTTTTGTTCATTGGTAAATCTGTAATCGCAATTTCCAAGAACAGAATTAGCCCATTGTTCTAAGTTTGCCCTAACTACATTTGACGATGCAAAAGTTTGTGTAGTTAGCTCTTCATCGAGCCAACGAGTAGTTAAGGTTGCAGGTTCTGGAATATCAACATTCGAGTTTTCTCTTGCCTCACACCAACCTTTATCACCAAATATATTAATACGACTATAGAATGGAGTAGTCGCAATATTGCACATGTAACCTGTCGCTCCACTTTCGAAGGTAAATTGAACAGCAACAATATCATTAGACGGAAAAAGGTTTGATCTATGCGCCGTCTGGGCTTTCAATTTAGCCACTGGACCAGCAACTGACTGAAAATAATCTGTTATGTGCACACCTAGGGCGGTAAGAGTACCTGCCGGAGCTTGTTTTGGATCTTTTCTCCAACCCGAAGCAACATTCTTGGTAAAATTATTATGAGACCAATTACACTCTATATGTATAAGCGTACCAAACTTACCCATATCATAATAATCTTTCATAGCTTCTAAAGCGGGTTCAAAACGACGCTCATGTCCAATTCCAACGATAATATTATTTTTCTCACAAGCGGCAAGCATGCGTTTAGCCGCTGTTTTATTTAAAGCAAAAGGTTTTTCACAGAAGATTTGCTTACCGGACTTAGCAGCAGCGATAACTTGCTTTTCATGTAACAAATGCGGAGTAACCAGTATTACTGCATCAATCTCGGGGTTTGACAGAACGTTATCGTATGAATCGTCAATACTTAGACCATTTTCAAAAGCAAAATTAGATACATTATCTATGTCAACATCCACTCCATGGGTAACGTTAATAATCTTACTATTTGACAAACAAGTTACTATTTGTTTACCCCACCATCCCAGTCCTATAACTGCAGCTTTTAACATAAGCTTCCCCAATCATGAGAAATAAATATTTGCAAAACTATTATCATAACAATTATAGTTACTTAACCTCCAGGCCAGCAGCTCTTGCTGCTACCCTTGCCATTGCAGACCAGTCCAGGTCTCGGTCACCTGCGTCTATAGTTTGGCTAATCTGGCCCTGAAGCAACTCACCAAGAGGCATTGGCACCCCAAGGTTAGCCGCGCTATCAATCATTTGAGTTATATCTTTCAAACCTAATTCTGTTCTAAAATTTGGAGGTGAGTGAATATCATTAACTACATTTGAACCATAATATTTGTATATTGGTGCAGAAAACATGGTTGTTGTAATTAAATCATAAAACACCTGTGGATCCACTCCTGCCTTACGAACTACTGCAAAAGCCTCTCCCATTGCCCCTAATGCCCCCGCAATAAGATAATTATTAGAAAGCTTAACAAATGCCGCCATATCAGGTGCTTCACCTACATGTACAAAATTTTTACTAATAGCATCAAAAACTGAGCTGCATCTATCAACATCTATGGCTGAACCTCCAACTATCAAAGTAAGTTCACCAGCTTCAGCAGCATCACCACGACCTATAATCGGTGCAGCAATAAAACCCTTACCTTTTTTCTTATGATTTTTATTTAATAGTCTACTATAATTTACACTGATAGTTTCCATAGATATATGAATAGCATTCTCAGGTAGATTAGAAATAAGGTCTATACCTCCATTAAAAAGTACTTCTTCGACAGATTTATCTCCTTCTAGAACGGTAATTAATATATCTGAAATTTTTGCAACATCTACTGGTTCATCAGCTATATTGGCTCCCTCAGAAGATAAAGATTCTGCCTTAGAGCGCGTTCTATTATAAACAGTCACATCATATCCAGCTTTAAGAAGATTACGGGCCATACCGCTTCCCATAATACCAACACCGATAAAGCCAACTTTCATTCTTTTCTCCATAAAACTACATTTATTAATTTACTGTAAAATAATTTCTTTAAAGGATTATTAATTACATTAATTACTAATGATTTCTTCTAGTTAAGAAGTAATGTAGCTTATCAGTAAAGTTAATTATGAAGTAATAACGTAACTTTATTTATATCTTAGATAAATTATAATATACGCCAATATTTATCCATTTTAACCTTTAAAAATATTAATATGATCTTTCACAAAATTGGCCAGAGAGCGTGCCTTATGACCACTTATATTTTCAATGTTAGCATTTGCACCGGCGGCCACACCCGAACTCACAAGCTTCATTAGGGTTACTTGATGGTCAATTAACCAGTCTGGCATACCTCTTTCTTTCATGGCAGCAACAGCATTTTCTATCGGAATTTCGATAAAAGGTATTTGATTACCAAGCTCATCAGATATTTTGTTAGAAAAATCATTAAGTGTATAATCATATCCACCTAAAAAGTATGTTTTTTTACTATGACCGTCCTCAGTAAGTACCGACGCAGCAACATCACCGGTGTCTCGAACATCAATCATAGCTATCTTAACATCTGCAATTATAGGCATCATTATCTTAGCTTGTCCTAAGACCATAGGCGCCGTATTTAATAGATTTTGCATGAAAAATGCAGGCCGCAAAATAGTCCAATCCATATTACTAGATTTAAGGGCCTGCTCTATTTCCCAGTGAGCTCGACCAATCATAGCTGGTGTATTTTCCTGAACGATAGCGTCTCCTCCAGAAAGTTTAACTATATGTTTTACCCCAACGCTTTCAGCAGTCTCAATAACTGAGATTTCCTGTTGTGCCATTGAAGGGTTATGCCCAGACAATAGAAATAATTTAGTACAGCCTGATAATCCAGTTTCTATGCTAGCAGCGTCATTAATATCAGCCTTTACTATTGATACATCTTCACCAAGTTTTTCTTTAGCAGCTGATGGATCTCTAGCTAAACATACAAAATCTGCATTTTTTGACTTAAGACTAGAAACAACACAACTACCTGTATTTCCAGTTCCACCAATAATTCCTATCATTATCCTATCTCCGTATTGTCAATATATAAAAACTGATTCATAAAACACCTTACTTATAAGCTGAGAAAAATTATAAATCTTTTCTAGAATGAGCCTCTGCTGAAGAATGAGCGCCTATTTCTCTGCTAGGCAAACCACCTTTAATATTTTGCCCAGTTGGATTCCAAGTGCAGATATTAGCACCCTCTGACCATATTGTTTTATAAAAACCAGGCACAAAATATTCAATAAATGAGAGTTCTTCCTCACCATCATTTAAAAAATAATGTCTTTCATTATCATAAATATATATAGTGTCGCCTGCACTTATTTTATATGGTTTTTCATTTACAAAAAACGTTGCATTTCCCTTTAAAACAACCTGGAAATGCTCTGCTCCTTCATGGTGGTGATTAGCCGCTTCAGTTCCTGGAGGATAAAGTATCATTTCTCCCTTTGCCACTTTGGTACCTGAAAGCTGAGGAGTCAGCATATAAATTCTTTTACGTGCATCAAATTCTGAATTTAAAACGGGTTCTTCAGTCCAATTCACACAACGTAAAGCCATATTATTTGGGTCCCATTCATGATCAAATCGTGGAGCATTTGGAACTGTTGCACGAAATAATGTTACATCATTTAAACTAATAATTTTTACCTTTAAACCAGGTGGTAGTAATAAAAAATAATCTTCGGTTATTTCTTGCTCCCCTAATTCTGTTTGAATTAACGCGGATCCATTTAATGTGTGCACCCAAGAAAGAGCATCGCTTTTAACACTAAAATCAGCTTCGGCACCATTTTCTAAATGCCACATCTCCGTTTTAACATAGTCTGATTTAACTCTATCAAAGTTTATTAATTCTTTTACTTCAACGCCTAAACCCAAATTTTCATAATTTATTTCTGATTGGTTAAATATAACTGGCATATTGAGAGCTTCCTAAATATCGAGTGTTTAATCTTTGTTATGAGGAACCATAGCTATCATATCTATTTCAACCCTAGCGCCTGGCGAACTTAGGTTATTTATGCAAACCATAGTGCTTGCAGGTTTCCAATCCCCAAAATATTCTCCCATCACTTCGTGCATAGCATCAGCTTCGCGCATATCTGTAAGATACTTAGTTACTTTTACAACATTGTTCCAATCTATATTACACGCATCTAGTGAGAGTTTAATATCATTCATAGCCCTCCGCGTTTGTTCACGTATATCATCTGGTAGAATGTGTTCCTCATGCACATGAGGGTGCGAGTGATAGAGAGGTATCGCTGTAGAACCAGAGATAAATAGCAAGTCACCACCACCTTGAATATAAACAGATGGTGAATAAGGAAGTTTATCAGCTTGACTGGGGTCTGGATGGATTGAGTTTATTTTCATTTGCTAGATCTCCATATGCTTATCTGATTTACAAAGTAAACAATAATAGTCAATCTGTTTTCAATAACAACAGCTGCTTTCATTTTATAATTCCTAACTTTACTTTATTAATTTTTTTAAATTAATTTGGATAATTTAAATACTAGCGCTAAAAGCTCCTACAAAGATATTTATGAAAGAAACCCAAGCAATCTAGATAAAGTCTTGAAATAAAGAGCCATATCATATGAAAAACCGTTTAATGCTTAGTATTGGTTTCATAAGTGCAGCAATATTAGCTTTTATTATTGCCAACATACTAAGCTTTCTAGTTTTGCTTATAATGGGAGCACTTCATACTCAACCAAATTGCTGCACTCCCAGTTGGTTTTTTGATATAATTTTTAACCCCACTACTTCAATAATATTATGCACTATAGTGGGAGGGCTGCTAGGCGCTAATTATGTTCGTAAACGTCTATAGTTTATTTAACAGATGAAAAATTTGTTGGTTGAAGAATAGAGTTTGATAGAGAAGCTACAAGCGGTCCATTCTTTTCTGTTTCAGCTCTCTTACTGTGCCATTCAGGATCATTTTGAAAAGAATTCCATTTCTTTTCTCTATCAGCAAGAGATTCCCATTCCAGCATATAGTATAAAGTTTGATTATTTTCACCAATTAAAGTTGTCCAAAATCCAGCCTGACGAATTCCATGCTTTTCCCATATTTCAATTGTTATGTTTTCAAACCTATTTAAAAGATCAGGCAGTCGTCCCGGAAAACAATTGTATATTCTAAGTTCATAAAGCATATTTAATTCCCTATTTATTAAAATAAATTTATTATATTGTTGATAGTCAATCGGCACTTAATAAATCAAAACTATTTTATAGGAAGACTATCTTTAGTTATAATTCTACGCTGCACTTCATTCAGTTCTGCTGGAGACATTATTTTTTTAAGTCTCCCAATTAATACTGGAGCCGCTTTATCTCCACTTTCATTAGCTCTATGTAACCATAAGTAAGATCTAATAACATTTTGTTTAACTCCGCGGCCTTCAAAATATAAAGCACCAATAAAAAACTGAGCTCTTTTAGATCCATCTAAAGCTAGAGGCAACCAAATCTCATAGGCCTTTACATAATCAGAACGATTATAGGCCTCTATACCTTGCCTAATAGGTCCAACAAGTAGCGGAGATGACTTTGAAAAAACATCTGTAACTTCATTATTATTTTTATTTTCTGATCCCTTTTTAATAATTCCCACTTCTGGCTCAGTCCGTTTATATTTCTTAATATCAAAACGTAACTTACTTATTATTTTCTTCAGTTCTAAAGATCTATTTCTTGCGGCGATACGCTCTAACTTTGCATCATCTTCTATCTTAACATTTTTGGATATAGCTTCAGATAACTTAAGGGATAATGTAACCAACTCATTTTCTAATTTATTCTGGGTTAATTTTCTTTTTATCTCAGAGGCTTCTAATTCGTTGCTAAGGATAGCTAATTTATTTTTTAGTTTTATCATCTCCCCAGTAATTAAAAATATTTTATTTTGTTCTAACTTATTATTAGCTATACTTTCCGATAGCTCTAAATGAAGTTTGGTAATAGTACTTTTTGAATTAAGAGCATCTTTTTTTGCTGTATCTCGTTCTTCATTAAGAGTTTTATGCAGAAATTCTTGAGACTTTAACGAATTAGAAAGCTCTATATTAAGATCACGTATACTAATTTCTAACGATTTGACTCTATCTTTTGTTTCAATCAGAGAGGATTCCAATACAGGTATACGGCTCTGAACTCCTGTTATAACTCCAATCAAAAATGCGGCTAACCCAATCAAAATAAATATAATTAAAAATGGGTTATATAACCTCTTTAAAAATGAATTATAGCTTTTCATGAGCTAACAATTTTTATATTTATTAAGCACAAACGCATGTACACTAGATATAAACTCGGTATGAACCATTTTCGATATCATCGAATATAGAGGGCCCTTTTGGTTGCCAACCTATTAAAGCCCGAGCCTTATCAGCATTAACTCGAACATTAGAGCTCATCGCATATGCCATGGCTGGTCCCCATTCCCGAATTGCCTCATACATAGGAAACGTTTTTGTTGAACTACTTAAGTTGAGCATTCTACCAACCGATTTATTAACTTCGATCATTGATGCCTCACCTGACTCAATATAGAAAAATGAACCTGAAGGAGCTTCGTTTAAAGCTAAGCAATATGCATCCGCACAATCCTCTATAAATACATTAGACCAAATATTTTGTCCTTTGCCTATGTGTCGCGGTATGCCGGATGATTTAGCTAGTTCTATAAAAGTAGGTATTTGTGGACTATGAGGCCTTACCCCAAGTCCCTGTCCGTAAATAAGGCAAGGGCATATTATAATAGAATGCACACCATCATTGGCTGCATCCAGTATCATACGATCAGTAGCTATTCTTCCAGCTTTTTCTGGCAGAGCACTAATAGGAATATCCTCATTATAAATAACATCGTTTTCTTCGCCGCAAGCGTTATCAGAAACTATACTAGTACCACTAGTTTGGATGTACTTTTTCCCAGTACCACGTAATGCATCAACCAGCACTCTGGCTGAAAATGGATTATCAGCATCAGCAGCATTAATAACAGCGTCTGAAGATCGAGCATTCTCATCCAAGACCTCTAAATTCTCCAGAGTTCCTATGCGGGGAATAATACCCCTTTTTTCTAAAAGCTTAGCCCTACTTTCATTTCTTGCTAATCCTATTACTTTATGGCCTGCTTCTATTAATTTATGGGCTACAGTCCCGCCAATATAACCAGTCGCACCAGTTAGAAATATTTCCATTCATAAAACCCCCATAAAAAATTTATCTTTACTTAAAATACTTTATATATATAGAAGGACCAACGAAACATATGAAAATAACTATTATAGCTTGTATTTCTAAATAGAAAATCATCTAGGGCTTGACTCGTATGTCATAATACCTATTTGAATATGAGAGAGGTTATTTACGTCACTGTCTTTAAAAGACAATAAATAGAGCGTAAAGTCCTTATCTTTAGGGAAGAGAAAATCATTATAAGCCGTTACCTGGCCTTGTTTGGAGAACGGTGAGATAATGAAACTAATGAGTTAATAAATCTAATTATGGATGACACAAAAAATATCGATACTCAGGTCGAAGACGATTTTATTTCTGGATCTTTGCAGCGCGCAGAGGAACCAATGACACGCCTTTGCTTGAAATGCAGAGAGCAATTCAGTAGTGAGTGGTCGGGCGAGCGTGTTTGTAAACGCTGCAAATCGTCGGGAACGTGGCGGAGTGGACTTTAGGCTCTGTTTATAAAAGTAGGTTTAATAATCTAATTACACCGTTCCCAACCCATAGGCACAAAGCCTTCTTAAGGTGCTGGATAGTATTATTATATCTAGCGCTTATGGTGTAGGCTGACCTAAACAGTTCTATATATAATTTTTTTTTAGAAATATTTTTGAAAATTGCTTCAGCTACTATTAGGTATACTTGCAATATTTAACGAAAATGCAACTAAATATATTTAAAATTTGAGGAATTCTATAATTAATTAGAAAAGTCGGAGATTTAAGTATGACCAGAGATAATATTACTGTTCTCAAAAATCGCCTAACGCCTTCACAGTGGAAAATTATCAACCAAGAATTCCCACGTTTTTCAAATGAAGAGATGAATCGACGACGTGATTTCATAAATAAGTGGATTAAAGAATATGATCTTGATCATATTCTAATATATGGAGCTTATTGGGCTGGAAATGCAGTATGTTTTTTTACAGGATGGCCGGTAACAGCCGAGGCTGCAATTGTTTTTACGTTAGAGCACAAACCTACGATGTGTGTTCAATTTTATAACCACGTTCCGCAAGCCAGCCTAATTGCTTATGAAACTGACGTGAAAGCAGGTAACGATTCTTCTATAGAGACCGCAATACTAGCCATGAAGAAACGAGGAAAAATAAATCCCCGAGTAGGCGTTATAGGACCCTTATCAATGGGTCCCTACCGTATATTGGAAGAGAATACATCCGAAATAATTGATCTAAACCGTGACTATAGTAATTCAAGGATGATCAAGTCCGAAGAAGAATTCGAATGGTTAAAAATAGGTGCAGTGTTAAGTGATTTATCTTACGAATCTGTATTAAAAAATATAAGAATAGGTGATAATGAACGCAACTTGGGAGACTATGTCGAAAGAGCATACCTTCCTTTTGGGGCAACTAACCTCATTCATTTTTTTGGGGTTACCAATATGGATAACCCTGATTGCTGCGTACCTCGTCAATGGCCATTGACTCGTCAAATAAGTAATGGAGATATCGGCTTTACGGAAATTAGTTCTGATTTCTGGGACTATTCAGGACAAATACTAAGAACATTTACAGTAGGAGATGATCCAAATTCACTATATAAAGATCTTCATATAACGGCTGAAGCTACATTTGATTCTATAATGGCAATACTAAAGCCGGGTGCGACAGCTCAAGATATATTTGATGCATCATCAATAATAGAAGAATCTGGTTTTACTATTTATGATGATTTAGTTCATGGTTATGGTGGTGGTTATTTACAACCAATTTTAGGCTGTAAAAGTCGTCCTGCTGGTCCAATACCTAATTTAACTCTAGAGCCAGGAATGTGCATGGTGGTTCAACCCAATATCATTACTAAGGACCAAAAGGCTGGTGTTCAAACCGGAGAAGCAGTTAGGATTACGGAGAATGGAGTTGTATCTTTGCACGACATACCACGAGGCATACACCGTATTGATCCAACCTAGACCCCACGAATGCGGTCTATTAGGCTATTACATTCATTAGGAATTTTATTTCCTCTCCATACCACATGCCCATCAGGGCCAACTAATGTTAGGTCAGCACCGTAATGGCTTTTCAAATTATTTTCATTACAGTCAAATAATTTTATTGGAACGCCAGATTTATTAGCGGCAAAGAATAATCTATCAATTGACTTAACAGAATTAAATTTTAATAAGGTAAACCCTGTGCCAAAGTGGTCACAGATAGCTGAACCATCCTTAAGCCAAACATGTGGAGCTCTAGAACCAGGTCGAGCAGTAGATATATAACTGTATGGCTCATCAGGAACTGGTAACGACTTATCTTGCCATATGATCGATGAATTATCGTAACGAGCTCCCAGAACAATACCAGGTATTAAAAACTCACGCTGTCCGTGATTAATCAGGTGATACCCTAGCTTATCTCTTTCAACTTTGCCTGCTTTACTATCTTCTTCAATCTTAGAAGAGACGCCAAACGAACCAATCGACTCTGCAAACTCTGTAGCAAAAGATAAGTTACGAATCCCTATTGGTCGACGATCTTTCTCATAACTTTGAAGAAGGTTTGGCCCACCCCAACCATTTATTACAGCCGCAAGTTTCCAGGCTAAATTTACACCGTCGTCAATACCAGTGTTCATACCTAAGCCCCCAGTAGGAGTAAATAAATGAGCTGAATCACCTGCTAACCAAACTTTGTTACTTCCATATGATGTGGCTATTAATGCATGACCAGCTGTCCATTGTTGTCTTAACAATATTTTGGATTTTACAGGTACTCCTGCAGCCCTAGAAATTAAATCTTTATCATCGATTGTGTTGGCTTTATTACTATCAGGAATTCGCGTGAGTAAAACAAATTTATTTCGTCCATCAACTGACATTAGAAGAGCACGCAGATCAGAAGTAATTATCCAATATTGCCACGATTCTTTTAATTTTAACCATTGGTCGTTGCGCTCAGCATAAAAATACGTTGCCTGCATTGCCCCCCCCATCATGCGCCGTAAAACCCCTCCTTCACCTTCGTACTCAATACCCAATTGACGACGCACCTTGCTTCGCCCACCATCTGCTCCAATCAAATATTTAGCGCTTACATTATATTTTGTATTGGTAGATAAGTCCCTAATTTTAGCAGTTACACCTCCATTAATCTCATTAAACTCTTCAAATTCATGACCAAATCGAACATCAATTCGTTTTCTATTTAAAACTTCATCATATAGTATTTTTTCAAGATATATTTGACTACATCTATGAGGAGGTTCTGAACAATCATAGATACTATTTGAATGTTTTGCTTGTTTTACAGCTTCACTGCTAGATGGCATCGATAGTCTAGCTAACTCATATCCAGTCAATCTAGTAACATAAGTCACGTCAGTAGGGTAATCACTTGGCAATCCAGATGATCTTATCTTAGAAGCAATTCCGTGCCTACGAAAATGCTCCATAGATCTCGAGTTTATAGCATTTGCCTTTGGATGGACTGCAGTTTGCAATTGATTATTGACCAATAGACAATTGATTCCCTGTCGATCTAGCTCAAGGGCTATAATAAGACCTACCGGCCCACCACCTATAATAATTACTTCTGTCTCAGTACAGTACATATTAGTTATTTACTTATAATTAAATTATATTAGATAAATAGTATTTAAGTTTTACAGCAAATCTTTTTGAGGTATGTAAACTGCATCTATATAATCCGTCATGTGCTCAAGAAACGTTTTCGGTTCAAACTTGCGAGGATTAGTTGAACTCACGCATGTATCCAGCGGGTCTGCTAGTGTTTCATCATTTGGACTATAATGAAAAGTTAAAGAATATCGATCACGCTTAGGTACAACCACTTTGTGCGGTGTAGGCAAAAAACGCCCATTACTCCATCTTTTAAGAAACTCACCAGTATTAACAACTATAGCATTATTCTTTTTTGGAGCCACACACCATTTACCTGATGGTGTAGCATACATTAAGCCTGGCTCCTCCGACATCGGTAATAAAGCCAAAAAATTATGATCTGTATGTTCTCCTAATGCCTGGTGTCCATCTGATTGATTAGTAGCTGGATAAAAGGAGTTCCGGTTATAAAAATGAGCATCCTCAAAATATTCATCAAAATAATTAGGTGATTTTTCAAGGGCAAGTGCATATAGAGGTAAAAGGCTACTAGCTAACTTTTCCATTTCATAATGATACTCTAAAATAGTCTCTTTTAACCCAGGAACCCCAGCCGGCCATTGGTTCAGCCCAGAAAAACGTACCCCAGCCAAAACTTTCGGGTCATCAGGACTTCTTTCGCGCATCAGCGATAACCCTTCGTTAAGATCAGCCATTGTATTAGTGTCAGAAAGTTCTGTTTTCATAATGCTGGCTTTTGAAGGAACAAAACCAATCTGGTGATTATTTACAATAATTTTCCTTTTTTCTTCCTCAGGCAGATCAAAAAATATTTTTACCTTTTCGAATGCTCTAGTAAGTAATTCTGATGATACACCGTGATTGGTAATGTAATAAAAACCGAGATTTTCTTGAATATATTGGAGGTCTGATGCCGCCTGATAAATTGCACCTGATTCACCGTTTAAATAAGATAATAAATCTAATATTGGAACCTGTTCATTTTCAACATTAAAACGAATGCACTCACTGGGGCTGGGAAGTGTAGGCATAATCACTCTCCATAAATTTATATCTTAAGAATTTGATTTATATAATCCCACTGAGAATACCATCTTTGTCCACCCATACGAGGCGGCTGTGGCACCTGGACTTCCAACCACCTTGCTGGTTGACCTTCTTTAGGAAAAAAACCGTGCTGGCTACCGACACCAGTCCATCCATAATCTCCAGCTTTAAGAGTATATTTCTTGCCCTCAAATACACAATCAATCTCACCATCCAACATAAAGTAAGTCTCTTCAAAGGGATGGTCGTGATGGTCACATAAACCACCATCTCTAAAATTTATAATAAACATACGAAAATGAGTAGCTCCAACTTCACTATCTAACAACATCTTCATTGAGAATCCATAAAGGTAGGAATTCACTGCAGAAGAAGGTGGATGATTATTAACATTATAGTGCCCAATTCCCATCAAACGAGGATCTTTAAGGTCTGGTGCTTCAATTTTTTTAGGCCATACTGCTGCACCGTAGAACCATGTATCCTGCCAACCTTCTGGCGACTTGGGTTGAGGTGATTCAACAACCACACAGCTCACTTTTTTATTTCCCCCATTTCTCAAAGCATGGGGAGTTGCCGTTGGAATCAAAGTATAATCTCCAGCTGACAGTCTATAAGGCAGTCCATCTCTTAGCACATCTAATGTTCCTTCAATCACATAAATACCTTTCTCAAATGCATGGGCGGTAACTTCAGTTGAACCACTAGGTGACAACTCCATTACACCGAAGCCCGTATGAACTGATCCGGCATGACGATTAACGAAAGGCGCATAAGACATACCTATTGAATTACTTTTATACTTAGGATGATCAGTCAGATCTGTTTCTGAGAAAGTTCCTACTTTGTGTCCAATTATAGAAATAACTAAATCCTTTCATTAGTTAAAAAAAACATAAATTTAGACAGGTAAATTAGTAACGTGCGTAGATGTAATTTTAAAAACCCAACCACTAGGCCCTGGAATATAGAAGGAACTATGGACCTTACCTTTATTAATAGGCGTGGGTTTTAATCCAATTTTAGCATATTTATCACGAGCTTCCTTTAAATTATCTACCATAAAGTCAACAGGAGCTTGTTTTCCTTTCCTATCTTGTATTCGTTTCTTTTCTAAAATTAAATGTGTTCCCCCACGAAGCTCAAGGACAGCAATATTTTTATTTTCGAAAACTGGCCTTAAACCAATTTTTTTTAAAAAATCCGTCGCATTAGAAATATTTTTTACCGGTAATTGTACGTGACCAACCGCCACTGGTGGACGTCTGTCATTGGTTATAGTCATCTTTACCTCTCAAACCAGCATAATCATAATAGATATAATCAAATGTTCCAGCAAATATCTAAATATAAATAACTATAAATGATTAGCTCCTTTTTATAGCATTATAAAATACAGCATAAATCTATTATTAAATGCTAATGCCAGCTACAATTTTAAATAAATTCAAAAGAGGTAGAAAGATAATGAGAGGACTTTCAAAAAAAGTAGCTATCATAACTGGCGGCAGTGGAGCTATCGGACAAGCCATATGTCAACGATTTTCTGATGAAGGGATATTGGTGGGTATACTAGATATTAACAAAGAAAAAGGTATTGAAATAGCTGATGAAATAAACCGTAAAGGTGGAACAGCCCTAGCAAGAGAGGTCGATATAACTGACTATAATTCTATAGTTGAAGCGACTTACGAAATAGAGAGCTCTTTTGGTCCAACAGATATACTAGTTAATAATGCAGGGTGGGATAGATTGATTAACTTCATTGATACTGAACCTTCGTTCTGGAATGAAATTATCTCAATCAACTTAATTGGAGCATTAAACATGCACCATATTATTGTTCCAGGTATGTTAGAAAGACAATCAGGTAAGGTCATAAATATCGCATCCGATGCTGGACGGGTCGGCTCCTCAGGTGAAGCAGTCTATTCAGCTTGTAAAGGTGGACTTATTGCTTTTACAAAAACTCTTGCAAGAGAATTAGCACGCAATGGTATCTGTTGTAATGCTGTTGCTCCTGGTCCAGTTGATACTCCCTTACTAAGATCAATGATACCAGATGGAAATTTAGATGGTGGTTTAGCAAAAGCCTTCCAAAAGGCCATACCAATGAGACGTCTGGGAGAACCCAGTGACATTCCTGGTATTGTTGCTTTTCTAGCTAGTCAAGATTCAGATTATATCACAGGTCAAATAATTAGTGTGTCCGGGGGGCTTACAATGCACGGCTAATTTTGATCATTAACAAATTAAACATTTTAAGAAAATCCATGACCTAAAGGAAATTATCTAATGAATTATGAAGATATAAAATACGATAAAGCAGATGGTATAGCGACAATAAAAATTAATCGTCCCGAAGTTTACAATGCTTTTCGTGCCCAAACCGTAGTAGAACTGATAGATGCATTCCAAGATTGTGGCTGGGATAAGAGTATTGGTGTAATCGTATTAACCGGTGCAGGCGATAAAGCATTTTCAACTGGTGGTGATCAATCTGCAGATAGTAAAGCCAGTGGGTCGTATGGAGAACTAAGGGGTACGATCGGTATGCCAATTAATGAACTACAATCTCTTATTAGAGATGTACCAAAGCCCGTTATTGCACGCGTTCAAGGTTATGCTATTGGGGGGGGGAATGTTCTTGCTGCTATTTGTGATATCACAATTGCTTCTGAAAAAGCAAAATTTGGACAAGTTGGGCCTAAAATGGGCTCAGTCGATCCGGGCTGGGGAACCGCATATATGGCACATATAGTCGGTGAAAAAAAAGCTCGAGAAATTTGGTACTTATGCAGGCAATATACAGCACATGAAGCAGAATCTATGGGTTTAGTTAACAAAGTAGTGCCTGAGGAACAATTAGATGTTGAGGTACGTCAATGGTGTCAAGAAATAGTGGAGCGAAGTCCTACTGCTATTTCAATAGCTAAACGCTCGTTCAATGCTGATACCGATCATATTAATGGCATTGGAGCGCTTGGAATGGAGTCACTACGTCTCTATTACGATACAGAGGAATCGAAAGAAGGTGGAAATGCATTCCGTGAAAAAAGAAAACCAGATTTCAGAAAATATGTAAAATAAAATAACTTTAATATTTCTCAAATAAATATTAATTTAAATAAATTAATGTCATAAATAGACAAACGAGGAAAAAAATAATGCCTGCTTATTGGCTAGCGCGCGCGCACATAAAAGATCCTGTCGCTTACAAAAATTATACTGACAAGCTACCAAAACTATTTGAAAAGTATAATGCAAGAGTATTAGCCAGAGGTGGGGAATATAAAGTACTCGAGGGAGATAAACCTCCTTTTGAGCGCTATATTGTAATAGAATTTGTAACTTCTAAAGCAGCAGAAGATTTCTTTAATTCTGATGATTATACTAATGCAGCAGCTTTTCGTAGAGCGCCGGGCGTTGCTAAAAATGAGCTAGTAATTGTAGAAGGCGGTGATGCAACGCCAACCTAACCAAGGCTTACAAATGGCGCTAGGTCAGGAAACAAAGCTGCCAGACCGTGAGCACTAGCTGAGGTATAACCCTTTTCAGTTATTAGGCCAGTAATTAAACCAGAAGGCGTTACTTCGCTATAAAAATTATCTCTTAGTAAATCTGCAGTTATTATATTACTCTGATTTGCACTATTTTTTATATGATTCTTAATTCCTAACCGATCGGGTTTATCTCTTTCTGTTGTATTTTCTACAGATAAATTAGCGTGTAACTTCCAATCAATAGACGAAGAAGGTAACGCAATATAAAATGGAATATTATTATCTTTCGCTGCCAGCGCTTTTACATAAGTGCCTACGTTATTTATAACATTCCCTTCAGCAGACATAAGATCTGCGCTAATCATGCACATATCTACTAATCCATTCTGCATCATGTAAGCTGATGCTCTGTCGTCAATTATCTCGTGAGATATACCTTGCTGTTCTAATTCCCAGCAAGTTAAAGCACATTCCCGTTCCCCTTTTATCGTTTCTGTTACCCACACATTAATTGGTATGCCAAAACCATGAGACTTAAAAATCGTTGAAAGAGCTGTTCCCCAATCCACCGTGGTTAGCCATCCGGCATTTCCATGGGTAAGTAGGTTAATCGAACGGTTTTGTCTAATATTCTTATGGGCATTAATTATTAAACTTAGTCCATTATCTCCAATTTTATTATTAATCTCGACATCTAAATCAGCCATTTCTTTGGCCTTTTTATATGCCAAAGATTGACGGGCATCAGGCGGAACGGAAGCTATCATCATAGATAATTCGCTTACTATATTTTTTATATATTCAATACCAGAATAATTACTAATTAAGGCTTTCGCAGTAGATCTAATGGATTCATCGGATGAATCTTTTTTCATAGCTAGAGCCATGCCATACATCGCCATGACCATATTAACTGAACGCCCTTTACCAATCTTAGTTTTAATTGCACCAATGACCTGTTGCACGCTAGACAAATTAATAACTTTAAAATCTTCTGGTAAACTATCCTGGTCAATAATATTTATTGACCAGCCATCTTCAGAACACCAAATGGTGCGATAATTAATATGATCTATTTTCAACTTATTTCTATATATTAGCTGTAAGTTAGTTCTGGCTGCATTTACTTATAATAAAAGTTATAGTTCCATCATTATTACTGACTTTTTCTAAGAGATCTCCAGTGACTTCACAAAAATGATGAAAATCTTTTATAGCCCCTGGATCAGTGGCAATAATTTTAAGTTTTTCACCTGCAGAAAGTAGCTTTAATGCTTTCTTAGCTTTTAAAACAGGTAGGGGACATCTAAGTCCCGATGTGTCTAGTACATTCATAATTAAACCTGTACGCAGTTTTTATTAGTAAATTTGTTTATATAGATATACTATTTTGTTAAGATCTTATTACTGGCAATCTTCATTAATCATTTTTCACATATATTAATATACTAATTATATGAATATAACAGCTCTAGAATCTAGTACAGGTAAAGTATCCACATTATTGAGGTCTCTAGGTAATGAGCAACGACTTTTGATTTATATAAATTTACACAAAGGTGAAAAATCAGTTAGCGGAATGAAACCAATACTTAAACTCAGCCAATCAAGATTATCCCAACATTTGGCGGAATTTAGAAGAGACAAGTTAATCCAAACTCTTAGAGCATCTAAAAAAATGTATTATTCAATTTCTTGTGATGCAACTATTAGTATCTTAGGCGCACTTTGCAAAATTTATTGTCCTGGCGTTCAATCATCTTCCTGATATAAAAATAAAATATTCAATAATAATCCATAAGGCACGGGAAAATTGAAATACTAAGATAAACTAATTCAAAAATAATTGCTTAAATTAGAGGCTCTATTATTATGATAAATCAAGTAAGTTTTCTGGAACCAATAGAAGTTCAGGAACTAATGGATAAAAATTTAGCATACGTTATTGATGTGCGTGAGCCAAAAGAATATGCACAAGTACATATATCTGGAGTTTCTCTAATGGCATTATCTATGTTTAATCCTAGCGATGTATTACCACCAAATAACAAACTATTAGTTCTACATTGCCGTAGTGGCCTGAGATGCGGTTTAGCATCTGAACAACTAATAACCGCCGGCTATAAAGATAAAATATATCGCATGGCAGGTGGACTTCAAGCTTGGGTTGCTGCAGGGCTACCTGCAGAGATAGGCACAGAAACTTGACTCTCATAATAATTATTTTGCAATCAAAATTTAGCTACTAGATGAATATTTATCTACCGATCGCCGAAATGTCGGTGGACGTATTCCTGATCCTTGGGTTGGGCGGCGCTATAGGTTTTTTATCGGGTTTGTTTGGTGTCGGTGGCGGTTTTTTGATGACCCCATTATTAATATTTATTGGTATTCCTCCAGCCGTAGCTGTAGCCAGTGAAGCCAACCAGATATTGGCCGCGTCTGTTTCTGGGGCTTGGGCTCATATGAGGCGCGGCAATGTTGATATCAAAATGGGCCTAGTATTAACTGTCGGTGGATTCGTAGGGTCTAGCGTAGGAGTAGTAATATTCACACTATTACGTCAATTAGGACAAGTGGATCTGCTTATATCTCTGAGTTACGTTATTTTACTAGGAGCGATCGGCTCTTTGATGCTGTTTGAAAGCAGCAGAACTATATTGCGACGCCAAGCGGGAACCGCAACCCGAGGAAAATTGCATCAACATATTTGGCTGCATGGTTTGCCCTTCAAAATGCGCTTCAGACGTTCGCGCTTATACATAAGTGCTCTTTTACCTATAGGTATTGGTTTTTTTGTAGGAATATTAGCTGCTATAATGGGAGTGGGCGGGGGATTTATAATGGTACCTGCCATGATTTATCTACTTGGTATGCCTACCGCAATGGTTGTGGGAACATCCCTATTTCAAATAATATTTGTAACTGCAAACGTCACATTTCTGCAAGCAACATCCAACCAAACAGTAGATGTTGTATTAGCTCTGCTTCTATTAACTAGTGCCGTGGTTGGAGCTCAGTTTGGTACGCGAGTAGCAGTAAAACTTCGTGGCGAGCAATTGCGTGGCCTTTTAGCATTGATGGTACTTTTAGTATGTGGTAAAATCGCCTACGACCTTATATCAACACCATTTGACCTATTTTCAATCAGTGAAATTTCAGGATTTGGTGGATGAGAATAATAATCTATTCACTCATTATATTGTTGGCCACAGCTTTCTTAGCTGAAAATGATGTAAACGCTGATACTCATCATAAAACTTCTATTCCAGCTATAACAAACACGCCATTACTAGCCGCTGATCTAAGTAAAGACTTAATAGCTATTACAACTAGATTCACTGGCGCAGAAGTTTTGTTATTTGGATCCACAAACGGTATTGGTGACATAATCGTCGTCGTTCGTGCGCCAGAAAGCCA
>Ga0114932_10000144_pt1 | contig 80764 bp, 78 predicted proteins | sample 2SBtaG_2_FD_87286 | JGI IMG/M metagenome (GOLD analysis project Ga0114932, IMG submission 87286) | Deep subsurface microbial communities from Kolumbo volcano to uncover new lineages of life (NeLLi) - 2SBTROV12_ACTIVE470 metaG | ecosystem: Environmental > Aquatic > Marine > Volcanic ...
TACTTGTAGTTAGTTCTGTGGCTGTGGTATCTGTATCGGATGAACCACAAGAAATTACAATAATACTTAATGAAATTAATAACAAAAATGCTTTGTATATATTAATCTTCTTCACAATCCACCCCCTAGTATTTTAGGGGATTCTATCACAGGATTTGTGTGTAAAAAATACTATTTCTCAACATAAAATAGCTCTTCTGGGCTTAGAGCTACTGGTATAAGTTTTTGTTCAAGGTTATAACCAACAAATGCAGAAATTGCCTCACGCGTTTCGAGAAAACTGTAATTCACAGGATTTTCTCCTACAATCTTTGAAAATTCCATTTGCGAATGATCAGCAGAATCTTGTATGGAGTTGTTTTTATTGAAAGTTTCTAGATATTCAGATCTGGCTTTATGAAACACATCAACTATTTCTTGCCCAAGCCATGGATTGCTATCAAGAAGTTCGTCTTTAACTACTAAAACGTGACTTATTGGATAAATTTGATTTTGAGAATACCATTCTTTATCTAAAGATTCCGGGTTAGTAAATAATGGCAATATATCTGGTGATCCGTTTGTGGGTGCTCCTATTACAGCATCTACTTCACCATTAGATAACATTTGGTATAGATCGCTAGTAGCAGATGTCAAAACATTTTCTGGATATTCGAATTCTTCAACGTGCTCGTCACCAGCAATTACCCAGGTGATTGAGTTAAGATCAACCCCATGGTAATTAGCTAGGATACCTCTACTCCATACCCCGGGAGTGAAGGTATAACTCCTAACTCCTACCCTTTTACCTTCTAAATCTTTTGGACTAAGGATTTCAGCTCCTTTTCGATAAATCATACCTGTATGATAAAAACCTCTAGTTAAGAAAATAGGGAGTGCTGTAAACTCTTTTTTATAATGTTTTGAGCATATGTAGGTTGCTAAAGCCATTTCGGCTACATCAAATTCTAAATTCCTAACCATTCTTCTGAAAATCATGGGTACTGGACTAATATCGACATGGTCCATTTCAAATCTATCTGATCCTATATTCCCATTTTTTATTTCTGCTGTATGTCCGTAGTTGGCTATTGCTGTATGTAAGTTGAGTTTTGGCATTTTTATACTCCTAAAAGGGTTTATCTCCTGTCCAGTCTGCATCATCACAAGCGACCTTGAATGCTTCTATAGGTTGAACTCCTCTACAACCATCTTCACCTGGACCTCCAAGTTTGATTTTTGCCTTACTGAGAATATCATTACCATTTCCGCCATATACTTCATCATTTTCAGTTTGATATTTGTCAGAAGTTAAATCACCGCTTAATGGTTGATCATTTCCGTCCATTCCCCAGATACGATCAGTGCCTTCTTGACCTTCTATATGGTCAACATTTTTGCCACCAATAATGATGTCATCTCCTGGTCCACCATAAAAAGTATTTTTACCTCCAAAGTCAATCATGTAGTCATTTCCATCATTTCCTCTAAACATATCCCCATCTACATATTCTGGTTCTGCTGCTAATTCGTTTAATTGACTTAATAGTAAGTCTCCTTGAATTGAATCATCACCGGGACCACCATTGAGAGTGTCTGAACCTAATCCGCCAATCAACCAGTCATCACAAGATAGGTTGTCTGGGCAATCTTTAACATCTGCATTTTGACCATCTCCGTAGAGCTTGTCGTCTTGATCTCCTCCCCAGAGCGTATCATTTCCTGATTCTCCATATAAATAATCAACACCGGTTCCTCCATTTAGCCAATCATTACCTGTACCTCCCCAGAGAAATTCTATTCCTACCGTATTACCACTGCCAATTAATGTATCATCACCGGAATCTCCATATAATGTATCCATTCCTTGTTCTCCAATTAGTACATCATTACCGGGACCACCATAAATTACACTATTTCCAGATCCTCCACATATGATATCGTTTCCGTCTCCCCCATATATAGTTACATTAACGGTACCACCGTCAATTTTATCAATCCCGTCAGTTCCATTAATGACACTCGCTCGTAAATCATTAGTAATAGTAAATTCACCATTAGCTCTCATAACATCACAGTCTACGTCAATTCCTAACACTGATTCTGTTGCAATTAAAGGTAAAGGAGATCCAGGTGGCATCGGTGCTTGTGGTAGTGGTGTAGGAGTAGGAGTTGGTTCTGCAGTAGGAGTAGGAGTTGGTTCTGCAGTGGGAGTAGGAGTTGGTTCTGCAGTAGGAGTAGGAGTTGGTTCTGGCCTACTAGTAGTGTCTGCAGTAGTTAATTCTTTTTCTGGTTTGATAGTTCTATCTTTTGTAAGATCTTCTTGTGTTGCTATAGGAGTTTCGTTTGTAGGAATCCTCGAGGTTACAGAGTCTTTGATTTCTTCTACTTCTACTTCACAGCTTGAAAATAACAACAAACATAATGTTGTGAGTATTATTAAAAAATAAGCGTTATGATTTATATTGGACATAAAAACCTCATAATAGTAGGTAAAAATTGTATTGTGATAGTCTACAAAATGGCTTGGTTGTTTACAATAGATTAAATTGGCAATCTATATATCAGTAAGAAATTTTTCGATTAAATGGTTAACTGTCTCTGGGATTTCAGTTACAGGGAAATGTCCAGCGTTATCAAATTCAATATATTCAGAACCAGGTACTGCTTGGTGTATTTTTTCTTCATACTTTGGAGGATTGCCGTGATCTGCTAATCCTCGTAAAAGCAGTAATTTAGGTTTGAAAGAGTCAATTCTGTCACGGACATCAAATTCATCTATTGTTTTTAAATCATAATATTGAGACATAGGGCCAACTTCTCTGTGTTTTTCCATTAATCTTTCACGATATTCAGGCTCAACCCATTCCATTGCTACCCTTTGAAATTTTATCCATTCATCTTCGTATACTGTAGAGTCTTCCGCAGCCCTTAATCTCATTTCATATGTTCCTGGGGCTCGTACTTTAGGCTCCATTGCAACTGTCATAATAACGATACCTGCAACTTCGTCTGGAAAATCGAGGGCATATTGAAGAGCTATAGACGCACCAAGTGTATATCCGACAAGTACAAGATTTTCTTTCATGTTTTGTGCCCATAACCATCCTCGTACCCAATCGGTATAGCTTTTTACAGTAAGGCATCTTTCGCCTTCTAAATGACCGGGTAAATCGGGGGCTACACTATTTGGGAAATGGCGCAATTGATATTCGTAAGCTGCAGAACACCCCCCTGCTCCTGGTCCATGAATAAAAACTAATTGGCTCATAATTAATTCTCCATTAATTTATTGAATAATTTCCTATTGACTATTTAAGTCTTTTTTTCTTTTAGGTAATAGACGCATAATCTCCATACGTTTTTCTTCAGAAAATATCATCCATAGAGCTATTTCATTAGTAGTTCTGTAGCAACCTATACAATATGTGTCAGTTGTGTCGTATTTGCATACATTTCTGCAAGGTGTACTTATCTTCATATAATTATTATAACGTATTTATTTAGATATTTTGTAGATTAGATAATTGTTGATGCGAAAACTTCAAACCAATTAGTTTTTCTATTTCAATTAGTATTTCATCTTCTTGTAAAACTTCCCATGGAACACTTGAACGCAAATTAGGATCTCGTTGATAAAGTTTTTTATGAAAGTTTTCTATAAATTCATTCCAATTCTCGTAAACATATTCAGAATTTTTTTCTTTATCATCTTTCGTATTATTACTTATATCTACGATACATTTAATTAATCCAGGTTTATCTCTTTTAGGTATTATATTTAATATATAAACAATATCTGAGTAGCTATATGGCATTATTTCCTTTTATATGTCTTTGGAGGTTTCTGATATATATCTTGCGATTTCATCTCTATCAAATTTTGGCATAGGTGTTTCTACTTCATTTTCTATAAGATGCACTCCATTCCCTTCTACTACTTTTCCTATTATAGAAGTTGGAATATTATTTGTTTCTAATGATTGTTGTAAAGTTTTTGCACTGGAACTTTCACAAAAAATGAGCAAACACCCTGAAGATAATATTCCCAAAGGATCAATATGGAGGGTGTTACATATTTCTTTAGTTATCGATGAAATGGGAATATTTTTTTCTTCAATGATGAATTTTTTATTTATAGCCTCACTTAGTTCTATAAGTGCTGTTGATAAACCACCTTCAGTTGGATCATGCATACATTTTATCTGGAAATTATCCATGGAGAATAAAGCTTCATTAATAACGCTTAATCCAGGGTCAAATATGAAGTTTTGAGCTTCATTAATTAATGACTTATCTATTCCTGATTTTAGAAGTGTGTTTTCAAATTCATGAGCTAAAACTCCTGTTCCCTCAATGCCGATATGCTTTGTTAATAGGATTGAATCACCTGACTTGATATTTGAAGTACGAAGGATTGATTCATTAATTGTTTCACCGAGCATAGTTCCTGATACAATTAAATTAGTTACACCATCTGTAATTTCTGTATGACCGCCAACAAGTTCAATTTCTAATGAATTGCAAGTCTCTTTAATTTGGGAAAGCACATTTTCAATAGTTGATTCGTTTGTATCTGGTGGCGCTAATATAGTTGCTAAAAACCAAAGAGGTTTTGCTCCTCTTGTAGCAATATCATTGGCATTGATATGAACGGAGTACCAACCTATGTCAGTAGATGTGAACGTTATTGGGTCACTACTTACAACTAGGTTTCGATTTTTCATCGAAATGATTGCTGCATCTTCACCCAAGGCAGGACCAAGAATAACTCGTGGGTCATTTGAGTGAATTTTGGCAAGCAGTTTATTCATAAGGTCATTTGGTAACTTACCGGTATTCATATATTTATGGTGTTACAATTGCTCGCGTAACAACACTTCCTTTATCTGTTCCTAACCATTCTGCTGTTCGAAAGGCATTTTCAATATCTTCGATCGGGAATTTATGAGATATTACATCAGTCAACGGATATTTACCTAAGGTTTTCTGAACAAAGTTTACTGCATTTGGAAGTATCCATGGATCATAATGTTGTATCGCATGAAATCTAATTTGATTTGCTACTAATTTTTGAACATCAAGAGATACCATACTATTTGGAGAAATATGACCTACTTCAAGGTAAGTTCCTCGCATTCTACACATTTGAACACCTTCTTCTACTGCTGCAGGAAAACCAACAAGTTCTATAACAATATCTGCACCTATACCATTTGTGAGTTCCATAACTCTTTCTACTCTAGACTCTACTGTCGGATAATCAGTAAGATTAATAATGTCTGTTGCGCCACATTGTTTTGCAAGATCTAATCGTGGTTTTTGTCCATCTATGACAATGATTTTGTTTGCACCCATTTCAGCCGCAACTGCCGTAGCATTAACACCTAATCCTCCAGCACCTTGTATAACAACATTGTCTCCAAATCGTGGTTTTGCTATATGAAAAGCTTCCATAACTTGGGCTAACGCACAATTGATAGGAGCAGCGGTTGCGTCATCTATTTCATCAGGAAGTTTAAACAGAAATTGAGGACTTCTCAAGTAATAGTATTGAGCAAATCCACCATTACATACGGGCCATTCATTGACAGGAATTCTTCCCATTCTAAATTTACATGCCCCCATTTCCCCCCTAATGCAGTTATAACAACGCATACAAGGAAAGAAATAACTGAATACTACCCTATCACCTTCTTTGAGAGGATTTCTTAAAGAATCTGTGGTTATATTTTTACCAAGTCCTGCTACAGATCCCATCATTTCGTGTCCAAATACAAAAGGATCTCTTGGAGTATCCTGGGCAGTTCTTCCATCACCTCTCCAAACATGAAGATCTGATCCACATACACTAGTTGCTTGTACCCGTATACTCACACCATTGTCTTCTATTTCCGGTACTGGAAATTCTCGAATCTCAAATTTATTTCCCTCATCATGCCAAACTGCTGATAAACCTGTATTTGCCATTATATCCTCCTATATAATATGCAAGATTCACATGTAGCGTGATCTTATTATTGTTTGAGCTAATCAGTTGATCTTAATACTAGGATACCTATCACTAATGTAATAATAGGCCAACCAAGGAATCCAATAATCCATGACATTCCTGCTACAGCACCAACAGTTGTTGTTGTTTCCAGACCAGGGTCCCCTGCAGGTAGTATCGTACCTATTAAAAGGCATGTTCCAAATAATGCAGTAATCCATCCTGCTATTTGGTTTAGGTTCTGTTGTTTGACTATTGCAATTCCAATTAGTAATAAATATGAGCCGCTTATCAACATTGTCCCGTCAAAGATAGCTTCGGCAATAGCATACGCTTGAAGGTTATTTCCGCCATTTGTTACGAACGAGGGATTTAATACCGTCAAATGGATTACGGAGGATATTGAAAATGCAACTGCTGAAAAAAGAACTAGAATAGAACCAATTGCAGCGAGATTAGACCCAGGCTTTTGAGCTTCTGCCATTGAACGTGCAAAAAATATAGTACCAATGAAAATGATTGATATTGCTCCGGTAAGTCCTATTGTAGTTACTCGTGCTAAAGTAGGATTGTCTAATTTTGCTTGAAGACTAACAGCAAATTCTTCGCTTGCACCCTGTGGTTCAAGAAAAACAAAAATAATTGCTGCTATAGGTCCTAAAACTAACATCCATCCAATTAATGATTTTGAAATCATAATAATCCCCCCTTTATAAGTAAGTAATAAATTTTAAGCTTTTACCAAATTAATCGTTCCTCCGTATGGAGTGAGTATTTCATTTAATTTTGCAAAGTTATTTTCATTATTTTCAATTGAAAAAGCTTCAGGCATTTTGATTTTAGTCACTTTGTTTTGGGAAGTAAATGCAAAATGGATGTCCAGATCTCCCTGAGATTCAAGTAAAACATTTTTGATTGATTCTAGTATTTTGTTATCTAAATGTGGATCAGTAGATTCTGTAAAATTAATTTCGAGAAACGAGTTATTATTTGTTTCTTTTTGTATATTTCCGTTTGAATTTGTAGTGTGATTCATAGTTCCATTCGTTTCTTTAGTTGTAGTTGTATTGGAAATCTCGTCATGGTGAATCGAGCCATTTATCTCTTTCGACCCGTTATTATTGGATTTTGTCGATGTATTATCTGTGGTTTTATCAATAGATAATTGCGGTATTTTTAAATTTTCCACAGTGGTTATAAGTTGAAGGTCGCTACTTCTTATACTATAAAAATCATCTCGTCGTTCACTTTCACGTAACTTACCAGTTGCCATGAGGTATGAATTATTAACAAGGATAGGTTTGTATATTTCAAGAAGTTTTTGACTTATATATAATTCAATATCCCCACCTAGCATACTAATTTCGCATGATGCATATTCTTGATCATAATTATTAAACCGATAGGTAATACTCTTTATCTGTCCAGCAATGCTAAGAGTATTATTATTTTTCCCTTCAAGATTGCCCTTAAACACATTGATTCTATGATTATCCATGGTTGCTAGTTCTAATAAAGGATTATTGGTTATTACTTTTCCAAGTAACTCTTGTTCCCATTCATTAATTTCAGAATTGCTTATTGGGTCACCTTCAATTAAATAGATAGCATTTAAAGGTCGTTCGACTTCTGTTTCAAAAAGATCGAACATAGTTGTTTGTCCAGATTCATTTAGACGATGTTGTTCTTGACTCATTGAAACAATTCTGTCCAAACTAGCAAGTATTGACTCTCTTTTTTCTAGGTTATCGAAGGTCCCTACTTTAACTAAACTTTCTAAAATTCTTTTATTTATAGAATGAATATTCCCGTGTTTACACAATTCTTCGAGATTTTCATATTCATGATTATCATTGCGCCATTCAATCAAAGATTCGGCGGGTTTAAATCCAACATTTTTTATGGAGCCAAGACCAAATCGAATAGATGGAATATTATTTTGATCATGCTCTACTTGAAAAGTAACTCCACTTTTATTGATATCAGGAGCAAGAACAGGAATTCGTAGTCTAACGCATTCGTCGATGGTGTTTGATATCTTTTCAGTATTACCTAAATTAGAATTAAGAAGAGCGGTCATATACTCAACTGGATAGTTTGCTTTAAAATATGCTGTCCAATAAGCAATCATTGCATAACTTACACTGTGTGCTTTATTGAATGCATATCCTGCAAATGGTTCAATTAAATCAAAGACTTTTTCAGCTAATTCTTTATTATGTCCTTTCGCCAAAGCACCATCAATAAATTTTACTCGTTCGGAGACCATGATTTCTTGAACTTTTTTCCCCATGGCTTTTCTGAATATATCAGCTTCACCAAGGCTATATCCTGCAAGAGCCTGCACAATGAGGAGTACTTGATCTTGATAAACAATAATCCCGTAGGTTTCCTCCAAAATATCTTTCAATATTTCATCAATATACTGTACTTCTATTTCACCATGTTTAGTTTTGATAAATGTTTCTATATGTTCCATAGGACCAGGTCTATATAAAGCAATCATGGCAGAAATTTCTGCAATGGAATTAGGTTTAAGGTCTTTTATATAACGCCTCATTCCCGAGCTTTCAAGTTGGAATATTCCAGTAGTTTCTCCAGATCCTAATAAATCAAATGCAGCTTGATTATCTATTTCAATTGCTGGCAAAGAAAGATCGATACCTTTAGTCTTTTTAATTATTTCGATTGTTTTACTTAAAATAGAAAGATTACCTAGCCCCAAAAAATCCATTTTTAAAAGGCCTAGGTCTCCGATTGGCCCCATTGAAAATTGTGTAACTGGAACATCTGTATCTGTTTTACGAGGTGCATTTTGTAGAGGAATTATTTCAGTGAGTGGTTCTTTAGAGATAACTACTGCTGCTGCATGCGTACCTGCATTTCTTACGACACCTTCGAGTTTTTGGGCTTTTTCAATAAGGTTTTTTATATTATTATCTGAATCTTTCAGCATTTCGATTTCTTTGATTGAAGATACTGCTTCATCCAAAGAGTTCACACCAAATGGAATTAATTTTGCTACTTGATCAACATCTCCGTAGGGCATACCTAAAGCTCTACCTGTATCACGCAATGCAGCTTTGGCCCTAAGTGTTCCAAAGGTAATTATTTGAGCCACATGATCAGAGCCATATTTTTCACATACATATTGTAATATTTCATCACGTCTATCATCTTGGAAATCCATATCAATATCAGGCATTTCCTTACGTTCGTAATTTAAGAAACGTTCAAATACCAGTCTGTATGATATAGGGTCAATATCTGTTATTCCTAAAACATATAAAACTAAACTAGCAGCAGCACTTCCACGAACCCCAAAAAGTATATTCTTTCTTCTTGTTTCTTTTGCAATATCCCAGACAACCAGAAAGTAGTTAGCAAATTGTGCAGTTTTAATAACATTTAATTCATATTCTAACCTCTCGCGATATGTAGAATCGTAATTTGGTATTCTTCTATTAATGCCATCCATACATAATTCGGTTAAGTATTCAAAAGCATCTTGCTTATTTGGTGTTGGAAATTCAGGAAGATAAACTTTATCAAAGTCGATAGTGACATCACACATTTCACCAATTTTCCAGGTGTTTTCATATGCCTGGGGAAATTCTGGAAATAACGTAGACATTTCTTGACTTGAACGAATGTGATATGTCTGATCTTCCATTCGTAACCTTTTGCCATCCATAATATTTGTATTCGTTTGTATACAAATCATAAGATCTTGGATTTCAGAATCTGTTTTTTCAACATAGTGGGAATCATTTGTAAGGACGAGTGGAAGATTTAAATCCTTATTGAGATTAATAAGTCCTTTATTAATCGATTCTAAATTGTCTACAAATCTATGATCTTGTAGTTCTAAATAGAAGTCGTCAAAGACGTTATTATGCCATTCAGCAATATTTTTTGCTTGTGCAAAATCATTCGCTACAATTGCTTGAGAAAGCTGGCTGTTTGGACAGCCAGAAAGAGCGATAATACCTTCTCCAAATTCTTCTAAAAGTTTTTTATCTACTCTAGGTTTGTAATAAAATCCCTCTAGATGTCCCTTAGATACGAGTTTTATGAGATTTTTATATCCCGTATTATTTTTTGCAAGAAGTGTTAAGTGGTAAGGGCTTTTTTCAGTAGCATTTTTTATATGCATACTTTCACGAGCTACATAAACTTCACAACCAATGATTGGTTTAATGTTTTCACGCATAGATTCTCTGTAAAAGTCGATAATTCCATAAAGGTTCCCATGATCAGTTATTGCAATATGGTCCATCGATTCCTTTTTCACCTTTTCAATCAGGGAAGTTCCATGACTAAATGGTTTTATACGACTTAAGCCGTCTAATAGACTATACTCTGTATGTACGTGTAAGTGACTAAATGGTTTCATAGCTCAAAAAATTATTTAAATGGGCGGTAGTGGGCTCGAACCACTGACCTCCGCGATGTCAACGCGACGCTCTAACCAACTGAGCTAACCGCCCGGTTTCTCGACAGTGTAACAATCAAAAAGATTGGATTCAACTAAATCTAATTATTAAATTTTATGTCCTTTATAATTTATCTAATTTAGAATATTGTTGCACTAGTTCTGTAATGTTTTCAGAACCAGTTTTTTCAATTAATCTCACTAGATTACGATTTATATTATTGGCAACATTCGGACCTTTATAAATAAATGATGTAAGTAATTGACCCGTATTAGCTCCTGCATGTAACACTGATAGTAAGTCATAAGCATTTGAAATACCCCCACATCCATTAATGATAAAGTCGTATCCAAACTCTGATCGGATTTCTTTGATCATGTGAATAGTCTGGGGTAATAAAGGCTTTCCACTCATGCCTCCTTTTCCCACTGCGAGACGATTATCATTAGTTGGTTTTGTATTTGCAATGGTAAACCCATTGATTCCACAAGAAATAGCAGTTTTAATTAATGTGAAAACTAATTCTTTTTCTTCATTTGACGTATACGGAGGAAGTTTTAGAAAAAGAGGTTTTTGTTTGTCGAGTGCATTTAATAATTTCTCTAAATTTTCATGTTCCTGGAAAATTTTTATGTTGCTTGTATTTGGTGAGCTAATATTTATTTCTAGAAAATCAGTGTACGTTTGTATATCTGAATGACACGATAATAAATCTTCATGATTAAGACCTGATATACTAAGCATTATTTTACCTAGATTCGGCCTTTTCGGTAATTTTTTTTGATATTTTTGAAGTAAATTTGTTACATAAGATTTACCTTTAGAAGGAAATCCTAAAGCATTAATTAAGGACTCTTCTTTTATATTTCTAGCTATTCTAGGTTTTTCATTACCATATCTTGGAGAGTTAACAATAGTTCCTCCAATTACGTATCCAAATCCTAATAAAAGTAATGGTGTCAAAAATTCACAATCTTTATCATATCCAGCTGCAAAACCCAAAGGAGAGGGAAGATTCTGATTGTTGGTATAAGGAATTTGCAAGCGTGGATCAGACGTTTTTTGAAATGAATGATATACTTCCCAGATAAACTGTCGCTTCAAAAAAAAGTCAGCAAAAGATTGCGCTTTTTCTGGAGGCAATTTAAATAGTATTGGGCGTAATATATTTTCATACATGGAATTGTATTTTCTTTCATACGATATTATTTAATTATATATGTTTACATTAAGTATTTCAGTACGAAATATAGATAATATTTAATTTAAATGGAGGGCAATATGGCAGGACCATTAGAAGGGGTGAAAATTATTGATTTCACTCATTGGTTAGCAGGACCATTCGGGACTATGATTTTGTGTGACTTAGGAGCCGAGGTGATTCATGTGGAAAGAATTACCGCAACAGATAGTAATAGAGGTGATGGTCCCTATGTTAATGGAATAAGTTCCTATAGATATTCTTTAGAGCGAGGTAAAAAATCTATACAAGTTGATTTGAAAGATCCTAAAGGTTTACAAATTGTAAAAGACTTAATAAACAAAGCAGATGTTGTTACAGAAAACTTTTCTGTAGGTGTTATGGAAAAATTAGGACTTGGGTATGAACAATTTGAGGGTACCAATCCAGGATTGATATATGCTTCATGTTCAGGATATGGTCAAACTGGACCAAGGGCTCAACAAGGAGCTTTCGATGTTATTGCCCAAGGATTTAGTGGCCTAATGAGTATAACTGGAGAACCAGATGGCAGACCTATGCGTGTCGGTACTTCAGTTGGAGATACTTTTGGTGGTACATATATGGCTTTGGGTATACTATCTGCCCTATATGAAAGAGATAGGAGTGGTAAAGGTCAGAAGATAGATGTAAGTATGGTTGAGAGTGTGATTTACAACTTAGAAAATGCAATTATTAGATATTCTATAACAGGTCAGATACCTCAAAGAATTGGTACAAGACATCCTTTAATTACTCCTTTCCAAACATTTGAAACAGCCAACGGATATATATGTATAGCAGGATTAAGAGACTGGGAGGCATTTTGTTTCATTTTAGGATTAGAAGAATTAGCTACTGATGATCGATTTAATACAGGAGAAAAAAGAACACAAAATCATGGTGTTTTGGAACCAATATTGACAAAGGCATTAAAAAAACAAACGACTCAACATTGGATAGATGTATTAGATGGTATAGCAGTTTCTGGGCCTATAAATAATTTAGAAGATATGATTGAAGATCCACATATAAAAGCACGAAATTCAATTGTTTCGTTACCTGTTCCCGGTGAAAAGGAACAACAGGTTAAGGTGTCGAATACCCCTGTCAGGCTTTCCAGAACTCCTGCAGATGTTAGTAAGAGAGCATTTGTTGTAGGAGAACACACAAAAAGTATATTAAATGAATGGTTAAATTATGATGAGAAAACAATTATTGATTTAGAAGAACAAGGTGTATTAAAAACCTCAGACAATGAGTTTATTTAATTTATTGTTTGTATGATAATTCATTAAGTATGTAAATAGTGAATGGAGGAAATTATGATTTATGATGCAGAAAAAAGAAATGTAACAATGGCGATTACTGGAGAGTCATTAATTTCTCGGCAGATGAAAGTTTTTAAGGAAAAACAATTTCTTGCTTTGAAAGATATCATAACTAGTGCTGATGTTTCATTTACCAATGCAGAAATGTTATTCCATAATTATGAAGATGCGCCTTCAACTGTTCCTGGTGGGACCTATATGAGGTGCGATCCACAATATATAGAAGATTTAAAATGGATGGGTTTTGATATTGTTGCCACTGCAAATAACCATGCATGGGATTTTGGAGAAAATGGTGTTTTAACCAACATAGAAAATTTAGATAAATATGGTCTGCCATACGCTGGAACTGGTGATAATTTAGCTTCAGCAAGTGCACCAACGTATTTAGATACTAATGCGGGTCGTGTTGCATTGATTTCAGCCACAACTAGTGGGCCTCCAGGAGGAAGAGCTGGAGATCAAAGACGAGATGTTCGTGGTCGACCAGGTCCAAACTATATTCGTTGGACGACAGAATGGAACGTAGATGAAGAAATGATCAAAGGCCTAAAGCTAGTTGCTGATAAACTTGGTTGGTCCGAAACCATGAAAAATCGAGCTGCAAAAGGTGCTGAATTTGAAGATAATTCTGATAAATTAAGCCCTCCTTCTGACGATTTAGTATATTTCTTAGACCATGCGAGTTATCAAGACGAATCTTATACAAAATTTGTAAAAGGTAGTTCAATTCAGAAACGTACATATATAAATGAATCGGATCTCAAAAGGAACTTGGAACGTGTATCTGATGCAAAACGAATGAGTGATTGGGTACTATTTACCGTACATAATCATGAAGGTGGCGCAACAGAAAATGAACCATCTGATCATATAAAAGTTCTTGCTCATGCAGTCATTGATGCTGGGGCTGATATGTTTATTGGTCACGGCCCACATCAAGATAGAGGTATAGAAATTTATAAAGGAAAACCAATTTTTTATAGCTTGGGTGACTTTATATTGCAAAACGATACTGTTGAACTTATGCCTCATGATAATTTGATCCGACAAAATTTGAGTTGGGAAGGTACACCCGCTGATTTTTATGATGCTCGTGACGGAAGCGCATATACTGCTGATAAAATGGCTAATAGAGGCCAGACAATTGAGCCAATTAGATGGGAAAGTGCTGTGGCCACTGTTCAGTTTGAAAAGGGTGAAATGATAAAATTAGAACTATTACCAATAGATCTTGGGTATGGAAAGGAAAGGTCTCAGAGAGGTCGTCCTGTATTAGCTTCAGGGCAAGTAGCGAAACAAGTTTTAGAACGTTTTCAATCACTTTCAGAACCATTTGGTACAAAGATTACCATAGATGGTGATAAAGGTATTATTAATTTATAACGTATGGCTACGGATGAAATAAAAAAGTTAATTGATATAGCTGCAGAGAAAATTTATGAAGCTAGTCATGTTGTTGCATTAGTTGGTGCTGGAATGAGCGCTGAAAGTGGGATACCGACATATAGGGGATCAGGTGGTATTTGGACTAAAATTGGTGAACCAGACCCCAGAAGTTTTCAAAATTTTATGAATGATCCCAAATTATGGTGGGAACGTATGTTAAATCCTGATCGCGTCAATGAAGAATCACCTGAGCGTGCAAAATTTACAAAAGCATTGGCGGAAGCAAAGCCTAACCCAGGTCATTTTGCATTAGTTGAATTAGAAAAAATGGGCAAATTAGATACAATAATTACCCAAAATGTTGATGGTTTACATAGAATAGCTGGTAATAATAATGTTGCAGAAATTCATGGAAATAGGAATTATTATCGTTGTTTAGATTGTTCTAGTAGATTTTTACGGGATGAATTTACGATTATAGATATTCCACCGAAATGTCCAAATTGTCAGGGAATGATTAAGGGAGATGGAGTAATGTTTGGTGAACCTATTCCATCAGATGTCCTTGCTAGATGCATTACTGCGGCACAAAATTGCGATGCAATGTTAGTCTTAGGTACATCAGGTACAGTTTTTCCTGCCGCATCATTTCCTACGGAAGCTTACATGAATAGCGCATATATAGTTGAAATTAATCCAGAAAGAACACCTATATCTGATATTGTTACAACTCAAATTGCTGGAGCAACTGGAGATATTCTTCCTTTATTAGTAGCAAAAATTCAAGAGATGGCATAATTATTTTTTATTTGTCTGGTACCAAATATTATGGGGTGTGAGATTTTTTTCCGTGATGACGTAGGATTTATCTAGTTTCTCATTTTTTTGTTCATTTTGTTTGGTAATGAGTTCATCAGAGTATTCACTATACCTAATGTTTATATTGTCACGCTCTAAAAATGTAACCATACCTATAGGATTTTCTTTGGATATTTTTATAATTTGACCTATTTTCATTTGATAACGAATTTCAACGGTCGTGGAAGCTGAGTACCAATCAGTTTGTACTCTGACAGTGTATGTGTCAGGAAAGGGAGGGTCAAATTGATTAGTTATTCCCATCCAAACTGAATCCCAGTTTTCAGGAGTTTGAAACCAGCAATTGGCTTTTAGAGTAATTGCTCCTGCCGGAGTATGAAAGTCATTAAAAAGAGTATCAATTTTTTTCATGGCTTTTTGATAATCTTCCTGAGTTGTCAGTTCGTTTGGATCTTTTGGAATTAATTGGACCATTCGGGAACCATCTTCACCAACTGATAGTATGAAGGGTATATCTATCGCTGGATTTTCTGGGGTATAGGTAATCTGGATATATTCTGGTACTCTTTGAATTTCCCAATGAGAACTACTATTTGGGTATACGACAAGTCCAAGTTCATTACCTGCAGTAATTGGAGGGCAATGCAAAGACGCTTGCGGTAAACGTGGCCGCGTAGAAATTTTCTGAGGTTTACGGTCATTATTATCTGTCATGAAACAGATCACATCATCCATCAGAAAGTACTCCTTGACTTAATGAATCAAAAAATAAAAAGGGAAGAGGTAATCTCTTCCCTTTTTTTGTATGATATTACTATCTTCTAAATCCTGAAGCGCGTGTAGTACAAAGTTTTTCGCCCTTTTGATTATAGAAGTTTACCTCTGTTGTAATTATCAACATATGAGAACCATCCCGCCCAACACGTTCAATAATATTTGCATAACGTTGTTGTTTGTATATTCTGTCTCCTCTACTTGGATATTGGAATATTTCCAAGTCATTACCTGCATTGAGGTTTCTTACTAAGTCAGTAGGAACACGAGGTAAAGATCCCTTGGGTCTTTCTTTGAGTTGCGCTACTCCGTCTGCTACAGGGTTTTCTTTAAAAGCTTGTGTTACTGGGTCGCCGCCCCATGGTGGGGTTTTTGCTTGATAGCTTACATAAATAGGTGGTGTGACTAACTCGCCAAATTTACTATTTTTTGCGTATTCTTCATCCCAAAATCTAGGATCTGGATCCATAACAGCTTGTGTGAATCTTCGTACTCCTTCGTTTTCAATTAAGTACCAAGAAGCTTCAGCTAATTCACCCTCAACACCAATCATTGCTTTTACTTCATCTGTTAATTTAGTTTCAGATGTCGTCATAATATTGCCTCCTTAGGGGTTATGGTTTTTGACCATCCCAAATACTTCCAGTTTTTGCGATTTGTTGTATAGGGGTAATACTTTCGATATTCCATCCCTTTTGTTCTAACCATGCATCAAATGCATCTTGTGAAGGTGAATGACATTCTGCAAGTAATTTACCGTCACCTAAATGTAGAACTGTAGTAATTGTAGTACGAGCATCTGGTCGCCAATTTTTTGTAGCAGCCATTTGTTCTCTAAATTTTTCTGGATTATCCCATCCATCAGCAGTACCTATTGCTAACCAACGTGGCATAATTGCCTCCTTAATAAATAGTTTGTTTAAATGTTAATTATTCTTCTGGAGCAACAAAAGGGTAAGGTATCTCTTTACCACCTTTGATTGGCAACACAATTGTTCCATTTCCTGGACATGTATTAATACCATCTTGGTTTGTCATTCCTGTCTCTACTTCAACAAACCCTAATCCATCTTTTTCATATTTGTTTGTAACTTTTGCGGAGACTGTAATTGTGTCCCCAGGGACAATCATAGCTCTGTGCTGAAATTGCACTTTCCAAGCCCAACCATTAGGTAAGCAGAGGTCTTTTAAGTATTGAGGCATTACACTTTGCTTCCATGAACCTTGAGCCAAAATATTTGGGAGACCATCGTGATAAATACTGAAGTCTTGATCATAGTGAATCCTGTGCCAGTTTTCTATAGCAGCACTCCATCTAAATAAATGAGTCGGTGTCATTGGGCCTATAATATATGGTGGCAAGTCTTGGCCAACTTCGACATCGTCATAATATGTTTGTTCTTTATTTCTTAATTCTTCTTGAGTAGGCATAACTATTCTCCTTTCTTGAAAATATATTTATCTTCTAAAGCTTGAAGATCGTGTGATACAGAGTAATGTACCATCTTGATTTCTATATGTTGTTTCCATAGTGATAATTAACATATGAGAACCGTCTCGACCTACACGTTCTGTTATATTATGGTATTTGTTTTTAGCATATACTCTATCGCCCATTGATGGGTATTTATATACTTCAATCTCATTTCCGGCATTTAATACTCGAACAAGATCTGTGGGTATATCTGGAAGAGCACCAGGTCTACTACTGGTTCTTACACCACCAATACCATCTGAAACTGGATTTTCTCTAAAAGCTCTGGTAACAGGATCGTCCTCACGAGGATGTGTTCTATTAAGATAGGTTACATAAATTCCAGGGGTGGTAGTTTCTCCAAATTTTGTAGATTTTGCAAATTTTTCATCAAAGTGTCTAGGATCTGGATCCATTACGGCTTGAGTAAATCTACGCAAACCTTCTCTCTCAACTCCCCAGACAGTGACTTCGTGTTCTTCACCCTCAGCACCTATTAGAGCTTTTATGTCATCAGTTAATTTACTTTCTCCATTTGAAGTCATGACCTCTCCTTCCTTCACAGTCGAATTTTCTTCTCTTGAGACATAAAAAGGGTAATAAAAACAGTCTGAAAAACGACCAATTTCTTGTCTTTATTTACCCCAAAAGCTACTTAGTAGAGGGATAATACTGCACCTTTACATTAGAGTCAATACTATCTTAGGTTAGAAAATGCTACTTTAATTGACAGAAAATTAAAGAAAGAATACAATGCCACATTCGTAAAATATTAATCGTAATTTTGTATAATAATTGAATAGTAAAAAAACTTGTTTTTTATAATAACCTACAATGGGAGCATTAATGCAAAAAAGCAGCATTATTAGAATTGGTGACAAGGTTGTTAGGAAACCTCGTACTAAAGAATTTGAAACTGAAATAATACAAGAATCATATTCCAACACTTCTGTTGGATCGAGGAGACTTGAGTCTCCACTACTTATCATTTACGTTTTTGGATTTATTATTTCACTGGGTACTTTATTTCTGTGGTTACCATTTGCAAACAATACTAATGAATTTACTCCATTTATAACTGCGTTATTTACATCTACTTCAGCAGCTACTTTAACAGGATTAGTTACTGTTAATACTGCAGAATATTGGAGTTTTTCTGGGGAAATAGTAATATCAATTCTTATGTTTTTAGGTGGGGCTACCTTTATGAGTACTGCAACCTTTTTATTGGTTGTTGTAGCTCAACAATTTACTTCAAGTAATCAACTTGTATTGTGGGAAAATCAACCAATTAAAGAGATGATTGGATCTTCAAACGTATTAAGAATTACTCTTCAAGTTGCAGTTTTAGGTATAATTATTCAGTTAGCTGCTGCTATATTCTATTATTATCGTTTTATGCCTCTATTTGAAAATAATGGAGATGTTATCTGGCAATCTATTTTTTTATCAATATCCTCATATAATAATGCTGGTTTTACTATAATTCCTGATAGTCCTAGCTTATCTTTCTTTTTTCAAGATCACATAACGTTACTATTTGTAGCATTTATGATTTTTCTTGGAAGCTTAAGTTATCCTGTAATTCTTGAATTATTAAAATTCAAACGATTTAAGCGATTATCATTAGATACAAAATTAGTTCTTGTAACTACCTTGAGTTTAATAGTTATAGGAACAATATTTTTCCTTATAACTGAATCAGGGAATCCAGAAACATTTAAAGATCAAAATATGCTAGAAAAGATAAGTACTTCTCTTTTTCAATCTATAAGTGGAAGAACAGCCGGGTTTTCATCGATAGATTTCAGTGCAACAAGGGAGTATACCAATATTTTGTATGCAGGATTAATGTTCATTGGAGGAGCTTCCGGTTCTGTCGCAGGTGGAATAAAAGTTACGACTTTTGCTGTTATAGTACTAGCAATAATGACTGCTAGTAGGGGGAAAACTTATGTAGAGGCTTATGGTAGAGAAATTCCGAATTCATTGGTAGTAAGGGCTTTTTCTCTTTCATTTATTGCTATTATGTTTATTTTCACAATTGCATTTTTATTAGTTATTACCGAAAATATTACCTATAGCAAAGTCTTGTTCGAAGTGATTTCTGCATTTGGAACTGTAGGTTTATCAACCGGTATCACTTCTTCCTTAACTGACATAGGCCAATTATTAATAATATTTACGATGTTTATCGGTCGAGTTGGTCCGTTAACAATTGCATTAGCATTAGGTAGAAGTCGATATACGGCACTATATCGCTATTCAGAAGAAAGAATTAGAATTGGATAAATATTAAGAAAAGGAAATTAAGATGGCAAGAAAAGCTATAGTGGTTGGTTTGGGAAGATTTGGAATAAGTTTAGCACAAGAATTAGATACACTTGGATTTGATGTATTGGCACTTGATAGTAGTGATCATGTGATTGAAAACTTGCAAGGACAATTAACCTATATGATCAAAGGTGACTCAACAAGTGAAGCTGTATTACGTGATTTGGGTATTGCTAACTATGATTTAGGAATAGTTGCTATAGGTTCGGATATCCAAGCTAATATAATGACGACAATTCTATTAAAAACACTTGGGGTAAAACAAGTTATTGCTAGATCGAATAATACCTTGCATTCGCAAACTCTCGAAAGAGTTGGTGCCGATAAAGTAGTTAATCCCGAGCATGATGCAGGTGTACGGATGGCTCACACATTATTTAATCCGGATGTTCAAGATTATTTATCTGTAGCATCAAAGTTTGGTATTAGTAGAGTTAAACCACCTATAAATGTTGTAGGTAAAACTATTGAAGAATCTGGACTTGGTGGGACCAGAGATAAATATGGTGTTTCGGTTCTCGCTATTCGTAGAGGAAAGGATCCAATAATTTTCCCCGCAAAGGATGAATCAATACGTGAAAATGATGTTTTGTTTATTGCCGGAAGAGATGATCTATTAGACCGAATGCGCTCTGAAGACATCAATAATTAATTATCAATTGGGTGATATATGAGCAAATATAATATAGTGGTACCTGTAATGGGAGATTCGAGCGATGAGCATGCTATTAATCTTGCTAAACTTATGGCTCAGCAAAATAAAGGACAAGTATTTGTTTTTCATGTTATTGAAGTAGGTCGTCAATTGCCATTAGATGCTGATCTTACACTAGATTTTAATATAGGAGACGGTATTTTAAATTCGGTTGAATCAAAAGCGAAAAAAACTAATCTTCATGTTGAAGCTGAGTTATTACAAGCAAGGGAAGCTGGATTAGCTATTATACAAGAGGCTGTAGATCGCGATGCTAGTTTAATTATTATTTCATCAGAGTATAAAAGAGCACACGGTTCTTTTACATTAGGTTATACTGTTCCATACGTTTTAGAAAATGCTCATTGTCCGGTGCTATTATATAGAAACGAAAAATTGTAATAAAGGTACTTTATGAATATTGTTATCATGGGCTGCAATGGAATAGCTGTTAATGTAGCTGAAAAGATGGCTAATAAAGAAAATAATATATCTATTATTGATGTTCATGCAGATAATTTCTTAATTATAGATGAAACTGAAAATATAAAAACAATAATAGGAGACGGTACTGTTTCGACTGATTTAGAAACAGTTGGAATAACAGAAAGTGATATATTTTTAGCATTAGAACCTAACGACAATCGAAATATATTAGCTTCACAAAAAGTAAAGTCACTATATAACGTGAAAACCATATTATGTTTAGTTTCTGATCCGAAAAAAGATGGAATATATCGTAAGTTAGGTTTAAATGTTATTAGTACTACAAGTTTAATATCTGATATTGTTCTTGATTCAATAAGATAAAGAAAAGGAAATATATGTACGCCTTAATATTAGGATGTGGAACAATTGGATATAACTTAGCATCAGAGCTTTTATCAAGTGGTAATGAGGTTTTGGTATTTGAACCTGATGCGGTTCGTTATTCTTCAGTAGTTAATGCTTTTGGTAGTGTAGCCTTACAGGCTGATGGGACAAATCCTACTAGTTTAGAAAAAGCTGGAGTTAGAAGAGCAGATTTATTAATTGCAGTAACAGGTGATGACTCATCTAATTTAGTTGGGTGCCAAGTTGCAAAATTATCATTTAATATTCCTAAAACTATAGCTTTGGTAAATAATCCAGAAAATGAGACCTTATTTAAAGAGTTAGGTGTCGATGTCATAATTAACCACACTGACGTAATCCTCCAGGATTTGGAGGAGAGTATTCCTGATGCACATAAACCATCATTTTTTGAAATGCCTTTATCAGAAAATTCACAACGAAAAATATTTCGTGTTCACGTTGAATTAGAAAGTAATGTTATTGGTATTAAAATCAACGATATACAATTGCCACAAGACACCTCTATTTTAATGATGATAGATGGACGTGGAAATTCAAAAGTCATTGATGATAATACAACTATCGATATTGGAGATGAATTAGTATTTATTGGAGATGAAGACTCTATAAGAGTTTTAAATAATTGGCTTACAATGTAGGAGATTTTATGGTTCGAAATATATCATATTTAGGTCCAGCTGGAACTTTTACTGAATTAGCTGCACAATTGTATGATTCCAAAGCTAATTTGATACCTCAATCTAGCTTTCGTGCAGTATATGACTCGGTGAATATCAATAGTGATCTTGCTGTTTTACCTATTGAAAATAGTTTAAATGGTTCGGTTGTAGATACTCTGGATTTATTAATACATGATCCATCATTAATTATTTGCGATGAAGTGATAATTAAAATAGAGCATCATTTCATTATTGATCCAAACACTAATGTTAATGATGTAAAAAATATATATTCTCATCCTCAAGCATTAGCACAATGCAGGGTATTTCTTGAGGCTAATTTTCCAAATGCAAATTTAGTAGCTTCTTTGAGCACAGCTTCTGCTGTAGAACAAATTAAAGGTGATTCTCAGGGAGCATCTATAGGAAACTTAGGTTCAGCTGAACTCTATGGCATGAAAATATTAAACAAAAGTATTCAAGATAATTCATCGAATGTAACTAGATTTGTTGTTTTGGGAAATGATTATACAGATTCGACTGGTTCAGATAAAACTTCACTATGTTTTAGTTATGAAGTGGATAAACCAGGACAGCTATACGATACTATAGGAATTTTTGCATCTAATGATATCAATTTGATAAAAATTGAATCTCGACCTTCTAGAGAAGGTTTGGGTCAATATATATTTTTAATTGATTTTGATGGTCATCAAAATGACGATAATATTAAACCAGTGATGGAGAAATTAAGAAAACAAACAAGTCAGATAAGAGTATTTGGTTCATATCCAAAGTTTAAAGAGGTCTAAATTATTATGAATAAAGTAAATTATTTAAGCTGTGAAGACTTATCGGAATTAATAATTAAAAGTACTGATTTTTGTTTACTTGATGTACGTTCAAAGGCAGAATTTAACGAGAAACATATTTTAGGTTCAAGCTCCATTCCTAGGTCTGATCTTGAATTTCAACTACCACGTTTAATCCCGTACAAACATACTAAAATTATATTAAATGATAGTGACTCTAAAAGATCTTTTTACTCTGTAGCACAACTTTCTTATTTGGGATATTCAAATGTATTAGTTTTAGAGGGTGGGTTAGATAAATGGATAACTGAAGGATATTCGTATACTGAAGGCATGAATGTCCCAAGTAAAGTCTTTGGTGAGCAAGTTTTGCATACTGATGATCCTCCCGAAATAACACCAGAAGAACTTTTTGAAAAGATAGAAAATGGAGAAAAGCTATTATTAATTGATACGAGAACTCCTGAAGAATACTCAAGAGCAACTATGCCAAATAGTATAAGTATTCCAAATGGAGAACTAATAAATAGAGTTCCTGAATTGGATAAAGAATTTGATGGTCAAATCGTAATCCATTGTGGTGGTAGAACAAGAAGTATTATTGGGGCGAGCTTAATGCATTCTTTAGGTTATAAGGATATTCTTTCTTTGAAAGATGGCACCATGGGCTGGTTATTAGCAGGGTACGAACTTCAATATGATAATGATGTGGAAGATTTTGTTGATACAAATGCGGATTTCAAGAAACTTGCTCAAGAATTAGCTGAAAATATGCGTAAACAAAATGGGATACAAATCATCGATCAAGTTGAACTGAAAAATCTTTTTAATAAAAATATTGAAAACAATATCTACTTTGTAGACGTTAGAACCGAATCTGAATATAGACAATCTCATTTATCAGGATTCGATTGGATGGCAGGCGGTCAGTTAATTCAGCGTACTGATGAAACTATTGGTGTGAAAAATGCACGAGTTATTTTAGTTTGTAATGATATGACTCGGTCGACAGTTGCTGCATATTGGCTAAAAAGAATGGGGTATGACAATATCCAAGTGGTTTTGGGTGGTATGAATGAATGCTCTAGTGATGAATTTAAGTATAGTTCAGAATTCGCAAAACCTAATTTAGATCTTCCTGCAGATTACAAATCTATTAGTTCAAATGATTTACTTGATAGTATAAATAACAACGAAAATCAGACGCTTTTATTTTTAGGAAATAGCGTAAAATATAATGAAGGCCATATTGAAAATTCGTATTGGCTTCCAAAGGATTGGTTAGAGTTATATATAGAAACTGTGGTCTCCAATAAAGCGGAGAAGATAATATTAGTTTGTAATGATGGACTTCGATCTTCTCTTTCTACAAAGATATTAAATGATTTAGGATACAATAACACAGTAGTTTTAACTGGTGGTTTAGAGGACTGGAAGTCTAAAAACTTTCCACTAACCGCTGATGATAATACAAAATACAATTATCCAGATGATGTTTTTGTTCACCCGCTGGGGAATCGAGAACTTATGCTTAAATACCTAACATGGGAAAAAGCTTTAGTTCAAGAAGATGAATAATAATTATTATTTTTCGATTCTATAAACTGAGAAACCATTTGTGTAATAAATTTTCTTAAATCCGTTTTGAATCATAAAATCAAATTTGTCTAAACCTTCTTTGGGATAATAAATTTTTTCTAATTCACCAATATATATATATTCAATATTATATTTTTCTGCAATATCCTGGGCCAACTTTTTATTTTCTGTTGAAAAGAAAACTTTCACATCTTGGATCCTTGTATTTATTTCTTCAATAGACTCCTCGGATGTTCTTTGTTGTGTTTGATGCCATCCCCATCCGATGACTGTAGGATTTCCCGTATATATTGATATACGGTTACCCCACATATATCTATGAGGTTCAGTAGTAGCCTCAGCTATAACAGGTGATCCTGGTATGTTATTTCGTATCCACATAATACCTTCTAAATCATGGTTTAAATTTAAACCATTCATTTCAGGATTCCAGAGAGGTGCTTTAGTATCTGTATACGTTGCGTATTGCATAAATTCCATACCATTTAAACCTTTGAATTCTGTGGTAAATCGATTATTTACTCTTGAGTTTGTACCAAATACTGCAAACAAAGATGCATTTATAACAAAACACCCAAGTAAAAATATCCAACAGAATGTAATGACTCGGTTATTAAATATTAATTTAGAATTTATAGATTCGAGTAGTATAGTGAGTAAAAATGCAGAGCCAATAGAAAAGAGAATCCATGCTTGATTGTAAAATTTAAAGACTGTATTCATTCGATTGATATCATTATCGATAGTAAATATATCTACAAAAATACAGATACCTAACGAAAGTAATATGAAAAATAAGGGAAAGAAATAATATCGATTTCCTAAGGAATTCATATATAAGTCTGGAATCATTAATTTAAGCATTATTATTAAAATGAGAATAATTCCAACAGTAAAATATCCAAAATAAAGTGTAAAAGAGAGAATCACAATAATTGTTGAAATGAGAATAATACTAATTGGGATAATGAGATTTTTGGGAATAGATAAAGACAGGTAATAGTTCAGTGTTTTCAGAAGAAAATATGAAAGTAATATAAAAAGGAAAAAGCCATATATCGATAGAAAATCAAAAATATTTGTTTGTTCATTACTGAGATGAAATCCTGACGTATAGATTGTACTATCCAAATGATATGGTAGATATAACAGGTAAGAGATACTAATGAGTGTAATTGATATTAAAATGAGTTTTGTGATTGTTTGTTGAAGTGATGACAGTGAAGTAAAGAGTCCGATGAATATAAAAAATAAGGAAATAGTTAAATAGGTAGGATAATCCCAAGTGTTAATTACCGAAAGTGAACCTAATATTAATCCAAACGATAAAAAACTAGCAATAAATTGTCTCGTATAAATTTTCTCTTGTTTTAGTAAGTGAGTGCAAACATTCAAACCTAGAAGTATTGTTAATATGGTGAACGGAAGAGCGATTAAGTGAGCATGCAAATCAGCAAATAGAAATGTCCAAAAAGGGAACTCTGTGATACTGAACTGAGGTTCCATCATTCTACTTGGTCCCCACCAGTCAAATCTCATTGGGTTCATAAGATAACTTGGATTTTCAATAATTTGAAAAAGTATTCCAAAATTACCTGAAAATGTTGTAAGAAATAGAGTAATAAAACCTGCAAATAAAGATGATTTGTTGAGATGTATTTTTTCACGATAAAGAGAATAAATATTATATCCAATTGAGAACGAGAGAATTGCCGTAAATGCATACAAAGTTGGGATAGCGAGATTGTATGCGATTTCTGTAACAATACCAGAAAGGATAATGTACACAGCTATAAAAAACTGTCCAAAATAATAATAATTGATATAACCGCCTGCGAACCATGGATCGTATGGAGGCATTGTCGTAGATTTTATAATTGCATTAAGATAGGCAAAATCCATTGGTTTTTCCCCTCCTAGATATGGATGCCATAAATCGGGATTAAACCATCGAATTAGTACAAATAATGCAAAGGCTGAAAGAAATATCAAATCTTCTATAACAAATATTTTGATATTATTTTTAATTGTTGTGACTATATAGTTTTTGTTTTTATAAAAAACTCTTAACGAAATTCCTCCAAGTATAACCACGATTAATATTATCGAGGACATTGTAAATGTAAGGATATTTAAATAAACAAATATCCATGTAATATATGCGATTACAAATAGTGAAAGTAGTTTATTGATTCCAAATCCTTTATCTGGTAAGCGGCGAAAGATTATTAACGATATAGGTAACAAAAGAAGTGTTAGAATTTCTAATAAAATAAACCATGATAAAACAGGTAATTTTTCAACTAAAAGAGTTTTAGGAAAAATAGTATCCCAAGTTCCACCGTTACTATTCGTTATTCTGTCTTCAGGAGTAAGCATAGAACTTAGTTCTGATGGGTAATTGGTTCGCCCACTATAGATAGTTTGATATATTCTGTCTGGTTTATATTTTTGGATATTTTCAAAAATTAATACTACTGGATGGTCATAATTGACAATGTCGTTGTCACCATAACCAAGATTTAAATATAGACCTGAATCATCATCAGTTGGGAAACCAATAGGTGTAGGTATGTTATTGATGGAAAAAGTATCGTGCTGAAAATGAATGCCTAAAATTTCTGGGTATTGAGTAATTGATTTAACTAATGAATATCCTAACTCACCATTAAAAAGACTATTGTAATATGAAGCACTAATTGGATATTGAGATGAATTATTAAATATTGCATTATAGGTTCTATTACTATAAAAGATCACATACTCAGAAGATGACAAATCCATTGCTATATCAAATCCTTTATTTTGTGTATCAGATTCGAATATAGGTATTTGTTTTATTTGATAACCATAAATATCAGGGATTGATTCATCCCAATGATTGTCATTTATAATTTTCGTTCCTTTTGGAATATTTTCATTAATCCATTTACTTGCCTGAACAGCACTATGATCATTTGTATAAATGTTGGTGTATGCTAGGCCATATAAAACTGACGATGTAGTAAGTATTGCAATTACTATAGGAAAAACTGTATGTAAAAAATTCTTTTTTTGATTTAGATAATGTTGTACTTTGAATAAATATCCTGAACCTATAATTATCATTATGGGTATAAGAGGATACATATATCGAGTAAATTTAACTTCTACAGTTGCAATGGTTATGAAATAAGCAAATCCCCAAACTAAAAGAAGAATTTCAGTAATTTTTGGATATCTAAAGTTATAAATTATTGCCGATATAAATAATATCCATAAGGTAATACCAGTAAGTATTCCAATGTTCCATTTTGTTGTTTGTAGAAATTCATAAATAAAATTTGGTGTATTCAAATATTGAATGGTATATGGAACGATACCTGCAGTATTTATAATATTAATTTCTCTGGTATTCCATTCCCAAAATTCTTCAAAATCCAATATTGCATAGGGATTAATAACTATATATGTAGACGCTATCACAATCCCTGTTATTATAAATAACTTGACTTGATGTAATTGGAACGTAATTGATGCAGAATCAATTTTAGAGACAAGAAACATAAGAAATAATATAGAAAGTGGTATCCCTAATGAGAGGGCACTGATTTTAAAAGAAAGGGCGAGACCTACACAAAGGCCAACCAGAAAATAATGTTTGAGTGATTGTTTATTATATAGCTTAAGCATAGACCAAAAGCTGGCTAGGATAAATAGAACGGAAAAAGGTTCGGGCCTGTAGTAGTGACTATGTTGGATGCTTGTAGGTAAGAATGCAAATAGTACAAGTGATAATAATGCTGCTCTAACCCCAAAAATATTTTTTGCAATTATATATATAAATACCATTGAACCTATATCAGCTATTATTGAAAGCGGTCTACCTATGAGATAAAGGTCATAAACACCGAGAGATATAAAAGGAGAAAGAAGCATTTTAAAAATTAATAATAGGTAAATTATTGCACTTCCTAATGGAAACCAATGTGGATTTAAAGGACTTTTATCGCTACTAAAAAATGTTTGTATTGAAGGAAAACCAGGTTCTGTTAAATCAAATGGTGCTGATCTGACACAATCAAGATATCCCAAAGAGCTCATAAGAATTTTATGCATGCAGTCAACACGCATATAGATAGATCGTTCGTCAGGATGGAAATAATAACCACTATCCCAATTCAAACCATACAAGCGTATTAGGAAACCTATAATTATTATTGTAATTATTATAGATTTATTTATGAATCCGGTATTGTTTTTGATTGATTTATTTTTCCAGTTAATCACCAGGTTTTATCAAGCCTAGGGTCTTTGGTTTATTTAGTAGCAATAAATTTTAACATTTCGGCTGTTCTACATGAATATCCCCATTCATTATCATACCAACCTAATATTTTAACCATTGAATTACCTAATACCATTGTGGATAACGAATCAAAGATACAACTGTAAGGGCTGCCTCGAAAGTCACTAGATACTAATGGTTCATCACAGTAATCAATTATACCAGCCATAGAAGTTTCAGCAGCATTTTTATAAGCTTGGTTTATATCCTCAGGGGTTACTTTTTTTTCTAAAGTAGCTACAAAATCAACAACCGAAACTGTTTGTGTAGGTACTCGTAGAGCAACACCATGTACTTTACCTTGCAATTCTGGCATGACGACCGCACATGTTTTGGCTGCACCAGTAGAGGTGGGAATTATATTACCTGCTGCTGTTCTTGCTCTTCGTAAATCTTTATGATTTCCATCGAGTACTTTTTGGTCATTTGTATATGAATGTACTGTTGTCATTAGACCTTGGTTGATACTGAAATTATCATGAAGAACTTTTACTAATGGAGCTGCACAATTTGTAGTACAAGAAGCATTGGATATTATTTTATGTTTTTTCGAATCGTACTCATTTTCATTTACTCCTAAAACCATTGTCAGGTCTGCATTGGAGGCAGGCGCAGTAATTAATACTGTTTTTGCACCACTATTCAGATGTGTTGATGCACTTTCTCTATCTGTAAGGTTCCCCGTAGATTCTACGACTATATCAACGCCATATTTAGACCAATCTAAATTCATAGGATTTCGATCACTGGTTTTAGTTATTTTATGACCATCTATTTCGAGAACATTTTCGTTATGGGTAACTTTTCCATTATAAGTCCCATAGGTACTATCATATTTGAATAAGTGAGCATTGGTTTCGATACTTCCACCGTCGTTGATGGATACTACCTCTAGGTCATTTTGGTATTGTTCCATTATAACTCTGAGTATTTGTCTTCCAATCCTTCCAAACCCATTTATACCTATTTTTGTTACCATGTTTTAATCCTTATTATTATGATAAGAAAGGAAACGCAGATTTCCCTGCGTATGATACACTTCCTTTTAACTCGTCTTCAATACTTAATAATCGATTATATTTTGCAACTCTTTCACTTCTTGCTGGTGCTCCAGTTTTTATTTGTCCAGCTCCAGTTCCGACTGCTAAATCAGCAATAGTTGTATCTTCTGTTTCCCCGGATCTATGACTAATGACATTACTCCATTTTGCATTCTTTGCTAATTCTATCGTATTAAAAGTTTCGGTTATACTTCCAATTTGATTAAATTTGATAAGAATAGAATTACTACTCATTTCATTAATACCTTTAGTCAGTCTCGCGACATTGGTAGTATATAAGTCATCTCCAACTAATTGGATTTTACCTCCAATTTGCTGTGTTAAATTGGCCCATCCGTTCCAATCATCTTCTGCTAATCCATCTTCAATACTTAAAATAGGATATAAATTAACTAAATCAGTTAAGTAGTTGACCATTTCATCACTATCTAAACTCAAGTTATCTTTTCTAAGGTGATATTTTGAATCTTTATAGAATTCAGATGCAGCGACATCTAGCCCTAAATAACAATCTTTCCCTATCTTATAACCAGCATTTTCTACAGCTTTTAAAATAATTTCTATTGCCGCTTGGTTAGATTTCATTTCAGGGGCAAATCCGCCTTCGTCTCCCACATTAGTGGATTTACCTTCTTGAGAAAGTAAAGATTTGAGAGATTGGTATGTTTCTGCACCAAATTGTAGAGCTTCGCTATAGGAGTTTAAACCTGAAGGGATGACCATGAATTCCTGAATATCTGTGGAGTTGGAAGCATGGCTTCCTCCATTCAAAATATTGAACATTGGTACTGGAAGAGACATATTACTATTGGTTATATTTGAAATGTATTGATATAAAGGAATACCACTTGAATTTGAAATAGCATGAATTGTTGCAAGCGATACACCTAAAATAGCATTTGCTCCTAAATTAGCTTTATTTTCTGTTCCGTCTAAATTGATTAGTGTTTTATCAATATCTTCAGTATTTAAAAACGTCATACCATTTAGTTTATTTGCAATGATGTTGTTTACATTAGAGACTGCTTTTAAAACACCTTTACCAGAAAACCTATTCTTATCGTTATCCCTAAGCTCAATTGCTTCATGTGCGCCAGTACTTGCTCCGGAAGGAACATTGGCAGTACCCACATTATTATCAGATAATGTTACAGATACTCTTAGAGTTGGATTAGATCTGGAATCTAAAATTTCTTGAGCCATTATTGATTTTATCTGAAAGGTATCTGACATATTATCCCTTACTTATCGTATAAAAACTGAAACTGAAGCACTGTTAATTGCATCCATAATTATTTCAGGATAAATTCCTAGACCAATTACACCAATTAATGACGTAATTAATACCAATTTTTCTATATTATTTGTAGAGATTACTTGTATGTCATCAGGTTCATTTACATACATTTCTTTTATTACCATTAGATAGTAATAAAGAGAAATCAGACTATTTATTAAAGCAATAATTACAAGCCATAATAAGTCTTGTTCTACAGCTGCCAAAAATAGATAAAACTTTGATATAAAACCAACAAAAAATGGTAAACCTGCTGTTGATAACAACGCAATAGTTAAACAAAGTGCAAGAAATGAATTTGTTTTATATAATCCTGATAAATCACTAATGTTTTCTTTATTAGTTCTATTATAAAAAGAAATTAAAACACCAAATATCAGCAACCCAGAAAACGCATATCCTATTGAATGTAATATTACTGCAGTATAGGAATCTATTGTATTTGTTGCTAATCCAACTAAGATATATCCCATATGACTGATTCCTGAATATGCTATAAGTCTTCGATATTTTGTTTGGGCTATGGCTGTAATATTGCCTAAGGACATTGTTAGAATTGCTAAAATGGCAACAATTATAACTAAACTTGAATGTGAACCTTCAAAAATTTCAGCAAAAATTCTGAGGATCAAAGCTATTCCAGCAAGTTTTGATGCAGTAGCTAAATAGCCTGCTATTGGTAATGGTGCACCTTCATAAATATCAGGAGCCCATGTGTGGAATGGAACCGCAGCAATTTTAAATCCGAGACCTGTAATTAAGAGGAATAGTCCAAAAATGAAAAGCGGCGGAAAGTTTTCATATTGAGTTGCATAGATACCTATTGATGAAAAGAAAGTGGGGTTAACAATATCATTTTTAACAAGTTCTGTATAAATTTGGCTTATACCATAAAGAACTAATGCTGAAGTAAATCCTCCAAGTAAAATATATTTAATACTCGATTCATTTGTTTTTTCAGGGTCATTTCCTAGCGAAACTAATATATATAGACTAAAACTTAGTAACTCTAGACCAATATAGGCAGTTAGTAATTCATTTGCAGCAGACATTATCATCATACCTGCAATTGAAAGGATGATTAGTCCATAAAATTCACCTTCATGGTTTACATATTTATCAACATAATCGATTGACATAAGGATTATGAAAATACCAAGAATGATAAATATAAATTTAAAAAGTAAGGAAAATGAGTCTAATTTTAATAAACCCCCATATATAAATAAGTCATTCATTTGATTGTGATCTGTTGTTGATAGTATATGAACGTTGCTAAAATTAAAGAAAAATGTAATGTAAATCGCGGTAAAAATCAGTCCACTGATTGAAACAAAAGGGAGTACAAATTTATTTCTTATACGGGTAAAAATTCCAATGCCTATTATTATAAAACCAAGAATGGTAATTATAATTTCAGGTATAAGGTATGATAAATTGTTTGTTATATTTTCCATGTATTATCCAGCTACAAAGTTTGACAAATATGAGTTAATTAATTGTTTTACTGATTCATCCACAGCATCAATAAAATAGATTGGCAAAACACCCATAAATATTATAAAGAATACAAGAATTACAGATGGTATTAATTCAAATCTACTAATATCAGGTAAATTTGCCCATTTTTCGGAAACAGTACCAAAAAATATTCTAGCAATTAATCGTAGGATATATATAGCAGTTATAGCAGCACCTATGACACCTAATATTGCCATGAATGGGTTTGTTTGAAATACTCCAATAAATATGAATAATTCTGCAACAAATCCGCTCAATCCTGGTAGGCCAAGAGATGTTAAGCCAGCAATGACGAATAGTGTACCTGCAATACCCATGGGTTTAATTAAACCATCAAGTGTTTCAATATCCCGACTATGAGTTCGTTCGTATATTACACCTACTAATGCAAAAAATAATGCTGTCATTATTCCATGAGAAAACATTTGTAATACTGATCCTGCTGTACCAATGACATTTAAAGTTGCTAGCCCCATCAAGACATAGCCCATATGGCTTACACTACTATATCCAATGACATATTTAAGATCACTCTGAGCCATTGCTGATAAGGCGCCATACACTACGTTTATTGTACCTAGAATTAGCAAAAGCCACATCCATTCTTGTGCACCTGCGGGTAAAAATTCTATACTCCGTAAAATTCCATATGCTCCCAATTTCATTAATATCCCTGCATGAACCATACTTACAGAAGTTGGCGCAGCAACATGTCCATCTGGTGACCATGTGTGAAAAGGCCACAACCCGGCCAAAACTCCAAAACCAATTAAAAAGAATGGGAAAATAAAAATCTGAAAATCATTTCCAATATTTGCATCTATCAAGTCTTTAAATAAGAAGCTATTTTGATTAGCAACAATGAATGTAGATAAAATTCCAATCCAAATAAGTACGCTACTTGCTACCAGGACTAGCATTAATTTTAATGCCCCATATTCTTTTGTTCTTGCAAATGTTTTAAAGTCTGAACTGCTACCCCAAACTGCAATTAGTAAATACATTGGGACCACTGCCAATTCATAGAAGAAAAAGAAGAAGAAGAGGTCTTGTGAGATAAATACGCCATAGACGCCGATAATTAATAGAATATATAAAATAAAAAACTCTTTAATTCTTTCAGTTATTTTACAGGAAATAAGAGTTCCAGTTAAATATACAATTCCAACTAATAAAACCATTAATGCCGATATACCATCTACTCCAAAATCTAGTCGAATTGATAAATTACTAAACCAAACCATAGAAAAATCGAATTGATTTGGATCTCTGGTTTGGGCAAATGCCATAAAGACGTATAAGGAAAGAATTCCAGAAATAGCTGAACCAAAAATAGTTATATTTTTTATAATTTCATCATTATTTTTGGGTATAAACAATATAGCCAGTAGTGTTAGTACGGGTACGATAAGTATTAAAGGTAATATCCAACTATCCAATGAGTTCTCCTATAAGATTTTACCAGTTTCAATAAATATCCAGATAAGTACAATCACAGATATGCTAAGTACAATAAAGAGGGCATAGTTATATACTTTTCCAGTCTGTATATACCGTAATTTATTTGAAGTTGCTCGAATAGCTTCTCCAGGACTGTTTATTCCAATGTCATTTACAAATGCTCGATCAACATAGGATACAATAGTCGTTATTTTGTTCACGATATTTGTAACTATCCAATTATATGCGTCATCTAAATAGTATTTACGTGAAATAAGATTATTTAATGATTTAAATAATCCAGAATGGAATACAGATTTGTTTGCGTAATTTTCTTGATATAAAAAATATCCAGCAATGATACCGCTGAGTGCAAATCCTACTGAAAGTATCGTTAGTATTAAATCAAATTCAAAATGAAGTGGATCATCAAGAAAGCCCCATGTAACCAAATGCATAATATCAAACAGCGTATCTTGGTAAATTACACACGTTATAATGCCAAAAGCTATGCTGAAAAATGTAAGAATTATGATAGGAATATTCATAGTCTTTGGTGCCTCATGAATATCTTTATATTCTGTTGTTGATTTGGACCAAAATACCAGTATAAATACCCTTGTCATATAAAGGGAACTAAGGAAAATAAATCCTAAACTCAGTATGAAATAAATATTTGTAAAATCTATTTTTCCATGTGTTACACCATGAAGAAGCATGTCTTTACTAAAATAGCCACTAAGTGGGGGAATACCAGATAGTGAAAGTGCACCAATGAGAAAACAAATAGTAGTTATAGGCATATAATGTCGAAGATTCCCCATTTTTCGTATATCTGTTTCTTCGTGCAAGGAATGCATAATATTTCCTGCTGAAAGAAATAGGAGTGCTTTTGAAAATCCATGAGCTACTAGATGCAACATAGCTGCTGCATATCCACCCGTTCCAATACCAAAAATCATTAATCCTAAATGGCTAACTGTTGAATAAGCAAGAATTTTTTTCAGATCATTCATTACTAAGGCCATTGATGCAGCAATGATAGCAGTAATGAGGCCTATAATTGTCACAACAGTAAGTGCGATAGTAGAAATTTCATATATTGGATATAATCTAGCAGTAAGATAGATACCAGCGGTAACCATTGTGGCTGCATGAATTAATGCGCTAACTGGTGTCGGTCCCTCCATAGCGTCTGGTAACCAAATATGTAGGGGGAATTGAGCGGACTTACCCATCGCTCCAAGGAAAATTAATAAACAAGCCCAATTAAGTTCAGAGGTGCTATACATTCCTTGTTGAGCTGCATTTATAATGTCTGGAATATGGAAGGTTCCAATTGAACCTTCAGTGGTCGTAAAACTAGTGCCTAAAATTAAAATACCAATCATTAAACCAACATCCCCTATACGGGTAGTGATAAATGCTTTTTTTGCTGCATCGACTGCAGTTTGTTTTCCATACCAAAACCCAATAAGGAGGTATGATCCTAAACCTACTAATTCCCATGCCACATAAATTAGAAGTAGATTATTTGCTAAAACGAGGAAGAGCATTGCAGCAATAAAAAATGATATACAGGAAAAATACCAGGTTTTTCTTGGATCATCATGCATATATGATACTGAATAAATAATGACCAAGGAACCAACAATACTTATCAAACCCAGCATTGTTACTGTAAGGCCATCAATAATTGCTCCGAAATGCATTTTTATATCACCAATAACAAACCAAGGATCAATACCATTCCAACAAACTCCAATGATGTCACAGCCATAACGTTCCCAGGAATGTGTTACATAAGTACTAAAAACAGTTATAAAAATCCCAATACTAATAAATGAAACTATAATTGGAACAAAATACGTATATTTAATTTTAGTTCTACTTAATAGTCCTAAAATGACAAAAGAGACTATATAGAGGATAGGTGCCCACCATACTATTCCCAGATTGCTTGGAGCTTGTAAAGCTGCTTCATTTATTTCCATTAATTTATTTCCTTTGGTAGATTGTTACCACTTCAAAACATCGAGTTTATCAACATCAGTATTACGTTTTTCTTTATAAAGTTTTAGGACAATAGCTAAAGCTAATCCTACTTCTGCTGCAGCAATTGTTATGATGAAAATTATGAGGATATGCCCTAAAAATCTTGATTGATCTAAAAATGCGCTAACTCCAATCAAATTGAGATTTACGGCATTAAGCATAAGTTCTATTGCGAGTAAAATCAGTACTGCATTTCTGCGTGAAAGAACTCCATAGATACCGATAGAAAATAAGATAATACTTGTGATTTGAATGTGTATAAGACTTAATTCGCCCATTATTTATTACTTTCTGTATTTGATACAACTATTGCTCCAATCAGAGCTACTAATAAAATAACTGATACAATTTCAAAAGGAATTCCCCAATATGAAAAAAGTTCTATACCAATATTTCTCATATCTGTACCTAGAGTTCCAGTTACTGTATTTCCACTAGTAGTGATGAAGGCAATAGTCCCTGTAATGAAAAATAAAATTGAAGCTACAAGAGAATATTTCCAGTGTTTGTTTTCAACTTGAAAATTAAAATCAGAAATATTAGTGAGCATTAATGCAAATAGTATAACGATAATTATTGCACCGCCATAAAGTAAAATTTGTACTATTGCCAAAAATTGTGAAAGCAAAACTACATAGACTCCAGCTATACCAAATAAGCTAATTAATAGATAAAATGTTGCATGGACAACATGACGACTTGTAACCACACCAATTGCTGAAACAGTTATAATTGAGCTTAATATATAAAAAACTAGTAGGCTGTTCATCTTATTCTTTAGATTCCTTTGTAAGTTTAACTGGTGGGGCCCAGTTCGTTTCTTCTTGGTAATTTTTACCCATTTCTAGAAGTTGTTGTAAATTTGCCCTATTACCATTTCGATTGACGACTGATAATTCGTGTTGATGACTCATTTCAATTGCATCAAAATTACAAACATCTACACAAATTCCACATAATATACAGCGTCCTAAGTTGATTTCAAATTCATCAATTATTTTTCTTCGCTTACTTTCCCCAGATTCATTTTTTGGATTATCTTTCATTATGGCACTCATGCATCCCGTAGGACAGTTTCTTACACATACCATACATCCGGTACAATAGGGTTCATCAACAGCACCATCATACATAAGAACTGGGAATCCCATGTATCGATCGGCTATAGGTAAATGCTTTTCAGGATATTGCGCTGTTACAATAGGTCTGAAAAATTCCGAAATCGTAGTCATTAAACCTTTTATACTACTTAACATTTATATTCCCTCTGGTAATTTATAATTTCTAGCTTTACGTAACATTTCTTCTGCATCTATTTTTGCAGGAGTTGTAAATTTGTTGTACAAGACATATCCCATAAGAACGGTTATCAAAATATTAATAATCGACAACACTAAAAGAGGTATATCGTAAAAAATAACTATTGAAGAAAATATTACATTTGCAAATGATAAAGGTATCAAAACTTTCCAAGCGAAAGACATAAGTTGGTCTATTCTCATTCTTGGAAAAGTACCACGAAACCAAAATATGATTAATATAACTACATATGATTTTATAATTGTTACAAAGAAGCCCAACACAATATTTTCTTCTAATGATATAAACGGTATATGCCACCCACCGAGGAATAGAAGTGTAATTAAAACTGCTATAGTGAAAGTTTGGATGTATTCAGCTAAATAGAAAACTGACCAATGAGCTCCACTATATTCTACAAATGGGCCTCCTACAATTTCTGATTCGGCATGATATATATCAAAAGGAATTCTCCCAACTTCAGCAATACCTGCTATAAAGAAAAGCAGAAGGCCTAACGGAAGGTAAACTACGTATGGAATGACATTTTGTTGATCAACAATTTCTTTTAAATCAGTAGTTTGGCATATTATTAATACAGAAATAGCGACCATAATTATAGGTATTTCATAACTGATCAGCTGAGCTGTTGATCGTAATCCTCCGAGGATTGCATATTTATTAGCAGATCCCCATCCTGCCATAACTAATCCAGTTATTGAAACAACTGTTAAGGCTATTACAAAAAGCAAACCTAGATGCATATTATTTACTGCTAGTATAGAATTGTCGCTGGCTAAGGGTATGGTGACCCATATAACAAATGGAGGGACAAAAACAATAATTGGGGCAAGCCAATAAATCCATTTATCTGCGGACTCTGGGATTATGTCCTCTTTCACTAACAGTTTTATACCGTCTGCAAGTGGTTGTAAAAGTCCCTGTGGTCCTACACGGTTAGGTCCTATTCTTCGTTGTATTTTGCCCAAGACTCTGCGCTCGAGCCACACCAAAGATAAAACCACTATTGTCAGACCACCAAAAAGTGCAATAATTTTTATTTGTAGTAAGAAAAGGTCTAGAATACTCATCGGTCTACTTCACCTAATACAATATCTATTGAACCTAAAATCATAACAGAATCAGATACATAGGCATTTCTCATCATATGCCTCAAGGCCATCAAGTTGCAAAATGATGGAGGACGAATTTTTAATCTATAAGGTTTATCTGAACCATCACTAACTAAATATACACCAAAGTCACCACGAGGATTTTCAGCATGCACAAAAATATCACCCTCTGGGGGTCGTGCTATTCTTCTAACATTTGCTGTAATTTCTCCATCAGGTATTTGCTTCAAAGCTTGTTCAATGATTTTAATTGACTCTCGTATTTCTTGAATTCTCACAAAATATCTATCCCAAACATCTCCGCGGTCACCTACTGGTATATCAAAATCAAACCTGTCATAAATAGAATAAGGGTCATTTTTCCTCAAATCATATGAAACTCCTGATGCTCGTAAGTTTGGTCCAGTTAGTCCAAAATCTATCGCATCTTCAGTGTTTATTAATCCAATATTTCTTGTTCGATTTAGGAATATTTCATTAAAGGATAGTAGACTATCAGCTTGATCAACCCCTTGTTTTATTTCTTCTAATAACCAATATATATTTTCAAAAAAATCAGAAGGTAAGTCTTCTTTAACTCCACCTATCCTGAAGTAATTATGCATCATTCTTGCACCACTTACAGACTCAAATAAAGATTGGATTTTTTCTCTATCTCTGAATCCATATAATATTGGGGTACTTGCACCAGCATCCATTCCCATAGTGCCGTAGAAAAGGAAATGGCTAGATATGCGATTGAGTTCACATAAAATTACCCTTATATATTCCGCTCTTTCAGGGATTTCAACACCCATTAATTTTTCAACTGCCATACAAAAAACAAGCTCATTGTTGAAATTAGCTAAATAGTCTAATCGATCAAAAAGAGTGACGATTTGTGCATATTGTTCTCCTTCAGATAATTTTTCTGATCCACGATGTAGATAACCTATATAAGGTTCCACATCCATAACACGTTCCCCATCTATTTGAAGGACCATTCTAAAAACTCCATGAGTAGATGGGTGTTGTGGACCCATATTCAGCAGCATATCTACGCTATTTAAGCTTTGTTGATTAGTCATACTTTACCATTCTTTGTAGTCGTTAAAAGGGAAGTCTTTTCTTCCTGGATAACCTTCAAATTCTTCATACAAAAGAAGAGGGGACAAGTTTGGGTGTCCCTCAAAAATAACTCCGAATAAATCATGTCCTTCTCTTTCATACCAGTCAGATCCCTTCCACAAACCTATGCATGAAGAAATTAAGGGTTTATCTTTGTCTAAGCTGGATTTAACTACATATCTATGGTTAAGGGTTGTAGATTGCAGGTGATACACAGCTTCAAATCTATCTTCGTAATCAACAATACTCAAACAAAGGAATAAATTACATAATGTTTCAGGGGAATTTTTGAGAATTGTAAGAATATCGATAATATCAGTTCTTCCTATGTGAATATTTATTTCACCAAGAAAAGAAGTAATACTAATATCATATGAACTGAGAATATTTTCGAGTATAGATATTCTTTCCACAATTATTGGATCTAACTCTTCAGAAACTTCTTCTTCTTCGGATACTGATTCAGTTATTTCTTCTTCAGCCATTTCTTCTAGCGTCCTGTTTAATTTTTTCCTGTAATCTTAATATTCCTTCCATTAAAGCCTCTGGTCTTGGCGGGCAACCCGGAACATAGACATCCACTGGGATAATATGATCTACACCCATAACAACGGAATAAGATCGATAATAAGGTCCGCCATTAGTCGCACAACTTCCCATTGCAATCACCCATTTTGGTTCAGGCATTTGTTCATAAAGTAGTTGAATTGGTTTTGCCATTTTTTTAACTACTGTACCAGCAACAATCATTACATCAGATTGCCTTGGCGAAGGCCATGGCGTTACGCCAAATCTATCGAGATCATGGTGCCCCATATATGTACTCATCATTTCAATTGCACAGCAAGCTAGTCCAAACGTTAAAGGCCATAAAGAAGATGTCCTAGCGAGGGCTAATAATTGATCAATTTTTGCAGTAATAACACCAGGTGCTCCAGATTTTTGAAGAAGGCTTTGTGCTGGAACATTGCCGGAACTTATTGATTCAGGTGTTTCCCAGTTATCATTACTTGTTGGTATAAGAGGAATTGAGAGTTTATGATCTCTTTTAGGAGTCCAAGATTCGGGTTTCATTCGATTTATTTCCATTGTAGAACTCCTTTTTTCCAAGCATAAACAATTCCAAGAATTAGTATGCCAATGAAAACCATCATTTCATAAAATACTAAATTTGATAATGCTACTGTATATTCTCCATTAACATTTTCTTTAATTTCATTGAAAACTGCAGCCCAAGGAAATATAAAAACTGCTTCGACGTCGAATATAAGAAATAAAATTCCAAATATGTAGTAGCGTACATGGATTTGAGACCAGGAAAAAGGGGTCGGTCGTATTCCGTTTTCATAGGTAACTAGTTTATCGATAGATTTTTTTTTGGGTGATAATATAAATGAGGCTATAAACATACCTAAAATAGAAATAACTCCAAATACTGTTGCTACTAAAATAGCAATCCAAGTGTCTTGAATTATTTGTACTTCATTACCCACAAGAATCCTCTGAATGAAATTCATGAAAAAAATGTCCAGCAGGTATGAATTGTATCAATCCCAATATAAAGGTGTCAAACCTCTAGAGGATGTTTTTTCTAACTTCTTATAATATGATGGGAGTAATATAAATTTTAACTAAAAATTGTATTAGATTTAAATTAATGTCTACTATAAAATATTGTTCTTCATGTGCTAATGAAATGATACTGAAACCTTTTGAGAATACCAATAGGTTTTTTTGTACTAATTGTGATCGTATGGAATTTATAGATCCAAAGGTTGTTACTGGTGTTTTATTTACTATTGAATCAGAAATTTTATTAATCAAGAGAAATTTAGAACCTCAAAGAGGTAAATGGACTTTTCCAGCTGGTTTTGTTGATAGAGGCGAAAAAGTAGAAGATGCTGCAATACGTGAAGTTTTTGAAGAGACAGGTTATATTGTCGTACTTGATAAACTCGTTGGAGTATATTCCCAGGAAGCGGATCCCATCATACTTATTGTATACAGTGGTCATACTGTTGGTGGAGAAAGAACTGATAATTCAGAGGTTCAAAGTATACAAACTTTCCCCTTAGATAGATTACCTAGTTTAGCTTTTGAGAGAGATGAAAAAATCATAGGTGAATGGACAAAACAATAAATTATTGTTGAAGATATTTTGAAAAAATATCAATCAATTCTTCTAATGAGCGATCTTCTTTGTAATTTTCAGGTGTTTCATTGAGTGCAATTTCAGTTTTGCTTACAAAGTCATATGTGTCTGCTGCAGCTTTATGAAACATTCCACTTAGATTTGCAGACTCAAGAGTAGAACTGATTTCTAACATTTCACCGATCCATCTATTTGATTTTGTATGAACTTCACTCATACCGTTCATTCGTTTTAACATTTCCGACTGGCTTTTACTAAATTCAGCAATAAGACTATCATATACTCCCAAAATTTTGGCTGTAGATAAAACAGAAATATTAAGAGCAATAGTACCCTTAGTCATACCGGCATAACACATTTTAATAGCAGAAGCTTGTCCAATTTCAGAGCCTATGTTAGTAACTCGGATACCCTTATCATTTAGGTTATCTAAAGGTGTTGTATCTGGTCCACTAGTATAAAAAACTGGTTGATAATTTTCTGATGGAGGACCTCCAATAATACCTCCATCAATAAAAATTGCAGAGGTGTCTTGAAAATATTCAGATATTTTTTTGGTTGTTTGTGGTGCTATAGCATTGCAATCTGCAAAATAAATCGATTTATCTAAGGATTTGATCGAATCTGAAATTGTTTTAGCAAAAGGTATAGCTTGTGAAGGAACTAATATAGATATAATCAAATCAGAATCTTTTACTAAATTAGTAAAGGTTCCTACATCTTGTATTTTTGCATATTTAGCTAATGACTTAGTTCTTTCACTTCTTCCTTCTAACGCAGTAATTACATTTACATTGTTATTAATAAGTTGTGCTCCAACAGCGTGCCCCATGTCTCCAGGACTAATTATTCCGACGGTATTGTTGTTCAAGATTCTCCTTAATTTATTCGTGCTTTGACGTTTGAAAGTTGTTCATGGGCTTTTACTAATGCCTGAGTACCTTCGTCTCCCAACCCTTGACTTAAAAGTCCGGCAAATAGTTGACTAACTAGTGATGTGCCGGGTATTGCTACGTTTAATTCTTGAGCTGATTCTATAATTAATCTTAGGTCTTTTTGCTGTAGTTTGATCATAAATCCCGGATCAAAATCTCCATTTATCAGCTTAGGTCCTAATGTATTTAATTGCCAGGAAGCTGCAGCACCACCGCCGACAGCTTGAATAGTTGTAGATAAATCTGCCCCAGATTTTGCAGCAAAAACCATGGCTTCAGCAACAGCATTCATAGTACCTGCTACTAATATTTGATTTACGAGCTTAGTGGTTTGTCCCATACCTGATGAGCCAGTGTGGATTATATTTTTCCCCATTGCTTCAAATACGGGTAAACAAGTTTTAAAATCGTCATCGCTTCCCCCGATCATTATTGAAAGTGTACCTTCTATAGCTCCCCAAGAACCTCCACTAACGGGAGCATCCAATAATGAGCTTTGATGTTTTCCTAATTCCTCGTTAATATTTCGAGTTACCTTTGGTGAAATTGTACTCATATCAATAACAATACTGTTTGATTGTATACCGTGAATAACTCCATTTTTTCCGAGAATTATTTGTTCTACATCTGGAGAGTCTGTAAGCATAGTAATTATACATTTGGAATTTTCTGCAACTTCTTGTGGATTTTTAGCAATACGAGCTCCCAATTCATCAAGTTCCTTAGTTTTAGATTGAGTTCGGTTATACACAATGAGGTTAAAATTACTTTTAATTAGATTTTTTGCCATTGGTAGTCCCATAATTCCTAATCCAATAAATCCGATAGTTTCTTTTTTTACGTCCATGTTTTGTTCCTCTTGGTAAATTTGTGACATTAGTATAGAGTAGTAATACAAACTGTAAAACAACGTAAATACTGAGTCAACAGGAGATACATAGTGTTTCACAAATTGTTAGAACTATTTAATAGTTCTGACTGGTATTTAAGTCTGCTCGACTTATTAAAAACCAATCTATACACAGAGGTCTCAGTACCTGATTGTGGCAGATCCCTTTTGTTTAATTCCTTAAATGTTATATTTAAAAAACCTATTTTGTATATCACTCGTGATGTGAATCGAGCAGAAACCTTAGTCAATGATTTATTAATGATTACGGGCTCTGAAAACAATGTATTTTATTATCCTCCTCTTGAAAATATACCATTCGAGTTTTTACATATTAACTCTATGACTTACACACAAAGATCTAAGGCTTTATCTGCAATCATTGAATCAAATAAAAATCAGTATCCTCCTATAATTGTTGCTCCAATTTCTGCTATTACCAATAAAATAATCAGTCCTTCTGAAATGAAAGAAAAAAGTGTAGTTATTACTGAAGGAACTTCATTATCAATCAAAGATTTATTATTTCTACTATTACAATTTGGTTATAAATTGAGTAAGTTTACTGAAATGGAAGGACAATGTAGTCAAAGAGGTGGAATTGTAGACATATTTTGTCCTATCTACCAAAAGCCTATTCGTATTGAATTCTGGGGTAATGAAGTAGTAAGTTTGCGTAGTTTTGATACCAATACCCAAACCTCTTTGGAAGTTCTAAGTGATATTACAATTTATCCTACAAGTGAAGTGGTTTTCCCAACAAGTAAGGAATCTATTGAATATTTTGGTAGCCAAATTGAATATAAGCAGGAAATTCAAAATATCAAACAAGTTTCAAGTGAAGTATTTAATAATAATTTTGAATTCCCAGATTTTTATGCAGGTATATACAACAATAGTTCGCTGTTAGATTACTTTGCAGATGATGGTTTGGTAATTATTGATGGGAAAGAAAAAATACTTGAGAAATATTTTGAATTATATGAAGAAATATTTAATCGTCAAAATACCTACATAAAATCAAACCGTATACCTGATAATTTTCAATCTCCTTACTTCTCCCATATTGAATTTAGTCGAAAAGTAGAAGGACTAAATAAGGTTGTAGATATAAAAGAGATTCAATCAAGAGGATTTAATGTTCCAATCAAGCCCATTTTATCGTATCAAAATCAATTTGATAGGTTGATACGCGATATAAAAGTAAAAATTAAATCTGGTGTAGTGATTGTTATATCCTCCTATTTAAATAGAATCAAAGAATTATTTCACGAATATGAAATTCCTTATGAAGTATTAACAGATCAAACAAATTCCTTGAGAAAAAATATAGTCACAATAACTGAAGGTAATTTAAAAGATGGTTTAGTAATAGAGCAAGAAGAGCAAATATCAATAATTAGTGACGATGTAATTTTTGGATACAGTAAAGAAAGAAATATATTAGTTAGAGGAAATAAAACTAGAGGAATATCTTCAGTATCTCTTGACGATTTTAGTATAAATTCTTTCGTTGTACATATAGATCATGGTATCGGGAAGTTTATTGGTACTACTGTAATGAGTGAATATGGAGATGGTGAAGAATATATGGTTTTACAGTATGCAGATAAAGGAAAGATTTATGTTCCAACACATATGTCTCACAGAGTCAGTTTATATAAGGGATCCAATGGAGCAAACCCATCTTTATCAAGATTATCAACAATGGAATGGAAGCGAACTAAGGCGCAAGTAGAAGAAGATACGATGGAGATCGCTAAAGATTTACTAGATTTATATGCTCAGAGAAATTTAGCCAAAGGAAAAAGTTTCCCCAGTGATAGTTTATGGCAAAGAGAGTTAGAAGATTCTTTTCCGTATATTGAAACTGAAGATCAAGTAAGAGTTATTAATGAAGTAAAAGCCGATATGGAATCTACTACACCTATGGATAGATTAATATGTGGTGATGTAGGGTTTGGAAAAACAGAAGTAGCTCTGCGATCAGCATTTAAAGCGGTAGACTCGGGATCTCAAGTTATAATTCTAGTACCAACAACGGTATTAGCGACACAACATTTTGAGACATTTGTAAATCGATTAAAGCCGTATCCTATAGAGATCAAAATGTTAAGTAGATTAGTTCCTAAAAGTGAACAAAAACAAATAATTAATGATTTATCAAATGGGCAAGTTGATATTTGTATAGGAACTCATAGATTATTACAAAAAGATATAAAATTAAAAAATTTAGGTTTAGTTATCGTTGATGAAGAACATCGATTTGGAGTATTCCAAAAAGATCGATTGAAGGAAATGCGTTTGGGAGTTGACTATTTATCTATGAGTGCAACGCCTATACCCAGAACACTGAGTATGACAATGTCAGGTTTGAAAGATATGAGTACGATAGATACTGCACCAGAATATAGATTACCAGTTAAAACTTTTGTTTCAGAAGAGAATGATGAATTAATTACAGAGGCAATAAATAGAGAATTATCTCGACAAGGCCAAGTGTATTATTTACATAATAGAGTTTACTCTATTCAAATGATTGCAAGTAAGTTACAAAAATTAATACCAAACTTACGAGTTGGGGTAGCTCATGGAAGAATGTTACCAGAGAGTTTAGATAAAGTTATGACTGATTTTGTAGCCAAAAAATTCGATATATTAGTGTGCACTACAATAATAGAGTCCGGTTTAGATTTGCCTTCAGTAAATACATTAATTGTAGATAATGCTGATCGTTTTGGTCTTGCACAACTATATCAGTTAAGGGGTAGAATTGGCAGAAGTTATAGACAAGGATATGCATATTTTACAATTCCAGAATTTAAAATCATTACCCCACCTGCACAAGCGAGACTTGATACTATTTTGGCATCTTCTGACATAGGATCTGGTTACCGAGTAGCTAGTAGAGATTTAGAAATCCGTGGAGCAGGACAAGTTCTTGGTAAGAAGCAGAGTGGGCATATTACAACAATAGGTTTTGATCTTTATATGAAAATGATTTCTCATGCAATGAAAAAAGTAAAAGGACAAGAACTAGTTGATAGTAAGGACACAAAATTATTTGAAGATACAGGACAACAAGGCCCACATTTGAAGTTAAACTTAAATGCATTAATTCCTACGGAATTTATTCCGGAAGTTTCTACACGTATTTCACTTTATAATGATTTAGCAGAAGTTGAAAATAGTTCAGAATTACATGAACTTAAACTCTCAATTATTGATAAGTATGGTCAAATTCCTACAGAATTTGAGAATTTATTTACGGTAGCACGTCTTCGATTAATGAGTTTTCAATGTGGAATTAATTCTATTATATTAAATGAAAATACATATCATATTCGATTTGATCAAACAATAAACTCCTTAAAGTATATATTGGAAAGTAATAAAGAATTTGATATTAGAGTTAAAAATAGGAGTTTAAATTGCAAGGTTTATAATCATACAAATATAGATACTCTTGATAAATTATTTAACTTTATTTTTGAAATCAAACATCGGGTTGAAAGTATTCATTAAGTTTTAAATTTACTAAGAATTCTTTATTCCCAGTTTGCCCTTTTATTGGGGACGAGGTGATATTTTTAATAGTAAATTGATTATTTACCAGCCAGTTTGTTAATCGTCCAATAATTAGTGAATGTGTTTGGTAATTTTTTATAACTCCTTTTTTTCCAACTTCTTCTTTTTTAGCTTCAAATTGAGGTTTTAGGAGCCATATTATCGACCCGTGAATTTTTAAATGGCGAGAAATACTTTTTAATAATAGACGTGCAGAAATGAATGAAACATCCATGGTAATTAAATCTACTTTTTCGTCTAAATCAAATGGGTGTCTTGCATTAATTCCTTCCATTGTTACAACTTTTGGATTTATTCGTAGTTTGTAGTCTAACTGGTTTTTACCAACATCTACAGCATAAACTTTGGATGAGCCATTTTGTAGTAAACAATCAGTAAATCCGCCTGTAGATGATCCAATATCAAGAGCTATAATTTCTGATGCGTCTATATGAAAAGTATCTAAGGCGTGTTGGAGTTTTTCTCCACCTCGACTGACAAACTTTTTTGATTGACTGACTCTGATCGTAGAAATAGCAGGGTCAAATAATGAACCTGGTTTGGTTATTTTTTGATCATTAACGTAAACTTTTCCTGCCATAATCAAAGCTTGTGCGTGAGATCTAGAATTTGCAAAATTCAATTCATGAATAAGAAAATCTATTCTTTTTTTTGTTTTTGATGCCATTTCAACTTATATTTATGTAAATGATTTCGAAATTCACAAGAGATACCATGTTACATTAATTGACATAATATATATATAGAAACTATAATCCGTTGGTAAATTTTTTATTTTTTGTTATTTTGTTATGCCAAAGAGAACTTATCAACCAAAAAAACGTAGAAGACTTAGAGTGCATGGTTTTCGAAGTAGAATGAGCACCAAGGGTGGTCGAGCTGTATTGAGCCGTCGACGCACTAAGGGTCGTCATTCGCTTACTGTATAGCCCCACTTAGTCAATCCTGTATTGTTTCGTATAATAATTTTACTTATTGGTATTTTATGTACAAGACCATAAAAAAAACGGTGGAGTTTAAATCTGTCCATAGTCTTAATTATGGTTATTCTAGTAGATATATGAGAGTAAAGATTAAGAGAAACTTTCAAACAACTACAAGGGTTGGATATTCAATAAGCAAGAGGATAGGCACTGCGGTTTCTAGAAATTTGGTAAAAAGAAGATTAAAAAATATAATTGGTGATTTTAAATTGGAACCAGGGTGGGACATAGTTGTCGTAGCAAAAGTAGGTATAAAAAATACCAGTTATGATGAATTAATGGAAGATCTCAAAAAAATTTGTAGTAAGTTGGAATTACTACAATGAACTTATAAATGATAAGTGAAATAAATTGGCATCATTAGTAATAAAAATAATTAGGGTATATCAAAAAGGAATATCACCATATTTACCTTCAGTGTGCAGATATGAACCCACATGTTCTGAATATTCTATTGAAGCTATAAAAAAATTCGGGGCATTTAAAGGTATTTTATTGACAGTGAAAAGACTATTAAGATGTAACCCATTAGGCGGAAAAGGATATGATCCAATTCCGAAGTAACACAATGAATTTAAACCTTTCAACTATGCTTAAAAAGAAAAACATATTAACCTATTTGATGATAATTTCAGTAGTGATTTTATCAGGTTGTGATAGTGATAGATTCTCTGCAGATTATGGCTGGGCAAGCCCAATTTTAGTAGAAGATTCCATTATAAGTATGTCTGAAAAAGGTATGGTTTTTGTTGCTGACACTAATTTACTTCCTGTTAGTGGAGAATCTGAAAATCAAAGACCTGCTGCAAAATTTTCACCTGAGGAAAGTCATCAGAATTGCGATTCCGACTATTTAGACAAGGCAGGAAATGCTATTTATAGTACACCTGCATATAGCGATAATAATAGTACATTAGTTGTTGGATATTATACCGGCCTAGTAGTGGGACTGAAATATCCTGATTTAAGCTTGAAGTGGTGTAATTTTATAGATCCGTTATCGAAAGATAATTCTGGTGGTGGTTTTTTTAGTTTTTTAAGTTTTGGACCCAGACACCAGCCTGATACCTTGATTGGGGATATTACTATCCATGATGGATTAGCATTGATGGGGACATCTAAAGGTTTTATTATTGCAATTAATATTGATACTGGAAATATAAAGTGGTGTTATAACGGAGAAGTTACGACTGGTATATGCCAACCCGAGTCAGTATTAGGTTCAATTTATGATTCACCTCTGGTTGATGCTGGTAAGGTTTATTTATCTTCATTAGATGGCTCGGTATATGCATTGGATGTTTATGACGGGAGTACTAAAATACCCAACGCCAATTTCTTTCAAACAGAAAATAAATCTGCTCTAATTTCTAAACCATCTGTATTGTCTGGAATGTTTATAGTTAATTCTCTTGATAGAAATATTTATGTAATTAATAAAAAAGATGGATCAATTATTACTACGTTATTTGATGATAGTAATAAAGCAAGTGGAAGATTTTGGGCAGGTTCATTGATTAGTGATAGTAAGATATATACTGTTACTACAAATGGTAGAGTGTATCAATTTGAAATAGATACTTCTGGACGAAAGAAAAATATGACATCAGTTCAATTAAAAAACAGAGGGCAGAAAGCTGGCGAAGATATTTTAATTACAAGTTCTCCGGTATTATTGGACGACACCTTGATAATTGTTGATTCTATTTCGGGTAATATATGGGAAATTTCTTTAAGTTCTTTTCAATCTGGTAATACTGTCGAGCTTTCTCCTGTTAAACATGGCTCTGATGAAGCATGGCAAGGTATCCCTTCCGAACCATTGACAATAGACAGAACTATGTATTTCCACTCGAGTGAGAAAAAATTCTTATGTAAAAAAGATTTGCAACAAGACACAATAGGCTGTTTATCAGTAACTGAGAAATAGAGGTATTATGGGAGATTTATGGAATGCATTGATATTTGATCCAATGCTAAATAGCTTAATAATATTATATACATTTTTAGGAAATAATTTTGGGCTAACAATTATTGTGTTTACATTAATAGTAAATCTAATAATGTTACCTTTAAGACTTAAACAAATACGTTCTACAAAAAAACTTGCGGTACTGGGACCTAGATTACAGGCAATTCAAAAGAAATATGCTAATGATTCGCAGAAAAGAGGTCAAGAAACTATGCGAATCTATAAAGAGGAAGGTATTAGTCCCTTAGGTTGTTTGGGGCCATTGGTAATCCAAATGCCTATATGGATAAGTTTGTATTGGTGTATATATGCGCTTATTCCGACTTTCCCAGAAAATTTTGCGAGTTTAACTTCACACATGTATGATTCATTAGAATTTTTAGATACGGCAGTTCCATTGAATAGTACATTTCTAGGATTAGATTTGGCACAACCTGTAGCCTTATTTGCATTACTAGTAGGGGGATCAATGTGGGTTTTGCAAAAAATGTCTACCATGGAATCTACAGATCCAAGACAGCAACAAACACAAAAAATGATGTTATGGATGATGCCATTTATGTTTGGATTTTTATGTTTGCAATTTCCTTCTGGTTTATCTATGTATTGGATGACAAGTAATTTAGTAGGTATAGCAATTCAATATACAGTAGCTGGCTGGGGAGGGTTAATACCAAGTGCAGATTCAAATAATACTGCACCAGTAAAACCATCAAAAATAAATGAAGAAGATATTTCTTCAGAAGAGGAGGATTTAGATGAGAGACAATATAAAAATAAGCGGCAAGACAGTAGAAGACGCAATAGAAATAGCTCTAATAGAGCTCGACGCAAGCAGAGATGAAGTATCGATAGATGTAATATCAGAAGGTAAATCAGGTCTTTTTGGTATTGGTGCTACTGAAGCAACCGTAAAGGTCACAAGATTAGGAGATGCATCTGCAGCTTCTGGTACTGCTATAACATATTTAAATGAAATATTATCCTTTTTGGATGTTGATGCTTTGGCAACGATTAGAACTGTAAATAATAGTAAAAATAAAGGACCAGTTATTGATATACAAGGTGAAGATGCAGGTTTACTTATTGGTAAAAAGGGTGAAAACCTCAGTGCACTTCAGTTTATATTAAATAGAATATTAAGATCTAATAGTGTCGATTCATTCGTTACATTAGATATTGAACAGTATAAAGAAAGAAGATCACAATCATTAAATACACTGGCTGCTAAGGTTGCTGACAGAGTAATGAATAATAAACGATCGATTACTTTAGAGCCAATGACAGCTTCAGAAAGAAGAGTTATTCATACAGCTCTAGCTGATCACCCAGGTGTTAAAACAGAAAGTTTTGGTTCCGGATATAATCGTAAAGTAGTTGTCACACTAAATAAATCTTAAGAATCTGCTAGATTTAATTTAACTAGTTCAATACTATCCTTTAATTCATGCTTTGTTGTAGGAGCAATATAATCAGGGTCAATTGCTACTTTTAAAGTCACGAATATCGGCCCCGGAGTGTTCAATATGGTTTCAATATCCAAAGTAAAATCTTCGATATTGTCAAATTCAAAAGTTTTTACGTATCCAACAGCATCAGCCATTTTCGAAAAAGAAAGTTGACTACTAGAAGGTATGGGTTGATTGCCTGATCCGGCGTATGAACCATTTTGTACAACGAAATGAATAAAATTTTCAGGTTGAACTTCACTAACTGTGGCTAAAGATCCTAAATTCATTAATAAACTACCATCACCATCTAAAACAATGACTTTGCTTGTTGGTTTAGCTAATGCAATACCAAGACCTAATGATGAACCTTTACCCATACAATCTTCGAAATATATATCCAGATTATGGTTATTGCTTACAGAATTCCATACATGGCTACTTGACTCACAAGCAACGACAACTTCGTTCTTGCGGTATTTCCCAAGTTCAGTAAGACAATTTTCAAGCAACATACGGTATATCTAAAATTAAAGTGTGCCGAGTTCTTCTCTAAGATCTTTTATCGCTTCATTGGTTGAGCGATTTCTAGGATCTCTAGTTCTTCTTCCGATAGGCTCATTTTGTATTTCAGGAACAGAGTGTATATGGACAAAAATTGGACCTTCAGCTGTGAAAATTTCTTCTACTTTTCCAGCAAAATCCTCAATATTATCGAATTCGTATGAAGCAGCATATCCAGCTCCAGCAGCCATTTGTGAAAAATTAGCATCATCAGCTGCAGCAATTGGTTGACCTCCAGTTACTGAAAAGTATCCATTATTTAGTACAAAGTGAATCAAATTTTTAGGTTTTGCCCCAGCTATAGTCATCATCGTGCCAAGATTCATATTAAGACTGCCATCACCATCAAAACAGACTACTTTTGTGTCAGGTTGTGCTAATGCTAATCCCATTGCAAAGTTTGATGCTTTTCCCATTGCGCCACCAACACTTACGTCTCTAGATGGTTTGTCACTAGAATCTAGCCAACCACGGGATCCTGTCATTGTAGGAATCGCAATTGCTTTACCTCTGAATTTTTTTATTTCTGCCATTAAATCATCGTTATTTATCATAGTTGACCTCGATACTAATATTTTATAAACATTTGTCTGATAAAATAAATTATCCTTCTTTGATTATTTTTCTTTCTTCATCCAAATTCATTCTATTGAATCCATGATATTCATCACCTACAAGAACAGCTACAGGTTTTTGGGTTGCTGCTGCAGTTTGAAATGCTAGAGTAATTCGATCAGCGTCTCCATCGTGTTCAACGAGATAATATTGTATTCCCCAAGCATTAAGAGTTGGTTCTGTTAATCGTGCAGCTGAGTCAGGAGTTATACCCCATCTAGTCCAACCACGATAACCAATGATCATTACTATTGGTAGGTTGCAATCTAACCCAAGTCCTCTAATAGAGTCTCCAGATTCCATCATCCCAGTATTTTGAACTAAGCAAACTGGTATTTTGCCACCTACAATTACCCCTGCTGCTATTGCCATAGTTTCAGCTTCTCTCCCAACAGTGATAACTTGGATATTTGGATCTTCTTCCATGGCAATGAATAGATGATTAGTTTCACTGTCAGGTAGATAAATCACATGAGTTACATTATTTTCTTTAATTTTATCTAAGATTGTTAGAGGGCTTAACATAGCCTGTTGTTCAGTCATTAGAACCTCCCCTTTTTGTAAAATTGCTACAGTGCTCACAATATAATAGAAATGTTTTTCTAAAGCAAGTAAATAGATGCATTTATTTTACTTGCCTACTTTGTTGTTAATATATTTAATATATTGCATAATTTATATTGGTATTAAAAATAAGGAAGTACTTAATATGGAAGAATTAAATAACAGGTCTGTTGATTTAGAAACTAAATTTTCAGATATAATGGTGCGTCTTTGACTTACCTAAAACAGAAGTAGAGATTCAAGATTTACAACAGAAAACGTTAGCAGGAGATTTTTGGGATAATTCTTCTTTGGCCAAAGAAATAATGCAACGTTTAGCGGATTTATCAAATTTTGTACAAAAGTGCCGCTCACTAGAGTCAGATATTATTGAATTGGTAGAGTTAACTTCAATCATTGAAGAGGATGACACACAAGTTGAAGAACAATTACTTCAAGAAATCACAAGGGTAGAGTCCGAACTCACATCAATAGAATTCGATTTACTTTTTTCTGGAGAGTATGATGATTCCAATTCTATACTTGCTATACATGCTGGAGCTGGAGGAACTGAGTCTCAAGATTGGTCACAGATGTTGCTAAGAATGTATTTAAGATGGGCAGAAAAGAAAAACTATTCTTCAGAGATTATAGAATTGTCTGAAGGTGATGAAGCAGGTATTAAAAGTGTGCTTATTGTAATAAAGGGACGATGGTCTTACGGGAATTTAAAATCAGAAAAAGGGGTCCATAGATTAGTTAGAATATCTCCATTTGACGCTTCAAAATCAAGACATACATCGTTTGCATTAGTCGAAGTTTTGCCTGATACAGAAAAAAATGTTGATGTAACAATAGAGAATGATGATTTGAGGATTGATGTTTTTCGAGCTGGTGGACATGGGGGACAAAATGTTCAGAAAAATTCTACAGCAATACGTATAACACATTTACCTACTGGGGTTGTAGTAGTTTGTCAAAATGAAAGATCACAACTACAAAATAAAGAGCTTGCAATGCAAATATTGAAAGCACGATTATTAGATATAAGGATGAAAGAATTAGAAAAAGAGCATTCTGAATTAAAGGGTGAACATATATCTGCTGAATGGGGAAATCAAATTAGAAGTTACGTTTTACATCCATATAAAATGGTAAAAGATCACAGAACTGGTCATGAAGATACCGATACCAATTCGGTATTAGATGGCAATATCAATGAATTTTTACAATCATATTTGTTAAATCAAGTCTCTAATGATACGTTTTGATTACTTTTCCAAAGCATTGATTATTTGTCCAGAATAACTTACTTCTTCTACTTCAAGTATGTGGTCAACAACTTCTCTAGGCGACCAATCTTCTGCTGATGGTTTTGTATCGAGTTCTTCATCAGTTAATGTAGATAGCATTCCAATTAATTTGCCACGACTTTCAGCTAACTCTTCAAGAATTTGCTCAGCTTCACTTAAATGTACCCCAAGGGATCTTACAGTTTTTGCTAGGTGTATAGTATGTTCAATTTCATGAGCTACTAATCTGTAAAAGATAGAGCGCACATACATATTATCTCTATTTGGTATCGGCAATATCATAGCTTCGTCAGGAACGTTCTGTAATTTGGCTATAACTTTTGCTCTAGATTCTGCCATCTGTTTTAAATAATCATTAACCTTACTCATAATTTCTCCTCAATATTTGTTTAATGTAAATTTTGGTTATCTGTTAATGGGTATCTGATTCTATCTACCCAAACACATTCATCTACTTTTATATTCATTACATTGATTTCTGAACCTAGTGACTGGACTAACCATTCACATAATTCCATCCAAGGTTGTTCTAAATTGTAACCTCTACGGAGTTCAAAATAAATATGTTCCAATCCTACACTTTTTGCTATTGTGGGCAACACGTCAATCATATTATTCTCTCGAAGTAATTTTGTTTCTGCTGATTCAAGAATTACATGCTCACTACCAGCTTCTAAATCTTCAAGAACTGCTTTTATAGCTTCATCAGGTTTCATTGGAAAAATAGGTTTTTTCTTACCAATTTCGGTAAACACTCTCAGTCCCATTGATTTTGCTTCTTTAATTATATTAGTACGTACTCCAGGAGGCATATCAGGGATGCTATCTTCACTAACTTCTATAGCACTAAATCCTAATTCTAAATTTTTTTCAAAAAATTGATGATGTTTACCTTGTAAATAAGCCATCTCAAATACCATACCGCCGATATAAGAGCCTACATTATGTTTAGCTAAAGTTTTATTTCTATTAGAAAACCATTTATCATCATAAGTACTGATTGTTCTACGGTGATTTTGTATTTTTACCCAGTCAATTATATCTTCAAAATCATTTAGATAATCATCCATCATTGAGGTTGTCCACATAACATCAGTAACACAAGTCACTCCTGTTGATCTAGGTTTAGTATGGGGTAAGTCAATGGAGACAAAATTAAATGAAGGTTCAGTCATTTTATATCCTTACTTTAGTAGATTGGGGCTTCAATTTTTGAATCAATTCTTTTTGCCACTACTTCTTTTCCTACTGTCTTAAACGAAGTTTGATATTTTCTTGAAAGTATTCCGTAATATTCAATTAAGCTTTTACCTTGTCTAGGAGTTAGTACATTAGGAATATTTTCATTACTTATACGAATAGGAAGTATTGAAACTCTTTTTCTACCTAAACTATCTATATCTACCTGAGCTATGCAAGAATCTCTTTCTATTGATCGGATTGCAGTTCCTCCAAATGAAAAATTACCCAAACTATAGAAAATTGGCTTACCTTTGTAAATTTCTATTCCTTGTGGCTCATGAGGATGGTGCCCCATAATGATATCTGCTCCTGCATCTATTGCAGTATGTGCCATTTCTTCTTGATACTCCGTAACATAACATGGTGCAATTTCTACGGGTACCCCTAAGGATCGAGCGTTACCTCTTGCAGTTTGTCCCCAATGCCAACTGATAATTACTATGTCTGCATTGGTTTTTGCTTTACGTACATCTTCTTTCATTACTTGTAGATGATCAGGGTTGGCCCAACTAATTATTCTTGGAATTGAACCTGGTTGATATGGAGCATTATATGAAGCTTCGTATGCAGTTTGTGCATTTACTACAGCACAGCCAGGTTTATTTTCTCCAGCAGGAAAAGTTAAAGGAACGTAACAGGATGTATACGATAAAAATCCGATCCTTTTACCTTTGGAATCGAGAAAAACAGGTTTATGGGCTTCTTCAATATTCATACCAGAACCAGCATGAGGTATTTTTGCTTTATCTAACGCATCTAGAGTTTGAATCAAACCCTCTTCTCCAAAATCCATAGTATGATTATTTGCTGTAGAAACAGCATCTACATTTGCTAATTGCAATATACTTTCGATTGGCCCAGATGGCATTCGTACATGCCCCCCACTACCTGATTCTGTTTTACCTGGTAGTGTGGATACTGATTCATCACATATTACTCCTTCTACATTTGCCAAAGTAATATCACCATTTTGTAGGATAGGTAGCGTATTTCCAAAAGCTATTTGTGGGTCAATAGCCTCAGTAATTATTACATCTCCTACCATAACTATTCGTAGAGTTGAATCAGACTTTTTTGACATCTATTTCTCCTTTAATTAATCAATGGGGTTCTGCACGATTCCATACTTCGACAAGTGTCCCAATACAGGTTTTAGGATGAAACCACGCTACATAGTTGATATCAAGTCCGGGTTCAGGGACTGCTCCAATCTGCTGTATACCATATTCAGTAGCTTGATCGATTACCTTATGTACATTGGGGGACCATGGACCAATGTGATGAAAAGCAGCACCTTGTAGCGCTCTCTGAGCAACAAATTTAGCTGTGCCACTATCTTCATCTGCTGGGATACTTATTTCGATTACACAACTGCCTACAGGGAATTCTTTTAAATAAACAGGATCATCTGGTCCAAGTCTTGGCGTTCCATCAGGATTTTTTTCTCGAGGGCCACCTCTGTCTCGTGTATAATCTTGTGGTAATTTAAAACATTCTTCCCAAAGAAATTTTTGTTCCTCATAGCTTCTCGCAGCTATACCTATATGAGCCATACCATTGAAGTTCCCATTTCCTCTGTATGCAGGATGAGGATAATAATCTTCTGATGAACAAACCATTAACTGTAACCCAAATGTTGTATCAGGATCTAGTAGTACTGGTGAGTTACCATCCCATCCTTCGAGTTGATCAGCTCTGATTTTTATACCCTTTGATTCCAAGTGCTTTATATCATCTGTCATGTTATCTGAATTCAAGCATAAGTGATGTATTCCTCCAGAGGATTTCGCTTGAATAAATTCATATGCTTCACCTTTTTCGGTAATTGGTGTAGCAAATTCCACACACATTTCAGCGATAGGCATTAACAGGCTGTTTACATCAGGTAATGAGCCTGGATTGGTTTTTGATATTGGAGTTCGACTTTGATCAACAGACATACCAAATCCATTACAGTAAATATCTCTAGCTTTATCAAGATCTGGGGCTAATATAGTTACATGGTCAATTCTAGTAAAAGTCATATATATCTCCTTTTTAGTTATTATTTAGCGAATATAAAGGGTTAGTTTCTTCTATTTTTCCCTCTTCAGATAATTTTTCTAAATGAGTTCGTACATTTCTAGCTGCAGCTTCTCTTAGATTAGGGTTTAGATCCTTAGGATATACAAAATCTACGATTTCATAAACTGTTTGAGAAGCATTTTTAGTTAAGGCATTAATAATTTGTTGTTCTCTTTGTTTGCGGTGCTGTATATATGATGTTATTTTTGCGGTTCCATCTTCTACAAGAGCTCCATGTGCTGGGTACACTTTATTAGGCTTGTATTCAAGTATAATTTCTAAACTATTCATGTACTCTTTTAGATTTCTTACTGAAGATGAAGAACTACCTAATACTGTGTCTCCTGTAAACATAATTTGTTCTTCTTGTAAAAAATAACATATATGGTCATTTTCATGCCCTGGAGTATAGAGTGCTAAAAGGGTAATGTTTTCATTTATTTTAAGAGTTTCTTGATCCTCTATAGAAAATACAATACCTTCTTGTAGAATCATTTCTAACTTAGGTTTCAAATTTGAATGACAGCCAACTTTGCATTGAAATTCTTTTTGGAGACGATCAACACCTCCAATATGATCATAATGACCATGCGTAATATATATGCTGGAAATATTAGGAGAACCTAATTCTTTATGATATGAAAGTATTTGATCTGTCCAACTTCGATAATGTTCACCGGTATCCATAATTACCATATTGGTATTAGGGTCACCAATAAAATATATATTGGAACCTCCTGGGTGATAAGTGCCAAAAGGACTATCATCTTCGTTAATATGAACTCTATAAACATGTTCAGAAATTTTCATAGATTAGTTTTCTTTCTTTTTGTAGGATAAATATCAAAAAAATGTCTTATTGACAGCTCTTGATAATTATAGGTTGTTTATTTTTGCCGTCAACATCTATAAGTTGTTTCTAATTTCTTATATACTGGCTTCATTCTATTTTTATGTAAATGGGAGGATATATAATATGAAAGGTCCTTTAGAAAATATACGTGTTTTGGATTTTTCAGAGATTATTGCAGGCCCTTTTGCAGGTATGCTTCTATCAGATATGGGTGCAGATGTAATAAAAATAGAACCCCCTTGGGGAGAACCTTGGAGATTTTCTCAACCTATAGTTCCCAATGAAAGCCGTACATATATTAGTCTAAATCGTGGAAAAAAAAGTCTTACTTTAGACTTAAATCAAGATTCTGCTAAACAAATTATATATGATTTAATTAATGATATAGATGTGGTAATTGTAAATTATCGTCCAGATGTTCCTGCAAACCTTGGCATCGATTATGATACTTTATCAAAAATGAATCCTAAATTGATATATTGTCAAAATACAGCATATGGAAGTGAGGGAAGTGACAGCTACCGCCCTGGATATGACATAATTATTCAGGCAATGAGTGGATTAATGGCTGCAGACGGTAAACTTAATGAAGGTATTCCTCAATCTATAAGTGCTACGGCTCTTGCAGATTTCTCAACTGCCTTGACGATGAGTATGTCAATATGTGCAGCTTTGCATGCTAGGTCTATAACAGGGAAAGGTCAAAAGATAGAAGCTTCTTTGTTAGCTACAGCATTAGCATTACAGACTACTAGTTTTTTAGAAGTTGAAATGGTTGATAAAGAGCCAAAAGAAGAATTAATTGAAACTATTAATTTATTGCGACAAAGTGGCGCTCCTTATAGTGAAATTCATGATTATGTTGATGGAATAAGATTAAATAATCCTGCAGCATTTGGTATTAGAATGATTTATTATAGAACTTATCAAGCTCAAGATAGTGTTATAGCAGTAGCATGTCTTAGCGACAGGCTCAGAAAAAAAATGGCTGACGCAATAGGAATCTACGATAGAAGATTTGAACCTGATTATAAGGCTGATTTGGAAGATAATATTATATTTACTCAAAATCTCCGAAAAGAAGTTGAAGAACTATTTCGTACGAAAACTGTTGAGGAATGGATGGAAATACTAGATAGTGCAGGAGTTCCATGTGGACCTGTTAAATTTGTATCAGAACTTATGACAGATAGCCAGGTTATTGCAAATGATATTATTCGTGAATATACTCACCCATTGGTTGGTAAAATTAAGATGATTGGGCCTATAGTCAAAATGTCTGAAACTCCCCTTGTTCCCCATAATCCATCTCCTACATTAGGCCAAAATAATGATGAGATATTAAGTGCTTTGGGATATTCTTCGCAAAAAATAAAAGAATTAAGGGATTCTGGAGCTGTAGGAAAATAATTATTACTCTGAATTGTTCATAGGTTATATATGACTAGTTTAAAAAGTCGTGAACGTACACTTAAAGATTATGTTGAATCATTAATAGCAGTATGTAATTTAGAAAAAAATACTGGATTTATTGATAGATCTGTATTTGGTGGATTGGATCGTTTACTAAGCCAATGGTCTCTTCGAGAAACCATAAATCCTTTATTTGATAAATTAAAGAATAATAATTTATATCCAGTAGCTTATTCTGAACTGGAACAAAAGCAAAGAATTATTTGGATAAATAAAATATTACAGATACTAGATCAAATTGACCCTTTGGTTACCTCAGATGTTCTAAATAAGTTCGATCAGGAATTAACATATTTCAAAGGAATTACTAATTCATTAGCTGCAAAACTAAATAAATTAAATATATTCAAGTTAAAAGATCTGTTATATCACTTCCCGCGTAGATATAGCAAAATCAGTACTATAGATAAGTTAACTCCAGGTCAAGATTCTACTATCCTCGCTCGTTGTGATGGAACACAAGTAGTGTTTTTAGGGAGTAAAAGAAATTTTAAAGCAACTGAGGCTATATTTACCGATAGTTCTGGAACAATAAAAGTTATTTGGTATAACCAAACTTATTTGAGTAAACAATTATCCATAGGTAAACTTTATATCTTGTCAGGTAAAACTAATGTTAATAGCGGATATAAAACCTTAGAATCTCCTGATTGGGAGTTAGCCGATCCTAAAATAGCAAATCAAAAATTTTTAAATACTGGCAGGCTTTTTCCTGTTTACGGTAAAACTGAAGGTGTTTCTCAATCGAGAATACGAAAAGTTATACGTGATTTTTTGAGAGAGTTTGCATCAGAAATTGAAGAATATTTACCTGAATCACTTCTCATTAAAAATAGTCTATTAAAATTAAGAGAAGCAATAATACAAATGCATTATCCTTCATCATTTTCAAGTTTAGAGCGATCAAGAAAAAGATTGGCTTTTGATGAATTATTTTTATTACAAATGTCTTTTTTATATTACCGTTCAGATATTGAAAAAAATATAACCTCAATTAAAGTGACCAATATCATAGAAAGCCTAAAGAAATTTTTTAGTATTCTACCGTTCGAATTAACTGAAGGGCAAAAGAAAGTATTTAAAGAGATAATTCATGATTTATCTACTTCGAATAAACCTATGAGGAGATTGCTGCAAGGAGACGTAGGTAGCGGAAAAACTATTGTAGCTTTGGGTTCATTGTTATCTGTAGTAGGTGCAGGATATCAGGGTGTATTAATGGCTCCCACGGAAGTTTTAGCTGAGCAGCATTATTTGACAGTAAAAAAACTATTATCAAATGATTTAAAACAATCAGATTCATTTTTTCAAGTCAGTAATATCATAAACAATAAAGATTGCAGAATAGGAATTTTGACAGGAAGTATGCCAAAAAAGAAAAAAGATTCTATCCAAGAAATGCTAGAATCTGGAGAACTGGATATAGTGATTGGCACACATTCGGTAATACAAGAAAGTGTAGTAATTCCTAAACTTGCTTTAGCAGTTGTTGATGAAGAACATAGATTTGGGGTAGACCAAAGAAATGCTTTATTTAAGAAAAGAATTGATCACAAGACAATTCCTCATATGCTTGCTATGACAGCAACTCCTATTCCTGCATCATTAGCCATGGCAATATATGGAGACTTAGAATCTTCTGTAATTAACTCACTTCCAGTAGGTCGTCAACCCATACGAACGAGGGTAGTAGATAAAATTAATAGAAATAGAATGTATGAGTTTGTAGAAAAACAGTTGGATCAAGGTCGACAAGCTTTTGTGGTTTATCCACTTATTAATGAATCAGAATCGATAAATGCAAAAGCGGCAATTATTGAACAAACCCGATTACAGAATGAAGTATTTCCAGATAGGAATGTAGGCTTGCTACATGGCAGAATGAAGATGGAAGAAAAACAATTAGTGATGGACAATTTTAGAGAAGGTAACATAGATATATTAGTTTCTACACCAGTAATAGAAGTTGGAGTCGATATACCAAATGCATCAGTTATGATCATTGAAGGTGCAGACAGATTTGGAATTGCGCAATTACATCAATTTAGGGGTAGAGTTGGTAGAGGCAAGCATGAAAGTTATTGTATGTTAGTTGCTGAAGATCCCTCAGAAGATTCTTTAGAAAGATTAAAAGCAGTAGAGGAAGTATCTGATGGTTTTAAACTTGCTGAAATCGATTTGGAATTGCGGGGAGAAGGGAATGTGCGACAACATGGCAAAGTACAAAGTGGTCATGATTTTCTGAAAATCGCAAATATTATAACTGATTTTAAATTGATGCAAATAGCAAGATTTGAAGCAAAAAACCTAATCGACAAAGATCCATTTCTTAAGGAAGTACAAAATCAAGGTATTGCAGAGGCATTGATCAATATATAAGACAAGTTTATAACATTTAGATTTGTTATAAATAAGTTTTAAACTAATGCGGAATACATTGATTCGATTGGGGCTTCAAGCCCAGTCCATAATTTAAATGATAAGCCACCTTGTTCAATCAACATTCCTATTCCATTAATTCCTATTCCACCATATTTTTGTATCTCTTGAACAATTGGTGTGATAGGTGGATTATAAACAAGGTCATAAAAAATCTCACATTGTTTTATGAGGTGTTTTGGTATTGGTAATTTTCCCTCAAGTTCGCTATGTTTCATGCCGAATGAAGTACAGTTAATAATAATATCGAAATTTGATAAATCTTTGGTTTGATTCATATTTAAGGATGTGGTTTTAATATTTCCCATATCTGAAAATTTATTAACAATATCTTCTGCTTTTGCTTGTGTTCGATTAATAATTGTAACTGATTGACAGTTATTTTTTAGGAGAGCATAAATTATAGCTTTAGAAGACCCTCCTGCACCTAATACAAGTATGTTTTTGTTTGTAATGGTGATGTTATGTCTGTCTGTTATATCTTTAATAAAACCATTTGAATCTGTATTTTCACCATGGAGTTGACCTTTACGATTTACGATTGTATTTACTGCCCCGATAGCTTTTACTTCATCTGATAAACTGTCTAACAAGGGAATAACTTGCTCCTTATATGGTATTGTTACGTTTGCACCAAGTACGTTAGGTTGTTTTAATAGATTTATTCGATTTTTTAATTCAGATAATGGTGTATCCCAAATTTCATAGTTTGCATTAATATTATGAGTTTTTAGTGCTAAGTTTTGAATTATAGGCGAAAGAGAGTGTTTGATAGAATTACCTATAATACCAAGTTGTAATTTCATTTTATTTACTTCTTTATATATTGTTATTTTGCCTATCCAAATAAGATTGCAACATTATTGTAGCTGCTACGTCATCAATAAATTGTTTTTGTTGTTTTGATCTTTTTTTTGATTTTGGTTTGTCCAATGTGCGTTGGGCTTGCACAGAAGTAAAACGTTCATCCCAGGTTTCTATGATAATTGTTGTTTGATTTTGTAACGTGTCTTTAAATTTCAAAGTTGATTCAGTTTGTTGATTTTGATTACCACTTAAGGATAATGGAAGTCCTATGACAATTTTAGATATAGAATTAGATTCTGATATTGAATTTATATGGTCGATATCTTTTTGAATGTTTTCTCTAAAATAAATTGCATGAGGTAATGCAAAAATATTAGAAGGATCAGAAATCGATATTCCAATGCGTTTGTTTCCAAAATCTAAGCCCAGTATACGGTCCATTATACCTCAAGTTGTTTAATAATTATTTCTTCATTCATATTTATTGCCTCGTTTATCTTAGAGATATCCTTACCACCTCCAGTTGCCATATTGGGTTTACCACCTCCACCCCCTTGCAAGAACTTTGAAGATTCTTTAATTGCGGCAACAGCAACAGCTCCTTTTTCTACCAAGTCGTCTGTTATTACGAGTAATGTATGAGGTTTATTGTCAATTATTGCACCTAAATTAATAATTCCGGATTTAATATGATCTCTAAGTAAATCTGCAATATTTTTTATGTCTTGTGGATTATTAACAGTAACCATACTTGTAATAATTTCTATATTACCAACAATCTTTATCTTTGATGATAATTGTTTAGATTGATCTACAAATTGTGTTTGTTCATAAGAGTTTAAACTCGATTTAAGGTTTTTATTTTCTTGTAATATATAATCTAATCTTGATTCTATTGTCGTTATATTTGTTTCGAGTAATTGTGCTATACGAGCAATTGTATATTGATCATTGATTGAATATTCTGAAGCTGTTTCTCCTGATATTGCTTCAATTCTTCTCATGCCAGAACCAATGTTAGTTTCATTAATTATTTTTATATAACCAATTTGTCCTGTGTTATCTAAATGAGTACCCCCACAAACCTCCACACTAAATGGCTCTTCTGTTGCTATCGTAACCATTCTCACTTCACTTCCGTAACGATCACCAAAAAAAGCTAGAGCTCCATTAGTGACTGCATCTCTATATGTTGTTATGTTTGTTGAAATAGAATGATTGTTTCTTACTTGTGTATTTGCAAGGTTTTCAACAGCCTTTATTTCTTCTAATGACATACTACCAATGTGAGTAAAATCAAATCTTAGACGATCATTTCCTACACTGGAACCTGCCTGTCTAACATGTGTACCTAATACTTCTCTTAAACTACTATGTAATATGTGTGTTGCTGTATGATTTCTTGAGGTTCCTTGTCTATAGATACTATCAACATTGGATGAACTATCGTCAGTTGTAAATATTGTTCCATTTGCAACATAGCCTTTATGAGATATTATTCCTGAAATTGGTGATTGTGTATCTTCTACTACAAATGTTCCTGTTTTAGTTTGTATATAACCCTTATCTCCAAGTTGACCTCCAGCTTCTGCATAAAAAGGTGTAGAGGCAAGGATTACTTCTCCAATTTCTTTAGATTCAAGTTTATCAACTTGTTTCCCATTTGAGATAATTGCGATTATTTTTGAATTACCTTCAATTTTCTCATATCCAATAAAAGATGATTCTGAATTTATAGAGTTATATATTTTATTTGCTTCAATATCTCCAGTAAAGTCTGCGCTTGACCTAGCTTTTGTTTTTTGACCTTCCATTAATTGTTCAAAGCTATCTGTATCAAGATTAACGCCATTTTCCTCAGCAACTTCTTTGGTAACTTCAATAGGAAATCCGTATGTATCATGAAGTTTAAATATTTCTTCGCCAGGTATAATGCCATCATTTATACCCTGTTCAATCAGTTGCATAAGATAGTCATATCCTCTATCCAGAATTTTGGAAAACTGTAGTTCTTCTTGATCTAATACTTTATAAATAAATTTTTCTCCTGCAACCAGATCAGGGTAGTGTTGTCCCATTGTTTTAATAACTGTTTTTGAAACTTCGTTTAAACATAAATCATTAGATTCAGGATAAATCTTTTTTGAAAATCTAATTGCTCTTCTTATCAATCTTCGAAGTACATACCCTCTTCCTTCATTGCTAGGAACAACCCCATCAGCTATAAGAAAAGTTGCAGATCGCACATGTTCTGCAATCACCCTTATAGAATAATCGATATCAATATCAGAGCCATACTTAGTTTTATATATGCTTTCCACTTTTTCGATTATTGGAATAAATAAATCAGTTTCATAGAGAGAATTTACTTCTTGTAAAATCATCGCTGCTCTTTCAAGACCCATTCCTGTATCTATATTTGGATTAGGCAAAGGGGTTCTCTTTCCTTCTAGATCTTGAAAGTATTGCATAAAAACAAGGTTCCACAATTCTAGAAATCTCGTACAGCAATTTGGCCCACACTCTGCATCATTATTTGCAGTACAAGGGCCACCAAAATCATAATGTAATTCACTGCAGGGACCACAAGGTCCTTCTGCACCAGCTGGTCCCCAAAAATTATCTGAATCTCCGAATCTTCGTATTCTGTCTTCTGGAATTCCGGCATTAATCCATAAATTAAGAGCCTCGTCATCATCTGTATAAATAGTCGCCCAAAGTTTTTCTTTTGGTAGTCCTAGGTTGTTTGTCACAAAATCAAGAGACCAAATGATTGCCTCTTTCTTGAAGTAATCACCAATACTAAAATTTCCTAACATTTCAAAGAATGTCAGATGGGTTTCATCGCCAACTTCTTCTAAATCAGTTACTCGAAAGCATTTCTGTGAACTTGTGAATCTCGTAATATCAGTTGAAATTTCCCCAGTAAAATATGGTTTAAATTGAACCATACCTGCTGTAGTTAATAATAATGTGGGGTCTTCAGCAGGAATTAATGAAGAACTTGGCATTATTTGATGTTTTTGATTTTCAAAAAAATCTAAGTATTTTCTTCTTATTTCTGAACTAAGCATTATGGCCTTTCGGTTCAATATTGTTAAGATTATTTATAAAAGATTACTCCTGTAAATGGTTTTTTGACAAGCATTGTCTTTCTAGGTATTTAATTTTTTTCTTGTAGAATATAATGTGCTAATGGAAAACAACACAAAAGTGACGCAAGCTATTACAAAAAAAGATCAACAAGATTGCTTTTCTATTCGAATTGAAGTTTTTGTTGAAGAACAAGGAGTTCCTAGCGAAGAAGAACTGGATGAGTTAGATACAAGTTCGTTTCATGCTCTAGCTCGCATTAATACTTTCCCTGTTGGTACAGGTAGACTTATTCCGGAAGGTAATAATTACGGAAGAATTGGAAGAATGGCTGTTCGAAAAGATTATAGAAGATTTGGCGTAGGAGGGTTGATTTTAACCTATTTAGAAGAAATAGCAGTTAATGAAGGTATAATACAAATTACCTTGGATGCCCAAGAATATGTTAAACAATTTTATTTAGATCATGGCTATCAGGAACAGGGTGATATATTTTTAGAAGTGGGAATCCCTCATGTTACAATGGTTAAAATTATAAATTAAGGAGATAAATATGAAAGTTTATTGTGGTTTGCCGAGAGATAATTTGAAAGAGATTCCTAAGCTTGCTCAAGCAGCAGAAGAGTTAGGGTTTGATGGTATATCTTTTGGAGAATTAGCACATGATTCCTTTTTGTTATCGACATTGGCCTTAGAACATACAAAAAAAATAAAAGTTGGTACTTCTATAGCCATTGCTTTTGCCCGAAGTCCAATGGTTTCTGCTTATATGTCATGGGATTTACAACGAATGTCTGATGGTAGGTTTGAATTAGGATTAGGTTCACAGGTTAAAGGACATAATGAACGTCGATTTGGTGTTCAATGGTCTGCTCCAGCACCACGTATTAAGGAATATGTTGAATCTATACGTGCAATTTGGGATTGTTGGCAAAATGGATCACAGCTAAATTATCAAGGAAAACATTATTCAATTACTTTAATGACACCAGAATTTAATCCAGGTCCTTTAGATTGTGAACAACCTCCAATTTATATAGCTGCTGTTGGTGAAGCTATGACTAGAGTAGCAGGTAATGTTTGTGATGGAATACTTTTACATAGTTTTAATAATAAACGATATGTTGATGAAGTAATTTTACCCAATATAAAAGAAGGTGCAAATTCCTCTGGACGAAATTTAGAAGATATTTCAGTATCAGGTGGAGGAATGATTGCAACTGGAGCAACTGAAGAACAAGTTATAGCCCAAAGAGAAATTTGTAGAAAAAGAATATCTTTTTATGGTTCTACCCGCAGTTATAAAACTGTTATGGATATGCATGAGTGGGGAGATACGTGTCTAAGATTGCATGACATGTCGAAAGAAGGAAAATGGGATGAAATGCCCAATCTAATTGATGATACTATGGTAGATACTTTTAGTGTGTCTGGTACATATAAAGAAATAGGGCCCTCTTTGAAAGATCGTTTTGGGGGGTATGCTTCTAGAATTTCAATAGGTCTTCCTTCAGATGCAAAAGATTATAACGATGTTGGAGATTTACTTACTTACCTTCATGAATAATTGATTTAAGGAGAGTGTAAATTGGCTTTAGAAACAGTTGGTTTCATCTTAGCTTTTATGATTGGGGCTTGTACAGCGAATGGTATCCCTCATTATACAAAAGGTGTAACTGGTCAATCACACATGACAGTATTTAATAAAGTTTCTTCTCCGATAGTAAATGTGTTATGGGGATTATTTAATTGGTTTCTAGCATATATTTTGTACATACTATTTATTACATTTATGGATAATTTTACTAAAATACATATGATTATTGCCATTGTAGGGGGAGTATTCACTTCTTTACGTTTAGCTAAATTATGGAGTGACCCTAATGCTAAATTACCATGGCATAAGGATTAAAAGGTTTATACTGTTATATGAATAATATATTTTTAGTTGGGTTTTCTGGAACTGGCAAATCGGAAATTGGACCGATTATTTCTAACATATTGTCTTACAAATTTATAGATCTTGATACGGAAATAGTTAAGTATTTCGATAAATCAATTGATAAGATATTTGCAGAAGATTCTGAAAATATCTTCCGAAAGAAGGAAAGTGAATTATTAGAATATTATGGGTCTTCGTCTAACCTTGTTATTGCCACAGGAGGCGGAGTAATAATAAATAATGATAATTATGAATTGATGAAATCTAATGGTTTTATCGTATGTTTAGAAGCAACTGCTCAGACTATATTTACTAGACTTTCAAATGAAAAAGCAAAAGCAGAAATTAGACCTCTACTCAAAGGTAATGTGAGTGTTGATTTTATTTCTGATATAAAAAACAAAAGACAACAACATTATGCGAAGTCGGATTGGACTATACATACAGATAATCTCACCCCCTATCAATCAGCAGAAGAAGTCGCAAGAATATACAAAACTTTTATTAATTTAGATATTTCAAGATATGAACAATCAGATATGAAAGCTGATTTAGCTGGAACAGTTACTTATAGTAATGGTGTATGTCCTTTATATTCTGGCTGGGATATATATAAAGATATTCCAAAAATTTTCTCAAAATTAGATATTCAAGGTAATCTTTTTCTTATTTCTGATAAAAATGTATACAGTTTGTATGGAGATGAGGTAGAAAAATACATTGCTTTAACTGGTAAACAAGTTTTTTCTCATCAATTGGAACCTGGTGAACATAATAAAACATTTAATATGATAACTAATGTATATCGTTGGTTAGCAGAATCTAAGGCTCAAAGGCGCGATACTATTGTTGCTCTTGGTGGAGGTGTGGTTGGAGATATGGCTGGTTTTGTTGCAGCTACATATAATCGAGGTTTGGGTTTTATTCAAATTCCAACAAGCTTAGCTGCTATGGTTGATGCTTCAGTTGGGGGAAAAACTGCAGTTGATCTACCAGAAGGTAAAAATCTTGTAGGTGCTTTTTATCAACCTCAGGTCGTGATTGCTGATGTTTCAACTTTGAGGTCTTTACCACACCGCGAAACTATGGAAGGTTGGGCTGAGGCAATTAAGCACGGATTAATCTTGGATAAACAGCTATTTGAAGTTTTTGAAAACAGATATGAAGAATTATTAAATTTGGATCCTGATCTTACAACTGATGTTGTTAAAAGGAGTATTCAAATAAAGGCTGAAATTGTATCTCAAGACGAGAAAGAAACTAGAGGTATTAGGACCTTACTAAATTATGGTCATACGATTGGTCATGGCCTCGAGGCAGCGACTGGATATCATCAGTTACTGCATGGGGAGGCTGTATCAATAGGTATGATGGGTGCAGGTATGATAGGTAATAGAATGGGTATCACAGATGGTTCTATTTTGGAGCGTCAATTGTCTATTCTTAAAAAATTTGATTTACCCACATCTTTTAAAGATATTAATATTGATTCAATAAAGGCAGCTATGTCTCTTGATAAAAAAGCAGTTGGTTCATCTATAAATTGGGTATTATTACCAGAAATAGGACATGCAGTAGTGAATTCAAATGTTGATAATACAGTGGTAGACAACGTTTTAGAAGAATTATCCTCTTAATGTTGAAAATAAAGTTAGAGATGCACCAGTCATTATTATAATAATAATAGTTCGCGTGAAAATTTGTTGATTAATTATTGGTAGTATATTTTTTCCTATAAAATATCCAATTAACACTGATGGTATAAGAAATAAATTCGCAACTAATGTTTCACGAGTTATAAATCCACTCACAAAAAGTGATATGACAGTAACTGTATCAATGATAGAAAAATACAGTGCTAAATTATTTCTAAAATCTAATTTTCCCCATTTTTGGTTTATGAGAAAAATAGTAATTGGAGGCCCAGATAATCCTGACGTGCTTACTAATATGCCGCTAAAAAATCCAGCAAACATTGATGTTAATTTCTCTCTCTTAATGGTTATCGTTTTTCCTGTAAGAAGAAATAAAGCAGCTATTAAAATTATTATAGATATTATAATTTTTAAGATATACATATTTAAATTAGAAAGTATGATAATTCCTAGAGGTATACCTAAAATAGCTGAACCCGCAATAGGGAGGATTTTGTCTGGTTTTAAATACTGTTTATTTTCAATAGCAATAATATAATCATTAATTAATACCAAAGGCATGATTATTGGAACAATAATTGTTAAATCTAGTATAGGTAGTAGTAATGGTGTAGATACGAGAGCAAATCCAAACCCAACAGTGGCTTTCACAGTTGAGGCAAGTAAAATAACTAAAATTAGAATAATAATGACATTTGTTTCTAATAACATATTTGAAATACTATCTGATTAAATCAATTTCTTTCGACTAAATTTTAAAGTAAATCATGGTATTATTACCACGATATGGATATATTGCTTTATTTAGTGGTTTTATTATTAACTTTTCTCGGTGGATGGTTGTCGGGCTTATTTGGTGTTAGTGGGGCTGTAGTAACCGTTCCATTTCTTTTGTATGGTCCACAAATCCTTGGTATACCAGCAATAGATATTAAGCAAGTTATGGCTATATCTTTAGTTCAAGGTTTAGTCTCAAGTTTTACAGGAGCACTTGTTTATAAGAAGAGTGGTTTAATTGATAGAAGGATTGTCATTTGGGGTGGTGTGTTAGTTGCTATAGGAGGGTTAATTGGTGGTATTCTTTCTAAGTGGTCACCAGATACATTGTTATTGGTTATTTTTGGTTCTATGTCCACTACAGCAGTTATTTTAATGTTATTGAATTCTGGAAATGGTATAGAGGATAAAGATAATAAATCTACGAACTATAAGATTTTAGCAATATTTTTTCCTGAAGGAGTAATGGCAGGTATGGTCGGTGTTGGAGGTGGATTTTTAACTGTCCCAATTTTGAATCGGTTAATGAAAATTCCATTACGTAATGCCATCGCGAGTTCACTTGCAATGACATTTTTTGCTGTTCTTGCTGGTTTATTAGGTAAAATTATTACTTTCCAAGTACCATTTATTCTTTCATTATTTGCTGTAGCAGGTGGCATACCTGGTGCAAAGTTAGGGACGTACGTAAATTCCAAATTGACCTTGAAGAACTTACGTTTTGGTTTTGTGATTTTATTGACAATAATATCTATTAGGATATGGTTTGATGTTTTTACAGCTATTAATTAGCAAGATTTTTTTTAACTTGGGATAAAACTTCTCTAGGGATTTTTTCTAAGTATGCATTTGGTCCATTATCAGGTACGGGTGGATTGGGTATTGGATGAAGAACTACATATTCAAACTCTATACCGAGGTCATTGCATTTTTTTAATACTTCTGTAATCTGATTAGCTATTTGATTTACTCCGCCCATTAAACAAAATGCTTTTGCTAAACTCTCTGGAATAAAATCAACAGCTTTACCGCTTTCTATTAAATTAGCAGCATGATGGAAATCAGGCCAAACTAATCCCTGCTCTTTAAGTTCATCTGGATGGAGTCCGTTCCAAGAAATGTCCAAATTATCTACTAACACGGGTGAATATTCGTAATATCCAGCTGCCATTGATTTACCCATAAGCATTGCATCATCTTCATCTTCACAAAAAACAGTATGAAATACAGTGCCAAGTTTAACTTTGTTTGGGTCTCGGCCTGATTTTATTGCGCCTTCTTTGATTCTATTTACTGATATTTCTATATTTTTTATATCCGTACCAACTCTGATAAATACACCATCTGCACATGATCCAGCCATTTCTAAAGTTTTAGGACCTCCAGCAGCTAACCAAACTGGAACATTTTGCGGAAATGGAAGTTTTGCTGGTCTTGCTGCACCAAATTCAACTTCTTCTCCAGCAAGTAAAGATTTTATTATACGAACACCTTGCTCTAATTCTTTTATTTTTGCTGGTTTTAGTCCAGCTAATCGTACAGCTGTATCACCAACACCAACTCCTAATACAGTTCTATTAGGTGCTAATTCGGCAACAGTTGCAATACTTGAAGCGGTAACAGAAGGGTGTCTAGTTATAGGATTTGTTAATAATGGTCCGATAGTTATTGATTTTGTTACTTGGGCAGCTCCCGATAAAAGGACGTAATTATCGCGTAATCTTAATGGTGAGTCTGGAAGAAAAGCACAGTCCCATCCTGCTTGTTCTGCCCGAAGTACATCTGAAGCAAATGAAGAAAGAGAGCTGGTGTTATGTCTATTTAGTCCAAATTTTGGTATATTCATTGATCTTATTATTAATTATTTTTAGCAGCTACTACTGATTTTATCCGATCAGCAACAATTACATCTTCTCCTTCATTTAGTCCAAACATATGAATATCGATAAAATCATCATTTTTTCCAGCTACCGAAACTCGTGTCCAAATGGGTGGGTCGCCAGCTTTTAACATATCTACAATATCCTGAGCTTTATAATTAGCATTGCTATTGGTCTTAATTCGTAAACCAAAAGGCATATGCCCTATGACGTTATCAATAATGGAAACATCAAGAGAAGGTATATCTTTGATTCCATTAATTATTGTCATTGTCATAGTTTCAGATTTAGATAATCTGTCTTCATGATTAAGACCCATCCATCGCTTTACTGCAGCTACGACACCAATCATTTCTTGTCTATCTACCTTTTGAGGTCTTCCAACTCCACGTATTCGTCGACCTTCGTAACCTACAAAAGATTGTAAAGAAAGTTTATATATCATTTCCTTGGTCCCTAATGCTAATCCTGTAGATTGAGGAGCCCCTAAATATTTTGCTGCAATACATTGAAAATCTGCACCCATTCGTACATATTTCCCCAAATTCTCTAGTGGATATATTTGTCCAGCTGCATCAACCATTACTGGGACATTATGTTTCTTGGCAACTTCTAGAGTGTCTTCTAAAGAAAGTGCATTAGGATCTATATTTTGTTCTACGGCATAGTAATGTACAGCAAGAGTATTTTCATTAATAGCCCTTTCAAGGTCATCTTTCGTTGTTTTATCTTCTGATCCAAAATCGACCAATCTAGCTCCTGCAAGTTCAAGGCATCGATCATACCAATAGTGTTGTCTTTTTTGTATGAGAATTTCATTTTTCATACCCGTTGTGTTAGGTAATTGTTGGATATAATCATCGTTGTCTCCTGCCATAAAAGCTGCTGTAGCCAATGTTAAAGCTGAGCCTGCACCAGATGTTATATATGCTGCAGGAACATTCAAAAGATCAGCGACAACAGAACCAGCTTTTTCTTCTAGTTCCATTAAGGGTATGTAGGCTGATTCAGCTAATTCCATAGCTTCTTTTACTTCTGGAACAGGTGTTGATCCCCCAAGCATTGTCACACTACCTATAGCATTAATTATTGGAGTGGCTCCTAATGATTTATATATTTGTCCCCATTCACTATTCATAATTTTATCCTTTATTAATATTTATATTTAAATATCTTTAATATTAACTACAGTTCTTCCTTGAATTTTTCCTTCTAAAATACGTTTAGCTGGTTCATCTATTTCATTTAAAGAAACTTCATTTGTTATATTCTCAAATTGTTCCGGAGTGATCAGATCTCCTAATCTTTTCCATGCATCGTTTCTCGAATTTAATGGACAATACACTGAATCAATTCCAATAAGTTGTATTTTACGTAATATAAAAGGTAAGACAGTTGTTGGTAAATCATTTCCTGAAGCATTTCCACAACAAGCAACGCTACCACCATAATTTATTGCAGATAAAACATTTGCAAGTAATGAGCTTCCTACTGTATCAATAGCACCAGCCCATTTCACAGAATTTAAAGGTCTTGTCATAGCTGATAAATCATCTCTCGACATTATATTAGTAGCTCCAAGATCTCGTAAATAAGATTCTAATTCCATTCGACCTGTTACTGCAGTTACAGAATATCCTAGTTTATTTAATAACATAATAGATATGCTTCCAACCCCCCCTGCAGCACCAGTAACTACTATTTCGCCACTAGTATTTGTAATTCCTGAATTTTCTAGTGCCATAATTGATAACATTGCTGTTAATCCTGCTGTCCCAACAGACATGGTATGTTTGAGTAGGATATTATCAGGTTTTTTTACTATCCATTCACCATTAACTCGAGCTATTTGTGAATACCCTCCAGAATGTGTTTCACCAAGTCCCCAGCCTGTAACGATTACTTCCTCACCTTTTTTAAAGTTATTATTCGATGTTGAGCTGATAATTCCTGCCAAATCTATACCAGGAGACATAGGGAGATTTCTCATAATTCGAGCTTTATTTCCATTAACAGCCATTCCATCTTTATAATTTAAAGAGGAGTAATGAACTTCTATAGTGGTGTCGCCATCAGGCAAATCTTCAAGTTCAAGTTCAGTAATTTTTATAGTTAATTCTTCAGATTCAAGCTCTGCCCTTAAGGCTTTGAAAGTATTTGACATCGCATCTCCTAAATAGGTTTTTCAATCGATACTTGTACTATACTTCAAGATATAAGTGCCTTCAACAATAAAATATAATGAATTACGTATCTTTTTATCTTTGAATTGTAAGGAATAGAGATATGTTATCTACGATTTTCTTCACATTTAAACTATACTTGCCTAGTTTTCGAATTATATGTAATAATATTAACATTATTTTAATGCGGTATTGAATCTATTTTGGATTTATTATCCGGATTTACGTTAAGGAGGAATCATATGATTAAATTTTCTTCGTATGTTTCGTTCATTTTAGTTACAGCTTTGATTGGTGTATCGATGGTGGCTTGTGATAGCTTGCCTTCATTAGGAGAGGAAGAGGAAGCTGAACCATTAGAAATAGGTACATTATTAGATTACACCGGAGATTTAGGTGTTTATGGTAAACCTATGCGTAATGGTGCCGAATTAGCAGTGACTCTTTTGAATGATGCAGGGATGAATGTTGTACCTGTTCATAAAGACTCAGGAACTGACGCTAAGGTTGCGAGTGATGCTGCTAGAGCATTGCAAGCTGCTGGTGTTTCTGGAATAGTTGGATCACTATCAAGTGGTGTTACTACAGCTGTTGCAGAATCGGTAACAATACCTGGTGGTACAGTTTTAGTTTCCCCAGCTTCTACAGCTCCATCAATTTCAGTCATAGATGATAACGATTTGTTATTCAGAAGTACTGTATCTGATGCAGCACAAGGATCTGTTTTAGGAAAACTTGCAGACGAACTTGGATATAAGAACGTAGGTATTTTATACGTAAATAATCCTTATGGTGAAGGGCTAGCAAACATCTTTACTGCTGCTTTTAGTGGTACTGTACAAGCTGTTCCTCATGAAGGTGAATTATCTACATATATGAGTGAAGTAACAAAAGCCACTGAAGGCGGCGTTGATGCTTTGATAGCTATGAGTTATCCAGCTAGTGCACAAGTATACATTAGAGAAGCATTAGAAGGTGGATTTGCTGATACCTTTATGTTTGTCGATGGTACTAAGAGCCAAGATATGTTAGATAGCTTAGGCGCTAATAATTTTGAAGGTATGTATGGTACTGCACCAGGAGCACCTCCTAGTGATGCTAAAAATACTTTCGAAGAACTCTATGAAGCTCGATTTGGTGAAGTTCCTTCAGATCCATTCCTCGGTGAAACATTTGATGCATTTGTTATGATTGCACTTGCAACAGAAAAATGTTTAAACGATGGTGGTGACGATGCTAACTGTGATGGTGCTGGTGTTGCTGCAGCAATGCGTGATGTCTCAAATGCCCCTGGTACTAAAGTAGGTCCTGGTGACTTAGCCAATGCAGTAGATTTAATACGATCAGGTGAAGATATTGACTTTGAAGGTGTTGCTGGTTCTCAAGAAATTGATGACAATGGTGACGTTTTGAATTCAATTGAAATCTGGACAGTCAAAGGTGGAAAGATAGAATCTACTAATAGATTTGAAGCTCCATAATTGCGATAGATATATAATAAAAAGAGGCCTGAACAGGCCTCTTTTTATTATGGTTATATTTATAACTAGCTAGGCTAGTTGAATTAATTTTAGTATTTTCAAATTGTTCTAAATGTCGAATATTAGGATTTTGCTAATCCTTAATTTTTCTTCTCTATTGTTTCAGGAATTACACCACTGGGTTTGAATAGGAGCATAACAACTATTAATAATCCCACCATAAAGTAGCGTAGATCTGGGCTAGAAAGGAACCCTGGTAAGAATTGAGTTGTTGACCAAACACCCCAAACAATGAATGCTCCAGCAATTGCTCCTCTATTATTTCCACTCCCTCCAACCATTAACATTGTCCATATAATGAATGTAGAGAGTAAAGGCCTGAAGGTAAAAGGATCTAAAAAGCGAAATCCGTGTGCGAATACTGCACCTCCAACACCCATTATAAAAGCCCCAAGAATAAATGATTGTACTTTAAATGCAAATACATTTTTACCAAGAGATGTTGCAGCGACTTCATCTTCACGAATTGATTTTAAAACCCTACCCCAAGGTGACTTAATAATTCTTTGAACAGTTAAGTAAATAACTAACAAAATTACTACTGCAATGAGAGCATATAGTAAATCGTAATACCTAGGTGAAACCATATCCCCAAGAAATTTTGGGATGCCATACATACCACGACCACCGTTAGCTAACCATGCTTCATTTAAAAATATTAAACGAATAGTTTCAGCTATACCTAATGCAGCCATACCTAAATAATCTTCTCTTAATCGTAAAGTAATTAATGCAATTGGAGCTGCAATAATTGCACAAATAAGACCAGCAAATATTAATGCAAAAAAGAACCACAAATCTATACCAAGATTAAGAAATCCTAATAATTCTGGTAAGTTGCCTCCAAATATATAATCTTCGAAGAGGTTTGGATCTGGAGGTTCAATTGTAATCAAGGCTGAAGAGTATGCACCTATAGCAAAAAATCCAGCAATACCAATATTAAAAAGACCAGTAAATCCCCAATGAATATTTAGTCCAATGGAAAATATGCCGTAAATACTAGCCATAATTATGAATCCAGAAATATAAATTAATACTCCACCTAAATCCATTAGTCTTTTTCTCCAAATAATCCATTAGGTTTAACAAGTAACATAGCTATCATTATTGTAAATGCTACTGCAGGTTTGTATGTAGGGTTCAACCAAGCGGTCGATGCTTCCATAGAAATACCAATGATAATCGCACCAACCAGTGCACCAATAGGTTTACCAATTCCTCCTAATATTACGCTAGCGAATATAGGGAGTAAGATTTTCCATCCTGTCATGGGGAGAATTTGTGCTTGTGAAACTGCTAACATAGTTCCTCCAGCTGCTGCTAGGCTTCCACTAATAATCCAAGTCCATATAATAACGATACTAGTATTAATTCCTGTGGAAAGACTAAGATTAGGGTTATTGGCTGTGGCTCTCATGAATTTTCCATACTTATTATATTTGAGAAATAGATACACACCAAGTGTCATTAAAACAGCCATAAGTCCAAGAATTATATTATCAGGTGGTATTCGTATATCTAGAGGCAGCATGTAAAATTGTTTTGATTCTCTTGGAAAATATTCAGGTTCGTTTCCCCATAAAAATTGCACTAATCCTCTAATCATAATAGCTACACCTAAAGAAGCTATACTGATAAGCATGGTAGATGCTTGTCGAGTTCTTAACCTTTTGTAAATTAGTTGGTCTAATGCTACAACAATAATAGATGTTAATATCATTGTTAAGGGTATGGCAAGTATTATAGGTAAACCAAAAGTAAAGGGCCCTAATGCAGATCCGGTAAAACCTATTCCTGCAAAAATTACAGTGACGATAGAAAGTGAAATATATCCACCTAATGTCATTAAATCGCCTTGGGAAAAATTACCAAATCTCAATATGCCAAATACCAAAGTTAATCCGATTGCACCTAAAGAATAAATAAATCCCAAAAGCAAACCGTTAATTAATAAACTAGGTTGACCAAAAATTATAAGACCAGATAATACAACTATGAATATTATCCAGAAGTAATCAATATTTTTTATACTCATTAGTTTGAACCTCCCAAATATAGCATTCCAACATCTGGGTTGGTTAATAAGTTCAAACCTGTGTCATCTATTTTATTTTCCCCTGTAGCTAGCACATAACCTCGATCAGCAATCGAAAGAATTTTTTTTGCATTTTGTTCAACAATGAGAATAGTTACGCCACTTTTATTTATCGATTCTATTGTCTCGAATGTAGAGTCAGCCATAATCGGAGATAAACCTGCTGACGGTTCATCTAAGATCATTAAGGAAGGTTTTGAAATTAAAGCTTTGGCAAATGCTAAAGTTTGTCTTTGTCCACCTGAAAGTGTTCCCGCTTTAGAGTTCATTTTCGTGTCAAGAATTGGAAATAAGTCCAATATTTCTTCTAAACGTTTTTTAAAATTAAATTTAAGGACTAGAGAGGGTATTTCAAGATTTTCTCGAATTGTCATATTGGTAAATACATTATCAGCTTGCGGTACATAAGAAATCCCGAATTCAACTATCTTTTGTGGAGATGAATTTGTGATATTATCAGACATGAATTTAATATTTCCATTTTTGGCTTCTAATAATCCTACTATTACTTTAAGAAGTGTTGATTTGCCAGATCCATTAGGACCAATAATAGCTACTAAGTTTCCTTCATTAACTTGGATAGAAACAGAGTGGAGTATCTCTGTTTCACCATAGCCTGCAATAATATTTTGTACATCAAGTAAAGCCATCTATCCTCCTAGGTAGGCATTTACAACGCTTTGATCTGATTTTATTTCATCAGCAGTACCTTCAGCAATCTTTGCACCATTACTTAATACAATAATTGGATTACATAAATTCATGATGAAATTCATATTATGTTCAATTATAAGGAATGTGATACCTAACTCTTCATTACTTCTACGTATATTATCCATCAGGTCATTTACTAGAGTTGGGTTTACACCAGCAACAGGTTCGTCAAGTAGTACTAAACTTGGGTCTGACATTAAGGTTCTAGCCAATTCTAATAGCTTTTTTTGGCCTGTAGAAAGGTTTCCAGCATACTCATTAGAAAGATGATTAAGTCGTATAAAGGCTAAAATATCTTTAGCCTTATTGATATTGATTTCTTCTTGTTTTTGAATTTTATTGAATGAGAATATAGTAGACCAAATATGCTCCCCAATTTGATCTTTTGGCACAACTAATAAATTTTCTAAAACTGTCATTTTTTTCAATTCACGGGGTATCTGAAACGTCCTAACCAGACCTTTTTTAAAGATATTATGTGTGGGGTTTTTATCAATTCTGTTTTCTTGAAATGATACTGTTCCATTATCTGGGGATAAAAATCCGGTAATAAGGTTAAATACCGTAGTTTTACCTGCACCATTTGGACCAATTAGACCGGTAATTGATCCATTGGAGACATTAAATGTACAGTTGTTCACGGCCTGGATACCATCAAAGGATTTAGATAGATTTTCAATAGTTAATATGTTGTTATTTGGCATTTTGTACCATTATAGGTAACAATTTTCTTGTTACTTTTCGTAGTTTTTCACCCCAGAACCGCTTTTTATGTCTATAGTATACCTTCATTTGTTCAAACTATCCAAAAAAATATACTTCTATATAGATATTACGAATAAAAAATATAAAATAATTGGTCTAGAAGTATTTGATATAGATAATAATCCTATTATCATAATAAATTAGTATTTTATGAAAAATTACGAGTTATTAATGCACAACTATCCACGACAATATAGATATTTATACTTAGTATTTGCAGTACTAGGTTCTTTAATTAGTCACATACCCTTAACTGGTGGTGTTTTTTCTTCTTGGGCATGGGCACTTGACTTAGAAGTTGTAAATTTTTTGGAATACGGAATTGTAATAGGAGCTATTACAGGAAGTATATTTGGGATTTTAATAGGAAGACAATCCACTCGTGAAAGTTCTAGAGAAATTGCCTGGAGGTTACAACCTAAATTTTGGAGTCTTGCAATTGCATTGATTGCCTTAGCATTTATTATTAAAGGCCTTAGAGAGTTTATATTCTAAGACCTTTAAATTTTTAAAACTATTATTTTACAGGATCTCCGTAGTTATTTGGACCAGAGTCGCCCTCTTTGAGTATAACCCAGTAGAGAAGTACAAGATACGGAATAATCAAAAAGCTGAAGATAACCATTACTA
>Ga0114932_10000147_pt1 | contig 79764 bp, 58 predicted proteins | sample 2SBtaG_2_FD_87286 | JGI IMG/M metagenome (GOLD analysis project Ga0114932, IMG submission 87286) | Deep subsurface microbial communities from Kolumbo volcano to uncover new lineages of life (NeLLi) - 2SBTROV12_ACTIVE470 metaG | ecosystem: Environmental > Aquatic > Marine > Volcanic ...
CCGAGTTCTTCAAGAATGCGACGGGTGGTGGGCAGCCCCAGGCCAGTGCCACCGGATTTGGTGGAGAAGAAGGGCTGCCAGATACGAGCGAGTTCATCGGCAGGGATGCCCGGGCCCGTGTCGGTCACCCTGATCTCCACGAAGGCGTCTCGCGCGCGGGTCTCCACGAAGAGCTCTCCGCCGTCGTCGCCCATGGCCTGCTGGGCGTTGACCACCAGGTTCATCAGCGCCAGCCGCAGATATTTCGGGTCCGCCAGAACCATGCGCCCGGCGGGATCCAGGGACGAGCGCACGGAGATGTCCAGACGATCGTTCTCGGGCCCCACGAAGCTCAGCAGTTCGGTCACCATCAGCTGCAGATCCACCGTGGCGGGCGTGATCTCGTAGCCCCGAGCCAGGCGCAGGAAGTCGTTGACGATGTCGTCCAGGCGGCGGACTTCGCCGAGCAGCAGCCTGGCCCGGCGCAGGGTGCGCTGCTCTACCGTGCCCTCGGCCCCGGCGAAGTCCTCGGCCATCAACTGCAGGTTGACGGACATGGTGCTCAGGGGGTTCTTGATCTCATGGGCCAAGCCTGCGGCGAGGGCGCCCATGGATTCGAGGTGCTTGGTTCGACGGCGCAGTGACATGGGGTGGCGGCTCCAGGGGCGAGATCCTGCCATAGCGGCAGCAATCCTGCCAGATCGAGCAGTGACTGAAACCGCTCCCGCCACCGCTCAAAGGCCCCTTGCCCAGCAAGCCCTTTGTCCCCGGGCCTGGCACGCTAGACTCTCGCACCATGACCCAGAAGCAGCTCTTGAGCCTCTCTCACGGTGACGATCAGGCGGCCATCCATGCCTGCCTGAGCACTCTACGGGCAGGCGGGCTGGTGGTGATCCCCACCGAGACCGTTTATGGCGTGGCCATCCTCCCGAGCCATGACCAGGGCTTGCGAGCCCTCAAGGCCAACGACGCTCGGCCCTTCAGCCTGGCCATCGATCGCCTGGAGCGGCTGAGTGCCCACCTGGCACCCCTGAGCCGCCCGGCCCTGCGCCTGGCTGAGCGCTGGTGGCCTGGCCCTCTGACCCAGGTGCTGCCAGATGTTCGAGGGGGCACGCTGGGTGTTCGCATTCCCGACCATGGCTGGACCCGCCAGTTGCTGGAGGCCGCGGGTGAGCCGCTCTTGCTCTCTTCGGCCAACCTGCCGGGTGAGCCCCCTCCCACGGCGATCGACCAGCTGAGCCCAGCGGTGCGCGACGCGGTGGATGTGATCATCGACGGCGGGGTCATCGCTGGCGGCGTGGCCTCGACCGTGGTCGCCACGGGGCTGGCCAGCCTGCGCGTGCTGCGCGAGGGGGGCATCAGCCGGGGAGCTCTTGCTGACCATGGCCTGGGTCAGGTCTTGGTGGCCTGCACCGGCAACACCTGCCGAAGCCCCATGGCCCGAGCCCTGCTGGAGGTGGCCCTGGCAGCTCTGGCAAAAGAGGACTCGTCGCTGATCCTGCCCGAGGTGGTGAGCGCGGGCGTCCACGGTGGCCTTGGCCAGCCCGCGTCTTCAGGGGCACTGGCAGCCATGGCCTCGAGGGGGCTCGACCTTTCAGCCCACGGCAGCCGCCCCCTCGAGCAGAAAACCCTGCAAGACGCCGACCTCCTGCTGGGCATGACCTCTTCTCATGCCATGGCACTCCTGGCCCTGGCCAGCCCTGAACAGAATGTGGCCCTCTTCGACCCGAGCGGTGAAGAGGTCCCCGATCCGTTTGGCGGCCCCCCGTCTGTCTATGAAGCCTGTGCCCAGCACCTGGAGCAGGCAGCCCTTCTCCGAGCCCGCTCTCTGCTCCCCTTCGAAAGCTCACCGTCATGAACATCGCTGTTGGTTGTGACCACGCCGGTCTTGAGGCCAGCCCCGAGATCCAGGCCTTGCTGGTGGCTGCTGGCCATCAGGTCAGCGATTGCGGCACCTACAACGCCGACTCGGTGGACTACCCGGACTTCGCCGCCGCCGTGGCCCACAAGGTGGTCTCGGGAGAGGCGCCCCTGGGCATCCTCATCTGCGGTACGGGGATCGGCATGTCCATCGCCGCCAACAAGGTCAACGGCATTCGGGCGGCAAAGGTCAACGACCCGTTCGAGGCCCGCATGTGCCGGGAGCACAACAACGCCAACGTGCTCTGCCTGGGTGCGCGGGTGCTCGACCCCTCCGTCATGGAGGAGATCGTGATGGCATTCGTCGACGGAACCTTCGCCGGCGGCCGTCACGGCCGCCGGGTCGACAAGATGATGGACCTCGAGGCCGAAGCCTGAGGTTCAGTCGGCGCTGGCCGGCTCGGGGCTGTTCGCAGGAGTCGCCGCGGCCGTGTCAGCCGCGGTGTTCTCCGGCGCCGCGACCTCTACACCCTGGGGCGCAGTGGACTCGGCAGCCTGGTTGGCCTTGCTGGCCAGCTCAGCACGCTGTGCGGCGCGAGCGTTCTTGCGGGCCTTGCGGCGGCGGTTGAGCAGCTTGGCGATGTCCTGGCGCTTGGCGCGCATGGACAGTCGAATGGCCTTCTTGCGCTCGCGCTCTTCGCGGCGGCGGCGCTCGCTGGGCTTCTCGAAATACTTCTTCGCCTTGGACGTGCGTGTCACGCCCTCGTTGTTACAGAGCTTGCGGAGCCGTCGCAGGGCCTTCTCGACGGGCTCGTTGTCACGGGTTTGAATGCGGATGGCCAAGTCTTCGAGGTCTCCAGAGAGGGGCGTTGGAACGCCCCACTGTAACGCAATTAATGGATAGTCAGGTGACCGCGGCCTCAGCCGAGCGAATCTCGTCAAGGACGGCGTCGTGGTCGACGGCGCCCTTCAGAGCGGCTCGGAGGTCGGCGTTGGACAGTAGGCGGGCGATTTCGGCCAGGGTTCGGATGTGGGCCTTGGTCTGGTTGGCGGGGTTCACGAGCAGAATGACCAGGTGGGTCGGCTGTCCGTCGATGGCCTCAAAGGGCACTCCCTTGGTGGCGACCCCCAGGGCCACAGCGGTCTGCTGGACCTGAGCGACCGACGCATGAGGGATGGCGATGCCCTTTTCCATCCCCGTGGACATCGATTTTTCACGGAGTACGAGCGCGTCGTGCACCACGTCGCGGTGGGTCGCCTCGATCTGCTCTGAACTCACCAGGGAATCCGTGAGGGTCTCAATGAGGGCCCACTTGTCCAAGCCGTCGATATCCAGACGGATCGCGGCACGGGGCAGGACCTCGGAGAGCTTCACGAAGGCTTGATCATTGAGAGGAAGACGAGGGAGGACAGAATCGATCGGGTGGAATCTGCAGCAAAACCGGGGGCTTCTGAGACTTCACAGAATCTCGCCTCCGGTGGAATCGCACGACCATAGTGGCGCTCTCCAATGGAAGCAAGGCGCAGCGCACGTTTCATAGCCGATTCCGCCGATGATCCCTGGGAAGACACCGTTGATCGCCCCCGTCCAAGGCTCCATCATCGGCCAAACATCCGGGGCTCTCTGTCCCGTCCAGCCGAAGGAGTCGTCCTGCCCATGCGCTCGAGCATCTTCACTGCCCTCGCCACCCTGGTCCTGTTGACCGGTTCCTTGGCGGCTCAAGACGTCCAACTGGTCCCTGGCGACCCCGCTTCGGGCCTTGGAGACAGCTACGTCTTCCAGTTTGACGAAGAGTTGGGAGAGTCCCTGATCGACTTCATCGATCTGGCCAAGGTCATCTTGCAGCGACCGATCAAGTTCGTCCCCACCGAGGTCGGGGACGTCAAGATCTTCATCGTGGGCCCGCTCACGGTGGAAAAAGCGAAGTTCTATCAGTTCTTTCAGGCCGTGCTCCGGGCCTACGACTTCATCATCATGGACTACGGTCCGAAGGGCAGCAGCTTCCTCTCGATCCAGAAGATCGGGGTGGGCGGCGCTGGCGGCCGGGGCGGAGGTGCCTTCATCAAGAGCAAGGCCCCCATCGTGCCCATGGAACTGCTCCAGCTCTACAAAGAGGACCCGGCCACGCTGATCACCACGTCGATCCCGCTCAAATACATCGACGCCCGCTCGGCCATGGCCTCGTTCCAGCCCTACTTCGACACGACCATCGAGGGCATTCGCAACGTCGAGAACAGCAACAGCCTGGTGATCACTGGCTTCGGCACCAACGTCTGGGGTGCCTTTCAGCTCGTGGGCCTGGTCGATGTGCCGCCGTTCAAGCCCGAGGTGCATATTCGCAAGCGTGAGCTGCAGAACACCTCGGTCGACGAGATCGAGACCGTTCTGACCGACCTGTTGGCAGCGGCTCGGGGCCTGCGTCCCGGTCAGACGGCCACGCCCCAGCAGGCTGGCGGCCTGTCCCAGCAGACCATCGAGCCCCGGGTGCTCCTTGACGCCCGAAGCAACTCCCTGCTGCTCACCGGCGAAGAAGAGATGGTCGACCGGATCGAATCCTGGATCGACATTCTCGACGTCGAGGTCGAGCCTCGCAGCTTCACCCACGTCTATCGTCTTGAGAACACCGACGCGGGCACCATGGAGGAGATCCTTCGGGATGTCCTCTCTGAGGATCAGTCCAGCGCCGGGGGTGCAGGGCGAGGTGCCCAGCCCGGTGGCGGTGCTTCGAGTCTCGAGATCCCCGCCAGCGTCGTGGCCGATGAGATCAGCAATGCCCTGGTGATCACGGCCTCCGAGCGCAAGTACGCCGAGCTGCTGGAGATCATTCGCAACCTCGACATTCGCCGCAAACAGGTGCTGGTCGAGGCTGCCATCGTCGAGACCCAGGAGTCACTCAGCGAGGTCTTCAAGGCCGGCGTCGGCGTGGCCACTGGCGACATCACGGCTGGTGACGAGAAGGGCGGAGGCTTCATCTCGAACTTCGGCACGCCCCTGGGCTTTGACGACGCGGGGGCGGTGGATATCGGCGCCTCCCTGCAGAGCCTGCAGGGCAGCAATGGCGGCAACTTCGCCTCCTTCAGCAGCAGCGCCGTACCCATCCCCCTGTTTCTGCAGTGGATCAGCGGGCACACCAAGACCAAGGTGCTGTCCCGGCCGTCTGTGCTGACCAACAACAACGAAGAAGCCGAACTCTCTGCAGAAGAAGAGACGTCCTTCGAGACCTCGACCCTTTCGCAGGGCGGCCAGACGTCCAACAACTTCGAACAGGTCACCGCAGGTATCCGGCTGAACGTCTCGCCGACGATCTCGGCTGGCAACTACCTGCGTCTGCGGGTGCGCCTGGAGATCTCTGACTTCCGCCCCGCACGTTCGGGCAACACCTCCGCGCCGCCAGACATCAATCGGCGCGAGATCGATACCCCCATCACCCTGCCAGACGGGCACACGATCATCCTTGGTGGCCTGGTCACCCACTCCAACAGCGAGTCCAAGAGCAAGATCCCCTGGCTCGGCGACCTGCCCTTGATCGGCTGGCTGTTTCGCGCTGAAGACGAATCCCAGACCGATCTCTACCTTTACGTGTTCATCACGGCGCACATCATCGACGGTGACTTCGCCTTGCTGAACGAGATCAGCGCGGCCAGGCAGCAAGACATTGAACGCCTGGGCGGTGACCTCAGCGAGCTCGTGGGTTCGGTGAGCATCTCGGAAGAAGACGATCGCATCGTGCCGCTGACCGGATTGGATGAAGTCTTCGACATGCCCACGCCCTCCTTGCCCAGCTCGGGCGCTCGCGAGGAGCGCTGACGATGCACTCTGCCCTCGCTGACTTGCTGGCCTCTGACGGCGGCATGAGCCTGCAGGACATCCAAGACTGCGAGGCCCTCGCCGAGGACAGCGACCAGAGCCTGGACCACCTGCTGGTGGGCAAGGGGTTCCTGAAAGAGGCCGAGATGCTGCGCATCGTCGGCAGCTATCTGGCCTACCCCTTTCGGCAAGACCTTCGGGAGGCAGAGATCCCCGAACTCTTCGTCGAGAGGGTTCCCGTGCACTTTGCACGGTCGTTCAACGTCGCCGGGCTCGAGCACGCCGATGGCACGATCCAGGTGGCGACCTGCGCTCCCTTCGACCTGCACCCCCTCGACGACCTGGCCACCTTCATGGGCGCCGAGGTGGATATCGTGCTGGCCCCGAAGGCCGAGATCACCTCGCTCATCAACCGGGCCTACAAGTCGAAGTCTGATGTGGTCGACGCAGCCCTCGGCGACATGGACGATGATGACGACCTGATCAAGCTCGACATCGACGAAGAGGGTGAGAACCTTCTCGATGTCAGCAACAAGGCGCCGTTGGTCAAGCTGGTCAACATGATCTTGTTTCAGGCGCTCAAGATGCGCGCGTCCGACGTGCACATCCAGCCCTTCCCGGACAAGCTGCAGGTGCGCTACCGCATCGACGGCGTGCTCTACGACATGGAGGCGCCGCCAAAGAAATATCAAGACGCGATCATCAGCCGCATCAAGGTCATGGGCAAGCTCGACATCGCCGAGCGGCGCCTGCCCCAAGATGGTCGGGCCAGTCTGCGTATCGGCGACAGCGACGTGGACGTGCGTATCTCCACGGTGCCCACCACCAACGGCGAACGTGTGGTCATGCGTTTGCTCGACAAGAGCGCCCGGGTTTACCGCATGGGTGAGATCGGGCTCGACCCCGAGAACGAAGCGATCCTGCGGCGCTACGTCGAGTACACCCACGGCGTGATCTTTGTCACCGGGCCCACCGGCTCGGGCAAGACCACCACGCTCTACGCGGCCTTGACCGAGCTGAACACGGCCGAAAAGAACATCCTCACCATCGAAGATCCGGTCGAATACAACCTGCCGGGCATCAGCCAGGTGCAGGTCAACGCCAAGAAGGGGCTGAACTTCTCTGCCGGGCTGCGCTCGTTCCTGCGCCAAGACCCGGACATCATGATGATCGGTGAGGTGCGCGACGAGGAGACCGCAGACATCGCCATTCGTGCCGCGCTGACCGGTCACCTGGTCTACTCGACCCTGCACACCAACGATGCGGCCAGCGCTGTCACGCGCATGCTCGACATCGGCGTTGAGCCTTACCTGGTGGCCTCTTCGGTGATTCTGTCCGTGGCCCAGCGCCTGGTACGGGTCATCTGCCCCAAGTGCAAAGAACTCGTCGTTCCCGATGCAGAGCTGGCCGCAAAGATTGCCTCTGTAGACCTTGAACTCGACCAGTTTGAAGATCGCAAGGTCGCTGTGGGCCGAGGCTGCGACTATTGCTTTGAGAGCGGCTACGTCGACCGGACCGCGCTGTACGAGATGTTGCCCATCGACGAAGGCGTGAGGGTCAATATCATGAAGCGCGTGGGCGCCAGCATCATCAAGAAGGACGCCATGGCCAGCGGCGGCCTGCGCACCCTGCGCACGGACGCCCTGCGAAAGGTGGTCTCCGGCGTCACCACCATCGATGAGGCGCTGCGAGTCACCACCAAGGACGAGGTCTGACGTGCCAGTCTTCTCCTACAAGGCCTACAACGCCACCGGGCAGGTGAAGAGCGGCATCGAAGACGCCGATTCGTCCAGAGAAGCTCGGTTGCGGCTGCGACGCCAGGGTCTGCACGTCACGGATATCGAAGAGCTGCAGTCCACCGGCGGCAAGGAACAGTCTGCCTGGGCTCAGCGACGCATGCGTCGACGCACCAGCAGAGAGCTGCCCCAGATCACGCGTCAGCTGTCCACCCTGCTGAAGTCGGGCATCCCGCTCAACGATGGGCTGAAAGCTCTTGTCGAACAGGTCGAGAGCCGGCACCTCGAGGTGGTCTTTCGCGATGTCCGCGAGCGCATCAATGGTGGCTCGTCATTCGCCGAGGCCCTCGATCACCACCCGGGGGTGTTTCCCCGGCTCTACATCTCGATGGTGCGAGCGGGCGAGGCGGCGGGCAACAACGACGTGGTCCTCGGCCGGCTCGCCGACTTCATGCTCAGCCAAGCGGCCATGAAGAACAAGGTCATGTCGGCGCTGATGTACCCGATCATCATGCTGTTGGTGGGCGCCGTGGTGGTGAGCATCCTGATGATCAAGGTGGTGCCTCAGCTGATCGAGCTGGTCGAGGATCGTCAGGCCGAGCTGCCCACGCCGACACTGATTCTCAAGACCATGACCGACTTTCTGCAGGACTACTGGATCCTGCTTGCCGTCGGTACCGTGGCGTCCTACCTGCTCTTTGGGGCCTTCCGCAGGCAGCCCAAGGGCAAGCTGATCACTGACAGAATGCTGCTGGGCATGCCCATCTTCGGAACACTCTTCCGAAAACAGGCCATCTCGCGCTTCGCTGTGACCCTCTCGACCCTGCTCAAGACCAGCGTGCCGATTCTCGACGCGATCAAGATCGTCCGTGAAGTGATCGCCAACGCAGTCATGCAGAACGTGCTCGATGACCTGCATTCGGCCATTCTGAAGGGTGCTGACATCGCCACGCCGCTCAAGAAGAGCGGGGTATTCCCTCCCGCCGTGGGCTACATGATTGCAATTGGCGAGCAGAGTGGTGAGCTCGAAGAGATCCTCGACAGTCTGGCCGAGGCCTATGAACTCGAGGTCGATATCGCCACCGAGCGCATGACCGCAGCACTGGAGCCCATCATGATCATCTTCATGGCCGCCGTGGTGGCCTTCATCGTCATGGCCATCGTTCTGCCCATGCTCGAACTCAGCACGGCGAACATGTGAACCCATGCCACCTGACACAGGAGTCTTTCTGATGAACCCAACGCAAACACGAGACCCACAGCGAAGTCGCCGCAGCGCTGGCTTCACGCTGATCGAGATCATGGTCGTGATCACCCTGATCGGGTTGATCGCCACGGTCGTCGTCCCCGGCATCATGAACAACGTCGACAAGGGCAAGATCACGACCACCAAAGCCAAGATGAGCAATCTCGGCGGCGTGCTCGATGGGTACCGGCTGCTCCACAGCAAATACCCGGACAGCCTGACCGAGCTCATGGAGCCCGACGACAAGAACCTGGGCGAGCCCTACATCGATGACCCCGAGGCCCTGAAGGATAGCTGGGGCAACGAGTTCATCTACAGCAAGTCGTCGTCGCGCAAGTACGAGCTGATCTCCCTGGGCGGCGATGGTTTTGAAGGCGGCGATGGTCCTGATGCGGACATCTCCTCAGACAAGAACAAGATGGTGGGCAACTGACCTGACCGGGTCAGCCCCTGCCTGCCAGAGCACCCATGCTCCACACCGCGAACGCCTGACCGCAACAGAGAGCCGTTGAGTCCATGAGCCAGAAACGCACACGACAGCATCGGGGGTTCACCCTGATCGAGATGATGGTGACCATCACCATCATCGGCATGTCGATGTCCGTGTTCTTCGGTTCGGGGACCAACATGCTGCCCCAGTCCCGGCTGAAAGCCACGGCCACGGCCATCGGCGACTCCATGGTGCGCATGCGCACCCACGCGCTCTTTGCCAGGAAGACTGTGGTGTTCCACTACGACCTGGAGACAGAGAGCTGGGGGGCTGACTACCCCTTCGAGTTCGATGACGACCACGTGCTCCTGGGGCCGGGGCGGACAGAAGTGATCCCCCCCGAGACTGTGAAAGAGGGCATGGCCCTCGACAGCGTGCTGGTGATCGGCAGCGAAGACGCCCGGGACGAGGGCAAGGTGGAGATCATCATCTCGCCCCTAGGACAGGTGCCGCCCCATGACGTGGTGGTGTTGAACCCCGAGTTTCCTGAGCTTGAGGTCTACACCATCCGTTTCCCCGGGCTGCTCAACACCTACGAGGTGCACAGTGGGCGCCTCGAACCCGTGGAGCTGACGGATGCCGACTTCCGCTGAGGGCCGCTCCGAACGGGGCTTCACCCTGCTTGAGATCATGGTCACCGTGGCCATGCTGGGTTTTGTGATCTTGCCCATGCTGCAGGTTCGCCAGACGTCGACGCGCAAGGCCTACCGGGCCAGCCGACTGATCATGGGCCTGAGCCACGCGGAGCAGCTGCTGGCGGATTGCGCGCTGGAGGTTCGAGAACTCGAGGGCCTGGAGGGCGAGGTCGAGGGCGATCCCACCTTTACCTACGAGATGACGCTCAAGGAGTATGACCTCTCCACAGGGCTCAACGTCTACGACGACGAACTCGAGGAGGACGTCTTCGACGACTACGAGCAGGGCCTGCTCCCGGGGGATGCTGGCGTGCCTCCCGACGACGAAGATGAAGAGCGATCCAGCCCTCACCGCGTGCGCCGCTACAAGATCACGGTCTTCTGGCCCAGCTGGGACGCCCCGGGTGCAGACGATGAAGACGACGACGCCCTCGACGAGTTGACCATCGAGGGCTTCCTGCCTCGGGTCTTCGAAGAGGAGGAAGAAGACGACGACGACGAGGCCGGCCAGCCTGCGGAGGACCTGGGATGATTCAGCACCCCCACCGGATAGCCCCGCGCCCCGCGCCTGATCCGCTCCAGCAAGGCTTCACCCTCATCGAGGTCATGCTCGCCCTGACGATCATGGGCCTGATCATGGTCGGCCTCTACACCACACTGAACACGACTCTCGACACCCGCGAGTTGCTGCAGCGCGAAGTGCGCGCCGCCCGCCTGGGCCCCCAGCTGCTCGATGTCATCGCCGAAGACCTGCGCCGAGCCTGGGTCGTCAACATGGCCGAGGACAAGGTCTTCAAGGGCGACGCCCGGACCATGCTCGGCGAGTCAGCGGACACGCTGCTCTTTCTCAGTACGGTGGACAGTACCACCACCTACCGGGTGGGCGAACAGGAGGTCAGCGCAGACCTGGTGGAGACGGGTTACAGATTGCGCCCCAACCCAGACCTGCCCGACGTGCTCGAACTCTGGCGGCGGCAGGCCTACCACGTGGACGACAAGCCCCTCGAAGACGGCCTCTATCAGCGGCTGCACGATCGGGTCGTGGCCTTCGAGCTGCGCTACTACGAAGACAGGGTGCTGGCCCACGAACCCGTCGAAGACTGGGACGCAGAGGACAGCCACTCCTTGCCCGCCATGGTCTCCATCGAGCTGGGTATCGAAGTGGGTCCTCGCTCTGCTGACGACCGCGCCCTGATCACCAAGGAAGCCGAGCGGACCCGCTGGTACAGGCGCATCGTAGCCCTCGACCAAGGGGCGGCGCTGTCCATGCGCGTCCATCCCCACCCACCCACTTTCACCGGAGCCACGACCGCTGCCAACGGAGGCACAGGCGGTGCACAGGGCGCCGATGGCGACGAGCTGGACCCTGACGACCCCAACGGCTCTGGCAACCCTGACGGTGACCCCGACGGCGGCTCAGGCGGCGGCTCCGACGTAGACCTGGGCGACTTGCTAGACGATCTCTTCGGCGGCGGTGGCGGCTAGGCCCACGCCCAGCCCAGCCCCACCAAGACCAGCGTCACCAAGACCAGCGTCACCAAGAAACACCGCCCCCAAAGGCCACGGTCGCCTCTCCTGCCACCAGCGAGGGCGTCCGTGCTTCTCACCAGGGGGGTCTGCAGCGAGTGTGGAGGCCCCAAGCCGACCCTGTCTGAGCGGAACGGCCTCCCTGGTGAGAAGCACGAACGCCCGGACCGCGCCAAAAAGAGCGACCTGTAGCGCTGCCCTACCCCACCGGTTCAATGACCGTACGGCCAGCCATGTAGGGCTGCAGCACCTCAGGAACCGCCACCGACCCGTCCTTGCGCTGGTACAGCTCAAGCAGTGGGATCAGCACACGAGGGCTGGCGATCACCGTGTTGTTCAGCGTGTGGCAGAAGCGCATCTTGCCCGCCTCATCCTTGTAGCGCAGGTTGAGCCGCCGAGCCTGGTAGTCGTGGAAGCGCGACGCCGAGTGCGTCTCGCCGTAGGCTCCCCGGGAGGGCATCCAGGTCTCGATGTCGTACTTCTGCACGTGCGGCCCACCCAGATCTCCGCCACACACGTTCACCACCCTGTAGGGCAGCCCCAGGGCCACCATGACCTCTTCGCTGTTGCGCAGGATCGATTGATGCTCCGCCAGGGACGTCTCCTCATCGTTGAGGCCGATGACCACCTGCTCGACCTTCTCGAACTGGTGAATGCGGTAGAGGCCGCGGGTGTCCTTGCCTGCAGCTCCCGCCTCGCGACGGAAACAGGCCGACCGAGCCACCATGCGGATGGGCAGCTCAGCGGGGTCAATGATCTCATCTGACCGAAAGGATGTGAGCGGCACTTCTGCCGTACCCACCAGGCTCAGGGCGTCCTTCTCGATGCGGTAGGTCTGCTCTTCACCACCGGGGAAGTAGGCCGTGCCGATCATGGCCGGGTCGCGCACCAGCAGCGGAACCTCGAACGGCTCGAACCCCTTGGCCACCATGTGATCGTAGGCGAAGTTCAGCACCGCCCGGTGGAGCAAGGCTCCCGCGCCGCGCAAGAAGTAGAAGCGCGTCCCCGAGATCTTGACCCCACGTTCCATGTCGATCAAACCCAGGCTCTTGCCCAGCTCGACATGATCCTTGAGCTCGAAGTCCGGGGTGCTGACCTCGCCCTCGTGACGCATCACCACATTCTCAGTGTCGTCCGCCCCTGCGGGCACTTCAGCAGCCGGGATGTTGGGCACGGCCAGGAGCAGGGCGTCGAACTCGGTGCGCACCGCAGCCAGCTGATTCTCGCTCTCGCGAATCGTCGACTTGAGCCCGCCCAGGGCGGCCACCTCGGCCTCGCGCTCTTCGGGGGACATGCCGCCGAGGGCCTTGCTGCGCCGACGCTGCTCCGCCTTGCCATCTTCGGCAGCTCGGATCAGCCGCCGCCGTTCGTCGTCGAGATCGATCAGGCGATCCACGTCGACAGCGATGTGCTTCAGCAGGGCTCCGGCCTTCACGGCCTCGAGATTGTCACGAATGGTCTTGATGTCGAGCATGATGAATCAGCGGGTCCAATCGCTCTCGAAGGGCCCGCCAAGGAGGCTATGGGCCTTTTGGGTCAGTTGCACTTTGTACGTTTCGCCCCGAGGCACCTCGATCACTTCGTCCAGGGGGAACCAGAGGATGTTGCCCACCACGTCGACCACCCAGTCAGAGACCGCGGCCTTGCGCATGGACCGGGGCTTGCCCACCTTGTGCCCGGCGGCATCCTGCACTGCGAGCATAGGCAGTAGGGGCACATCGAAGAGCATCGCGTACTCTTCGCCGCCTCGCCCATGGATGCGCAACGAGCGCCCGTCCACCAAGGCGCCGTCAGCATGGCTCTCGGTCTTGAAGGTGAGCTTGTAGGGTGCCCCTAGCTCTACGGTGGTGGTCTCGCCCTCACGCACCTCGAAGGGCTTCGTGTCGCCCACGTAGATGCGCACCTGGTTCATGCTCGTCTTCTTGCCCTGAGCGATGCGACCGCTGGCCAGCTGGTACTTGCCCACCGGCAAGGTCACCGGCTTGCCCTTGCGCGGCGGAATCAGCTCGAAAAAGGCGTCCTTCATGAGTTCGTCCACGGCCCGCACCACGATGGACTGGGGCATGACCTTGGTGTCGATGTCGAGCAGCACCTCGCCGGTGGTGATGTTCAGCTTGCGCAGCTTGATCTCCTCCTTGCCCAGATCGACCCAGGCTCGGTAGAAGTCGCCACCGATGGGCAGGACGCTCGACCAGGGAATGGCACTCTTGGATCGTCCGATCTGCACCGAGTCGGTGGTCCACCAGGCATCGCCATCAGGATCGAGGTCGGTGTAGAGGTCATCCCCCCAGACGTAGGACTGACCCAGCCCGCCGTCCATGTCGCTGTCGTAGATCTTCCATTTCTCGCCCAGGATCTTGCCCTCGTACCAGTAGGCCGGGAAGAACCGCAGGCGGGCGCCGTCGACCGTGGGCGCGTAGTTGGTCTGGATGTCGAAGAGCGGCTCACGCTGAGAGAGGCTGGAGATCATGAATGCGTAGGGTACGCCGCCGTCACCCGTATCGATCTCCACACGCGAAGGCGTCGAACTGGCCGTGAAGCGCACCTCGGGCTCGCCGTCGCCATCGCTGTCGATGAGGAAAGTCGCCATGCCATCCCGGGTGACCACCCAGGGCTTGCCGCCGGGCTTGAAAAAGGCGCCGCGCTGGGAGTCGAAATCGCTGGGGCCATCCTTGTCAACCCAGGTCATGGGCCAGAGCTGGTACTGCTCGCTGTTGAAATAGCTGGGGAGTTCGACACCGGTGATCCCCTTCTTGCCGCTGCTCCGGGCGAAGGTGAACACCTGCTCCTCGGAACCTGCCGCGAAGGCCTCCAGCCCCACTCCACCACGAGCATCGTCCGTCCCCCCGGTGGGACTGTCGGCAGGCCGAGGTCCGTCCGGGTCGATACCCCCCGCCACCAGGGTGGCCAGGACCTCCTCGGAGAGCTTCAAGGCCGGCTCCTCGAAGGGCAGCTGGCCCGCCACCTCGACGACCTGCTTGAGATACTGTGCCTGTTCCCACTTGAGGCCTCGCTTGCGCTGGATCTCGCCGCAGCGCACCAGGCAGAAGACCGTGTACTCGCCGTCGGAGAGCTTCTCGAAGGCCGACTTGGCGGCCTCGTAGGCGGCCAATGCGTCCAACCACGACTTGTCCGTGCGCAACGTCTTGGCCGTGTCTTCGACATCCAAGGCGTCCCACCAGAGTTGCAGGGCGGCGACTCGCCGCTTGCGGTCGCCCAGGTTCATGTCACTCACCAGGCGCACGCGACTGATGTAGCGCTCCGACTTCTGCACCCGGTCCATGCTCCAGGCCAACAGTCGCAGCTCGTGGAAGAGGCTGGAGGAGTCCTGGCGGCTCACGTCGTCGAGCAGCAGGTTCAACATGAGTTCGGCTTCTTCAGGGTTCTGCCGCGAGACCTTGTCCATGGGCGCGTCGAGGGGCGACTTCTTGGCGTCGCTCCACTTGGCCCAGAAACTGGCCAGATCGTCGGGCACCTGAATCTCGGCGTCCTGGCAGGTGGCGGGCGGGGCCATGACGGCCAGTAGCAGAGCCAAGGCCATGCCCGTCCACAAAGTCTTCGTTCTTGCAGCCTGCATGGTTGTCTCCTGTGCTTTCGCTCCGTCCATCTCTAGCGACCCTCTCGCAGCTCTCGGCTCCGCTCGTTCAAGAACGAGCGCTCGCTCTTGCTCAACGAAGACAGGCCCTCGGTCTGGATCTTGCCGAGAATGCGGTCCATTTCTCGACGCCCGCCCGCTGCTGCCTCTCGCTTCTGTGCCGTCTTGGCCCGCTTGTACTGACCATGGGCCCGACCCACCACGTCGCCCCTCTTGAACCACACGTAGCCCACAGCGGCGCCGGTGAGGTGCACCAGGTAGGCAATGGGCCCCCCGCCGAAGAGCAATCCGTTCACGTCCCCCAAGACCCTCAAGCCCACCAGCAACCAGAGCGGAATAGGGATGGGGAAGGGCAAGATGATCATCGACTTGTGGGGGTCACGGAGGACGGCGAGCATCATGACGCCATAGACGGCGCCAGAAGCTCCGATCACAGAGCCGATGTCGCCGCTCAGCAGATAGCCTCCCCACTGGGCCAAGCCACCCACCGCTCCAGCGGTCAGGTACAGGCGGAGGAAACTCGCCTTGCCCATGCTGGGCTCAAGGTCGCGCCCCAGGATCCAGAGCACCAACATGTTGAACAGCACATGGCTCAGCCCGCCCAGCTGATGCACAGCCATGTAGGTGAACAACTGCAAGGGGAACATCAGGTTGAACGAGCGCTCAAGACCCGGTTCGCCCCCCGGCAGTTCAGTGACCACGGGCCACCAGGCGCGCAGGCCCAGGATGCGACTCAGGGGATCGCCGTTGCCACCCGCAACCAGGATCTGAATCAGGAACACCGAAAAGGTGACCGTGACGATCCAGCGGATGGCCGACCAGTCCGGCAGGGAGCGTCCGCGCCGCTGTCCGGGAGAGTCGTTCTTGTACCACTCAGGACGGAAGGCCAAGTGGAGGTCTCCCCAGGGGGCGCGAGGTCAGTGAGAACGCTCTAGCACGAAGGTGCAGAGTTCGGTCAAGGCTTGCCGGGGGGGCCCTTGTCCAAAGTCGTCGAGGATGGCCAGGCAGCCACGAAGCTGGCTGTCCGCCTCTAGGTGGCACTCGGCCACCGCGCCGTCGAGATCGAAGTTCTCTCGCAAGGCTCGGCGGCGATCGTCGACCTGGGCCCCGCTGACCAGCTCGCCCAGGCGGGCCAGTCCCTGCTCGTCGAGATGCTTGGCCAGACGAATGATGGGCAGGGTCACCTTGCCCGTCTCCAGATCGGTGCCCAGGGACTTGCCCGCGGCCTCTTCGTCGCCCACCACGTCGAGGCAATCGTCGATGATCTGAAAGGCCAGCCCCAACCCCGTGCCGTACTCGGAGAGGCGCTCGGCCTGGGCTTCGTCGCCACCGCCGTAGAGCGCCCCCAGCAGGCACGACGTACGAAACATGGACGCGGTCTTGCCCCGAATGACCCGAAAGTAGCGCTCTTCGTCGGGCTGTCCATCAAAGCGAAACGTGCTCTGCTCGATCTCGCCCCGACAGAGCTCTTGGGTCATGCCCGAGATCTCCTTTGCGGCCCGAGTGGTCGGCAGGGTCAACGAGAGATCAAAGGCTCGGGCGTAAAGCAGGTCGCCCAAGAGCACGGGGACCTGATTGCCCATCATGTGGTTGAGAGTGGGCACCTGGCGACGGACCGCGGCCTCATCGAGCACGTCATCGTGGAGCAAGGTGGCCATGTGCAGCGCTTCCATGATGGCGCCGATGGTGGCCAACTCGTGGGTCGCGCCCGCGGCGGCCTGCCCGCCAGTGAGCTGACCGCACAGATGTACCAGCGCCGGGCGCAGGCGCTTGCCCGAGAAGCGGCTCACATGGGACATGAGCCCGGACACCGACTCGGCGTCGTCCACGAACAAGACCTGGGACAAGATGTTGTCGGTCTCGGTCATGCCCTCGGCAATGGGCGCGAGCAAGGCGGCCTGGGCAACACTCATGAGGGACAGCGCTCCCGGGCCCGGGCCAGATCGGCAGGGGTGTCCACGTCGAACGAGCAGGCGCTGGCCAGCGCGTCGGGCAAGTCGTCGATCGAGACGGACAGGTGAGGGCTCTTGCTCAGCAGCCCGCGCAGGGAGCGCTCGCCATCGGCAAGGCGCGCGCGCAGGATGGGCAGCAGGTCGCGGTGGTAGAGCCCGCAGAAGGGCTGCAGACCGTGGTCGTCTTGGAACACGACAGCCAGGGGCTGAGAGTCGGCGCCGGCGAGGCAACCCTTGAGCCAGGTCACATGATCTTCGCTGAGAAAGGGCTGGTCGCAGGACAGCAGCAGACACCAGCCGTGACCGGCCTCCTCAAGCCCCGCTGCCAGACCGGCAAGGGGCCCGCCCACACCAGGAAGATCAGGAAGCCGCCGAACGCCCGGCAGTGAAAGCTCTCGCTCCCCGGCCAGCAGCAACACCTCGTCGCAGCACGCCTGAGCCAAATCGGCCGCTCGTTCGAGCAAGGATTGCCCGCCCACAGAGACCGTGGCCTTGTGACCCCCGAGTCGCCGGGCCTGCCCGCCTGCCAGGAGCAGACCTGTGAGAGTCGGCCCCCCGGCGGTCACGACGATTCGCCGTCTTTGTCTTCGAGGTTCTTCGTGTCGCGGGCATCATTCTCGCCGTCACTGAGCCCCTTGCGAAACTCAGTGATTCCCGAGCCGAGAGAGCGGGCCACACCAGGAATACGATTGCCGAAGAAGACCAGCACAACGGCCAGGATGATCAACCACTCATACCCACCGGGGATGAGTGCTAAAACGGCGAGCTTGTGCACGGGGTGGCTCCAGCCAACGGGCGAGGGATCACCCTAGTATAGGCATCTGCGAGCACGAGTCATGGAGAAGCTCAGGCCTCTGTGCTTCGAGTGGCCAGGCCAGCCTCATCGAGGGCTCGGGCCATGGCCGCTCCGATGCCGGAGGGCGTGTCTGCCATGACCACACCCACCGCTGTGAGGGCGGCGATCTTCTCTGCCGCCGTCCCTGAGCCCCCCGAGATGATCGCTCCGGCGTGGCCCATGCGCTTGCCAGGGGGGGCCGTGGCGCCGGCGATGAAGCCAGCCACAGGCTTGGTCATGTGGTCGCGGATGAACTCGGCCGCCTCTTCTTCAGCGGTGCCACCGATCTCACCGATCATGACCACCGCATCTGTGCCCGGGTCAGACTGAAACAGCTTCAGCACGTCGATGAAGTTGGTGCCGTTCACCGGGTCGCCGCCGATTCCCACGCAGGTGCTCTGCCCCAGGCCCAGTGTGGACAGCTGCCACACGGCCTCATAGGTCAGGGTGCCGGAGCGGCTGAGCACGCCCACCCTTCCCTTGCGATGAATGTAGCCGGGCATGATGCCGATCTTGCACTGACCGGGGGTGATCACGCCGGGACAGTTCGGGCCCACCAGGCGCGTCTCGCTACCTCGCAGGGCCGCCCGCACCTTCATCATGTCAGCCACAGGGATGCCCTCGGTGATGCACACCACCAGGGGGATCTCAGCACCCGCAGCTTCGAGGATCGCGTCCGCGGCAAACGGCGGCGGCACGTAGATCACCGAGGCTGTGGCACCGGTCTCCGAGACGGCCTCGCTCACCGTATCGAAGATGGGCACACCCAAGACAGTGCTGCCACCCTTGCCTGGCGTCACGCCCCCCACCATGCGCGTGCCGTACTCGATGGCCTGCTTGGTGTGGAACTTGCCCGTGTTGCCGGTCATGCCCTGGGTGATCACCCGGGTGTCCTTGTCGACCAGGATGCTCATGCCTTTGCTCCCGCTGCTTGCACCGCCTTGGCTGCTGCGTCGGCCAGGTCAGAGGCGCTGATGATGTCCAGGTCGGAGGTGTCCAGCAGCTCGCGACCCCGTTCGACGTTGGTGCCTTCGAGGCGCACGATCAGGGGCAGATCCAGGCCGACCTCCTTGGCCGCGCCGATGATGCCCTCGGCGATCACATCGCACTTCATGATGCCACCGAAGATGTTGACCAGGATGGCCTCGACCTTGGCATCGCTGAGGATGATCTTGAACGCCGCCGACACCTGCTCGGCCGTGGCTCCGCCACCCACATCGAGAAAGTTCGCCGGCGCACCGCCAGCCAACTGAATCGTGTCCATGGTGCCCATGGCCAGACCGGCACCGTTGACCATGCAGCCGATGTTGCCGTCCAGCGAGATGTACGAGAGGCCGAACTCTGCGGCCTCGAGCTCGCGGGCGTCCTCTTCGTCTTCGTCGCGCATCTCGACGATGTCGGGATGGCGATAGAGGGCGTTGGGGTCAAAGGTGACCTTGCCGTCGAGGGCGATCACCTGGTTGTCGCTGGTGGTCACCAGCGGGTTGATCTCGACCAGAGAGGCGTCCTTGTCCAAGAACAGTCGGGACACCGCCGCGAAGACCTTGCCCGCGGGCCGCACCGCCTCGGCGGGCAGCCCCAGCCCGTAGGCCAGCTGCCGAGCCTGCCAGGCCTGCAGCCCGGCATCGGGATCGATGGCGATCTTGATGATCTTCTCGGGCGTGGCCGCCGCCACCGTCTCGATGTCCATGCCACCCTCGGTGCTCACCATCAGCACGGGCATGCCCAGGGAGCGGTCGAGGGTGATGCCCAGGTAGTACTCATGGAGGATGGACGAGCCCGCTTCGACCAGCAGGGTCTTCACCGTCTGGCCCTCGGGGCCGGTCTGGTGGGTCACCAGGGACATGCCCAGGATCGCGCTGGCCGCCTCTCGAGCCTCGGCGGCAGAGCGCACGAGCTTCACGCCCCCGCCCTTGCCTCGACCACCGGCATGGATCTGGGCCTTGACCACGGCCAGCTCCCCACCCAGTGCGTTGTAGGCGTCTACCGCTGCGTCGACGCTCGTGGCCACATGCCCCTGAGGGACCGGAATGCCGGCCTCAGAAAAGAGCTGTTTGGCTTGGTACTCGTGGATCTTCATCCGCGACTGTTTACTGGGGCCGAACCAACGGGTCAAGGCCCACGCTCCCCATTTGGAAAGACCAGTGCTTGGCAAACAGACCGGCATCCTGACAGCGCGACAGATCGACGACCTCATCGACAGGGGCGTGGTGGTCCCATCCACCCCTCTGGAGGCGGCTCAACGCCAGCCTACGACCCTGGATCTACGCCTGGGGAGCGAAGCCATCGCCACCCGCGCCGGCCTTCTGGCCCAACATGGGACCGTGCGCGAATCCCTGGCAGATCTGGCGGGAGAGCGACTCGACCTGACCAGCGGGGCCGTCCTGCGCCGGGGGCAGATCTACCTGATCAGGCTGCAAGAAGATCTGGCACTTCCCACCGATCTTCGAGCTCGAGCGAACCCCCGCTCATCCACCGGGCGCATCGACGTGTTCACCCGAACCCTGGTGGACAACCACGACCGCTTCGACGACATCCCGGCGGGCTACGAAGGCCCCCTCTGGCTCGAGGTGCTGCCTCGCTCCTTCGACATCAAAGTGCAGGCTGGCCAGCGGCTCAATCAGCTGCGCTTTCTGCGAGGCCGCCCGCTGTTGCGAGACGACGAGTTGAGCGCCCGGGTGGCAGCGGATGATCTGCTCGGCGGGGGCGCACCCCGAGCCATCGACGACGCGTCGCTGCTGCTCGGCCTCTCCCTGCGCCCTGAGCGCCACGGCGAGCCCATCGCCTGGCGAGCTCGGAGCGACGCCCCCCTGCTCGATCTGTCCCGCCCTGGCAGCCACGCTCCCGGGGACTTCTTCGACCCCATATATCGCAACGGCAGCGAACGCCTGGTGCTCGAGCCCGAAGCCTTCTACATCTTGGCCTCGGACCATCGGCTCCGGGTGCCACCCGACCTGGCCGCGGAGATGCTGGCCTACGACGTGGGCATGGGCGAGCTGCGCACCAACTACGCCGGCTTCTTCGACCCGGGCTTCGGCTGGGGAGCGGACAGCCGCCTGGGCGCCCGTGCCGTGCTGGAGGTCAGGGCCCACGATGTGGCCTTCAGGGTCGAGCACGGACAGCCCCTGTTCAGGCTGCAGTTCTCCCACACCGTCGAGCCCTGCGAGCATCTGTACGGCGGCCCAGGTTCTGCCTACCAGAACCAAGGGCTCACCCTGTCGCGCTACTTCGCGGCGAGCTGAGCGGGGCTCACTCTCCCACCACGTGCACGTGGATGGAGTTGGTGCTGCCCGTACCCAGGCGCTGACCGCAGACCACGACCAGCTTGTCGCCACGCTTCACCCGTTCGTTCGAGACGAGCCAGAGTTCTGCCTCGGCGATCATGGCATCGACCGAAGCCGCGGGGTGCATCAACACCGGCGCCACGCCCCAGAAGAATTTCATGCGGCGAACGGTGGCCTCGTTCTGGGTGAAGCCGTAGATCGATCGACCGGGGCGCCAGCTTGAGATCAGCCGGATGGTCCGACCCGACGCGGTGAAGCCAAGGACAGCCCGGGCGTCAACGGTGCGCGCGACTTCGCGACTACCCCTTGAGATGGCCTTGGCCACGTTGCCCGCCACCATGCCCCCGTCGTTCCGGGGTGGCAGGGTCTGCAGCTCCTTCTCGACCTCGCGGGACACGCTCACCAGCGTCTTCACCGCCTCGACCGGGTACTGCCCCACCGCGGTCTCACCGGAGAGCATCAAGGCGTCCGTACCCTCGAACACGGCGCTGGCCACGTCGCTCACTTCGGCCCGGGTGGGCGTGGGCCGGTCGATCATGGACTCGAGCATCTGGGTCGCCGTGATCACCGGCTTGTTGTGGGCGATGGCCGCTCGAATGATGCGCTTCTGGGCCAGGGGGACCTTCTCCACCCCGATCTCCACACCCAGATCTCCCCGGGCGACCATCACGCCACTGGTCACATCGAGAATGCCGTCCAGATCCTCGAGGGCTTCGGCGCGTTCGATCTTGGCGATCACCAGGGGCGTCTGCCCGTCGCCCACGGTGCGCTCGATGAGCTTCCGCAGGGCCATGATGTCCTTCTTGGCACGCACAAACGACAGGGCCACGGCGTCGACCCCGAGGGACAGCCCGAAGGCCAGATCCTTGCGATCCTTGCGAGTCAGCGGCGAGACCCCCAGGTCGGCGCCGGGGATGTTCACGCCCTGACGCGAACGCAGGTAGCCCCCATGGATGATCTTGCAGGTGGCCACGTCGCCGCGACGGCTCTCGACGCGCAACTCAAGCAGACCGCCGGCGAGGCGAATGACCTGCCCCTTGCCCAGTTTGCGGATCGAGCCGGCGACCTCTACGTAGAGCCGCTGCAAGGTGCCTTCGCCCGAACCCTCGACCACCTCGATGCGCTCCCCTGAGCGCAAGCGGATGCGATCGTCGGCGATGCGCCCCACGCGCATCTTGGGCCCGGAGAGGTCTTGCAGGATGGCCACCGGTTCACCCATGGCCGCCGAGACCCGGCGCACCTTCTCGATCAGGTCCCGATGAAAGTCGTGGGTACCGTGAGAGAAGTTCAGCCGGACCACGTCGACCCCCGCACGGATCAAGCGCCTCAGGACCGCTTCAGAGCTGCTCGCCGGGCCCAGGGTCGCCACGACCCGAGTTCGCTTGCTCAACCGTTTCGTGCGTTGCTTGACCATGGCATGTCCCTCTGCACGCAGGGTCGCGTGCTCGATGGTTTCGGGTGGGTGTCACCAACCGCCTGGCGCCACCTGGCGACGACGCGAGGCCATCACGGCGACCATCGTACGACCGCCGTCGTGCGGTCGGAAGCGGCAGCCGCCGAGAGTCGCGATCCAGGGTCAGCGCACGCCTTCGGCGAGCGAGGCCATGGCCATGCGCAGACCCATGTGCTCGGGGAAACGCCGCAGGCCGTCCTGGAGGGCGCGCCCCTGCTGGGTGCGGTCTTCCAGCAAGGCGAACTGGCTGGCCATCTCCAGAAACAGCTCCGGGCTGGCCTGTCCGTTGATCACCCGCTGGCGCAGGGGGCCCAGGCGCTCCCGCACCGTGTAGGCCAGGCGCCACCGGGCCACGGTGGCCTCGGCTTCAGCAGCCAAGCCCAAGGCGGCCTGCACACGGGACAGCAGATACAGGGCCTCGACGTGGGAGGGCTCGGTGTCGAGCACATCGGTCACCTCGGGCAGGGCCAGCTCGGGTCGGCCACTCTCCTCGAACATGCGGGCCAGGGTGTAGCGCGCCTTGAGGTAGTCGGGCCGGTCAGAGAGACACCGTTCAAGGTGCTCCTGGGCAGGCCCGTATTCTCCTCGGGACAACTCGGCCAGGCCCAGGCCGTACCAGGCCCGATACTCCCGGGGAGCCACCTCGGTGATGGCTGCAAAGAGCTCGGCGGCCCGGTCGAAGTCGCCCAGCTTGTGGTGCCCGAACGCCAGCACCCTCGAGTCGGCCAGCAGCTCGGGATCCTGGGTCAGGGCGCGGCCCATGAGCCGCACCGAGTCTTCGTAGTGCAACAGCTGGTAGGCGGCCCAGCCCGCCACGAAGAGCACCCGCGAGGGCACGGTCTCTCGATCGAGGATCTGTTGCAGCAAGCCAGCCACAGCGTCTGGCCGTCCCTGGGACATGGCCGTCTCCGCCAGGGCCAGCGCGTCCTGAGCCGGTACGTCGAGCGGCGGGTCCACGGGGATGGCGGCGGGCTCTGAAGACGGTTCGCTGACCGCATCGGTGGTTGCGGGTTCCGCGACCTGGGAGGCTTGCTCCCCAGACCCTGAATCCGGTGCGGTGTCTGTACAGGCCATGGCCGTGAGCAGCAGTGAGGCCCCCGCCAAGGCTCGCAGAGCCAGCCCACCCACTCGCCCACGTGTGCCAAGGCTGATCACTGAACGGTCACCGTCAAGCGTCCGGGCTTGGTCACTGGCTGGGCGCTGGCGCTGCCGTCGGGATAGGTCACCTGCACACGGCCCGGACCTCGCCAGGCAAACACGGGACGGGGATCGCCCGCGGCCTGATACCCACCGGAACAACGGACGCGCAGGCTGCGGGGGCCCTGTGCATCAGTGAACGTCACCAGGGCACCCACCACGTCGGGATTGCCGTGAGGCCCCTGCAGATCGACCTGGAGGGTAGGCACAGCGGCGCCCGTCCCCGCCCACACCCGGGGGCGGCCTGATCGCTGCAGCAGCACCAGGTCAATGTATCCGTCGTCATCGAGGTCGCCACGGGCCAGAGCGCGGCTCACCAGGGGCTGGTCCCCCACCCAGGACGCGGCGGTGAAGCGCCCCTGCCCGTTGTTGAGCAACAGGCTGTCGGGCTGGGCATAGCTGGTGTCCGTGCCTTCACCGTCCGCCTGGGAGTAGACGTGGCCGTTGGCAGAGAGGGCGTCCAGGTCACCGTCGCCATCCACGTCGAGCAGGGCCACGCCCCAACCCAACAACCGTCGAGAGGGACCGCCGATGCCCGCCGCGTCGGCGGCGTCGCGAAAGCTCCCCCTGCCGTCGTTCACGTAGAGTGCGTTCGGCTCCATGGAGAAGTTCGTGACCAGCAGGTCCTCGTCATGGTCGCCGTCGACATCTCCTGCGGCCAGCCCCATGCCCGCCTGCTCAAGACCGCGGGCGGACACAGCGGCGCCAGAGAGCAAACCCGCCTCCTTGAGCGTCCCGTCTGCCTGGCTGAGGAACAAGAAGTTGGCCACAGAGTCGTTGGAGACGTAGAGGTCTGGCCAGCCGTCCCCGTTGAAGTCGCCGTCGAGCACGCCCAGGCCATAGCTGGCGGGAGCGCCGAGGCCGATCTGGTCGGTGACCTCTACGAAGTGCCCACCGTCGTTGCGATAGAAGCGATCGGCCTGGGGGGGCAGACCTTGTGGGCCGCACATCACAGGCTGGCCCTTCCAGGTGCAGGTGCGTCCGTCCAGCCCGTGCATGGGGGGATGGTCCGGGTCGAAGGCGAGGTAGTTGACCACATAGAGATCGGGGTCGCCGTCCCGCTCGATGTCGATGAAGACTGCTGACGTTGACCAGGCATCGCCCGCAGCACCCCCTGCTTGTTCAGCTGCAGAGAAGCGCAGCGCTCCGTCGTTGAGCAGGAGCACGTTGGGGCCGTGGCAGGTCAGGTACAGGTCACGGTCGCCGTCGCTGTCCACGTCGCCCACGGCCACGCCGTTGCAGAAGCTGGCCACGTCGACGCCGCTACCCATGGTCACGTCGGTGAACTGCCAGTGGCCGTCGTTGCGGTACAGCCGGTTGGTCCCCCCGATCACGGCGCCACTCTCGGGGTAGGCCCCCGGATCCACCATGAGCACGTCGAGGTCGCCGTCGCCGTCACCGTCGAAGAGGGCCAGCCCGCCGCCGTTCACTTCGAGGATGGTCTGCACCTCTTCGCGGCCGCTGGACACCGTGCCGAAATCCACGGGCACAGGGACGAACAGCTCGAGATCAGCTGCTGGCTGAGCGTGGCCGGGAGCGTTGTCTGCGGGGGACTGCTGCTCCTCGCTGCCCGGATCAGCGCATCCGCTGGAGAGCCACGAGCCAGCCACGAGCAGCAGACCCTGGCAACAGAGACGAGAGGCGTAAGCAGAGCAGGTCACTTCGGGTCGAGCTCCAGGCGCAGCTGTTGCATGGTCTGAGTTTCAGGCAATCGGCGCGAGAGGCCGGCTGCCTCTCTCCTGCTCGCCAGTCGGTCGTACTCTTCAAGAGCCTGCCGGGCGGCGGCCGGGTTTCCTAGTCCCTGAAGGGCCAGGGCCAGCAGACCGTGACCGTCATCTCGGTCAGCGTCCTGGTCGACGAGCAGCGCAGCGCCCTCCCGAGCCTTCGCGTGGTCGCCGAGGGCCAACAACGAGAGCACCTGGTACTGGCGGGCCTCCCGGTCTCGGGGCACCTCGGCCAGGGCCCGGTCGAAGGCAGCCACCGCGTCTTCGTAGGCGCCCTCGTCGTAGAGCAGTAGCCCGGCCATGCGCTGTGCCGGTCCATGGTCGGGGCGAATGGCGAGGGCCTGTTGAATGGCCATGATGGCCCGACCCCGCAGCGACTGGGCCAGGTCCTGAGAGCTGCTCCCGCTCTGGTTCAACGCCTCTGCCCGGTCCCACCCGGCCCCGAGCACGAACAGATCGGGGGAGACCTTGCCTGCCTCCCCCGCCACGTTCAGGGCCCGCTGGAGGTCGGCCCGGGCGCTGACCAGATCACCTCGACCGGCGGCCACCTGGGCGCGGTTCTTGTAACGCACGGCCCTGTGAGTCGCGAGTTCGGCTGCATCGAGCGGGCCGAGGGGGCCCTCGGAAGCTCGACCCGCCGCCGCACCAAGCACGAGGGCCAGGAGGACTCCACCCAGGGCCTTGCGCCCTTGAGGCTCGCCCAGCCCCTGCAGCAGCGAGGGCAGGGCCGCGAGCAGATAGCCGGCGAAGACCATGGCCAGAGGCGCCAGGGGCATGCGAAAGCGCGCGCTCATGTTGAACAACAGCAGGCTCGCCCCGTAGCCCGACAACGCCAGGGCCAACGCAACACGGCCCGCCCTTTGAGCCTGCTCGACAGACTCTGCAGCCACACCGCCGACTGCACCATGGGCCGAGGCCCCGCCCTCCGCAGACACGCCGCCGAGCATGCCGTAGGCGTTGCCGTGTCTGTTGTTCCTGCGACGTCGCCAGGCCAGCAGAACCCCGCCGACGGCCATGGGCATCACCACTGCCCATCGGGATGGCGTGGCGTCCAACAACCAGGACTCTTCTTCGCCCAGAGCGACCAACGTGTTGTCAGGGGCCTCATAGCGAGAGAACAACAGGCCCAACTTGCGCGCCTCGGCCAGCAGCCAGCGCTGGGGGTCTGCGGCGATCTCCGCGAGAGCCTGGTCGAACCAGTAGCTGGAGATCTCCGCCGGCGACAACGTGAGCCCCGTGGCAGCCTCAGCCGCCTGCTCCCAGTCGCCGAACTCGTGCCGCGGGACCTGCCGATTGGTCGGGATGGCCTGCACCAACCCGGTGGTGTTGCCCGCGTGATTGCAGAGGTAGAAGGCCGTTCCACCTGCTGCCGTGGACAGCACCGGATACCCTGCCACCAAGCTGTTGCGCACGATCACCGGAGTGAGAGCCAGGGCCACTCCAGCAGCCATCGCCACACAGCGCCACAGGGAGCTGCGTACCTGATTCGCGACCCAACCGTGTGCCAGCAGCGCGACCAGCGCGAGGAGCACCACCAGGTGCATGTTGCCCCGCACCAGACCACCCAGTCCCATGGCCAGGCCGACCCAGACAAACCCGCGGGCACGTCCCGAGGCCCAGGCTCTCACCAGGGCAAGAACGGTCCAGGGCAAGAAGAGCAGGGACACGCTGACCTTCAGCAGGTGGGCCTGGTAGAAGAGCGTCGGCCCGTAGAGCGCGGCCAGCAGGGCGGCGCACCATCCCGTGGGTTCGTCGAACAGGCTGCATCCCAGGCGCCAGACCAGCCAGACCAGGACGAGGCCCGCCAGGACGTTCAGGGCCCGTCCCACGGCCGTCGCCTGGGCCAGGACCTCTGGCGGCAGGTCTTCGATCCGCTCGGCCCCAGTGGAACCTGGCACACCGGCCAACCGCAGGGCACTGCCGAGCAGCAACGGATAGAAGGGCGCCTGGAAGTAGACGCCTTCTACGATGTCTTCGCCCGCTGCCACACGCAGCCCCTGGAGCAGGTAGGCCTCCGAGTCGACCACGGGGGCGTAGGTGTCCCCTTGCAGCTGGGTCTGGGCCAGGGCGGCAGCTCCCAGGGCCAACAGGGCCAGGAGCGCGGTGGCCAGGAACCAGCGGGGGCGACTCACCGGACAGACAGATTCCGCAAGAGCTGCCAGGCGTCGCGCAGCTGGCTTAGCAGCTCGGTGGGCGTGCGCAAATGGCGCAGCCGTCGCCAGAGGTAGGCGGGGCGCAGGTAGAACGAGATCACGGCCCGTCGGCGCCACCGTTGCAGGTCACTCACCGAGAGACCCAGAGTGGGCAGCGTGGGCTCGAAGCCAGACTGATCCATGACCATGAGGTCCTTGTCGATCAGGCCCTCGTTCACGGCCCGGTCCCGCAGTCGTGTGCCTGCGCGAGGCACGGCCACGTTGAACGATGCGTAGTCGGCGGGCAGCGAGCAGGCGAAGGCGATGGTCTCTCGGATCGTCTCGCCGGTCTCTTCTGGCAGGCCCAGAATGAAGGTGGCGGCTGTCCGCAAGCCAGCCGCCTCGGCCATGGCGAAGGCGTCCCGTACCTGGTTCAGGTCATAGCCCTTGCGATGCTTCCTCAAGATCTCCTCGCTCGCCGACTCGACGCCGAGAATGAGGGTGTGGCACCCCGCCGCGACCATCTTCTTGAGCAACGGCTCGTCGACCACGTCGCAGCGACTGAAGGTCCACCAGCCCAGGCCCAGGTCCTCGGCGATCATGGCGTCGAGCAGGGCTTCGAAGGGCGCACGAGGTTGGCCGAAGCACTGGTCTTGCACGAACAGCTCGGTCACTCCCCAGCCCACGAGGGCGCGCAACTCGGCCAGGACGTTGTCTACTGGGCGCACCGCGCTGCCCAGCTCTCCGGTGATGCAGAAGCTGCAGGTGTAGGGGCAGCCGTAGCCGATGTAGACCCCCGCCATGGGGTACGACCTGGCGAAGGCGTAGCGGTAGTCATGGCCGACGAACAGATCGTGCGCAGGCACGGGGATCGGTCGGCTGCCACGGGTGCGGCGAAAGTCGCGGGGGGCGTCGGCCGCCAACACCAGGGCGTCCCGTTCGAAGACCTCGCCTGAGAGGTGGCGGGCGAGTTCGTCGCTGGTGAAGTCTGTGAGCACTCCTGCCAGGTAGGGGTTCTCAGCCAGGTGCGCCGCGGTGTCTTCCATGAAGACGTCGCCCGAAGCGAAGAGAGGCGCACCCGTGGCCTGGTGCACGCGATCCAGGAAGGCCCCGTCTGCTTCCCAGGTCACCGCGCCCACGAGGGCGAAGATGGCTGCGGGCCGGGCGTCGATCGCCAGGGCCAGGGCACGCTCTGCGTCCAGCTTGTCGACAGTGGCATCGAGCAGGACCACCGGGTGACCCTTGTCGCGCAACCAGCCCCCTTGAACCGACAGGTCGATGGGCGGATGGAGATAGTTGGCCTGACTGGTCTTGCTGCAGTAATAGTCCCGGATGGTGACCGCATCTGCTGGGGGGACGAGCAGCAGCACGGGCCCGGGGACAGCGACCCGCTCCGCATCCGTCACGTTCGGCTCCCCCGCTGACTACGGCTACTCGGGAGCGGCGGCGCCAGGCCTACACGCTCGCGACAGAAGCGCGCCGTCTCGGTCACGACCTGGTCGACGGTGATGCGTCGCATGCACTCATTCTCCCCACCGCACATGGCGATCTTGGCGTTGAACACGCTCAAGCAGGGGGAGCACCAGTGGTTGGCATAGAAGACGAGGTGACAGTCGCCCACCGGCCCGTAGAAGCCGGGGTTCTCCGGGCCGAACAGGCTCACGGTAGGCACCTTCAGCGCCGCCGCCAGGTGCAGGGGCCCGGAGTCGTTGGTCACCAGCAGGGCGCTGCGAGAGAGCAGGACCAGCAACTCGGTCAGGGTGGTCCGGCCCGAGAGGTCGAGGCAGCGAGGCAGCACGTCCGGGTCCACCGTGGAGAGCACCTCGGCCACCGTGTCGCCCTGGCTGGCCAGGCCGATGAAGACGAAGCGGTCGACCTGGCAGATCTCGTTCTCAAACCGTTCGATCAGCCGGGCGAAGCGGTCCCCGGGCCAGCGACGCTCATCGCACAGATCTGAGCTGTTCACATTGACCACCACGAAGGTGCCCTCGGTCGGGAGCCCCAAGGTCAGCAGGCGAGCCCACGAGTGTTCAGCCTCGCTCTCGGTGACCTCGGGCCGAGCCAAGCGGTCGGCGGGCCCCGGCGCGATCTCCAGGGGGCGGAGCTGAGCCATGACCGCGTCGCCGTAGGGCAGGGTCGAGTTGAAGTACACCGGGTCGGTCAGCATGGACCCCCGCCAGCGGGCACGGACGAAGAAGCCCACACGCCGCCGCGCGCCGCTGCCCCAGCTGACCAGATTCGACAAGCGTGAGTAGAACTCGAAGTCAAACGCGATGTCGAATCGTCGTCGCCGCAGGGTCATGAGCAAGCCTGGCACCGACAACAGCAGGCTCACCAAGCCGCGGTCGTGGTGCACCTCGATGACCTCGGCCACCCCGGGCAGCCGTCGGCACAACCCTGCGTTTGAGGACAGGGTCAGAAACGTGATCTTCGCCGAGGGGTAGGTCTCGTTCAGGCGGCGCAAGAAGGGCGTGGCCAGAACCACCGAGCCCATGCCGATGAACTTGGTCACCAGAATGCGCTGCACGTGGCCCACCTCGGGCTTGGTCCGCCGGAACGGCCAGCGGAGGGTCGAGAGCAGGGCGCACAGAGGCAGGCCGAGCCAGGCGTCGATGGCGATCATCGACCGGGTCTTCATCGGACGCGGGCAGGGCTCACGAGTGGCACTCACCGCCAGCTGAGGAAGGCACCGTGCTGCCTCCAGGTCCTGTGGCCAACAAGCGCGCCAGGCCGAAGGTGCCCCTGAAGAGGGCCGCCGCCTTGCGCGGCACGATGAGGTGCGGCAGGAACGACCTCAGCACACGGGGCGTGAGGTAGAAGCGCATCATGATCTTGCGGTAGGCCCGCTCGAGATCGTCCCGGGTCAGGCCGTTGGGGATGTAGGCGATGTTGTAGAAGTTGAGCCGGGTCCAGTCGGCCACGATCTCGCCCTGCCCCTCGAGGTCATGGGTGATGTCCGTGTTCGGGAACGGCGTGAAGAAGGTGAGCCGCAACGTGTCGATAGGCACACGCTTCAAGAACTCGCGGGTCTCTGCCAGGGTCTCGTGCGTCTCCCCTGGGAAGCCGATGATGATGTAGGCGTTGCTCTTGATGCCCGCCGCCGCCGTGAGCTTCAGCGCTCGCTCCTGCATGCGCGGTGTGGCCGCCTTCTTGATGCGCTTCAAGATCTCCCAGCTGCCGCTCTCGACGCCGTAGGAGATCTGCCAACAACCCGCCCGCTTCATCAGGGCCAGGATCTCTTCGTCGACCTCGCTGGTGCGGGCGTTGATGCTCCACTCGAGATCGTAGTTGCGCTCGATGAGCCCCTCGCAGACCTTCTCGAAGTCGCCGCGCAGGGTCATCAGTGAATCGTCGGTGAAGAACAGCGAGCGGATGCCGTAGTCGTTCACCAGCCGATCGATGTTCTGCAGGATGCGCTCGACCGGCAGGGCTCGAATCGAACGGCCGAAGGTCTGGTTGTCGCAGAAAGTGCAGACGTACTTGCAGCCCCTGCTCACGATCAGATCGGTGAAGGGCGTCTTGTTCAGGTAGGTCGCCGCCGCGTGATAGCGGGCCGGGTAGTCCTCGAGCAGGTCCCAGGCCAGGTCAGGCAGCGCTGCCAGATCGACCTGCCCCTCGTACAGATCGTAGACCTGCACCTGGCCCTGGTCGTCCCGGCTGACCAGGCCCGGAATGTCGCGAGGGTCGAGCCCTTGTTCCAGGCGGCCCAGCAACTCGGTCAGGACATCTTCACCCTCGCCGACGCAACCCAGGTCGAAGGACGGAATGCGCTCGATGGTCTCTCGGCCCAGGGCCGTGACGTGAGGGCCGCCCACCATCAGCAGCAAGTCTGGTGACATGCGCCGCAGGTCGTTCGCCACGGTGGCGGCCTTGGCGATGCTCATGGTGGTGGCGGTGAAGCCCACCACCGCCGGGTCGTGGGCCATGATGGCTGCAGCGCACTGCCCCAGGGGGATCTCCAGAGCTGGCCCATCAACGATGGTCACCGTCCAACCCAACTCTCGGGCGACGGCGCCCAGGTAGAGGAAAGCGTGGGGTGGCAGGGAGTTGCCCGCGGAGGCCATGGGCCCGTAGCGGTCCTCCGCCGTCACGGGGGGCACGACCAGCACGATTCGGCGCCGGTCGACAGGGATGGCAGGCAACGGGAAGGTCATGGGCAGAAGGGCATCAAGCGGACGCTGGGCGAAGGAGCCGTCGCTGGGCGTGCGCAGCCGTTGCGCATATGCACGAGGAACGCCTGCATTATGCCCTGCCCTTGGGCCTCGCGCAGAAACTTTCGTGAGACCCGCACGGAGTCATGCCAGCTCCCCTGGAGGTCAGCTGGCCTGGACCAACTCTACGCCGGCCTGCTGGAGGGCAAACTCGGCCGAGCTGCGGCCCGGAGACTCAGGTCAGTCGACCCGCAGGACCTGGAGCAACTCCACCGGACTCTCGGCCCCTACGGGGACGCCGCTGTCTTGCATCTCTGGGTAGGCGGAGAGGATCTCTGCCCCATCCATGAAGAGATTCCAGGGCTGCACGGAGCCATCGCCGTAGAGCACGTTGATGACCTTCGAGTGGTTGTTGCCGAACTCGTTGTCATCGGCTGCGATCACGAAGTCGGCGTCTTTGCCGCCTCGCAAGGGGTAAGCGTCGACGTCCCGGCCTGCGTAGGAGATGTCGGCGGAGTTGAGGGCGTCCCAATCTTCATAGGACGAACCGGGTTCGCCCGAGGCCCCCCCATCGTTGAAGTCTTGAGTGCCCGGGCAGATGAAGATGTCGGCCGCTCGCCCGGTGACCTCACCGACCTGATGCAGCTTCAGCAAGAAACGCATGCCGCTCTCGCGGGGCCAGCGACTCTTGTTGCGCATGTCCTTGAACAGCAGCATGGCCGAGCCGATCTGCTGCATGTTGTCCTGACACTTGCTCTCGCCGCTCAGCTCACGAGCGGCCTGCATGGTGCTGAACCCGTAGGTCATCAGCAGCCCGATCAGCGTGATCACCACCAGGAACTCGACCAGCGAAAATCCGGCGACAGCGCGCGCCGGCGTGCGACGCGCGCTGTCTTGGGTGCTCAGTGATGAGACCCGGTCCGGCAAGATCAGGCCTTTGCAGCCACGCGACGGCGAGCCGTCTTGCGGGGAGCCTTGGCCTTGGCCTTGGCGCCCTCACCCTTGGCTGCGTCACGCTTCAGCGCGTCGGCCTTGTTGGTCGTCTCCCAGGTGAAGGAGGCGCCCTTGCGACCGAAGTGTCCGTGCCGTGCGGTCTCGAAGTAGCGGGGCTTCTTCAGATCGAGCATCTTGACGATGCCAGCGGGACGAAGGTTGAAGTGCTTGCTGATCAGGGCGTTGATCTTGTCTTCAGAGATCGTGCCCGTGCCGAACGTGTTGACGTTCACTGACACCGGCTCAGCCACACCGATGGCGTAGGCCAGCTGCACTTCGCAGCGCTCAGCCAGACCAGCGGCCACCACGTTCTTGGCCACGTAGCGGGCCGCGTAGGCCGCGCTGCGATCGACCTTGCTCGGGTCCTTGCCCGAGAAGGCGCCGCCGCCGTGACGACCCATGCCACCGTAGGTGTCCACGATGATCTTGCGCCCGGTGAGGCCACAGTCGCCATGAGGACCGCCCACGACGAATCGACCGGTGGGGTTGATGTGGAACTTGGTCTTGGAGTCGATGAACCTGGCCGGCACCACGGACTTGATCATCTCGATCATGTCCTTGCGGATCTGCCGGTGAGACACATCGGGATCATGCTGGGTCGAGATGACCACCGCGTCGACGCGCACAGGCTTGTCGTCGTGGTACTCGACGGTGACCTGGCTCTTGGCGTCGGGGCGCAGGTACTTGACCTTGCCCGTCTGCCGCAGCTTGGCCACCTTGGCGATCAAGCGGTGGGACAGGTCGATGGCCAGGGGCATGAGCGACGGCGTCTCTCTGCAGGCGTAGCCGAACATCATGCCCTGGTCGCCAGCTCCCTGCTCCTTGTGCAGACCCTTGCCAGCGGTCACGCCCTGGGAGATGTCGGGGGACTGACGATCGAGGGTCACCATCACGGCACAGGTGTCGCCGTTGATGCCGAAGGCGTCGTCGGTGTAGCCGATCTTCTTGATCGTCTCACGAGCGATCTTGGCGTAGTCGACATCGGACTTGGTGGTGATCTCACCGCTGACCACGCAGAGCCCGGTGGTGACCAGCGTTTCGCAGGCCACACGGGAGTTGGGGTCGCCAGCAAGGCAGGCGTCGAGGATGGCGTCGCTGACCTGATCGGCCACCTTGTCGGGGTGGCCCATCGAGACGGACTCAGACGTGAAAAGGACCTTCTTGGTCATGGAGAACTCACTCCGGGTCGCTATATGCAGGAAGAATCGTAAGGCGTCACTGTAGCGTATTGCGCTGCCGGGTCCAGTGGAGCACCTCGCGGGAGACCCAGATCCTGGAGCAGGGCCATGGTCCGATCCGTGGCTCCGGCCAGGCGTTGGGCCACCTGCCAGGCGGCCTGACCTCGCCGATTTCGCAGGGCCTTGTCCTGGAGCAGGGTGACCAGCGCAGCCCCCAGAGCGTCGCAGCTCTCAACGATCTCCAGCCCCCCTGCGGCCACCAGCGCGTCCGCCTCCGGACGGCAGGTCTCCAGCCAAGGGCCAGTGATCTGCGGGCAGGACGCGGCCGCTGGCTCCAGGACATTGTGCCCCCCCACAGGCACCAGGGATCCTCCCAGAAAGACCACGTCAGCCAGGCCGAACAGGGCCTCCAGCTCGCCCATGGTGTCCACCAGCAGCACCGTAGCCGGGTCGTCCTGGGAACGGCATTCGCTGCGCAGCTGCCACGAAACCTCCTTGCGGCGAAGCAACCGGGTGATGTCCTTGAGCCGTTCGAGATGGCGCGGCACCAGGATCAACCGAGAGGCCGCCCCGCCGCCAGCGTTGAGCCAGGCATCGATGACAGGCTCGTCCTCGCCTTCGTGGGTGCTGCCGGCAACAAACACCGGCAGTCCGGGGCCCAGACCGAGCTGCTCTCTCAAGGCGTTCACCTCTGCGACCGGAGCGGGCTGGGTCATGTCGTGTTTCAGATTGCCCGTGACCGAGATGCGCGAAGCGGGCACGCCCAGCTCGCCGATGCGTTGGGCGTACTCTTCGCTCTGGGCCGCGACCAGGGTCAGTCGGTCGAACTCGGGCAGCCACCAGCAGAAGCGGCGATAGGTGCGATAGGACGACTCACTGACCCGCCCGTTGACGATGACCTGAGGGATGGCTGCCCGGTCTGCCTGGCGGCTGAAGCTGGGCCAGACCTCGAGCTCGACCATGAGCACGAGCTGAGGATTCATGCGGCGCAACACGCTCCCCGTGACCATGGGCAGGTCGAGAGGCCAGGCAAACACGTACAGGTCGGGGAACAACCGGGTCGCGGTCTCCATGCCGGTGATGGTGCCGGTGCTGAGCACGACCGTCGCATCCCCTGCCCTCTCGCGCAGCGCAGCCACGATCGTGCGGCTGGCCTTGACTTCACCCACCGACACAGCGTGGACCCAGAGAGTTGGGCCGTTCGGCCGGCCCGGGGGCAAGCGCCCGAGACGGCGCAGGGTCCAGCCCCATTGCCTGCGGTCGCGAGCCACCCGGACGAGCCAGGGAGCGACGGCCATCAGGCAAGCCAGGTGCAGGAGCAGGTTGTAGACCAGATGGGCGAGGGCCACCCGCAGCGGCGGGCGCCCCGTGGTCACGCGTCGAACTTCGGGTAGCAGCAGCGTTTGTACTTCTTGCCGCTGCCGCAGGGGCAGGGTTCGTTGCGACCGACCCGCTTGGTCTCACGAATGATCGGCTTGACCGGCCCCCGTTGGCCTGCGGCATCCGCAGCCCGCTCCTGGCCCCGCTGCATGGCAGCCATGGCGGCAGGGACGGGGGCGACAGCCTGCTGACGCCCTTGCCAGCGGCGGTCGAGCTTGCTGTCGTCCTCCTCCTTGACTTCCAGGCGGAAGACCAGGTTGGTGACTTCTTCGGCGATGGCCGAGGTCAGCATCTGGAACTTCTCGAAGCCCTCTTTCTTGTACTCGACCTTGGGGTCGACCTGAGCGTAGCTGCGCAGGCCGATGCCCTTCTTGATCGCGTCCATGGCCCGCAGGTGGTCCTTCCAGCGGGAGTCGATCGTGTTCAGCAGCAGGAAGCGCTCGAGCACTCGCATGCGCTCAGAACCCAGGGTCTCTTCGCGCTCGCCATAACGCACCCGAAGACGCTCGGCGATCGACGGCAGGAGTTCTTCAACCTCGAGTTCCTTGCCTTGAGCCAGGCCCTTGAAATCGTCGCCCTCGAACGGCGTGTTGAAGCGGGCTGAGAGCTCACCCGCGATGGCCCCGAAGTCGGGATCGCCCTTCTCTGGCCAGCGGCTGTAGACGATGTTGGCCGCGACCTCATCGCACATCTCGATGATGAGTTCGCGCAGGTTCTCGCCCTCGAGAACCTCCTGGCGCTTGCCATAGATGGTGCGGCGCTGGGTGTCCATCACCTCGTCGTATTCGAGCAGGTTCTTGCGGATCTCGAAGTTGCGATCTTCAACCCGCTTTTGAGCCTTCTCGATGCCTCGGGAGACCATGCCGCTCTGGATCTCCTGGCCCTCGACCATGCCCAGTTTTTCGAGCAGGCCGCTGACCCAGTCCCGGGCGAAGATGCGCATGAGGTCGTCTTGCAACGACAGGTAGAAGCACGTGCGCCCAGGGTCACCCTGGCGGCCGGAGCGACCACGGAGCTGGTTGTCGATCCGTCGTGATTCGTGGCGCTCAGTGCCGATCACGTAGAGCCCGCCAGCAGCCAGGACCCGGCCATTTTCTTCGGCCACCTGCCCCTCGAACTCGGCCTCCAGCGAGGGGATGTCGGCCTCCGGATCAGCGGCAAGGCGGGTCTTGATCAGCCCCTCGACGCTGCCGCCCAGTTTGATGTCCGTACCACGACCAGCCATGTTCGTGGCCACGGTCACCTGGTGCTCGCGCCCTGCCTGCACGACGATCTCTGCCTCGCGGTGATGGTGCTTGGCGTTGAGCACCTCGTGGCGAATGCCCCGTCGTTTGAGAATGCCTGCCAGGTGCTCGCTGTTCTCGATGGAGGTGGTGCCCACCAGGATCGGCTGGCCCGCGCTGTGGCGATCCTCGATCTCGTCGGCGATGGCGTTCCACTTTTCTTTCGAGGTGCGATAGATCATGTCGTCCTGATCATCGCGGACGATGGGCTTGTTGGTGGGCACCTGGACCACGTCGAGATCGTAGATCTTGCTGAACTCGCCAGCCTCGGTCATGGCCGTGCCGGTCATGCCCGCCAGCTTGCCGTAGAGCCTGAAGTAGTTCTGGAAGGTGATCGTGGCCAGGGTCTGAAGCTCTTCTCTGATCTTCAGCTTCTCCTTGGCTTCGACGGCCTGATGCAGGCCGTCCGACCAGCGGCGTCCCGGCATGAGTCGGCCGGTGAACTCGTCGACGATGACGATCTCCGGGCCCTGCTCTCCGTCTTGCACGACGTATTCTTTGTCGAGGCGGTAGAGGTTGTGAGCGCGAAGGGCCTGCTCCAGATGGTGCGGCCAGTCCATGTGTTCGCCGTCGTAGAACGACTCGACGCCAGCCAACTCCTGAGCGTGGGTGATGCCCTCCTCTGAGAGCACGCAGGCCCGCTCCTTCTCTTTGATCTCGAAGTCAGGGCCCTCGTGCATCTGCCGGGCCACGGCATCGGCCTGGTAGTACAGCTTGGTGGAGCCCTCGGGGAAGCCCGAGATGATCAGCGGGGTACGAGCCTCATCGATCAGGATCGAGTCGACCTCATCGATGATGGCGAAGTTCAGCACCGCCTGCACCTGGTCTTCGCGACGACTCTTCATGTTGTCGCGGAGATAGTCGAAGCCGAACTCGTTGTTGGTGCCGAAGGTCACGTCGCAGGCGTATTTGACCTGACGCTCTGCTGGAGTCATCTGACTCTGGATGGCCCCCACCGACATGCCCAGGGCCTCGTACACGGGCCTCATCCATTCGCAGTCACGCAGGGCCAGGTAGTCGTTGACCGTGACGATGAAGACGCCCTTGCCTTCGAGGGCGTTCAGGTACGCGGCCAGCACGGCGGTGAGCGTCTTGCCCTCACCAGTGGCCATCTCGGCGATCATGCCCCGGTGCAACACGGCGGCGCCCAAGATCTGCACGTCGTAGGGTCGCAGCCCCATCACCCTGTCGGAGACTTCCCGGGCCACGGCGAAGGCCTCGGGCAGCAGGTCGTCAAGGGTCTCGCCATCAGCCAGACGCTGACGGAACTCGCCGGTCTTGGCGGCCAAGCTGACGTCGTCGAGGGCGGCCGTGGAATCGGCCAGGGCGTTGACGCTCTCGACGATGGGCCGGTAGCCCTTGAGAACACGCTCGTTGCGGTCTCCGAAGACGGCCTTGAGGAGCTTGGCGAAAGCCATGGGAGACGTTCTCAGAGAAGACAGGGTGGCGGAATCGGGTGGCCGGGCAAGCCCCACATTGGAGCCCAACAGGCCACGGGAGTCAAAGTCAGCTGCGGCGCACGATCATGTGATCGAGCATGGAGAGCAGCAGCTCGATGCGGAAGGGCTTGACCAGGAAACCATCGGCCTGATCGAGTTGGTCAAGGGTCAGGGCACCAGCGGTGGCGATCAAGACGGGGATGTCCTTGGTCTCAGCCTTGGACTTGAGCACCCGACAGGCGACGAAACCGTTGAGTTGTGGCATCTCGTTGTCCATCAGGATCAGGTCGTGGCGCTCGCTGTCAGCGGACTCCACGGCGTCCACCCCATCGTGGAGCAGGTCGACTTCATAGCCTCGACCACGGAGCAATGTGGCCAGGGTCGTGGCGATACAGATGTCGTCATCGACCAGGAGGATCCTGAACCCGTTGGGCTCAACCCTCTCTGCGGGCAGGGTCTCGACCAGGCCCTGCAGCACCGCGGACGTGGGCAGGCCACCCTGCAGCAAGGCCTGTTCCACCCGATCCTTCACCTCGAGGTTGTAGCGACGCAGCTCGTTGAACTTGTCGGCGTCCGGGTCGTCTTCCAGATCGAACATGCCGTCGTGGGTGTCGACCTCGAAGAAGTACTCGCCCTGCACCAGGTGTTCCTGGAGCACGAGCTTCATGAAGGGGTAGCGGGGGTTGCCGAGGCGCAGGGCGTAGCGATGGACCGTGCCGGCGCTGGCCGTCTGGGTCTCATCCCTGAACAGACCCAGGGCCGTGGCCACGCAGTCGCTGTCAGGACCGGCGATCGTGGTCACTTCGTGATCCGTGTCGCCCCAGGCCTCGTGCTCGTAGACCGCCAGGACGCGCCGCAGCAGCCCCAGCGACATGGACTCCAGGTTCATGCTTCAGGGCACCCGCAGGGTGGCGATGACTTCTCGGGCAGACGCTCGCCCAGCCTCTCCCAGGCGGCAGCGCAGCTGCTCTACCACCCGGGGGACCACGTCGGGGGTCTTGTAGTGGGCCGTGCCGATCTGCACGGCGGAGGCCCCCACGGCCAGAAACTCGAGGACATCGTCTGCGTCCGTCGCGCCACCGATGCCGATCACAGGCACGTCCACGCTGCGCACCACCTCGTAGCACATGCGCAAGGCGATGGGCTTGATGGCCGGGCCGGAGAGCCCACCCACCACGGTGCCCAGCCCCGGTGCCCCGCTGCGCCAGTCGACGGACATGCCCAGGACCGTGTTGATCAACGACACCACGTCGGTGCCACCGTCTACGGACGCCTGGGCGATCTCGGCCACATCACCCACGTTCGGCGACAGCTTGGTGATGAGCGGCAGGTCGGTCACCCCCCGCACCTCAGCGACCAGCTTGCGCACAACCTCTGGGTCCCGGGCGAAGGGCAGGTTGCCACCCTTCACGTTGGGACAGGAGACGTTCAGCTCCAGAGCGTCAATACCAGCGAGGCCATGAAGCTGGCCCGCCAGCTCGGCAAACTCAGGGACCGACTCGCCTGCGATGTTCACCACCAAGCAGCTGGCCTGCCCGGCCAGCCTGGGCAACACCTCGGCGATGAAATGATCGATGCCCTTGTTGGGCAGCCCGATGCTGTTCAGCAGGCCAGAGGCGGTCTCGGCCAGGCGCGGCATGGGGTTGCCCTTCCGCGGCACCTTGGTGATCGTCTTGATCACGATGGCCCCGGCGGCGCGCAGGTCGTAGAACGGCTCGAGTTCGAGGCCGAGGCCCGCCGTCCCTGATGCGGTCATCACGGGATTGGCCAACTTCAACGGCCCGACGTCGACACTCAGGTCGACGAGCGTGTCGGGGGGGCGGGGGCTCTCGGAGCGGGTGGTTGGCAGCATGGCGCAGCTTGAAACGGGCGTCCGCGCATCATAGCGGCCGTCCGTGCCAAGTTCACGAAGGGAGGGCGATGAGTCTTGAGACTGATGCCATCAGCGAGACTCCCCCGAGAGACAAGGGAAGGTGTGCGCTGCCGGAGGTCAGCCGTCCCCAGCGAGCTCGTCGGTGGATTCGGTCCCGCTGCGGTCTTCTCTCAGCAGGCCCAGGGCCAGCAAGGCGACGCCTACGCAGATCGCGGAGTCAGCCACGTTGAACACAGGAAAGGGGTCGAAGAAGCGCACATCCAGATCGACGAGCAGGAAGTCTCGCACGGCGCCGAACTGGAACCCGTCATAGATGTTGCCCAGAGCGCCGCCCAGGACCAGCCCCAGGGCCAGCAACAACAGTCGGGACCGTGCGGGGGTGCTGAGAATCATCACGAAGACCACCAGGGCCGCTACCACTCTTAGCCAGCGCAGGGCCTCGGAAAAATCCCGCAGGGCCCCGTACATCATGCCCGTGTTCCACACCTTGGTGAATCCGAACCAGTCCCCGAGAACCCAGTCGACCTGGTGTTCTTGCAGGGGCCCGAAGATGGCCTCCTTGGTCCACAAGTCGGCGGCGAGCATGGCCGCAGCCAACAGGAGCCAGGGCACCTTGCCACGCAACGTGCGCACCGGTGGATCCAACGTCTGCTTCTCGCTCAGAACCGACGCTCCTCGCGTTCCTTGCAGGCCACGCAGGTGGCAGCGAAGGGCAAGGCCTCAAGGCGAGCCAGGGGGATGGGATCAGCGCAGTGCTTGCACGCGCCGTAGATGCCTTTGTCCATGGCGTCCAGAGCATCGTTGATCTGGCGGATGCGTTGGGAGTCGTGCTCCATCAGCCCCAAGGTCACGTTGCGTTCGTAGGCATCGGAGCCGTGGTCCGCCACGCTTTCCGTGTCCACGTCGGGGTCTGAGGCCCGCAAGGCCTCATCGCCCAGCATGCCCAGATCAAAGAGGGTCCGCTTGCGCTGCGCCATCAGTTCCTTGCGCAGGGGCCGCAGCTGGGTCTTCGTGTAGGGACTCTTGAGCGGCCGGGGAGGCGTGGGCACGACCTCTTCGATCATGATCACACGGCGGGCAGGCTTGCGCTTGGTCTCGCTCGCCTTCTTCACAGGCACCGGCTTCTTGGCCGGAGCCTTCACCGGTGCAGCGTTGTTCTTGGCCACAGCCTTCCTCGCAGCAGCCTTCTTGGCCACAGGCTTCTTGGCTGGTGCCCGCTTGGCCGCCGGCTTCTTGGCAGTCGCCTTCTTCGCTGGAACGCGCTTGGCCGAGGCCTTCTTGCTGACAGCCTTCTTTCTCGCCGCGGTCTTCGCAGGCGCCTTCTTGGCAGCCCCTCGTTTCGCGGGAGCCTTCTTCGAGGCCGCCTTTTTCAGCGGTGCTCGCTTGGCTGCGGCCCGTTTGGACACCGACGTCTTCGCGGCCACTCGTTTCGCAACCGCCTTTCTTGCGGGGGCCTTCTTCGCCGCTGCCCGCTTCGTGGCCGATCTCTTCACGACAGCCTTCTTGGCCGTGGCCCGCTTGGCCACTGGCCTCTTCGCGGTCGCCTTCTTGGCCGTGGCTCTCTTCGCGACGGGCTTCTTGCCCTTGGCGGTCGCCTTCTTGGCGGGCGCCCGCTTGGCCACTGGCTTCTTCGCGGCGGCCTTCTTGGACGTGGGCTTGCGTCCTGTCTTGCCAGTCGCCTTGGGCGCAGCTGGCTTGCGTCCCGCTGATCTGGCCGCCCGCGCTGCGGGCTTCTTGCGACGGGCTGCGGTGGTCGTCTTCTTCGTGACGACCTTCTTGGACCTGCTAGTCTTCTTGGTAGCCATGGCTCTGAGAAAATGGGGCCTACGCTTGCCGGGCCCCTGACCGTCAGCGAGCCTTTGGGTTCCCCGACTGGCTCCCCGTTCGCTAAGCTCTTGCGCGTCCCAGCCTTACGACGAAATGGAGCCCGGAGTTCCGAGTGCGCCGAACGATAGCGTCCGACAAGCCAGAATCAACAGGAAAGCCGTTTGCACGGTGGACGCGGGCCTGGTTGGCCCACCTGCGCACCGAAGCAGCCTTGTCTGATCACACTCTCCAGGCCTACCGCCGGGACCTGACGCGCTTTTCGGACTTTCTCCACAATGAGCGCCTGAGGGCCGAGGAGGTCATGACCGCCGAGGTCTTGGCGTTTCTGTCCTCCGAGCGGTCACGGGGCCTGGCGGCCTCGTCCCTGGCCCGCTGCCAGGCCTCCCTCAGGGGCTTCTTCCGCTGGCTGCTTCAAGAGGGCCATGTGCCGGTCAACCCCTGCGCCGAACTGCCCGGACCCCGGCTGACGCGCCCCCTGCCCAAGCTGCTGAGCAGCCAGCAGGTCGAGGCCCTGGTCACCGCCCCAGACACCGCCAGGCCTCTGGGCCCGCGCAACCGGGCGATCCTGGAGCTGCTCTACGCCACAGGAGCCCGGGTCTCAGAAGTCGCCGACCTGCGCATCGACAGTGTGCTCGACGACCTGGGAGTGATCCGCTGCCACGGCAAGCGGGACAAGCAGCGGCTCGTGCCTCTGGGCCGGGAAGCAAAGGAGGCCCTGGCCCGCTACCTGCGGGACGAACGACCGGTGCTGGCCACGAAACAACCCGGGGCGCCCTGGCTATTCCTCTCCAAGTCCGGCCGGCGCCTGGGACGGGATCGGATCCTGCGCATCGTTCAGCACCTGGCCCTGAAGCTGGGCCTGCCACCGGTGACGCCCCACGTGCTGCGGCACTCCTTTGCCACCCACCTGCTCGAGGGCGGTGCTGACCTACGAGCGGTGCAAGAGCTGCTCGGCCACGCAGACATCGGCACCACGGAGATCTACACCCACGTGGACTCTCGGCGCCTGCGCAGCACCCACGAACGGTTCCATCCCCGACCCTGACCGCTGCTGCGCGCCCCGGCGGTCAGCCCCCAAGATCTCACCAGGTACTGCTGCGGGAGCGCCTGGAGAGCAAGCCAGGCTGGGGTCAGCCCCCCGTACGCTGCAGATGATCCAAGATCTCACGGGCCAGATCTGGGCCCACGCCGCGCACCCCTGCGACCTCATCCACGCTGGCCTTGGCCAGGGCCCGGGTGCCCCCGAAAGCCCCCAGCAGGCGCTTCTTCAGCACTGGCCCCACTCCCGGGACGTCATCCAGCCGGGAGGCCAGGCTCTCCTTTGAGCGCAGCTTGCGGTGATGACCGATGGCGAAGCGGTGGGCCTCGTCGCGCAGCCGCTGCAGCAGGTACTCCTCGGGCGAGTGACCGTCCATCACCAGGGGATCGGCTCGGCCCGGAAGGAACACCCGCTCCTGTTCCTCCGCCGCCAGGGTCACCGAACGCCCCCGGCGTCCACCCTTGGCCAGGGCCGCCAGAGGCAGCTCGCTGAGCCCGGCCTCCTTGGCTGCGTCTACGGCGACCTGCAAGTGCGACTTGCCTCCATCGACCATGAGCAGGTCAGGCAGGCGGTCGGTCCCTGCCCGGGCGAAGCGACGAAGCAACACCTCTCGCATGGCGCCGTAGTCGTCCTGCCCCTCGATGGTGCGCATTCGGTAGTGGCGGTAACGGGAGCGGTCGGGCTCGCCGTGGGCGAAGACCACTCGTGAAGCGACCACAGCCGTGCGGCCAGTGTTGGACACGTCGTAGCACTCGATGGTCTCAGGCACTCGGGGCAGGCCCAGCTTCTGGGCCAGGGCCTCCAGCAGGCGGCGCTGATGGCCACGTTGTTGGACGGCGACCACCAGGGCGTCTTCGGCGTTGCGTACCGCCCGTTGCACCAGGCCCACACGAGGACCGCGCTGAGGGACGGTCAGGCGCACAGCCCCTTCGCGAGTGGACTCGAGAAAGGCGGCCAGGCCCTCGGCGTCCGGTACGGCACAAGGCAGCAGAACATCTCGCGCTACAGGCCGGGCTGCGCCGTAGAACTGCAGCAAGAAGCCCGCCAGCAGATCGCCGTCGGGAAGCTCCGACTCGAGGGTGTGGTTGCTGGTCGAGACCAGCGAGCCCTCGCGGTAGGCCTGGACCACGATCTCTACAAGCTCACCTGCACGGTGCATGCCGATCACATCGCCCTGAGCCATGTCGATGTTCTCGACCTGCTGGCGCGCGGTGGTGGCGCGCAGATAGTGGATGGCGTCTCGCTGCCGCGCTGCCTCTTCGAAGCGCAAGGCCAGGGCCGCCTCCTCCATCTCCTGTTCGAGGCGCAGGATGGCCCCGTCGCAGCGGCCCTCCAGAACGTCCAGGGCCTCGTCCACCAACTTGCCGTATTCGTCTTCAGCGATCAGACCCACACAGGGCGCCGAGCACCGTCCCATCTCGTACTTGAGGCAGGGGCGCGTGCGCGAGGCCAGCTCGCGATCGCTGCAGTCACGCAGGGGGATGATGCCACCCAACATGCGCAGGGTGCGCCGCAGAGCGCCAGCCTGAGCGAAGGGGCCGTGGTAGCTGAGTTGCCGCGGCCCTCCCCGGGGGCGCCGGGCAAGAGAGAGCGCGGGAAACGGATGACGCCTGTCCACCCGCACGTAGAGGAAGTCCTTGTCGTCCCGCAGTTTGACGTTGTAGGCAGGCTTGTGCCGCTTGACCAGCTGGTTCTCCAGCAGGAAGGCCTCGTGCTCGCTCTCTGTGGAGACGAAGGCGATATCGTGGACGTAGCGATCCACGAAGCGCACCGCTCGCCGGGAGTCGCTCGAGCGGGAGAAGTAGCTACGTACCCGGTCCTTCAGCCGCCGGGCCTTGCCCACGTAGGCCACGGCCCCGCTCACATCCTTGAAGATGTACACACCGGGGGACTCGGGCAAGCGCTCCACGATGGCCGCCAGCCGGCTGCGGCGATCGGCAGCTTCACCCACTTCAGCGATACCTCAGCTCGAGGTTCTGCAAGACCGACAGCTTGTCTCGCAAGCGAGCGGCCTGCTCGAACTCGAGGGCCTCGGATGCGGCCAGCATCTGCTTGCGCACCTTGTCGATATGACCACGGATGTTGCCTGGATTCACATCGCCCAGATCCACCCCCGCTTCGTCAGCAAGGTCAGCCTCGGCCACCGCCAGAGAGCGGTCCACGGCGCGGGTGGTGGAGGTGGGGATGATGCCGTGCTCCTGGTTGTAGGCAGACTGCAGGGCACGCCGCCGCTCCGACTCGTCGAGAGACTGGCGCATGGCGTCCGTCTCCTCTTCGGCGTAAAAAAGCACCCGCCCGTTCACGTTGCGCGCGGCCCGCCCCATGGTCTGGATCAGGCTCGTCGCCGAGCGGAGAAAGCCGGCCTTGTCCGCGTCGAGGACGGCCACCAGCGCCACCTCCGGCAGGTCCAACCCTTCGCGCAGCAGGTTGATGCCCACCAGCACGTCGAAGTCCCCCAGGCGCAGACCGCGGATGATCTCCACCCGCTCGATGGAGTCGATGTCGCTGTGCATGTACTTCACCTTCACACCCAGCGAGGCGTAGTGATCGGTGAGCTCTTCGGCCATGCGCTTGGTCAAGGTAGTCACCAGCACCCGCTCCCCACCCTCTGTCACCGTGCGAATCTCGGACAACAGATCGTCCACCTGCCCTCGTGCGGGACGGACGGTGACCACGGGGTCGAGCAGGCCCGTCGGACGAATGATCTGTTCGACCGGTTCCACCCCCGCGGCCTCCAGCTCTCGATCGGCCGGTGTGGCGGAGACGTAGAGCACCTTGTCCAGCAGCGCGTCGAACTCCTCAAATCCCAGGGGGCGATTGTCCACGGCCGAGGGCAACCGGAAGCCGTGCTCTACCAGGGTCGTCTTGCGGCTGAAGTCCCCGCGACGCATGGCCCCCACCTGGGGCAGGGTCTGGTGGCTCTCGTCGATGATCATCAGGAAGTCATCGGGGAAGTAGTTCAGCAGGGTCGCCGGCGCTTCACCGGGGGCGCGGCCGTCCAGGTGGCGGCTGTAGTTCTCGATCCCCGAACAGAAGCCAGACTCCTCCATCACCTCAAGGTCGAAGCGGGTGCGCTGCTCCAGGCGCTGAGCCTCGAGCAGCAGGGCCTCGCCCCGGAGCTTGGGCAGGTGCACCTCCAACTCGTCACGGACGCTCTCGATGGCCTCGGCCATGCGCTCCTTGGGCGTGATGTAGTGGCTGGCGGGATAGACCACGGCGGTCTCCAGCTCTTCGATGACCTCTCCCCGCAAGGGATCGATGAGCGCGATGGCCTCGATCTCGTCGTCGAAGAACTCCACCCTCACCACCCGGTCTTCCTCGTAGACCGGAAAGATCTCCACCACGTCGCCGCGCACACGGAAGGTGCCGTTGCGAAACTCCAGGCCGGCCCGTTGGTATTGGATCGCCGCCAGGTCCCGCAGCAGGTCGTCCCGATCGATGGTCTGGCCCCGGCCCATCTCGACCTTGAGGCCGTCGTACCACTCGGGCGAACCCAGGCCATAGATGCACGAGACGGAGGCCACGATGAGCACGTCCTTGCGCTCCAGCAAGGACCGGGTCGCGCTGTTGCGCAGGCGCTCGATCTGCTCGTTGATGAAGGCCTCTTTCTCGATGTAGGTGTCGGTCCGAGCGACGTAGGCCTCCGGCTGGTAGTAGTCGTAGTAGCTGACGAAGTACTCGACCGCGTTGTCCGGAAAGAGCGAGCGAAACTCGTCGTAGAGCTGGGCGGCCAGGGTTTTGTTGTGGGCCAGAACCAACGTGGGCCGCTGCAGCAGCGTCACCAGGTGGGCCATGGTGAAGGTCTTGCCCGAGCCGGTGACTCCCCTCAGAACCTGCCTGTGTTTCCCGGACTGAAAGCCCTTGTGAAGCTGGGCGATGGCCTGCGGCTGATCGCCCCGAGGCTCGAAGTCGGTCTTCAGGACGAAGGGCTGGTTCGTGGTCACGTGGGCGCCTTGGCCCGGCAAGGAGGCCGGTGGGAATGTGTCGTCAATGTGAGCGGTCGCCAGGTTCAGCGGAGCAGAGGCGGCCGGGGACCATAGTGCTGTTGCACTGCCAGCAGCGTCCGCTAAAGTCGGTCCTAGATCGGGAGAGAACCAATCAGCCAGAGCATGCGACTCATCGTGACCGGCCTGCTGGCCAGCGTCATCCTTACAAATGTGGCGACGGCGCTGCAGGAAGTCCAGAGCACGGGGGCCCTGGCCAAGGCGGTGACAGACGCCCTGCAAGACGGAGATGCTGAAGGCTTGGCCGACCTTGTCGACTTCGAGGCCCGCTCCCTCGATGGCCGCGCCCGGGGCACGGTGCCGCTCGACTGGGCCAAAGCCGACGCCATGGATCGCCTCATGGAACGTCAAGCCACCGCCGAGGCCTGGATCGAAGATCGAAAGGGTTTCCTCGAAGAGGCCTTTCTCTACCAGTTCACCGAGCTGGCTGACCCTGAGGCCGGCACCGGCCCCGTGCCAGATCGCCTGATCACCCAGGTCGTCTTGAAGGCCACTCGCAAGGGCAAGCTCATGGACATGTTGGTGATCTCCACCGACGACCTGCGCCTGCTCGACCTCGTCTTCGGCGAGCCGTACTACCCTGACGCCAACCCCTTGGGCCCCGAAGGCCTGCAGCCCTCATCGCATTCCGAGCCCCAAGAACAAGGGGTCCGCTGGCCTGATGAGGTCGCCGACTACGAACGGGAGGACGCCCGCGAGCTGGTCGGCGATCTGCTGGACCACAGCCTGCCCTCCGATCGCAAGCGGACCATCGAGTATCTGCACCGCGAGCCCCAGAGCGCAGCCGCTGCCCTGGTCGAACGCCTGCTCGCAGAGCAAGAGGCGTCCACGCCAGACACGGCGTCCCAGGAGATGCTCATCGACGCCCTGGTGACCATCACCGGCCGCGACTCAGACTTCCGCGCCCATCCCGAGTTCAACATGGACGAAGGCACGTGGATGGCCAAGAACAAGGCCGAGGTCATGGGCTGGCTGCGCTGGCACAGCAAGCACGGCGGCAGCTTCGGCGCGGCCCCGATCATCGATCCCCTGTCGGCAAGCTATGACGAGCGATCTTCCGAACGGGCCTCCGGTCGGCGCAACCCGTCAGAGGCGGCGGCCTCCGGCGCTGACGGCGGGGGAGCCTCCGGTTCTTTGGCTGGCGGTGCACCCCCGACGGCGCCCGAGCCCTCGAACCCCGAGCCACCGTCCGGGGGGGCGCTGGCCAGCGGGGCCGGTGCAGACAGGATGGGCGACCCGGCCAGCGGGGCGGGCGGTCCGTCGGGCGACCCTGCTGGCAGCGGCGACGCCGGGACGGACGACCTGCCCTCCAGGGTGCGCTTCCGCAAGCCTTCCACCCCTGAGATCGGGCCCCTGTCCTCATCGGGAGCAGCGCTCACCCTGCTCAAGGTCCCACCGCCAGACGTTGGCAGTCCCGAGGAGGTCAGCGCCGAGAGCCTGGTAGATGTCCTGCCCAAGGGCATCGCCAAGGCCCTGAATCACTGGGCCGGGGCCATCGAAGAGCTCGACCTGCGGGTGGCCTGGGGCGGCGACGAGGAGTTTCTCGTGCTGGGCCGGGCGGACGACGACATCCTCGTGGACTCCTTGCAGACCCTGGCCAAGACCAGAGACCTGCTGCTGGACACGCTGCCGGACATCCGCTCACCCAAGACGGTCGATCCCGTGGTGGTCATCGTGGTGGACTACAGCAGCCGCGAGGGCACCTTCTGGGGCGACCTGATCAACGCCATGCTCGTCCTGGACCGCCTCGAGTTCGCCAAGGCCGACACCCTGAGCTCAGGGCCGGTGGGCTTCTACAACCGGGTCGAGCACGTCTTCGTCCAACCCACCTGGGACATCGCGGGCAATGCCGCCGCAGGGGACGACGAGTTCAGGCTGCACAACGAGCTGGCCCACAAGCTGGCGGGTTGCCTGGCCTACGAGCGCTGCGGCCACCTGCCCGAGGGGCTCTACTGGGCTCTGGGGCACCTGGCCGAAGTGACCCTCTTCGACTCGGTCTATCAGTTCAACAAGTCGGGTTTCGTCAGCGCCGGGGACCACTTCGACTGGCCTCGCAAGGCCCGCCAGGTGCTGGAGAGGCGCTCTCGTCGCCGGAATTTCGTGCTCTCCCAACAGGTGCTCGATTCGGGGGAGACCTCCAGCGACATCGACGGCCACCTGTTGGCCTGGGCCGTCATGGACTACCTCTCCCTTGAGCACCCGGCCGACCTGACCCAGCTGTTTCGGGACCTGTTTGAGCTGCACAAGGAGGCCCGCCCGTATGGCGGCGCCCGAGCCTACGAGGGCGACCCCGAGACCACCCGGGAGGTCCTTGATCTGCGCCTGGGCAGCGAAGCGGTGGACGCTCTCGTCGACCATCTGGAGAGCCGCCAGTAAGTTCGGCAGAAGCCCCTGCTTGACCACCCCCATCGCCACTCCTAGCTTGGTGCCTTCGCCCTCCCCCCGCTGCACGGATGATCAACATGGCTCGCGTGGCAAGCTGCAACGACTGCGGCGCAAAGTTCAAGGTGCCCGAAACGACCCAAGCCGCCCGGGCCAAGTGCCCCAAGTGTGGTGGTGTGGTAGCCATCCCCCCGGCTGAGGGCAGCTCAGCCCCTGCCGCGGCGGCACCATCGGCCCCCGCCCCTCAGGCGCCCAAGGCCCCGGCAAAGGCCCCGGCGCCCGCAGCGAACAAGGCTCCAGCGCCCCGGACAGCTCGGGCCAAGGCGAGCCCGGCCAAGGCCCCGGCGGCCGGCGCCGGTCGCTCCAAGGCCGGTGCAGGCACCAGCAAGGGCGCAGCACGGAAGGCCAAGGCTGGCGGTGGCCGCTCCTCCTCCCGATCAGGCGGCAAACGCGGCAAGGCCACCAAGGACAAGTCCTCCAACGCAGGCATGCTCGTGGGTGCGGTGGTCCTGGTGGCCGTTGCTGCCGGCGCTGCCTGGTGGTTTGGATTCCGTGACGATGGCTCTGCCACGCCAGCCGACACCACGGCCATGAACGGCGAGGCTTCCACCGCTGCCCCGGCCGGCTCTGTCCCCGAAGGCACCGAGGACATCTCTGACGCCATCACACCGCCAGCAGGGAGCGACCCCAGCGGCGACGACGTGGCCGACGCTTCGCCTGCCGAGTCAACGAGTGCTGCCGACAGCGCAGACGGTGACGCCGGAGGCACCGGTGCGCTGGACGCCCTGACGGCCCTCACCAGCCCCACCGCTCAGGCCCCAGCCGCCACCGATGTGGCCCAGGCCCCCCCTGCGGCAGAGCAGGGCAAGGTCGACCCGGACGAGCCCCTCGACACGCTGATCATGTTCGATCCGTTCGGCCCCATCGAAGGCGCCACCGAGCAAGACCTCGAGGATTGGACGGTTATGCTCAAGGAGCTCTACATCGAGGACGGTGGCGCCACCGGGCGCACGCGCAAACGTCTGCGTGCCCAGGCTGCCGAGTTGGACATCATCGAGCTCACCCCGGCCTTCCTCAACGCCATCATTGGCGTGGACCTGAAGGAGACCGAGTCGATCCTGGGTGTCTTCACCATGGTCAAGGACTGGCAAGAGCGGGTGGGCTTTGTGCCCACGTTCTTCTTCGATGGCGACGTCAACGCCACCGAGATCATCGACCAGAACAAGCGGGTGAAGGTGGTCGACCTCTGGCACGGCTGGTGGTCAGGCTACGCCAGCGGCAAGGGCGACCTGGTCGCCTACCGCGAGAAGATGGAAGCCGCGGTCAAGGCCAGGGCCAGGTAAGGCCTCACCCTTCGACATCTTCAGAGACCGAGTCGAGCCCTCGGGCAAGGCTCGGTCTTTGTGCAGGCTCCTCCGCCAGGAGCTGAACCCCACGTCATTCACTGACTCCTGGGGGGGCTTACTCCAGAGGAGGGACGGCGTCGGCGGGCAAGCTGCCCTCCACGTCCTTGACCGAGACTCCTCGCTCCTTCAAGTAGTCCACGGCGCTGGCGATCTGGTCATCTGGACCCTCCAGATCGAGGTAGACCAGACCGATGTCGTCGGTAATCGTGGCTCCGCGGATATTGGGCACGATCTCGAAGTCACGGCCGAGGTTGTACAGCAGCGGCTCGCGAATGAGCCCCTTGGGGAAGGTGCAGTGGACCAAGCGGTGATTCGTCATGACATCCAGGCTCTGAAGGGAGGGGCGGCCGCGAGCGCGACCGCCCCTGAGGCGCACCATCCTAGACTCCGTCCACGGTGCCACACCACCGCAAACCGAGCCCCGGGCCCCTACTGAGCCACTTCCACCACGATGGGGTTGCTCGAGAAATGGGGGTTGCCCAGATCGAAGGCCTGCATGTAGACGTCGGTCGCCGGAACCAACGGTGGAACCGGGATGGAGAGGCTGCCGTAACCCAGCCCATCGGCCACGACGGTCAGGGCAGGAGCCTGGCCCAACGAGGTCGTGAACAGCACGTCCTGGGCGAGGGTGACGCCGCCCCAGCCCGGCAGCCAGGCCCAGACCACGTCCAGGGACAGGGACCAGACCACCACGTAGGCTGAGCCAGGCTGATCCCCGTTCACCGACAAGAGGACGGAGCTGGCCGGTGCTGGCCGCGGGTCCGAGACCTCCAGGGTGGACCATTTCGTCAGGGCCACGGTCAGCGCGTCCAACTCGATGCCACCGTCAAAGCCCAGGTTGCTCTCTTCATGCCCGGACACCAGCACCCCGCCCCCACCGACGCTGAAGACCGAGCCATCGTGTGCCGTCGGGCTCTGGACGGTGAAGAGGATGTCCTCGGTCAGAGGATCGACGGCCAGCCCCTTGGTGTCTCCCGTGGTAGCGCCGCTGCCCAGGGCATTGCTCACCATGGAGTTGACCTGGCCCTCGGTGAAGATCAGTTGGGCAAAGTTCGTGCCCGCAGGCCAGAGCAGGATGTCCCCGTCGGCGACCACTCCAGCCGTGTCACCAGACAACAGGTTGCTGGACTCGTCTTCGGCGAACGAGAACAGCACGGAGCCATCCGCGTAGCGGTGAATGGCGTCGATGTCGATGTTGCCATCGTCCACACCCGCAGCGCCCATGAAGTCCGCCTCGGAGATCACGATCTCGTAGCCCCCGTCAACGACACCGAGGACGTCACCGTCCAGAAAGCCCTGCTCGTTCACCGAAATCGAGAACAGGAACTCGCCGCCCGGGCCACCCAGGCCCGGGTCATGGATGGCGTCGACGTCGCCAAAGAGGTGGTGGAGCCCCACGCCGCTGGGGTCACCCATGAGAGCTGAGAAGGTCTCGCCCGGCCAGGCCAGTCGGGAGCTGGCACCCGAGCGGTGCAGCACCACCTCTTCATCCTCGAGACTCTGCCCGGCCAAGGTGGCGTCAGAGGTGATCGAAAAGAGGATGTCGTAGCTGGCGTCGGCCTCCGCAGGAGCAGTACAGAACGTGAGCGCAAGGAGCGCGGGTACAACGGTTTGCAACATGGTTCGATTCCGGATCGTGGCACTGCGTAGCGACCCCGAGGCGAACGCCGCGGCAAAGACAATCGGTACGCTCCTGACCGACGGCTTCAGCCCACCTCCGTTACGGCAAAGTCGAGCAGAGCTCTCAGGCAGACCGGGCCAGCGAGTCCCGCCGTGCCCGACGTCAAGAGGCCGTACCTCAGCTCTCGAGGGACAGCGACAAGGGCAGCACGTCTCCGAGGTCATTGGCACCCAGGAGCGTCATGGCCAGGCGGTCCACGCCCATGGCCATACCCACCGTGGGCGGCAAGGCCTGGCTGCAGAGGTCCTCCAGCAGCCGGCTGTCCTGGGCAGGCGCCGCCGGGCCCCGCTCAGCCGCTTCGAGTTGCCAGCGGCGAGCCTGCTCGTCGCCATCGGTGAGCTCGACGTATCCGTTGGCCAGCTCGACCCCGCCCAGGTAGGCCTCGACTCGCTGCGCCACCCGAGGGTCGTCCGGGTCTGTCCGCGAGAGGGCGGCCAGGGCAGCAGGGAAGGAGTGCAGGAAGACCCAGCCGTCGATGGCCGCCAGGCCAGGTTCGATGCGCTCCACGATCACCCGCCCCAGCAAGGTGGCGGCGTCGTCATGGTCTGCGCACCGGGACAGGCCTGCGGCGCGGGCCGCTGCTGCGAAGCGAGGCAAATCACCGTCGAAGAGGTGTCGGGCGTCCAGGCCCGCCCAACGCTCGCAAGCCTCGCTGATCGAGAGGCTCGCTCCCCGCTCGGGCGCCCGCACTCGCAGCGCTTCTGCGGCCGCGGTCCCCAGGGTCAAGCAATCCTGCTCCAGTGCGAGCAGTGTGTCGCCAGGGTGATACCACTCCAACATGGTGAACTCGGGCTGGTGATGACCCGAGAGTTCTTCGCGGCCACCACGAAATGCGGGGCCAAGAGAGTAGACCGCGGGCACACCTGCGCAGAGCAGACGCTTGAGCGGCAACTCCGGTGAGGTCTGCAGCCAAAGCTTGCCCGGGAGACCGTCGAGCTCAACAAGAGGAGGTTGAAGGTGCGGCTCCTGGCCCGCAAAGGGCAGCAACACCGGGACCACTGCCTCGACCAGGCCTGCGTCCTCCAGCGCGGCTCGCAGGGACGCCAGCAACGCGGCTCGCTGACTGACCCGCTGCGCGGCCGAGCCATGGCAGCGCAAGACCAGCCGCTCAGCCATGGGAACGACCCTTCGAGCTGCCGTGCGGACGATCGTCCGACTCGCCATGGGACTCGTCCGAGTCGTGGCAGGAGTTCGTGCAGCTGCCGATAACAGGCACAGTGCGCAGCTCTGGCGGGAGACGCAGCTGATGCAAGGTCACCAGCCGCTCTGCCCGACGATGGAGATCGGGGCGAGCGTTTCCCCGCCACGCCCCCACCTGCAGCTCATCCTTCTGGATCGTATTGATGGCCCGCACCAACAACTCGGCGTCCCCAAGGGTCACCACCGCCTCGTCATCTGCGTCGATGCTGCCCTGTCCACGGAGCAGAGCCAGGGCCACCAGGGCCAGCACCAGCCCCAGCATCAGGGCGAGCGTCGTCGCTGACGGCCAGAGAGAATGCACACCCCAGACAGCGAGGGCAGTGAGCCCCAGCACCGACAGCCAACGCTCCCAGCCACGGCGCCGGTGCCGCTTCTCGATCACCGCATGCACCAGCAGGGCCTCGCCTTCCTCTGGGCGCAACCGCTCAACGACTCGCTCCGACACCAGCAGCTCACGGCCTGCGAAGCGAAACCAACGGCCCCGTCGACGGTCTGGCGGGACCAGCCGCGCGGACAGGCCCAGGTGCCCCAGCTGCGCCGCCGCCCGTTCCAAGCCAGAGAGGTCTGTGGTCATGTGGAGCCGTGGATCCGGGGCGATCAACCCCTGGGGTCAGGGATAGATCTTGTAGAGCGTGCGCGGGAAGGCGATGCACTCGCGAATGTGGTGTGTGCCGCAGATCCAGGCCACCGCCCGCTCAAGTCCCAACCCAAAACCACCATGGGGGACGCTGCCGAAGCGGCGCAGGTCGAGGTACCACTCGAAATTCTCGACGGGCAGCTCGTGCTTGGCGATCTGGTCGAGCAGGAACTGCAGGTCGTTGGCCCGCTCGCTGCCGCCGATGATCTCGCCGTAGCCTTCGGGCGCCAGCACATCCACACAGAGCGCCACCCGATCGTCTTCAGGGTCGCGCTTCATGTAGAAGGCCTTGATGTCCGCGGGAAAGCGGTGCACCAGCAAGGGCTTGTCGTACATCTTGGTCAGCACTTCTTCGTCAGGCGCACCGAAGTCTGCGCCCCACTCGAACTCGTGACCGGCGGCGTTCAGCTTCTCGACCGCCTCGGTGTAGGAGAGGCGCGGGAAGGGCGGCACGATGGCCTCGAGCTTGGTGATGTCACGCTCGAGCACTTCGAACTCGGTCTGGCAGTCTCTCAGCACGTCGCCCACGATGGCACCCAAGAAGTCTTCGGCCAGCTGCATCACGCCTTCGAGATCGCAGTAGGCCACCTCGGGCTCGACCATCCAGAACTCGGTCAGGTGCCGGCGGGTCTTCGACTTCTCGGCCCGAAACGTGGGGCCAAAGGTGTAGACCCGGCCGAGGGCCATGGCTCCCGCCTCGGCGTAGAGCTGGCTCGACTGGGTGAGGTACGCGGGCTCGCCGAAGTAGTCCACCTCGAAGAGGGTGCTCGTGCCTTCGCAGGCCGAGGGGGTGAACATGGGGCCGTCCAGACAGGTGAAGTCCCGGCCGTCGAAGAAGTCGCGGATTGACTTGATCACCCGGGCCCGCACCCGCAGCGTCGCGGCCTGCTTGCTGGAGCGCAGCCAGAGATGGCGGTGCTGCATCAAGAAGCCCGTGTTGTGCTCCTTGTTGCTGATCGGATAGGGCTCAGCGGCCGCGACGATCTTCACGTCCGTGACCGAGATCTCGAAGCCGCCCGGGCTACGGGGGTCGGCCTTGGCCTCGCCTGAGACCTCGATCGAGGACTCCTGGGGCAGGCTGTCCACCGCCTTGAACAGCTCGTCGTCGATGGCGCCCTTGCGCAGCACGCACTGCACCGTGCCGCTGCCGTCACGCACCTGCAAGAACTGCAGCTTGCCCGAAGACCGGCGGTTGGCGAGCCAACCCTGAACAGTCACGATCTGTCCTACGTGTTCACCCAGCCGTCGCACCCGAGCAATCACGGGGGACTCACTGGCGACGGGATCAGCGGGGGATTCGCTGGAACTCATGGCAACCGGTACCGGGAAGAGAGGCGCAGCCAGGACCGATCAGCGCCCCTGGGGGACCGACGATGGGTGCAGGCATGCTGGCCGATGCGCCCCTCGCAGGCGCCATCGCAGCGCCCGAGTGTACGGAATCATGGAAACGTGGAGTAGGCCGCCCGCACCGACTCGTCCACGACCCGGCCGTCGTTGAGGCGCACGTGCCCCTTGTGCAAGACGCCCTGGCGTTGTGCCTCGAACACGACGCGCCCCGTGCTCCCCTGCAACCCAGCCAGGTCGCTCACCAGACGCACCTCATCGAAGCCCCGCTGGGCCAGGTGATCGGCCACGCGCTCGGCCAGGTCGGGCCCGGGGGCTGGCTCCGGGAGCTGCTCGGCCCGCTGCTCTGACGCCCGACGCTCAGCAGCCATGCGATCGGCGCCTCGGCGCAGCTCGGTCACCTCTCGAGTGAGTTCGCCCAGGGCCGCCACCATGCGCTGGTCGCTCTCAGCCACCTCTGTGAGCTTGGTGGCCAGCTGGGCGCTCACCTCTTTGCGGTCGAGCTGCCCCGCCAGACTGGCCACCTTCTGGGACAGGGTGGCCAGCTCATCGAGCCGAGCCAGGTCTCTCTGGATGCGCCCCAAGCGCCGGTCAAGCAGCATGATGCCGCCGACGAACAGGATGGCCAAGGCAAAGAAGAGCAGGTCGGTGGTCTCCACGGGCACATGATTCCCCTTGGCCAGGGGGCCTTCAAGGGCCGGGATGCCCCGCCGTCCCGGGCAGGGTTGGCCCCTTCGCGCTCAATCGGCCCGGAGTGGTGCGTTGGCTGGGCTCTGTGTGCCGCTACAATCCGCCAGCGGCGTGGGAGCCTTCCCGCTCCGCCAGTTCTGCGACGGCCCCCTCTGGGTGCCCAGCGTCCCTACCGGGCACCCGATTCATGAACCCCAAGCTGTCCACCCTGATCGGCCTCGTGCTGGGCCTGGCCCTGGCGGCCGGGCTCATGCTGCCCAACCCGGACCGCCCCACCCTCGTGGCCCAGGGCATGGGTGCCCTGCTCGACGGCCATGTGTCTGCTGCCGTGGGTGACGACGCCGTGGCCCCCCTTGCAGGCGCTGACCACAGGTCGGTCTTTGGCGCCGCGTTGGAACTGGCCGGTGAGTTGCCCCATCCCGTGTCCATCGCCGTGGAGGTCACTCTCGATGGCCAGGCCACGGAGGGTTCGTCCTTCCGGCGGGCCTTCGGCACTCGACTGAACACGCTCAACGAACAGCTGGCCGACGCAGCGAGTGACGCTGCAGGCGAGGAGGCCGCCGAACCTTCCCCCGGCGATTCACCGACCCATTTCGTCCTCTCCAAGCCGGGAGACGCCGGTCAGATCCAGGTGGCCATCGCGGTCACCTCCGCCGATGATCTCGTCGCGCTCACGGCCGCGGTGACCGGGGCCGGGCGACGGCTGGTCGTGACCCCAGGCCTGGCTGCCGAAGAGGGCGACCCGCCCGGCTGGGCCTTGCCCACGCGAATGGCCCTGCTGCCCCCGGTGATCGCCATCTTCGTGGCCCTGCTCTGGCGCAAGACCCTGCTGGCGCTCTTCTTGGGCATCCTGTCTGGCGCCACTCTGATGGCCTTGCAGAGCGGGGACCACGGCTGGTTCGGTGCCTTGTTCCAGGGCTTCTTTGACGTGTTCGCGAAGTACCTGCACACCGAACTCACCGAGACATTTCGCATCGAGATCATCGGCTTTGTGGTCGCCCTGGTGGCCATGGTGGGCGTGATGAGTCGCAGCGGCGGCGTGCAAGGGCTGATCGACAAGCTGGTCAAGTTCGCCCGCTCTGTGCGGTCGACCCTGTTCGTCACCTGGGGCATGGGCCTGCTGATCTTCTTCGACGACTACGCCAACTGTCTGCTGGTGGGCAACACCATGCGCCCGCTCACGGATCGCTTGCGCATCTCCCGGGAGAAGCTGGCCTACATCGTGGACAGCACCGCGGCCCCCATCGCCGGTATCTCCCTGCTCTCGACCTGGATCGCTTTCGAGGTCTCGACCTTCGAGGCGCACCTGCCCGGTGCGGGCATCGCCGAGAGCGGGTATGCGGTCTTTCTGCAGACGATCCCCTACAGGTTCTACTGCCTCTTCACACTCATCTTCGTCGGCCTGTCCATCTTCTTGGGACGGGACTTTGGGCCCATGGCCAAGGCCGAAGCCAGGGCCCGAACCACCGGCCAGCTGGTGCGGCCCGGGGGCACGCCCATGGTCTCGGACGAAGCCACGCGCATCACGCCGAAGGAAGGCATGGCCTGCCTCTGGTACTTCGCGGCCTACCCGATCCTGCTCGTGCTGCTGGTGACCATGGCCACCATCTTCCTGGACGGCGGCGGGCTGGCGGCCTGGAGCGACGGCAGCCTGTTCGAGCTGCAAGGAATCACCCAGGTGTTGTTCGCTGGCAGCGGCGGCAGACCCATCTTCATCGGCGCCTCGGCAGGCTTCGCCCTCGCCGTGTTCCTGGCGGGTTCCAATGCCCTCCGGTTCGCGGTGTTGGCTGGCCTGGCCGGCGGCTCCTACGGCGCTCAGCTCGTCACGGACGCGTTGCGAACCAGCAGCCTCATCCAGAACGGATGGGACTGGGGACTGATCGGCACCAACCCCGAACAGGCCACCGCGCATTACATCGGCTACCTGTTGGCCTTCCTGGCTGCCGCTGTCCCCGTGGGGCTGATCGTCAGCCGCATGACCACGTCGGCTGGCCGCTCGCACCTGGCCTTCAAGGACATCAGCCGCTCCAGCCTGTCGTCGGTGAAGGCCCTGTTCTTCGCGGTGATGATCTTGTTCCAGGCCTGGATGATCGGCGCGGTCTGTGCAGACCTGTTCACGGCCGACTATCTGGTAGCCCTGCTGGCAGGCGGGCAAGCGGTGAAGTGGCTGCCCATCCTGCTCTTCGTCGCGGCGTGCGTCGTAGCCTTCGCCACGGGATCGTCGTGGTCCACGATGTCGATCCTGCTGCCCAACGTGGTGGCCTTGGCTGCGGCGGTGGGCGACGAGACCGGCGTCGGCGCCACCTTCATGGTGGTGCTCTGCATCGGCGCCGTGCTCGAAGGATCGATCTTCGGCGACCACTGCTCGCCCATCTCGGACACCACCGTCCTCAGTTCGGTGTCGAGTGCGTCCGATCACATTGATCATGTGCGCACTCAGGCGCCCTACGCTCTGGTGACAGCGGGCCTGGCCATCACGATCGGCTACCTGCCCTGCCTGCTCATCGACGGCTGGTCGAGCTGGTGGTCTCTGGCGCTCGGCGCAGTGACCATGGTGGTGTTGCTGCTGGTCATCGGGCGCCCGGCGCCGGACGCCACGCTGGCCACAGAGCCAGGCACCGACTAGATGCTCCTCGCCGGTTGGCGCAGCTTCTCCCCCGAGGCGCGCCACTTTCTCAGCGGGGCGCTCCTGCTGGAGCTGGGTCACGCCTTCTTGTGGGCGCTGCAGAACCTGTATGTACGCTCCATCGGTTTCAGCGAGAGCGACGCAGGCACCTTGCTGTCTGCGGGTGCCCTCGGTGTGGTGCTGACCACCATCCCCGCCGCCGCCCTCTACGACCGACTGGGGCCACGGCGCAGCCTGACCCTGGCCGCCGCCGGGGCAGCGATCTCGTTGCTGGGCCTGGCCAACAGCGAGAGCTTCGTCTGGCTGGTGATCTTCGCCGTGCTGCAAGGCACCAGCTTCACCTTGCATCGGGTGGTGGCGGCGCCGTTCATCGTCAAGGCCTCCCGCAGCGGGCAACGCACCCAGCTGTTCGGCGCAGAGTTCGCGACCCACACCATCGCCTCGACCTTCGGCCTGGCCATCGCGGGGTTGCTCGCGGGCAGCCTGCAAGACGGGGCCATTCCAGAGACCGAGGCCCTGCGCTGGACCTTGTGCCTGGGCGGCTTGTGCAGTGCCTTCTCGGTGCTCGCCTATCGCCGCCTCCCCGACGACCCGGGGACCAGCGCCGCCGCAGGCGAGCACGGCAAGCGCCACGGCACCTTCGCCATCCTGGCCCCGAGGCACTGGCACCTGTGGTGGAAGTTGTCCCTGCCCCACCTGATCGTGGGCCTGGGCGCGGGGCTGACCATCCCCTTCATCAACTACTACTTCACCGACCGTTTCGGGCTGGCCAAAGAACATCTGGGGCTGGTCATGGCCGCATCCCAGGTGACCATGACCGTGGGCGTGCTGGCCACGCCAGCCATGGTGCTGCGGCTCGGATTGCTCAAGGCCACCGTGCTCACCGAGGCGTTGTCCCTGCCGTTCTTCTTGATCCTGGCCATGACGGCGAGCTTCCCCGTGGCCTTGGTGGCGTTCGTGCTGCGCAGCGCGTTGATGAACCTGTCCCACCCCCTGTGGCGCAACCTGATGATGGAGATCACGCCGGCGCAGTGGCGGGCGGCTGTGAACGGCGTCTCCATGCTGGCCTGGAACCTGGGCTGGGGGTTGAGCAACCACTGGGGTGGCGAGCTGATCGAACGCTCCGCAGGCTGGATCGGCACCTTCGACGGCTTCGCCCTGCCCATGTTCATCACCCTCTCCCTCTACATCTTGGCCATCACGCTCGAGACGATGTTCTTCTGGGACATGCGGCACATCGGGCTGGCTCCAGAAGTTGCTCCCGTAGCGCCGCCGAGCAAACCCTGACCCTGCACGGCTGACCGCGCTGCAGTGTGGGCCACGCACGCCCTCGGCGGGTACCTCTCTACGTCTTCAGCTCTCGTCGGCGGCGCGACCCAGGCGGCGGTTGCAGAGCAACAGCACCGCCGTGAGCAGGCCCCACTGCACCAGGCACGTGCCGATGGAGTAGAGCTGGGTGGGATCGGCCCACTCGGCGAGGCGCTCGCCGAAGGCCCTGGCCGGTGCGCCACTCGCTGCTGCTGTGTAGGTCCAGGAGGTCCAGAACCACCAACCCAGCAGGGCCAGGGCCTGGAGCGGCACCAACCAGGTCAAGGCGAAGCAGAACAGGCGCCGTCCTCGCGCCCCCCCTTGAGGCGCGGCGATGTGATCGTCGAAGAAGCGCCCCGCGCCGTGGCGGAGCACGCTGAAGGACAGCAGGCTGCCGGAGACCAGCAGGCCCAGCCCCCAGACCCAGTCTTGGTTGCCCAAGATCGACAGGCCTGTGTGCCCCTCGATGAAGGGCAGGTTCACTGCAGAGGGCAGACCCAGCACGACGGTCAGCCCCGCAGTGAGGACCACCGCACGCCGTCGACTCAAGCCCAGATCAATGAACGTGCGCACGGCCAGTTCGACCAGGGCGATGAGCGACGACAGCGCTGCAAAGGCCAAGCCCAGAAAGAACAGGATCGACAACAACTGGCTGCCCGCCGGCATCTGGCGGAAGAGCACGGGGATCCACACGAAGGTGATGCCCGTGCTCGCGGGGCCGGACTCGGCGACCAACACGGCGGGGTCTTGTCCAGCGAGGGGCGCCAGGGCGAACACGGCGGGGATGATCGCCACGGCGGCGAGCAGGGAGGCCATGTTGTTGCCCACGCCGGTGATCACGCACTCGCGCCCGGCCTTCATGGTCTGGCTGGCGTAGATGGAGTAGCAGATCATCAAGCCCCAACCCGCGCCGGTAGACCAGGCCGATTGGGTCAGCGCTTCGAGCCAGACCTTGTGGTCCGAGCCCAGCCGCCCCCAGTCGACGGTCGTCAGAAAGTCGACGCCAGCACCCGCACCATCGAGGGTGAGGCCGCGCACCGCCGAGATCACCAGCACGACGAACAACGACGGCACGAGTACCTTGCACACGCGCTCGATGCCGCGGGCCACACCTGCGCCGACCACCACCGCCGCGATGAGAAGGGCGATGCCGTGGGTCGCTGCCGGGGCCCACGAGCCGGTGAAGTCGAGGAACACCTGCTCGGCGTTGCCTGCCTCGATGGTCTCCATGGTCCCGGCGAAGGCCAGGCCCACGTAGTGGATGCACCAACCGCTGACCACCGAGTAGTAGAAGAGGATGCCCATGGAGCAGAAGGCGACGAAGCCCCCACGCCAGGCCGTGCCGCGACCGAAGACGCGGGCGAAGGCGCCCACGGGGCCCCGACCCGACGCCCGCCCCAGGGAGAACTCGACCATCAACAGGGGGATGGACCAGCTGAACAGGAACAGCACCCAGGGGATCAGGAACGTCCCCCCACCGTTCTGCGACAGGATGCGGGGGAAGCGCCAGAGGTTGCCCGTGCCGATGGCCATGCCCAAGGTGGCCATGATCAGGCCCCAGCGGGACGAGAAGGCCGCCTTCAAAGGTCGATGCCCTGTTGCTTGAGGTAGGCGGTGACCTTGGTCGATTCGGGAGAGCCTGGCGCCAGGGCCATCAGCTCACGGGCGTAGCGCAGCTGGCGATCCGCGTCGCCCCGGTCAGACATGTCTTGAAGCAGCACCAGCATGAGCGCCGCGTCCGCTCGATGGTCGCCGCTCACCACCGCGGTCTCGAGAGCCACGTTGGCCCGGCGCCAGTCGTCCTCGTCGTGCAGGTCGTTGTAGCGCCCGAGCAGGGCCTTGCCTTGCAGCCAGCGCAAGTTGGCGGTGAGCTGCGCCTCTGCGGACAGGGGCAGGCCCCGGTCGGCGAAGTCGACCGCATCGCTGAAGCGCTTGAGGTTCAGAGAAGCCGTGCCCGCCGTGAGCAGCAGCTCGCCGTCGTCACCCAGGGTGGTCAGGGCCCGGCGGGAGACCTTCAAGGCCAGGCTGTCATCGCCCGCCTGCAAGGCCGCCGCCCCTTCGTCTCGGGCGGTCTGCAGACCGGGCTCCTCGGCGGACCCACAGGCCAGGGCCAGGCAAGCCAGCACTCCCCACAGGCTTCTGCTCAGGCTGTGGGACAGTCGTCTGCCGTTGATTCGGTGACCCATGAGTTTCCCTCTCGCTGTGGACGGCGCACAGCATCCATCCTCCTGCGGCGGATGTAAACAGCTCGGGGCCCATCGAAGGCGCTGACATGGGCCCTTGGCGACCGCTACCATGCGCCCATGCCACGCACCTTCCTTGTTGACGGCTCCGCCCTCGCCTACCGCTCGTTCTTCGCTCGCGGTCCCGGCCCGGCCTTCGCCTACGCCAACTCCCTGCTGTCCCTGATCGAGAAGGAGAACCCAGACTTCGTCCTCGTCGCCATGGACACGCCCAAGCCCACCTTTCGGCACGAGACCTACGCCGCATACAAGGCCACCCGGCAGAAGACGCCCAGCGAACTCATCGCTCAGCTGCCCACCTTCGCGCGCATCGCCGACAGCCTGGGTTTCCCCATGTACGCCCTGCCGGGCTGGGAGGCTGACGACATCATCGGCACGGTGGCGCGCTGGGCCCACGAGGCGGGACACGAGGTGTTCATGGTCACCTCCGACAAGGACTTCATGCAGGTCATCAACGACAAGGTGATGATGCTGCGGCCTGCGGGCGGTGGCGAGATGGAAGTCCAGGGCGTCGATGCGGTGCGGGAGAAGTTCAACTGCCGGCCCGACCAGGTCATCGACGTGCTCGCACTCATGGGCGACAACTCGGACAACGTGCCGGGTGTCCCGGGCATCGGTGAGAAGACGGCGCTCAAGCTCATCGGGCAATACGAGGGTCTCGACGACATCTACGAGAAGCTCGACGGGATCAAGCCACCGTCCCTGCAGGCGCGACTGCGGGAGGGCAAGGAGTCGGCCTACCTCTCTCAGGACCTGGTGACCATTCGCACGGACGCCCCGGTCGAACTGGAGCTCGAGGCCCTGGCTTATGACGGCCCCTTGGTCGATCAGGCTCGCGACCTCTTCGTCGAGCTCGACTTCCCCTCCCTGGGCAAGCGCTTGGGTGGCGAGGCCCCGGCAGACGAGCTGACCCGGGACTACCACGTCGTCGAAACAGTGGAGCAGTACGAAGCGTTTCTGATCACGCTCAAGGGCTCGAAGGCGTTCGTCATCGATCTGGAGACCACGTCGCTCATCGCCCTGCAGGCCGAGATCGTGGGCCTGTCGTTCTCGTTCAGTGCTGGCGAGGCCTGGTACCTGCCCGCAAATCTACAGCAACCCCTCTTCGGCCCGGGATGCGCCGGGGCCACCGCGCGTCAGCGGGTCGAGGGCAGCACATCCAGCCAGGACATGTTCGCCCCCAAGGACGCGTTGGTTCCCAGGGGCACAGGCCTCACCGGCGATCCGTTGATCCCTCCCGCTGGCTCTGACCTGGCGCGCTTTCTCGACGACCTTCGGCCCGTGTTCGAAGACCCTGAGGTGGCCATCGCCGGGCAAAACCTCAAGTACGACCTGCTCGTGCTGAGCCGCTATGGCCTCTACCCGGGACAGATCGCCTTCGACACCATGCTGGCCTCGTACGTGCTGTCAGCCCACCAACCTCAGCATGGCCTGGACTACCTCTCGCTCAAGCACCTGGGCGTGACCAAGATTCCCACGTCGCAGCTGATCGGCAAGGGCGCCAAGCAGATCTCCATGTGGGACGTGCCCGTGGCCACCTGCGGTGAGTACGCCTGCGAAGACGCGGACATGACTCGCCGCTTGCAGCAGTTGTTCGAAAATGAACTGGCAGGCTCGCCACTCGACAGCGTGTTCCGCGAGATCGAACTACCGGCCCTGCCCGTGCTACAGCGCATGGAGACCCACGGCATTCTCGTGGACGTCGACCTGTTGCGTCGCCTCTCCGTGGAGATGGGCGAGCGCATCGCCGCGGTCACCGAGGAGATTCACGAGCTGGCAGGCGAAGAGTTCAACATCGCCTCGCCCAAACAGCTCCAGGCGATCCTGTTCGACAAGCTCGCCATTCACGAGGAGCTGGGCATCAAGCGGCTGAAGAAGACCAAGACGGGCTTCAGTACGGACGCCTCGGTGATGGAGCAACTGTCGGCCCACCCCTTGCCCGCGAAGATCTTGCTGCACCGCCAGCTCTCCAAGCTCAAGGGCACCTACGTGGACGCCCTGCCTGAGCTGGTGCATCCGTACAGCGGGCGCATTCACACCTCGTACAACCAGGCGGTGGCTGCCACCGGGCGGTTGTCGTCCACGGACCCCAACCTGCAGAACATCCCCATTCGTACGGCCGAGGGGCGACGGATCCGCGAGGCGTTCATCGCTGAAGACGGCTGGCTGCTGCTGGCCGCCGACTACAGCCAGGTCGAGCTGCGCCTGATGGCCCACCTCTCCCAGGACGAAGCCTTGCTGGCGGCGTTCCGCAGCGGCGAGGACATCCACCGGCGGACAGCGGCTCTGGTTTTTGGGGTCGAGCCCGAAGAGGTGGACGGGGATCTGCGCAGCAAAGCCAAGGCGATCAACTTCGGCATCATCTATGGCATGGGCGCCAACCGCCTGGCTCAGCAGACCGGGGCCACCAACAAAGAGGCCGCCGCCTTCATCGAGCAGTACTTCGAGACCTTCCCCGGGGTCAAAGCCTGGCTCGACAACACCCGCGACCAGGCCCGGGAGCAGGGCTTCGTGACCACCCTCTCCGGCCGCCTCCGCCGCCTGGAAGGCATCGACGTAGCCGACGCCAGGACCCTTGCGGGCATGATGAATGTGGCGGTGAACACCCCCATTCAGGGTACGGCTGCAGACCTGATCAAGATTGCCATGGTGGCCGTGCAGCGTCGTCTCGACGCCGAGGACCTGCCCGCACGCATGCTCCTGCAGGTCCACGATGAGTTGGTCTTCGAGGTCAAAGAAGAGGCGGTTGAGCCTCTTCGGACCCTGGTCACAGAAGAAATGGAGGGCGCCATGGCCCTCGATCTGCCGCTCGTCGTCGACACAGGCACGGGCAAGAACTGGCTAGAGGCCCACTAGCCCGTATCAAACCCGCAATCAGAGGCTCTTGAGGTAGGATGGCCGAACGTCCGAAGAATGCTGGGTGGGCTCTCCCGACCGGTGGGTTCCTTGCCTGACCGTCCCATTCAGAAGGCCTCGACTCGCACCGCAGAAGCACACGCCATGATGAATCGCACGTTTGTGCCAGCTCTCGCCCTCGGCATGCTCCTTGCCATGGGGGCTCCCCTGGCTGCCCAGGCCACGATCTACGCCCCCGGTTGCTCTGGAATCAACCCCACTCCAGGCATCGCCCACTCGGGCACCCTTGGCATCTTTCAGCAGCAGTCCTTGCTGCTCACGGGCATGCCCCCCAACGCCCTCGTCATCCTGTTCATGGGCATCAGCAACACGGACGGCCAGGGCAATCCGCTCAACATCGATCTCTCTGGCATCCCTGGCTTCAATCCGGGCTGCACCCTGAACGCCAGCGGTGAGATCCAGCTGATCCTCACTGCAGACGCCGCGGGGGTGATCAACTTCAGTTTCCCCTACAAGCCCGTCTTCGGTGAGGACCTCTACTTCCAGTATGGGTTCTACGAGCAGTTCGCCCCCGACTCCATCGTGGTCTCCCCTGCGCTGCACCTGCACATCCCCCTGACCGCCGATCCGGATCAGGCGTCGTTGGCGTTTGGCTCCGTCGCGCAGGGCGACATGCAGACCCAACAGGTCACCTTGACCAACAACGCTGTGATCTCCCGCACCATCAGCAACCTGGTGCTCTTCGACGCGGACGCCTCCGAGTTCAACGCCACGGCCCTCGCTGGCCTGCCCGTGACGTTGCTGCCGGGGCAGACCACTGCCATCGATGTGGACTTCGCTCCCTCATCGCCCGGACCCAAGACGGCCATGCTGCAGGTCATCCACAATGCCCTGCCGGCGGGCTGGGACGACCCTGTGATCCCGCTGTCTGGTGTGGGCCTGGGCCCCCCGGGCGCCGAGCTGCTGATCGATGCGGGCTCGAACGGGCCGTTCTTCGACAGCCAGGGCCAGATGTGGATCGCCGACTTCGCTTCTACAGGCGGCGTCCAGGGCAGCTCCCTCGATCCGGTCACAGCCACCAACGACGAAGAACTGTTTCAGAGCCATCGTACCGGTGGCAGCTTCGGCTATAGCATCAGCGTCCCTGATGGCAACTACGATGTGACCATCGGCTTCGTCGAGCCCGTCCACACCGTACCGGGGTTGCGGCTCCAATCCGTTCGCCTGGAGGGCTCTATCGTCGAGACCTCGTTGGATGTCTTCGCCCAGGCAGGGCATGACGTCGCGCTCACAAAGACCTATACGACCACGGTGAGTGACGGATTGCTGCAGTTGTTCTTCACCGCCAGCGTAGACCAACCGCTGATCTGCACCGTTGAAGTGCGCTCGCTGTTTCCTGTGTTGGCCCTGACCCCGACAAGTCACGACTTCAGCGGCCAGAGCCTGGGCGTGGCCACAGCTCTCAACATGACCTTGGACAACACGGGCACAGAGACGCTGAACCTGTCGGCCATCGAGTTCTTGATGAACACAGGTGGCGGCGACGCGTTCGTTCTCGACCTCGACGGCAACCAATACACCGGTGACCCAGACCTGGGCCCGGGACACTCGCTCACCGTGCCAGCCTCGCTCACCCTCGCAGCTGGCCAGTCTGCTCCTGCCACCCTGACCTTCACCCCCTTGGTCCATGGCGACTTCGACCTGGAGCTGACCTTTCAGTCGAACGCCGACGACGCCACCGCGTTCATCCTGGGCGCAGGCGGCACAGGCACGAACCCGTTCTTGCACGTGGTCATCCAAGACGTGGGCGTTCCGGTCGACTACGACGGCGACGGCTTCGAGGACGTCCTGCTGGACGGCACCTTGTCCCACACCCACGAACCGGGGCAGGTGCTCGACACGTTCACCTGGACAGAGGGGCCCACGGTCATTGCGTCCACTGACGTGGCCACGGTGTCCTTCCCCCAGGGCAGCCACGCCGTGTGCCTGACCATCGCTGACGACAACGTGCCGGCGGACGAGCTCACCGGCTGCATCGCCTTCACGGTCTCCCCCGTGACCGCAGTGCCCGGCGTGCTGGGACAGTACTACGACACCGGCGCCACGCCGCCGGCGACCCTGCTCGACGGTGGCCTGGGTCTGCCCACATGGACCGAGACGCTGAGCACCTTCGCCCTGCCCAGCGACACCACCGTGGGCAACTCGTCCCTCACCAACAACGTGGTCGTGCGGCTGACCGGTGCCCTGGAGGTGCTGTTCAGTGACACCTACGACTTCGGCTTGGTGGGCGGTATCGACGCTCGGCTCGAGGTCGACGGTCTGCCCTGGGTCGGCCCCCTCGCCCTGAGTGCCGGCAGCCACACCATCGAAGCCCGATTCGCCCTGACGGATGTCTCCGAGTTGCCCCTCGATGTGCTCTACGGCATCGCTGGCGGCAGCCTGCTGTCCATCCCGTTCACTCTGGTCGATCACGACGAGACCCTCGACCCGCCGATCATCAACACCATGACGAGCAGTGGCTCCACGCTCGGTGGCAACACGGTGGTCATCGACGGCTTCGGCTTCTTCCCGGACAACTCGGTCACCGTGCACTGGGGCTCGCAAGACCTCACCCTGGCCGACTTCGCCAGCGTCTCCGCAGAGTCCATCGTGTTGGTCTCACCAGCCCATGCGGCGGGCAACATCAACGTGACCGTCGAGACACCCCTGGGTTCGAGCAACAGCGTCACCTTCACCTACGACTCCTCCACGCCCGCGATCCAGTTCGGCATCACCGAGGTCACCGGTATCTCCCGCCCCATCACAGGCAACTGGGGACCGGACGGCCGCTTCTACGTGGGCATGCGCTTCGGCCAGATCACCGCACTCACCTTCGATGACGACTACAACGTCGTCGCTCAAGACCTCTACACCGGCACGAGCGGCCTCACCAACGGCGAGATCCTGGGTCTGACGTTCAACCCCTTTGATGACGCCAGCCCGGTCAAGCTCTACGTGGCCCACAGCCTGCTCTACGCTCAGGACGGTGACCCGCCGGTGAGCCCCTACTCCTACGACGGTCAGGTCTCGGTGCTCACCGGGCCCAACTTCGATACGCCCGTGCCCTTGATCACCGGCCTGCCCACGTCGAACCATGACCACTCGGTCAACGGGATCCTCTTCGACAACAACGGCGACTTGCTGATCCCCGTGGGAAGCAACACCAACGCCGGTGTTGAGCATCCGTCCATGGGCTACCTGCCCGAGTCGCCCCTCTCGGCGGCGATCCTCAAGGCGCGCACGTCGCAGCTCGGATTCAACGGCGCGGTCACCTACATCGAGACCGTCTCGGGCACACCCAACAACGACCAGGTCTTCGGCGACATCGTGGACGTGGCCCCGGGCTCCGATGTGTCCGTGTACGCCTCCGGGTTCCGCAACGTTTTCGAGGTCTTGCTGACCACAACCGGGCGGCTTTACGGCTTCGACAACGGCCCCAACAACGGGTTGGGTTTTGGCTCGACGGGGCAGACCACAGATGACGGGGTGCACGCCAACTCCGCCGACGAACTCAATCGCATCGAAGAGGGGCGCTACTACGGTCATCCGAACCGCAACCGTGGTCGCACAGACCCCCGCCAGGATGTCTACCACGCGCCGTCCGTCGCCAGCATCGCCTCCACCTATGCCGAGCCGATCACCCAGGTCAGCTCGTCGACCGATGGCATCGACGAATACCGGGCGACCCTCTTCCAGGGTCAGCTGCGGGGCCAGATCATGGGCCAGCGCTGGAACACCTTTCTCAGTCGACACGAACTGACGGCAGACGGCCGTGAACTCGTCGCCAGCACCACGGTCAGTCCGGACACCCAGGGGCTCACCGTGAGAACCGGCCCCGGCGGGGCCATGGTGATCTGCGACTTCTCCCTGAACCGGGTGCAGGTGCTCGAACCCAACGACACGTCCCTGATCGGCATGGCAGCCGTAGACATCTTCCCCTGGCGCGCCCCGGCGACCGGCGGCGCACCGTTCGTCATCGGCGGAGTGGGCTTCGGTGGCCTGGGTGACACGTCCGTCTTCATCGACGGTGTTCCTGCCACGATCATCTCGGTCAGCCCTCAGCGTATCGAAGGCACCCTCCCTGCGGCGGCCGTGCTCTCGACTGACCTGGTAGACGTCATCGTCGATTCCAACGGCCAGAATTCGGTCATCCCCGACGCCTTCCGCTGGCTCTACGTACCCGTGGGCAGCGAGCCGGGCATCTGGGAGGATCTGCCCTCCCTGCCAGCACCCGTGGGCGAGATTGCTGCGGGTGAAGTCGACGGCGTGATCTACGTCATCGGTGACGACACACCCAACACGTTCGCCTACGACATCTACGCCAAGACCTGGTCGACCGTGGCCCCACGACCTTTCGCAGGACACCACTCTGCAGCCGAGGTGATCGACGGCAAGTGGTACCTGTTCGGTGGCATCCTCAATGGCTCTACAGGGCAGGTGCAGATCTACGACCCGGTGGCCAACAGCTGGTCTCTGGGGACGCCCATGGCCTGGGCTGCCAGCTCGTCAGCCACCGCCCTCATCGACGGCAAGGTCTACATCGCTGGCGGCATGATCAACGGCATGAGCACCACGGCCCAGGCGACCATCTATGACCCGGTGACTGACAGCTACGCCCCCATGGCCTCCATGCCGATCGGCCGCCACCACACAGCATCGGCCACCGACGGCTCGAAGCTCTGGGTGTTCGGCGGACGCGATGGAGCCAACGTGGTGACCAACGGCTTCGACGATGTGCAGGTCTACGACCCCATGACCGACAGCTGGTCCACGAGCAACGACGTGAACGCGTTCCTCGTGCCCCTGCCTGTGGCTCGCGGTGGCATGGGCAAGGCGGTCTACCGCAACGGCGAGTTCTACGTCATCGGTGGCGAGACCCTGAACGCTCCTGGTGCCAACCCTGACAACGTCTACGACCGGGTGGATCTCTACGACCCGGCAACAGATACCTGGCGCACCGAGACCCCCATGGCCCGGCCGCGCCACGGCAGTTTCCCGCTCCTGTTCGAGGGCCGCATCTTCATCCCCGCAGGGGGACTGGTCTCCGGCGACGCCGAGTCAGACGTGCTCGACGTCTACTCACACCTCTAGCCTGCAGTTCATATCGGAGCCTGCGGCGGCCGCAAGCGGTTCAGACTGGCCACCTCAGCCGGAGCGTTCGGTGCTCGGTGAGGTGTCCACGCGCATCGGTTCCAGAGGCATCAGCGCCGGAAGACCATGACACGCAGCCCGCGTAGGTGAGTGATCTGTGGGGCTCCATGGGAGCGCTGCAGAGCGGCCTGCACCGCCGACGAGTCCGCCAGGCGCTCGAAGCCCGCCACCAAGGCCACAGCGGGGCGCCCAGCGGCCCACTGCTCCACATCGGCGGGACGGTACGAGCCGTAGACCGAGCTCCACGGCCGCCCACCGTGGTACTCGATGCACCGAGCCAGCCACGGAGGATGGGCCAAGGGCGCGGCACCGCTGGACTCGACGACCGCCGCCGCTTCACCCCAGGGCAGTCGACGCAGAAAACCGTCCAGACGAGCGGTCGAGAAGGCGCAGAGCACAACGAGCAGCAGCGCCGTCATGACCAGGGCACCACGGGACAATCGGTCGAGGCCCAAAGCCCCCAAGGCGATCACCGCCGGTGCCATGAAGATGGTGTTGCGCACGGACAACGTGGGCTTGCCCATGCCGTCGAGGCACGCGGCCAGGCCCAAGGGCACCACCAGCAGCGCCAGCAGCAGAAACACCGGGGACACACGGCGGGTACTGGAGGAGGCATGGCGCACCAGCCGAGGCCAGACCAGGCCTGCCACACAGAGGCCCCACCCCGCCAGCTGAACCCAGCCCATCAGCTGCTCGAGGAAGGCCAGGTTCTGATCGTCGAGAGGCCGACCGCCCTTGATCAACGTTGAGGCCACGCTGGCGAGCTGGCCGCTGGGGAACCAGAGCCCCAGACCCACGAGGACCAGACCGCAGACCACTGCGATTCTCGGAAGGCGACCGCTCGCATCCACAGGGCTTGAAGAGACTGACGTCCGTGGTGAGCCTCTCCAGGCGACAGCGGAGCCCAGGATCACCAGCCAGGCGAACGCCACTCGGCCCACCAGCACCCACCAGGGCATGTCACCAGCGGTGGCCAGCGGCGCCGTGAAGCCCTGAGCGTCGAGGATCTGCAGCGCCGTGCTCAGGTCCAACGATACGTAGATGCTGCTGATGGTGCGTTCGGAGAGTTGATGGAGCGCGACCGGCGCCCACAGGGCCAGCAGGGCCAAGGGCGTCAGCGCCGCGCACACTGCCCGCTGAAAACGGGGAGCGAGGGCGCCCACGTTGACCGCCAGATAGAGCAGGACCGCCGCGTAGGCCACGACACCGTAGTAGTGGCAGAGCACCAGACCGCTCCCCGCGAAGGCCAGCGACCAGGCGCCCTCTCCCCGCCGGGCCACAAGCCTCACCGTGCTCAGCAGGGTCAGGCCGGAGAAGAGGGCCAGCCAGGTGTAGGGTCGGGCCTCCACGCCATAGCGCACCAGGTAGGGGTCGAAGGCGGCCCAGGCCGCGGCGAACAGGGCGGCCCTGGCGCCTCCACCCAGGGCCTTGACCAGAGCGGCAACCACGGGAACCAGCAAGACCCCGGCGAGGAGCGGTGGCAGGCGAGCAGCCAGCAGCCCGTCGCCAAACAGCCAGACCACGGGGGCCATGGCGAAGTCGTACAGCGGGGCCTGGACATCTGCGGCGATGCGAGCGAGGACAGCCGCAAACCCGCCCCCTGCGGCCCTGTAGAGGGTGTTGACCTCGTCGAACCAGAGGGGCTGCTCGGCGATCCAGAACATCCTTAGAAGAGCCGCCAGGAGCATCAGGGCAGCCATGCTCGCCCTGTACCTAGAGGGCTTCAGAAGGCTATCGGACGACCGATTCAAGGGGACTTCTCGCGAAACCGGCTCATGTCGACCTGCCCCATTGGCGATGGACAGCTCGACCCCATACAGAACTCGGCGGTGCCTCGCGCCGACAGAGTGGGTTAGCATCTTCGATCAGCGCAGCACAGCACAAGCCGCATCCACACCATGACAGAGTGCACCTTGACAGGCTTTTCCCAGTTGCCGAAGTCCGCCCCCCGCCCCCTAGCATGCCCTGCTGTCCATGGGTGGGGCGTCGCTTTGCTTGTCGCCGTGCTGGCCGGGTTGAGCAGTGCGCAGCGTCTCAGCAGCGCTCACCAACCAGGGTCTCCTGCCCAGGAGCAGGCCACCAACATCGTCGGCACCCTGCTCCCCTGGCACCCGTTGACGCTCAGCTTCAACGGCCCACAGCTCGACGAACAGGGCACCCCCAACCCCTTCCGAAATTATCGGATGTCGGTGCAGTTCACACACGTGACCAGCGGCCTGATCCTGGACATCCCTGGCTACTTCGCGGCAGACGGCAACGCCGCAGAAAGTGGCGCCTCCAGCGGCCGTCTCTGGCGCGCCCACCTGGCCCCGCCCTACCCCGGCCTGTGGACCTACCAGGCCTCCTTTCGCACCGGCACGAACATCGCCACGAGCCTCGACCCCAACGCGGGCACGCCCCTGGCCTTCGATCAGGAGTCCGGCTCCTTCACCGTCGAGAGTTCGGCCGCCGCTGCACCGGGCTTCCTAGAAGACGGCATGGTTGTCTCCACGGGCGAGACCTACCTGCGCCACGCTGGCACCGCCAAGCCCTTCTTGAAGTTCGGCGCCAACAGCCCGGAGAACTTCTTGGCCTACAAGGGCTTTGACCAGACTCCCGACGGCCAGCACGTCTATGGGCCCCATACGGGCGACTGGAAGACCGGCGATCCCAGCTGGCATGGAGGCGTCGATGGGCTAGGCATCATCGGCGCGCTCAATTACCTGGCCAGCGAGGGCATGAACGCCCTGTACATGCTGACCTTCAACGTGAGCGGCGACGGGGACGACGTCTGGCCCTGGACCTCGAAGACTGAACGGCTGCGCTACGATTGCAGCAAGCTCGACCAGTGGAACATCGTCTTCGACCACATGGATCGCCTGGGCCTGTCCATGCAGCTTGTCCTACAAGAACAGGAGATCGACAACGGCCCCTTGGCCCTCGACGGCGGCGCCCTCGGCCTCGAACGGAAGATCTACCACCGTGAATTGCTGGCCCGTTTTGGTCACCACCTCGGGTTGATCATCAACCTGGGCGAAGAGAACCAGAACACCACCGCGGAGCAGATCTCCTTCTACAACCACCTGCGCGCGCTCGACGCCTACGGGCATCCCGTCGTGCTGCACACCTTCCCCACGTCCATTCCCGTGGTCTACCCGCCGCTGCTGGCAGCCAACGTGCTTGAGGGCGCGTCGTTGCAGGTCGCCCAGCTCTCCGACATCCACCAGGCCGTGCTCGATGTGCGCCAGTGGTCTCTCGATGCCAACCGCCCCTGGGTCGTCACGCTCGACGAGATCGGCCCTCCCCAGGTAGGGGTGATGCCTGACAGCGAAGATTATTGGCACGACCAGATTCGCCATCAGGCCTTGTGGGGCTCGCTCATGGCCGGCAGTGCGGGCTGTGAGTGGTACTTCGGCTACGCCTACCCTGACGATGACCTCAACTGCGAAGACTGGCGCACCCGGGACAACATGTGGGACATGACCCGAGCCGCTCGGGACTTCTTCGAACTCTACGTACCCGTGCAGATGATGGTCCCGGCGGACGAGCTGGTGATCACAGACAATGCCTGGTGCCTGGCCAACCCAGGAGTGGAGTACGCCCTCTACCTCCCCATAGGCCAGCCCGTGACCCTCGACCTCGACGACCACACGGGCAGCTTCGACGTGGCTTGGTACGACCCGCGCAACGGCGGTGAACTGCTGCCCGGCTCGGTCACCAGTGTCACGGGCCCGGGGCAGGTCTCTCTTGGAACGCCTCCTCCTGGCTACGACTGGGCCGTGCGCGTCCGCCATGCCAACAGTCCCCCGGAGATCCAGACGTCCGCCGCCTGGCCCGAGCCCTACAGCGGGGGCAACCTGAACTTCGGTGCCATCGTCGACGACCCCAACGGCGAGCAGGACCTGGTCTCTGTGCTGCTCTCCGTCATCCTCCCTGACGGCACGCCCTTGCTCACCATGCCCCTGCTCAACGTGGGCAACTCGCTGTGGGCCGTGACCTACGGGGTGCCCGCCCCCCTGCCCCCAGGCACCTGGGCCCTGGCCACCCGAGCCATGGACAGCGCGGGCAACATCGCGACAGACTTCGGCACCTTCGAAGTGCTCTGACGGCGTGGGCCGCTCGGCTCGCGCTGAATCAGCGCGCACCGGTCAACAACGGCTGCAGTGATGCGGGTCCCCGGGCGAGCAAGGCCCGGCAGAGCCCTTGGGCGTCCCCATCGACGTTGGTCAACACCGCCGCAGCAAGGCCCCACTCGGGGACGCACATCATCTCGGTGGAGAAGCCAGGGCCCCGTCCGCCATGGCGACAGATCTCCACGTCGTGGCCCTGGGCGGAGAATCGACCCAGGATCCAGCCCAGCCCCGTGGCCTCTTCGGCTGTCGAGCCGTCCCCCATGGCAGGGCGCGGTGATCCCGCACGCGCTCCCCGAGGACGCTGCATGTCACGCAACGCCCCCTCGGACAGTACGTCTGCCCCCCTGTGATCGCGGTGGCCGAGGTGCAGAGCCAAGAACGGGGCCAGGTCGTCTGCGGGACCCACCAGTCCACCGTGCGGAGAGAAGATGATCTCCCGGGGACGAGTGCGACGGAGACGGCCCGCACGGGGCCCCAGGAAACCGCCGCCAGGGTACAACCGCAGAGCCACCCCCATGGAGCTGAACAAGCGCACATGCCCCTCGACGGGAGCAGCTGCAGGGGGCGACGGCCCGGCCTCCGTGCTCGCCCCCGGGCAGCGGTCCATGGCGAATCCTGTGCCGTCCATGCCCAGGGGACGAAGCACCAGCTCACTCACCAGCTGCCGGTAGGGCAGCCCCGCCGCTTCCGCCGCGACCTCACCCAGGACGGCGTAGCCAAGATTCGAGTAGCGGGACGGCCCGGCCGCACGATCCCCACGAGCCCGGTGCCGCCCCCTGCTGCCAAGGACCCGTGCCAACGCTTCTCGCGGGGTCGGCCAGTCGGTCTGGGGCGCACGAAACCACCGCGCCGCGTCCAGCTGCCAGTCGCGGAAGCCTGCCCGATGAGAGAGCAGGTCTTCGACCGTGGCATCCCCCAGGTGAGGGGCCAGATCAGGCAGGACAGCGCTGGCCTTGGTGGCCAGGGTCAGCTGCCCTCGCTGCAGCAGGGCCGAGACCATGGTCGCCGTGACCGGCTTGGTCAGCGAGTACCACCGGAACAGGGAGTGCTCCCCGAGCAACGGCGAGTTCGGACCAGCGAGGCGCCCATGATGGGCTGACCGGGTCGACCCGTCCGCCGAGACCAGAACCACCGCCGCAGCTGGCAGGGCAGCACGAGGCGCCACATCGTCGAGCCAGGCCTGCAAGGCCTCCGTCTCCCGCCCACGGGGGGAGGCCACGAATCAGCGCTCGTGCACGACCTGGCCCATGACCAGCGTGGTGCGAGGCCAGCCCCAGAGTTCCAGGCCTTCGTAGGGAGTCTGCTTGGCCTTGCTGTGGTGCTCGGCACCCCGCACAGCCCGAACCTCTTGAGGATCTACGAGCACCAGATCTGCGTCCATGCCCGGGGCCACAGAGCCCTTTCTGGTGAAGCCATGCAGCTCGGCCGGCCTGCGCGCCGCCCGATCGATGACCCTCTCGACCGAGAGCAGCCCTCGACGAGCCAGGGTGAGACAGAGCGGCATGAAGATGTCCAGGCAGGGGATGCCTGACGGCGCCTGGGCAAAGGGCCGGGCCTTCTCTTCGGCGGTGTGCGGCGCGTGATCTGACGAGAGGCAGTCGATGTCGCCGTTGCGCAGTCCTTCGATCAGACGTTCCTGATCAACAGCCGTCTTGATCGACGGGTTGACCTTGAGTAGCGGGCCCATGCGCGCCGTCTCTTCATGGGTGAAGTACAGATAGTGGGGACAGGTTCCAGAGGACACGGCCAGACCGTCCCCCCTGGCCTGCCTGACCAGGTCGGTGGCCCCCGCTGTGGACATGTGAAAAATGTGCACCCGGGTGCCCAGCTCGGCACCCAGGGCGATGGCCTGTTCGGTGGCCAGGACCTCGGCAGCAGCAGAGCGAGCCAGGTGCCAGCTCGCGGCGCCGTCATCACCGTGGCGAGCCAGCCCCGCAGCGATGGAGGGCCCATCCTCGGCGTGAACGAAGAGCCAGTGCCCCGTGGTCGCCACCTCGCGAAACAAGGTGCGCAGGCGCTCGGTACCCGTGACGTCCAGACCACCGGTGGACGGCCCCATGAACAGCTTGTAGCCAGCCACCAGATCGGACATCTCTGAGAGATGCCCCGCGGCGGCGGGCACCAGACTGCCGTACACACCCACGTTGACCAGGGACTTCGGCCGTACCGTGGCCAGCTTCTCCAGCACCGCCTGACGGTCGGTCATCAGCGGCGGGTTGTTCTGGATCTCGAGAATCGTCGTCACGCCCCCAGCCACCGCAGCACGGGTGCCTGTGGCGTAGCCCTCCTTGTGTTCGAGGCCCGGCTCGCGCAGGTGGACGTGATCGTCGATGAAGCCCGGAAAACACAGGTGCCCCTGGCCCTCGATGCGTTGGGCTCCACGAGGTGCGTCCCGTTGCCCGGCGGCGTCGATGGCCACGATCTCGTGGCCTTCGATGAGCAGGTCGACGTGTGCCTCATCGCCCCGTTCGGGGAGCACGACATCAGCCAGGAAGGTCGCCTTCACCGATCGCGCCGCAGCACCGCCACGGTGACGTCGTCCTGGCCCGGGTGTTCGCTGCCCGACCAGGCCAGGGCGTCCGCCACGATGCCGTCGAGCAGGGAGCGAGCATCGCTGCCCCCATGCTGGCGAATGGACTCCGTGAGCCTGGACACGCCGTATTGCTCGTCTCCACCCTGACGCAGCTCGATGACGCCATCGGTGTACATGACGACCGCGTCACCCACCGCGAGCCGATAGGGCTCGTGGCTGTCGAAAAGGCACTCTTCGTCGACCCCCAGGGCCATGCCGCTGGTGCTGCACTCCTCGACCGCGCCGTCCGCTCGCAACAGCAGGGGCAAGGGATGGCCCGCGTTGCACCAGTCGAACTGATGCGTCTCCGGAGACAGCACACCGAGGAACATGGACATGAACTTGTCGTCGTCCATGTCGTCGGAGAGATGACGGTTGAGTTCGGTCAAGACCTGGGCGGGGGTGCCCGTGCGCTGGCAGTAGCTGCGCAGGTAGGCCCGGGCCCCGGACATGATCAGGGCTGGCCCGGCGCCGTGCCCTGACACGTCGCCCACGGCCACGGCCAGGTTCTGGCTGGCCGTGGGGAAGTAATCGAAGTAGTCGCCGCCCGCTTCGTCAGCTGGGATCACCGTGCCTACCAACGTGTAGCCGTCTTGCTCGAGCGCGGAGCCCGGGAGCAGGTAGCTCTGGATGTCCCGGACCAGCGCCAGGTCTCTGGCCATGCGCTCGGCCAGGATGCGTTGTTCCATGGCTGACCGGTTGGCCCAGATGATCTTGAGCATGTCCGCGAAGGCCTGAAAAAAGCGCAGGTCAGTCTTCGCGAACGGTCGTTCAGAGGCCCTGGCATCGACGTACAGCGCCCCTCTGACCTGGTTGGACAGCTGCAACGGCACACACATCACCGAGCGGATGTCCAGGTTGATCATGGACTGGCTGGGGTCGAACTCCTGGTCGTCGCCCTCTTGCTGACAGATGGCCTCATCACGGTTCAGGACATCCTGGACCACCTGGGTGGTCCAGCGAGCGCCGGCGGAGAGATCCTGGCCAGCGGCATTGCGGCCGATGGACAGCACGGGAATACCGCCAGCATCGGGCGTGAGCAGCAATCCCCGCTCGGCGCCTACCGTGCGGATCGCCCGATCGACCATTGTCACCAGCAGCGCGTCAGGATCCTGCTCGCTGCTCACCTCGCGGAGGCTGTCGATCAGCAGGCGCACCCGGCTGGTGTCGAGCTCGCGATCACCGGTGATATAGGTCGTCTGGGCCGTCTCGGCGAGGTCCTCAAAGCTCGGTGGTTCGGGCTCTGGGGGTGGCTTCGGTTTGGAGCGTCGAAAGAAACCTGACATGGCTGGCATTCTACCCACGAGCGGCACCGCCCAGCATTGCCCAAATCCTGCGAGGACGTGGCGCTTGACCTTGCCCCGGAGTGCACTGAGAATGCCCGCAACTTCCCCGAAACGAGAGAGCGCCATGAAGGTCCTCAAGGAGAACCTGTCCGGAATCGTCGTCCTGACCCTGAAGGGTGAGTTCGACTCATTCGTGACCAACCCGTTCTCCAACGAGATCCAGAAGGTCATCGACGGGGGCGTGTGCAAGCTCGTCCTCAACATGCGGCTGGTGAAGTTCATCAACAGCACCGCCCTGGGATCGATGATCAAGGCTCGCAAGCTCTGCCGCAAAGCCAATGGCGACATGGTCGTCAGCCAGCCCAGCGCGGCTGTGCGTGAGGCCATGGAGTCCCTGGGGCTCGACCGCCTCTTCAGCATCTACGAGGACGACCAGGACGCCGTCACCGCCCTCGACAAGAGCGCCTCGCTTGAGCTGACCGAAGATGCCGAGAGCACGGTCATGGTGCACATCCCCGGGCAGACCAAGCCCGTGGTGGCCCGCTTGCGCAAGCTGCTCGCCGAGACCATCGAGTGCCGCCTGCCGACTGGCACGTCTGACATGGTCAGTGGCCGTGAGCTGCGCCTGAAGTTCCGCCTGCCGCTGTATCGCAAGGAGTTCTTCGACATCAACGCGCGCATCGAGACGGCTGCCGAAGACTCGAACGGCATGCTGGTGACCCTGCGCTACACCAAGATGTCCGACGAAGACCGGGAGGCCATCGGGAACTTCCTCGATGACATGAACGATCTTCGAGAAGCGGCCCGCGGCGCGAGCTGACCTGGCCGTCGCCTCAGCCCCATCCCGGGCTTGCTCTGTCTGTCTTGCCAGGCTCGGCTACGGGCCTGTCTGCTGAGAGAAGCAGCTCACGTGGCCAGGGCGATCACCCAGACCGTACGGGCTCCTGCCAGAGTGAGGGCCCTGGCAGCTGCATCTGCGCTCGCTCCGGTCGAGAGCACGTCATCCAGCAGAATGACCGGACGTTCCACAACCCGCCATCGCCGGGCCTTGAAGGCAGCACGGACCTGAGCCCGCCGAGCCCCGAGGCTGCTGCCCGCCTGGGCTCGGTCCCCGTGACGCCGTCGGCGCAGGGCTGAGGCGTCCAGGGGTAGGGACAGACTGCGAGCCAGGGCCTCCCCCAACAGGCGAGCTTGATCGAATCCCCGTCGCTTCACCGCAGCCCGGCGAGCGGGCAAGGGCACGACCACGGCGCCGCGACCAAGAGAGCGACAGACTTGGATGCGCGGATCCTGAGCCATCATGCGACCCAAGGGGGCTGCCAGATCTCGGCGCCCGGTGAACTTCAGCTGGTGGACCAGGCGCCGCACAGCCTCGCCGTACTCCCAGTAGCCCACCGCCCTCTCGAACGCGAAGGGGCGGCCGAAGCGCCGACAGCGCCCGCAGCCCAGGCCAGCCACAGCCCCACGCCAAGGGGCACCGCAGCGCGGACAGGCGGGCCCCGGCGGTGGTCCGCACAACCGCACGCAGGCTGGGCAGAGGGCTCCGGCCCCCACCCGATCGCAGACGGCGCAACGGCCAGGGAGACAAAGGGACAACAGGGCCTGGCCCGC
>Ga0114932_10000149_pt1 | contig 79184 bp, 70 predicted proteins | sample 2SBtaG_2_FD_87286 | JGI IMG/M metagenome (GOLD analysis project Ga0114932, IMG submission 87286) | Deep subsurface microbial communities from Kolumbo volcano to uncover new lineages of life (NeLLi) - 2SBTROV12_ACTIVE470 metaG | ecosystem: Environmental > Aquatic > Marine > Volcanic ...
AAGCAGTTTTGAAATTTCTTCAAGAAGCAGCTCCTGGATTCTTTGAGAACGTTTGAATCTCATGGCCACACCTTAAGGTTTTTCTTGATAAATGGGGTTCAATAATTCCCAGAACCCATGCTTAATGTTTCAGTTTTGCAATCAACAATTTCCGCAAGGTTCATTCTATCGATTGCATCAACGACTTTAGTCATCAGGCCATCTATGTAGGGTCGGTCAGAGCCTACTGCGGAGATACCAATGTGAAGGCTCTGCCAGACATCCTGATCGCCTACCTCGGCAACGGAAACATTGAAATCATTTTTTAGTCGATCTTTGATGGCCCTTACAACGCGCCTTTTTCCTTTTAACGAGTTGTTGCCGTGCAAATAAAACTTTATGGAGCAGCAGCCAATGACCATCTTTCTTTTGTAATTTTATGCAGGTCAGGAGGTTATTTCTTCCATTACAAACGGTTCAATAACATCTCCCAGTTTTATATCCTGAAATTTATCTATCGAGATTCCGCATTCGTAACCTGCAGCCACTTCTTTTACATCGTCCTTAAATCTTCGGATAGATGCAATCTTACCTTGATAAACGACTACATTGTCTCGAATCAGTCTTGCTTCCAGATTACGTTCAGTTTTTCCAGATAACACATGGCATCCGGCAATCGTTCCCACTTTTGGGATGGTAAATACCTCTCGTACTTCGGCTCGACCCACGATTCGTTCTTTGAATTTTGGTGCCAGCATACCTTCCATCGCCGCCTTCATGTCATTGATTGCATCGTAAATAATGCTGTACATGCGAATATCCACCTGTTCTCTTAGAGCGAGTTTAGTCGCCTGATCTGTAGGGCGGACATTGAATCCAATGATGATGGCGTTCGATGCGGTAGCGAGTAATACATCAGATTCGGTAATTCCGCCAACGGCATCGTGGATGCATTTAATTCGCACTTCATCGCCGCCCAGTTTGTTGAACGCTTCCTGAACCGCATGGATGGAGCCCTGAACATCTGCTTTAACGATCAAGTCTAATTCTTTTATCTGACCTTCAATAATTTGTTGATGCAAGTCATCCATGGTGATTCGTGTTGACTTGGCTAATTGGACTTCCCTTTGTTGTTGCAACCTCAGGTTGCTCAATTGACGCGCGCGTCTTTCATCTTGAACGACCATGAAGTGGTCTCCCGGTTGCGGTACGTCAGGTAGACCCACAATTTCAACCGGTGTAGAAGGATTGGCTTTTTTAATTTTTTTCCCCGAGTCTGCAATTAAGGCACGGACCTTTCCAAAATGGCAACCGACTATAAAAGGTTGGCCGACTTGCAAAGTGCCGCTTTCAACGATCAATGTTGCAACGGGCCCTCGGCCTTTGTCCAGCTTGGACTCAATAATGACTCCTTTTGCTCTTAATTTAGGATTCGCCTTCAATTCCATAATTTCAGCTTGCAGGATTAGGTTTTCCAGCAGATCATCAATTCCCGTTTCCTTTAAAGCCGAGACCTCAATGTAAATTGTTTGCCCGCCCCAGTCTTCAGGCAAAAGACCTTGATCCGCCAACTGCTTTTTCACTTCATCGGGTTTTGCGTCCGGCTTGTCAATTTTATTAATGGCGACAAGAATAGGTACGCCTGCGGCCTCCGCATGATGAATAGCTTCTTTTGTTTGCGGTTTAATGCCGTCATCTGCAGCGACGACCAGCACAACAATATCAGTTACCTGAGCCCCGCGGGCACGCATTGCTGTAAAGGCTTCATGGCCAGGAGTATCCAGAAATGTAATTGCAGAACCTTTGATATGCGCCTGATAGGCGCCGATGTGCTGGGTGATTCCTCCAGCCTCTACTTTAGTGACTTCGGTTTTACGTATGGCGTCAAGCAATGAAGTTTTACCATGGTCCACGTGTCCCATTATGGTAACAATGGGTGCCCGGATAATATGGTCTTTAGGGTTGTCCTCTTCTTCTTCTTTGAAGTCGAGCTCAGATTTTTCGACCAGAAGTTCGACTTCGAATCCCATTTTATCTGCTACTTTACTTGCAAGATCAAAGTTAAGAGTTTGGTTGATGTTTGCTAAAACACCGAATGCCATTAACTCTTTTATGACTTCATTAGGAGTGGATTTCAGAGTTTCCGCTAGATCGCGGATAGGGATATTTTCAGTTATCTTTACCAGTTCAAAAGCTTGTTCTTCTTCAACGGGTTCCGGTTCGGGTGCAGGGGCGGGTTCTTTAACGGCTACAGGTTTTTTTACTTCTGCTTCCGGCGCTTTGGGCTTTTCTTTTACAGGAGCTTTAGGTTTTGCTATTTCCGGCGGTTTCTCTTCCTGCTTGATAATTTTCAGGCCCAGTTTTTTTCCAGTTTTTGCTTCAGCAGTACTTTTGCTTTCTTCCTTTTTAGCTTTAGCTGTTGTTGCTTTAGCTTTAGTTGCTTTTACAACTTTGGTTTTTTTTGCAGGTGTCTCTTCTTTTTTTTCAGCTTTTTTAACTTTGTCTGACTTAGCCTTTGTTTTTGCTGTGGTGATTTTTACTTTTGAAGGTGCCTTTAGTTTGATTTTTGCTTTGACCTTTGCAGTCTTGGGCGAAGCTTTGGCAGGAGTTTTAGGTGAGAAAAGGTCGCGGATATGTTGAGCTGCCTCTTCATCAACGGAACTCATGTGGTTTTTTACTACAATCTTATTCTTTTGCAGGGCCTCAATGACCTGATCATTTTGCAGGCCGAGTTCCAGGGCCAGTTTGTTTACGCGAATCTTAGCCAAATTTCCTCCTGTGTTGCAAGCCCGCCATACTATCTTGACTCAGGCATTGTGCCTTTTTTGAAAATCCTGGTATGGGATTTTGATTATTGATTTGCAAAATATTTATGAAATAATTTTTATACATTTTCTATATTTCCCAACTGTAGTTTTACTTTTTCAAGTATCTCTTTTCCCGAATTTTCGTCTAAGCCCTCAATGGCAATCAATTCGTCTAACGGTGTAACCGAAAGTTCTGCTAGAGTTTCAAATCCATTGGTTTCCAGAATGTCCAGTATTTCTGGTGGCAGATCCGATAATTCTTTAATTGGAATTTCTTCATCTTCAGGCTCTTCTTCTTCGTCGCCGGAAATGCTTTCATCAGGTTCTTCTAGTTCTTCCGTTTTTTCTTGATCTTCCTCTATGACGTCATCAGTTTCATCTGTCTCAGGTGTTTCGGGAGTTTCAACTTCAGTTTTTAATGTCTGCGCTGCTACCCGTTCCTGAATTTGTTCTGCCAGCTCTACCAAGCCCTCTGCTTTTTTGGGTCCAATTCCTGGCAATTCGACCAGTCCTTTAACACCTTTACTTAACGCCTCTTCATATGTGACGATATTATTACTGAACAAAATCGTCATCACTTTTTCTCCAAGGCCTTTGGCGTTTTTTATATCCTCAAGAAAGTCGACATCAGATTCATTTGTGGAAGCCATGAAGCTAGGTTGTTCTCCCATTTCCAAGGCTTCAGAAGGTCCTTTAATATCTACTTTCCATTTGACGAGTTTTGCAGCCAGTCGCACATTTTGTCCTTTTTTCCCGATTGCCAGTGACATTTGATCTTCAGCAACAATGATGGTCATTTGCTTTTCATCACGGTTAAGGATGATCCTGGAAACTTTGGCCGGACTGAGTGCATTTTTAATATAGGTTTCCGCGTCCTCTGAAAATTCAACGATATCGATTTTTTCGCCTCGCAGCTCTTGAACAATAGATTGGACACGCATTCCCCTCATGCCAACACAGGCACCTACTGCATCGATGTCTCGGTCATTGGTACGCACGGCGATTTTGGTTCGGCCATTGGGTTCGCGAACCACACCCATGATCTCAACCATACCTTCGCTTATTTCCGGGACCTCCATTTCGAACAATCTTTTGACTAAACCAATATGGGTTCTGGAAAGAATGACTAATGCATTTTTTGGTGTTTTGCGGACATCCAGGACATAAGCGCGGATGCGTTCACCCCGGTTGAAGCTTTCTCGAAAAACCTGTTCCCGGCGTGGCAAAATTCCTTCTGCATTTCCGAGGTCAACGATTAGATCACCATGCTCCATGCGGTGTACAATCCCGTTAATAAGCTCGCCTTTTTTATCCTTGTACTCGTTGTGGATCAGTTCGATTTCCGCCTCGCGGACTTTCTGGACGATTACCTGCTTGGCAAGCTGTGCAGCGATGCGGCCATAGTTTTCCATAACCTGTTGCACAAGAACTTGATCGCCTATTTGCACATCTTCGGAGAAAGAGGTTGCTTCTTTGAGGCTAATTTCTTCGTCTGCATTAACGACATCTTTGACCACCGTTTTTTCAAGATAAATTTCTACCTCTCCAGTGGACTCATTGAACTCACTTTGTAGTTCGTTGGCGGTGGGATAACGTTTGCGGGCAGCCACCTCTACCGCTGCTTTTAAAGCATCGATCAAGACGTCTTTGTCAAGGCCTTTATCCCGGGCCAATTGTTCTAATATGCTGAGAGTTTCCAGACTCATTGTTTTTCCTAAATTTCTATGACTAAATTTGCTTTAGCAACTCGATCCATAGGAATTGTGTGGAGTTGCCCATCCACCTCCAGGTGGATCGATTGATTTTTGAATTCTGCCAGGATGCCGGTAAATTTTTTCCTGCCATCCAAGGGTGCGTGGCATTGCACGCATATTTTTTTTCCAGAAAACTTGATGAAGTCTTTTTCCTTTTTGAGTACCCGATTCAATCCAGGAGAAGATACTTCCAAGGTGTAAACCGGTTCTATGATTTCCTCAACCTCAATCAAGTCTCCTGCGAGACGACTGATCTTTTGGCAGTCTTCAAGTGTTATCCCGCCTTCTTTATCAATAAAAATTCGCAGGACCCAGTTTTTGCCTTCTTTTTTGAATTCGACATCAACCAGTTCGAGTCCATTTGCCATAAGGCCGGGCTCGATCAACTCCATTACCGATTGAGTGACCGGGGCTTTTCCCATTTATACCTCAATGTGTAAGAGAGAATTTCCAGGAACCATCACCTGAAACCAGTAACCCACAAGGAAGAGGAAGCAAAACTGATCGTTTTCCACGGGAAAAGCAAAAAAAAAAGCGGGCTCAAAGCCCGCATCGCAGAGCCCGTATTCAGTTAAGCGAATTGTACAAGAACTGCATGCTAGATTTCAAGGGAAATCTGGGGGCAGGGAAGGTCGGCTGAAAATTTATAAGTCCTTTAAAATATTGGGGATATCTTTTATTACCTGCGGATACGGGTGCAGTTGAGATTCCTGTGTCTTGCGGATTTTTATTTCAATATTTCCTTCTTCAAGGTTTTTGGGCCCAACGATAATTTGTAGAGGAATGCCAATTAAATCAGCATCCTTTAGTTTTACACCCAATCGATCCGGGCGATCATCAAGGATGACTTCAACTCCCATTTCTAGCAACTGGGCATATATGGATTCACAGGTGTTTTTTAAGTCATCCTTTTTGAAGTTTACAGGAATAATTATGACTGCGAAAGGAGCCAGGTTTAAAGGCCACACCATTCCTTTTTCATCATGATTTTGCTCCACACAGGCGGCAGCGGATCTTCCTACACCAATTCCATAACACCCCATAATCATTAAGTTTTCTTTTCCATTGTTGTCCAGATATACGGCTTTCATTGCCTCGCTGTATTTTGTTCCAAGAATAAAAATATGGCCGACCTCGATTCCGCGTTTTACCTGGTATTTTCCGTCATCGCAGCGGGGGCAGGGGTCACCGGCAAGAATGCGCCGCAAGTCTCCAAACTTTTGGACTTTAATATCGCGTTGAATCTGAACGCCTGTGAAATGGGTGTCGGCTTTGTTGGCTCCGGTCACAAAGTTTTGCAAGGCAGCAACCTCCTGATCGACATAGATAGGAATATCCAGGCCAACCGGTCCAATGTATCCACAAGGCAACCCAAGTTTTTCGTCGATTATTTTTTCAGCAGCGGGTAATAGCCATTCGCAACCAATCAGGTTTTTCATTTTTACAGGATTGATTTCATGGTCACCACGAACCAGTCCGGCTACCAACCCATCTTCGTTTTCAAATAGAATGGTTTTAACAATTAGTTCACTGGGTAAGGCAAGAAATGCTGAAACTTCATCCACTGATTTTTTGCCAGGGGTTTGAACTTCTTTTATATTTTCTGAATCATTTGTGGGAGTGGTATTGGAAACGGGTCGAGACTCAGCGAGCTCTATATTAGATGCGTAGCCACAGGCTTCGCAAAAGCCTATCTCATCTTCCCCGGAATCTGCGAGCACGGCAAATTCGTGAGAGAAACTTCCACCAATGGTTCCTGAATCTGCTTGAACCTGCTTGAACTCCAAGCCGCAACGCGTAAAAATATTTGCATAGGCCTTGGCCATTTGTGCGTAAGTTTTTTGGGTGTCTGCTTCATCCGCGTGAAAGCTGTAAGCATCTTTCATTATGAATTCTCTACCTCGCATAATTCCAAAGCGAGGTCGAACCTCATCACGAAACTTTGTTTGTATTTGATAAAGAATCGTGGGGAGCTGCCGGTAAGATTTGATTTCTTTTCGAACGATGTCTGTGATGACTTCTTCATGGGTGGGTCCATAACAGAATTCCCGGTCATGTCGGTCTTTGATTCGTAGCAATTCTTTGCCATAAAAATCCCATCGTTTGCTTTCTTGCCATAATTCCGCAGGTTGAATGCTTGGCAGGAAGACTTCCTGTCCGCCAATCTGATTCATTTCCTCACGGATAATTGCTTCTACTTTTTTCAAAACTCTAAGCCCGAGAGGGAGTACGGAGTAAATGCCTGCTGCGAGTTGCCGGATCATTCCAGCTCGAACCATGAGCTTGTGGCTTATTACTTCAGCATCTGCAGGCGATTCTTTTAAAGTAGGTATTAGTAGTTTTGAGTAATACATATTTTTGTTCTGGAGTAAATTGAAAGAGAGGGATTTTATTCGCTAAAAGATTTTTCAGCAAGAGCAATGTGTTCTGAATTGTGAATTTCCAGCCAGCCTTTATGAATTTCCATGTAATGGACGGCAAAGCCTCGATCAATCATTTCCTGTATGAGGTCTGTAAAGTTGAACCGTGATATGTCTTCAGACTCCTGAAATTGACCCTGGTAGTTTTTCACAATATCTTCATAGGTTTCGATTAACTGCTCTGCCCCTGTTTTGCTGAATCGTGCAAGGCCTATGAATTCATGGCTGGCAGTTTCCGGGTTAATTTTGCTTCCAATTTTTGCGACCACATTTTCACTGGCAAAACGTATTTCTCTACGTGCGGGTTTGTGTTGGTTTTTGGCGATGATGAAATCGAGAATATTCCCTTCCTGAGGCTCATGGTATTGTGTGGAATTGTCTGCTACCAGGATAATGTCTTCTTGCCGACTCATCAGTTCTTTTATAATATTATCCTCCGTAAGAATATCTGAGTAGAGCATGATGAATCCGTTGTTCATCCTTTCCTTGCCAACAAAGAGTGAGTTGAGCACAGAGCCGTTTTTAAAATCCGGGTTTTCAAGGATGGTAATTCCTTCTGCTTTCATTTGATCCCGACCGTATCCGGCGATAACAGTGATGTCTACCAGATTATTGTTGTTTAATGTCTGAACCTGATGTCCGAGTAGAGTTTTTCCGCATATTTCGAGCATGGCCTTGGGTTTTCCATTGAGAGTCTTCTTGAAGACGGGATCTTCTCCGGCGGCAGGAATGACGACAGGAATGTTGGTGGATTGTTCATTTTCCTGATCTTTTTCCTTAACATCCAGAAAACCTACGGTTTTAAAAATTTCCCTAACGGTGCTGCATAGTGGATCGGCTTCGAGGGATCGCTGGTCACGAAGTATCGTTTGTGCGGTTTCCATCATGGCCTTGTATGCACTTCTAAGTAAATGATTTGCATGAATGATGATTTGGAATCCGGCAGCGCTAAGTTCATTTTCTGTGGTTTCGTTATAAGTTGTGGGTACGCAAACCAAAGTTTTGTTTAGATTCAGTTGTTTAGAAATTTCTTTATAATGTTGAGCGAACTGAAATATTTCATCAGCAGATTTGGATTTGGAATGAATCATGATCCCGTCCACTCCTGCCTGTAAATAAATTTTCGCTCTGTTCACCGCATCTTCCATCGGTTTTCCGGCGATGAGACTTTCAAGCCTAGCAATAATCATGAACTCATCGGTTTTTTGAATTTTTTTTCCGCGGCGGATTTTTTGAGCAAAGACTTCAGGATCTTCTAAATTTTGTTGGGCTCCAGGCTCCAGGCTGTTTCGCTTTGGAAATACCTTGTCCTCAATAATGATTGCAGAGACGCCAGCTTTTTCCAGCTTAGATACGGTGTATTCAAATGCGTTTACATCCCCTCCGGTATCCCCATCGACAATCATGGGCTTATTGGTGACGGCAAGAATTTCATTGATGGTTTGAAGTCTCGAATCAAAAGTTACCACTTCAATATCTGGATGCCCTTTTGAAGCGGAATCTGTGAGGCTGCTTTCCCAAAGGGCGTCAAATTCCCGAGTGATGGGTTTGCCTTCAGATTCCCCTTTGGCCTGAATATTGTTGGCAATAATTCCGCTCAAACCGTTATGCGCTTCAAGAACACGTACAGTCTTTCCCTTTTCCAACAGGGCTTTTAATTTTCCTCTACGTTGTTCAGGAAGTATGTTGTTGAGAAGGGTCATTTGCTACGTTCCAATTCAATAAACTCTCGAATCCACGAGGCTACATAGATATTTTCGAGGTCAAAATTTTTCAATGCTTGCAGTATGACCTCGGTTTGTTCTTGAAGCGAGATGTTTTTGTCAAGAAGGATCATATCCTTGCCATTCATTTTGCAATACCCGCTTTGTATTTGAAACTCCTGATCGTTGAGATTGACGATTTCAATCTCAATCGCTAGTTTTTCTGCAACGCTTTTCAGATCTTCGATTTTGCTTTTTACATCCTGCATGGCGGGTAAAATTAAAATGGGATTAGCTGATAACTCTCATAATGTCGTTGTAGAATGCAAACACCATAAGACTTATTAGCATGAAGAGCCCTACCTGTTGGGCTCTTTCTCTGTTTCTTTCGCTGACGGGTTTTCCTTTGAGAATTTCGATTAGGAAAAAGAAAATGTGACCCCCATCCAATACAGGGATCGGTAACAGGTTTAAAAGGCCCAGGTTGATACTCAACAATGCTGTAAGTAAAATAAGTTCATTAAAACCCTGCTCGGCCTGTTCTCCGTAAATCTGAAAAATCAGTATAGGACCGCCAATGGAATCGGCAGGAATGGAGCCCCATATCATTTTTTTGATACTCACTGCGATCAGGTAGATTAATTCCCAGGTTTTTTCGCAGGCCTTTTTAAAGGCTCCCAGAAAGCCGTATTTTTCCTGGATCTTTTCACCGCTCATTCCAATGCCCAGCATTCCTATTTCAATTTCTTTTCCCTGAAGGTCTTTGGTTGTCTTTTTTTCAGGTGTTATTTTCAGGGCAATCTCAGTGCTATTTCTCAGTAAAAGGAACTCCAGCTCTTGTCCTGGTTTATCTATTGCGGCAGTTTTTAAGTCTCCCCATCCAAAAATTTCAGTTTCGTCAACTTTCAGAAGAATATCTCCTTTCTGAATTCCGGCATGGGCTGCGGGTGTATCCTCTTTTACAAATGTGATATTACGAACCAGTGGAGTGATGCCTATGAGACCGACCGATTCTTTGTCTCCAAACAGGTCGGTTATTTCCTCTGCTACCGGAGCAATGGGAATACTGATGATATTGCCGTTTCTTTCTAATTTGAAATTCAGTGAACGGCCGGGGGATTCATGGACGATTTTTTGGAGTTGCTCCCAATAGAAAATTTCTTCATCACCAATGGCTAGAATGCGGTCTCCCGTTTGCAGACCTGCCACCAGGGCGGGGGATTCCTCATTTACCGTACCCACAACTGGGGATAAAGCGGGTACGCCCATGAGATAGACAAAATAATAAATGCCGATTGCGAAAAGTATATTGAAAAGAGGGCCTGCAAAGGCAATGGCAAGGCGATGCTCCACGGGAGCCGCGGAAAATGAACCTTGTTCATCCGCCTCTCCTTCTCCAACTTCCTCCCCTTTCATTTTTACATAGCCACCAAGGGGGATGGCTGCAATCAAGTACTCGGTTCCCCCCTTTGTAAAGCCTACAATCTTAGGCCCAAATCCAAGAGCAAATTTTTCTACCACGACGCCTACTTTTCGGGCGGCAAGAAAATGCCCCAGTTCGTGAACAAAAATGAGGGCGGCGAGTCCAGCTAAAAAAGCAAGCATCTTGGTGCTGAAACTCAGGACTGCATCAATAGGTAAAACGGATAGTTCGAACATGATATTTATGGATTTTTTGTGTAATCCAAGACCTCTACGTTAGGGGGTGCTTGAAATTGAAAGGTTTTTTCAGGGATATCTCTGTTTGTCTTTATTTGTGTGAAACGAATCTCTGTTCTGTTTCCTAATTTATCATACACGGTTGATCCAGTGATCTGGTAGTTTTTCTTGTTGGCGAATAATTGTAACCGCGTTAGAGCCTGATCATCTTCCTTGGGTGTGAGCGTTATGCTAATGGGGTTTTTATCCAGACTCACACTTTCAACATTGAAGGCTTGGGTCAATTTTCCTTTTCCAGCGAGAAAAAGAGCCGGAGTATTTGAGGAGTAGATACTTTCAATGGGCACTTTAGTAACCTGTTCTTCATCGGACACATAATGCCAAAGTGTTTTCCCGTTGCTGATTAACACCTGGGTGTCAGGTGCCCCATAAGTCCATTTCATTTTCCCTGGTTTTTTAATTGTTACCGTTCCTTTCGCATCCTGAGTTTTATCCATCATTTTGACATAAGATTTTTGAGAGAACTCAGCTTCAAAGGTTAAAACGTTTTCATAGTTTTTCTGAACAGCGTCTAAGGCCTGCTGTTCGGGAGTCTCAGCGTGTGCTATGAGCACATTCGATAAAATAAATATAAATATTATAGATTTTTTAAAATGGATCAATTTAACGTCCCTTTGTTTTTTGTAAAACCCGTCGACCAGAAAATTCAACGTTGCCATCTATTATTAATCGAATAGCTTCTGGATAAATAATGTGCTCTTGTTCAAGAATCCTTTTCGAAAGGGACTCGGTATCGTCTTCATCGTGAATAGGAACCGCAGACTGTAAAATGATTGGCCCTCCATCGACCTCTTCATTTACAAAGTGAACCGTGCACCCAGAAAACTTGGCTCCATGTTCCAATGCTTTCTTCTGTACATTCAGTCCTGGGAATGCTGGAAGTAGCGATGGGTGGATATTGATGATTTTCCCTGCAAATGCCTCGATGAATTTTTTTCCGAGTATCCTCATGAATCCGGCTAGGCAAATCAAATCTATGGATTTCGATTGTAGAAGGTCGATCATTTGCTGTTCATAGCCATCTCGAGTGGGGAAAATTTTGGGATCGAGAAATGCAATCTCCAATCCATGCTTTTTGCCTCGTTCCAGCGCATAAGCATCTTTCACATTGCTTAATACTAAAGAAATTTCTGCAGTCAGATTATTTTTTTCTATGCTGTCAATGATAGCTTGCAGATTGGAGCCTCGACCGGACACTAAAACGGCAAGTTTGAATTTTGGCGATGGCATTGAAAAATAGGTGCTTTATTAAAGAATTATAGATGCAGAAGAGGTTCGCTGAGATGGTTATCGTTATCCAGCTTAGCATTAATTATTGTTTTAAATCAACGATTTCCCGATTCATGAAACTCAGAATATTGATTTTGGTTTATTTGAAACAAGGGTGTTTTATTAAAAATTAATGATTTGAAAATATTAATAAAAGCTGCTCAGGAACAATTTAGGCTATAATTTTTATAACTTTAACAAATATAACAGTTTAAAATGAAAATTGTGACACACCCTTGTCATTATTGACACTTCTATATGTAAATATGGAAGATATGAATACACCTGTGGAAATCGTTATTGCGAAGGTCGCTGCGAGTATTTAATGAAAAAATAGATGGTTAAACTAATGCATAGAATAAAAGTCCTTTTACTCGAAGATAATGAAATAGATATAGAAGCCATTGAACGGTTAATTAAAACTCAGAATCTGGATTTTGATCTCAAATCCGCTACCACTTGTAAGGAAGCGAGAGAATGTTTGAGTGAGGCTAATTACGATGTGGTTTTGTTGGATTCGCATGTTCCCGATGCGTCAGGGCTAAGCATTCTATCTGATTTGAAAGGTACCCCTGCAATTATTATTACGGGTCAGGGCGATGAAGATACGGCTGTCAGGGCTTTGAAAGATGGGGCAAGTGACTACCTTGTAAAAGATCCTTCGGGAATGTATTTGCATTTATTGCCAACAGTGGTTAAAGAAACAATTAATAAACAACACCTCCGGGAAGCAAAAATAAAGGCGGAAAAAGAACGTGAAAAACTTTTTATTGATCTAGATAAAGCACATCGAGAATTAAAAGCCCTATCGCGGATTGACCCCCTGACCAAGCTCTCAAACCGGCGGGATATTAAATATAAAATTGATTATGAAATTTCGCGCTTCGAAAGAAGCAGTGAAACATTTTCCATTATTCTTGGAGATATTGATCATTTTAAAGATATCCATACAAAACTGGGAGATTCGGGGGCAGATAATATTATTGTACAGGCTGCTGAAAGGTTAGTCGGAGAATGTCGAAAGGTGGATACGGTGGGTCGCTGGGGAACAGAAGCTTTTATGATCATTGTGCCTGAGACTCACTTGGCTGGCGCTGCAAGACTCGCAGAAAATCTGCGCAAAATATTCGATGAAAAAATAATGGTTGGGGATGAAAGCATTAAAGTTTCTATGAGTTTTGGGGTTGCAGCTTATGTGGATGGACAGTCCGTAAATGGGTTTGCCGATACTGTAGAAACATTTTTGCTTAAAGCCAAGAGTTCCGGGGGCGATAAGGTTGTTTCATTTTCTTCACAGGTAAGTTGTTAAACCTCCAGTTATTTCTCCATTGTTGTTTAAAACCTGTCACATGCATGGATGTTTCCATGTTAAAATCTCACTGCTTTTTTTTTCGGAAAAAGTATTGTTTTACCGCTTTTAATTAGCACGGCGACTACTTAAAGATAGAAAATATGAAAGAGTCTTTAAAAATTTTATTGGTAGAGGATGACGATACGGATCGTTCGACCGTTCAACGTTTATTCGAAAAATCAAAATTGGAAGTCCAACTTGAAGAGGCGAACAATTGCAAGGAGGGGGTTGAAAAAATAAAAACTCAGGAGTTTCATTGCGCGCTGATTGATTACCACCTTCCAGATGCTAAAGGCTCCGAGATCATTGGACAAATACGCGATATAGATAAAAATGAAATTCCTCTGATCGTGTTGACGGGGATGGGTAATGAAATTATGGCGGCAGAAGTTTTGAAAAAGGGGGCCGCAGATTATGTTTCGAAAAATGGGTTGAATGCAGAGATTTTAGAGAGGAGCGTTCGAAACGCTGTCCAGATTCATCAATTTCAACATAAGGCCAAAGCGGCTGAGAGAGCACTTTTAGATAGGGAAAAACAATATCGAACAATTATTGAAACTGTTTCAGATATTATAATTCGATTGGATGTTGATGGTAAAATTGAATTTGTAAACCCGGCTATAAGATTTTTAGGGTACGAGCCTTCCGAAATAGTGGGTCAGCATATAGGGAAGTTTGTTGAAAAAATCGAAGGGGTAGAATATTACGATGATTTTATTTCCCAAATAACTACCCAAGGTGTGGGGCCTATGGCTACTAATAATCTGGAGGTTAGTTTTCTGGTTGAGAAAGATTCCACCTTATGGGAGCAGAACAGATCCATACCGGTTTTGATGGATGCATTTGGCCTGTGGGACGTCCCTGATGAAATGGTTTTTAAGAGAGAACAAGAAAAGAATTTCCTTGGGACTCTTTGTATAGCTCGTAATATTACAGAAGTTAAAGCAATGGAGGAAGAACTTCTAAGTGCTCAAGCACGTTTGATTGGCGCGGTGGAAGAGCTAAAAGAATTAGCCACAAAAGATGCTTTGACGGGTATTTCCAATCGCCGATTTTTTGATGAATATCTGGAGAAGGAATGGAAAAGGGCGCAAAGAGATAAATATCCTTTCTCGCTCGTTATGATCGACTTGGATTGTTTCAAGTTATACAACGATACCTACGGTCATCAACAGGGAGATGTTTGCTTGAAAGAGGTGGCACAAGTAATTGATGAAGCCATGAAACGGCCGGCTGATATGGCTGCGAGATATGGGGGTGAAGAGTTTGCTCTGGTACTCCCTGAAACCGATCCTGATGGCGCAAAAGGGCTTTCCGAGAAGTTGCGAAAATCTATTTTTGATTTGAATTTAGAGCATAAAAAGAATTCTAACGAACCCCGAGTAACCGTTAGTATGGGGGTCGCTACCATGAAAGTGGAAAAGGAAACCGATTTTAATGACCTGATATCAAAAGCAGATAAAGCTTTATATGCTGCCAAAAAGGACGGAAGAAACCGGGTGTCCATTTTTAGTGAGGGAATGAAATTTTAGGGTTAAATAATATATTTTAGGGAATAAATTTGACCCTTTTACTATCTTATATTACGGAATTTATATTCCACCCCTTTTTGTAATCCGCTCGCCTGCTCTACCTCCCTGGCGAGCGGATTTTTTTTGTCTTTCCTGCCTGATGAGTCAATAATTTTGATCCCATCGTTACATATTGATAAGATAGATGTTTATATTTTAACTGCTAAATCAAAGGGAATTCTTGATTAGCTCAATAAACTTCCCCGAGGATAAAAATGAAGGTTGAAGATGTTGTTGACGATTGGGTAGCCAGCCCACCAGATCTTTATTTTAAGCTAAAAGAGGTCATTGAAGACCCAGAAAGCTCCTTTAAAGATATCGGTGGAGTAATTCTTCATGACCCGGCCCTTTGTGCCCGTATTTTGAAAATATCCAACAGTCCTCTTTTTAATCCCGAATCCGAGGTGGAATCAATTGAGCATGCTCTGACATTCATTGGAATGAACCAGTTGGAGGAGTTAGTTCTAGGAACTGCCGTGATGGAAGGCTTTAAAGGCATTCCTGTAGATGTGATTGACATAAATTCTTTCTGGAAACACAGCATTGCCTGTGCTTTAACCGCACGATTGATCGCCGAGCATATTCACGAAGCAGACAAGGAAAGGTTTTATCTTCTGGGAATTTTGCATGATATTGGCAGTTTGGTCATTTATAAAAAGGCGCCAAAAGCTGCAAAAGAGGCATTGCAATTGAGTGAGGAAAATTCCAAGTATTTATATCAAATTGAAACTCAGGTGCATGGCTTTAATCATGCCGAGGCAGGGGCTGCCTTATTCCATGCCTGGAATCTACCTGAGCGGTTAATAGAAGTGGTCGCCTGCCATCATGCCCCAATGCAAGCAAAAACCTTTTCGAAAGACGCGTCTATTATTCATCTAGCTGATATTATTTCTCATGAGTTGGATTTTAAAGGAACTGGAGAGGGGTACTCTCCACCAATGGATACCAATATTATGAAGGATGTTGGGCTCACCCCCAAAGACGTTTCCCATTTAAAAGAACAATTAAATGATCAATTCGAACAAACAGCCGAAGTGTTCTTGTCTTCGAGTAAATGATTTTGTGCGGAATTTTGGGTGATGGCATTGCTAAGTTTATTAAATAAATTGGTTTTTGCGGTATTCTTTTTCGGTTTAATCGGAATGCCTTCCTTTGCTTTTGCGGATTTGGATGAATCTTTTTTGCATGCAGTTTATGAGGGCGATAGAAAAAAGGCAGCATCACTTCTGGATTCAGGCGCAGATATAGAGTCGCGCACTAAAAAAGGAAGCACCGCATTGATCGTTGCTTCAGCACGGGGAGACTTTGAGATGATCCAGTTTTTACTGGATCGCGGCTCCAGGGTTAATTCCAGAAACCGATACGATGATACCGCTATATTATTGTGCTCTACACGAGGAAACACTTCTTGCGTTAAGAGTCTCATTGCAAAAAAGGTAGATGTGAATGCCAAAAATATGCTTGGCTGGAGTCCGCTTGCTCGGGCAGTGCGATATGGGCACCTGGATACGATACGATTACTGCTCAAGCATGATGCGAATATCGAGATTCAACTCAACGATGGCGTTACGCCTTTATTGATGGCTACTGGGGAAGAGCATTCTGGAGCTGTCCACCTTTTGCTGGAAAAGGGGGCAAATGTTCATGCTAAAGATTATGAGGGTAATCAACCCATCCTGCTTGCTGTTCTTACGGGTCGGAAAGACATTGTAGAGCTTCTCATTTCAAAGGGGGCTGATGCTAATTCTAGAAATTCTTTCGGTGACCCAATTTTATTTTTAGCTGCTGAGCGGGATTTCGCAGATTGCGTTAAATTGTTGCTGGATTCCGGAGTCGATGCTAATACCCTTAGTCCAAATGGTTGGACGCCACTAATGAGAGCAGCAAAGTTTGGGCGGATTCGAACCACAAAAGCTTTAATTGATAATGGAGCAGAAGTTAATTCCACGAGTAAAGGGGGTGCCACAGCATTGATGATCGCATCAGAACGAGGCGAGCTGGATGTTGTTAAATTGCTGGTGGAGCATCAGGCTAATTTGAATGCAAAAAGTAAAAACGGTGCGACCCCTGTTATCAGTGCGGCTGCAGGAGGGCACGAAAAAGTTGTAACGTATTTGCTCGAAAAAGGCGCGGAGCTTCACACGCCAATAAAGAATGGGTCAACGGCTTTGATGGTTGCTGCAGAACGAGGTCATTTAAAAACGGTAAAAATTTTAATGGAAAAGGGGGCAGATGTTCAAGCTCGTAGCAATCGAGGTTGGACCCCTTTAATGGTTGCTGCGGCAGGTGGGCATTTGGAGATCACTCGGCTGTTTTTGGATAAAGGTGCGAGGTGGGATATTAAGTCCAAGGCAGGTTGGACAGCCTTGAAAGTTGCAGTAAAGTTAAAAAAGAAAGAAGTGGTTCAGCAACTGATGGAAGCCGGAGCAACTAAATAATAGTTTCAGTTCTTCTCTATTAGGCTATCGCGGATTTTTTTTAGAAGGCCCACATTCTGGGTATGGCCTGACTTGCTGGCTTGGATTTTTCCTCGAATGGGTTTTCCTAATAAATAAAAATCACCCAATATGTCTAGAATTTTATGGCGCGCAAATTCATCTTCAAAGCGCAGCTTGGTATTTAAAACCTTTTTGTCCCCAAGCAAAATGAAATTGTCAAGTTTGCCACCTGATGCATAACCCATCTTGGTCAATTGCGCGACTTCTTCCATAAACCCAAAAGTTCGAGCTGGCGCAATTTCTTTTTTAAAACTTTCATCACCTTGAAACTCATAAGTGAAATCCTGAATTCCTATTGGTTCGGGATATTCCATGTGGTAACTGACTGAAAAATTTTCACTGGGCTCAATTGATATATGAGGCTCGCCTTTTTCTTTGTCGCCAAAGGAATAACTTTTGTCAACCACGATTTCTTCATAGAAATCGTCCTGATCTTCAAATTCTCCGTCTTCCAGAAGCTCGCAAAAATCCTTAGCTGAACCATCCATAACCGGTGCTTCATCACCAATTTTTATGAGAAGGTTGGTGACTCGATACATATGCAGAGTGGCCATGATATGTTCAATGGTTCCCACTGAGTTCGCACCTTTTTTCAGGCAGGTGGAATAGTCCGTAGATTGAACGTTTTCCAGTTGCGCGGGGATGGTTTTTCCTGAAGCGATATCACCAAAGATAATTCCACTGCCAGGAGGCATAGGCTGTAGAATCAGTCCGGTTTTAATACCCGAGTGAAGGCTGCTGCCACAAAGTACTACGCTGCGTTTCAGGGTTCGCTGTGGGTATCTTGTTTTGGGGGAGGAGGTGTTAATTTCCTGCATCTCTATTGAATGGTATTTAAGCTTTTCCTGGAATTGTTTTATATCGGTTTTCAAAACTTTACATGTTTTCTCTATATCCCAGTTGTTTCTTTTTAAATGGTGAAGAATAAAATGTTTTTCCCAGATCGATTCTGCTTCCTGGAGGGAACCTGCTTCGTTAAAAGACTTCATGTCAATTTGGTTTTGAGGTTTCCAAATCTCCGAGGGTAAATCTTGAATGCTAATGGTTTGCTGGTTGGCGCAGGTCAATATCAGTTTTTCTAAAACGGTTCTAAGCTCTTTGATGTTTCCCGGCCAGCTATAGCTGCAAAGTGCAGTAAAGACTTCTTCTTCAATTTTTGGAAGTATAGTGTTTTGCTCACGTCTTTTTTCTTCCAGAAAGTCTTTTGCAATTACAGAAATACTTGCTGCGTGATTTCTTAGAGGTGGAATGAGAAGACTGGTTTCCTTAAAACAATCTAACAGGCCTTGGTGAAACTGGCCTTTTATAACCAAATCATTGAGATTTTTTGAGGATGAGATAAATAGCCTTTCGGGTAAAAACTCAAAACTTGAGTCAGGATGAGTTGTGTTTTGCAATGCCTCAGCGAGCTTTTCCTGAAGCCCTTTGCTGAGAGATTCGATATTGCTTAAATAAACAACCTTTTCTCCTGGAATTGGATTGCTTGCCGATTTATTTTCTCTGTCTATTCGTTTGAAGAGCTGCGACTGAATGGCTTGTTTTTGTCGAAAGGAGCAATTCAATTTTGTAAAAGGCAGATCGCCTTTTCTACTTTGAGCATGTATAGTCCGGGCGACGGATTCTTTGCCTGTGCCGGTTTCACCCAATAGTAAAACAGGTTTCAAGTGTTTTGAAAGTGATTTGATACCCTTCTTGACCTCCACCATAGATTCAAAACAAACGGGAAGCTCATTCAAAGCTTGAAGCGTATTTGTTTCTGCGGAAGGAGACGACTTTTTTTCCCGAAGTACATTTTGAATGGATTCAGTGATTCGGTCGAGGGAAAATGGTTTTTCTATGAAATCCTGCGCACCCAGTTTTGTAGCCTTGACAGCAGTATCTATAGTGCCATGACCCGACATAATTAATACTTCCACACCTGGGTTGTAGGTTTTTAAAGTTTTTAAAACTTCAATTCCATCCATACCGGGTAGCCAAATGTCGAGCAATACTAAATCAGGGGGGTCTTTTTGAATTAACTCCAAAGCCTCAACACCGTCACCCGTCATAGAAACTTCGTACCCTTCGTCAGATAATATGCCTGTGAGGGAACTGACAATATTTTTTTCGTCATCAACGATAAGGATGCGTTCTTTAGCCAATCTTTTCTCCAAATGGTTTCAGGTGACAGGGGTCACTGCTGCTAACCGCAGGTATTCAAGATAAAATATTTTTTCACCTGCATTGATAAAGTTTTTCTCGTATTTTGTTTTAGGTAGATCAATGCGCTCTTTTAGAAAACCTTGATTGTCATCCAGATTTTGGAACAAGGTCTCAGAGTTAAAATAATCCAGCATTTCATGTGCATATCTTTCACTATCAGTGGCTAGACAGGCTCTCCCTTCAGGGTTTAGCTTTTGCGTCAACTGACTAATGAACTCAGGTTTGATCAGCCTTCTTTTGATATGCCTTTTTTTAGGCCAGGGATCAGGGAAATTTATGTAAACAGTGTCCAATTCTCTATCCTTAAAAAGTATAGAGATTTTACTTCTGATATCTCCATAAACGATCCTTATATTTTCCAATTGTAGATTTTTAATGCGGGTCATAATTTTTCTTATTCCCTTATGATAAAAATCAACCCCAATGAAATTGCTGGTGGGCTCTTTGGCTGCCATTTCAATTAAAAAGTTGCCCATTCCAAAGCCAATTTCCAGCTTGAGGGGATTCGTATTCCCAAACTGGGTCTGCCAATCTGGCCTTTCATCAGTGTCCAGAAAATAGGGATCTTGTTCAGATATTTGTGCAAATGATATTAGTGGTTTTCCCATTAGACTATAGCTTAATCCTCTTCACCTGGATCATCATGAATGGTTATCACTTTTAAAACTTCAAACTCCAATTTATTATCGGGAAGTGGAACGACTATATCATCCCCTTCTTGTTTGCCTACTAAAGCGCGACCTACGGGCGATGCCGCAGATAGTTTTCTCTCGTCAGGATTAACCTCTTCCGGGAAAACCAGATGATACTTGGTTTCTTCTCCGGTATTTATGTCACGGAGATAAAGGGTGCTTCCCAATCCGGACCTGTCATTTGGAATTTTATCCAGGTTTATTGAAGTGATATCGCTGATTCTTTTTTGCAGAAGAGATACTCTGGACTCCAAAAACATTTGCCTTTCTTTTGCGGCCTTAAATTCTGCGTTTTCACTCAAATCGCCATGTTCGCGTGCAGTTTTTATAGCTTTAGGTATGTCAACTTGCAATTCTTTGTGAGAATCTTTTAATTCCTGATCCAGTTTATCCAATATAGGAAGTCGCGCCATAGCGAATTCAACTCCAAAAATAAAAATCGTATTTAAATATTACTTAGCGTTGGGCTTTCTGAAACAAGAACATTTTGCGCAGTTTATAAAAGTAGCTAAGGTATGAAAAAAAGGTGCTGGGAATAGATTGAAAAACCCGGTAAGCCAAACTTTAAAATTTTCCTAAATCATTTAATCGCTATCCTTTACATGAAAAGGGTAGCTTATTGTAGGGGTTGAATCGCTTTGCGGTCAACAAAAATATCCAGCCTTGAATTTTAAGACGGAAAACTATTTGGGCCAAACTTAAAATGGGTTTAAATGCTTGACCTGTAAGGGGATAAGTGGATAAAATGTCAAATTAGTCTAATAACGTTCTTTGTAAACCCCAAATCAATGGATTTCATCGTTGGTTTTTTGCTTCGAAATGTAGGATGAAAGAAAACCTTCTAAATTTATTAGAGACGAAGGGAGATTTGCCGCCTTTGTCCGATGTCCTCCTAAATCTAGAAAATCGGGTAAATGACCCCAATAGTGATATCGAAGAAATTTCGGGCCTTATTCAGACCGAACCGGTTTTGTCTGGAAGACTGATAAAACTTTCTAATAGTGTGCTTTTTGGTGGCGGAAGAGATGAGGTCCATGATTTAAACGAAGCCATCATGCGGTTGGGGATGAAGATGGTGCTGGATCTTGCCTATACTCTGGAACTTCCCAAGGCTTTTAAAAAGTCTAAATCTTTTGACCATATCCAGTTTTGGAAGCACTCATTGGGGGTAGCCTACTTGTCTAGATCTTTGGCGATCCATTTGGGGTCTCCAAAAGAAGATCTGGAGGCGAGTTACCTTGCAGGTCTTATGCACGATGTTGGAATCCTTGTGTTCGACTATTTGATCCCTGAAGAATATTCGAGCTTTATTAAATCTATGGCGGAAAATGAAAGAACACTGGGTGAACTGGAAATCGAAGAATTCGGCATTTCCCACTCAGAGCTGGGTGCAGAATTTATTGGGAAATGGTGGCCGGTCTCAGAAATTGTGGTGAAGTCCGTACGCAGGCACCATAACCCGCCGCCCAAAAAGAAAATTATACCGAAAATTCCCCGATTAGTGAACTGGGCGAACCAAATTGCCAGTAATAATGAGATGCAAAATGGGATCCCAATGCATTTCCATCCTCTCGATGAAAACATATTTCCTAGATTAAAAATGAACCAGGAAGACTTGGAAGAAATGGTGGATAAAACGAAAGAAGGGGTCGAAGCTGCCGAAACGATCCTTAGAAGCTAGTGGTTTGATAATTAAGGTTTTAAAAATTTGGAAAAAAGTGCTATAATTATCCGTTTAACTCAATAAATCAATTAACTTCTTATGCAGAAGTAAGCAGGTTTTATGACAGAAGATGTATTCAAAGTTAGCTTTCATGGCGTAAGGGGTTCTATCCCTAGTCCTCTAACACCCGAAGAGGTGGAAGAAAAGCTGTTGCGTGCTTGTCAAAAAGCTCAGCCTGAGAACTTAAAGGATGAAACAGCCATAAGGGATTTCGTAAAAGGCCTCCCCAATGAAATCAAGGGGACCTTTGGTGGAAATTCGTCCTGTGTTTCCATGGAAGTGAATGGCGAACGTCTGATTTTTGATGCAGGTTCCGGAATCAGAATGTTAGGCCAGAGCCTGATGGGCTGCGAATTTGGTCGTGGCCAGGGAAAAGCCAGTATGTTCTTTTCACATACCCATTGGGATCATATTCTGGGAATTCCTTTCTTTGTTCCTTTCTATATAAAAGGAAACCAGTTTACAATTCACAGTCCGTTGCCGGATATCCGAGAACGTCTTGAAGGCCAGCAGAAATCCGAATATTTCCCCATTCCATTTAGTATCTATGCGTCAGATATAAATTTTGAGGTTTTGGAAAATAAGAAAGAACAAAAGATCGGGGATATGACTGTTACCTGGAAGAGCATGTACCACCCGGGACAATGTTATGCCTACAGGGTGGATTGCGGAGGCAAATCGGTGGTCTATGCTACGGATGCGGAATATAAAAAACTGGGGTCGGGCGATTTAAAACCTGCCGTTGAGTTTTTTAAAGATGCTGACCTGCTGATTTTCGATTCCATGTACACCTTTAGCGAAGGCCTTGAAAAAGAAGATTGGGGGCATAGCTCTACTTTTATCGGTGTGGATTTGGCAGTGGAAGCAAATGTTAAGCAAATCGCATTTTTCCATCACGAACCTACCTATAGCGATTTTAAATTGGTTGATATTTTTAAACAGACAGAAAAATATCTGAAATTGGTGGCGCCAAAACAGGAACTTAAAATGCTCCTGTCATACGAAGGCCTCACCATAGACCTGCATCAATAATAAACCCGATCACTCCTGCCGTACGTTTGAATTAAAAATTTTGAAACTTAAGGATGGCTGAGCCAAACTCATTCCGGTTTTCCATAGACCGTGGCGGTACTTTTACGGATATCTATGCAGAAGTTCCTGGAGAACCCGGATTCAGAATCCTAAAACTCCTTTCGGAAAATCCACAACACTACCCTGATGCCCCGCTCGAAGGAATACGCAGAATCATTCACGAGGTGACGGGGGAACCCAATATTCCACCTGAATTAATTGAATGGGTGAGAATGGGAACGACCCTTGCCACCAACGCTTTCCTGGAGCGTAAGGGGACTCGAAGTGCCCTGGTTATCACACAGGGGTTTGGCGATTTGCTCAAGATCGGAAAACAAAACCGGCCTCATATATTTAAATTGAAAATCGAAAAACCTGCACCTCTTTATGAAGACGTTCTCGAAATAGATGAAAGGGTTCGAATTCTTTCCTCCGAAGAAACAGAGGTGTTGCGCGCTCCAGATATTGAAAGTATAAGAGGGCAGCTCATAAACCTCCGGCAAAAGGGAATCAAAAGCCTGGCCATTGCGTTCATGCATGCCTATGTTTTCCCTGACCATGAGATAGCTGTAAAAAAATTGGCAAAGGAATGTGGATTTGAAAATATTTCCCTTTCCAGCGAAGTTCTTCCACAGATCAAACTCGTTGATCGGGGTCAGACCACTTGTCTTGATGCTTATTTGAACCTGCCTGTCCAGAAATATTTAGAAAGTTTTAATAAAGGTTTTTCTCCTTTGTTTGTCATGCAATCAGATGGCGGATTGGTAGAGGCGCCCAATGTCTCTGGTTGCCGTTCATTACTCTCTGGCCCAGCCGGAGGTGTCGTGGGCTATGCACAATCTGTTTACGCTGAATGCGGGAATAGCTCGGTTATTGGATTCGATATGGGAGGAACATCCACTGATGTTTCACGGTTTGGTGGCGAGTATGAATGGAGTTTCGAAAACGAGATTGCCGGGGTGCCGGTACAAGTACCACAATTAAATATTGTTACCATTGCCGCTGGTGGTGGTTCAAGGCTGTTTTTTGAAAATGGAAGGTTTCGGGTAGGACCTGAGTCCTCTGGCGCTTACCCCGGCCCGGTCTGTTACCGAAACGATGGACCGCTTTCCCTCACCGATGCGAATCTGGTTTTAGGAAGGCTTCCACATTTCCCAAAAGTTTTAGGCAAGGAGGGCGATTTGCCCCCAGATAAAGAGAACGCAAAAAAAGCGTTTGAAGAACTTGCAAAGAAAATATCCAACCAAACAGGACAGAAGAAAACACTCGAAGAAATCGCGCATGGGTTCATAGAAGTCGCCAATGAAAATATGGTTCGGCCCATTCACGAAATTTCAACTGCTAGAGGATTCGATATTCGTGATCATGTGCTTGCTTGTTTTGGAGGTGCCGGGGGACAACACGCCTGCGCCATCGCACGTTCTTTAGGGATTACTCAGGTATTTGTGCACCGGTTTGCGGGAATTTTATCAGCCTATGGGATGGGACTGGCAAATATCACCATCGAAAAACAGGAATCGGTTTCGGTGGAGATAGAACAAGAAATACCGGCTGAATTGATTCGTAAGCTCGATGAACTTGTGGAAGTGGCTTGTCAGGAGCTAAACCAAAAAGGAGAAATAAAAATCAGTCGGTTTTTGAATATGAGACTCGAAGGTTCCGATACGACCCTGATGGTTCGCCAAATCGCCGGAGAAAATATTGTAGAAGAGTTCAGAAAAATTCACCAGCGAGAGTTTGGGTTCAATCTTCAGGAAAGAAAAATACAGGTGCAAGACATTCGTGTTCGCATTGAAGGAAAAACCCAAGAACCCTTTAAAACAAAGATCGAAAAATGCAAAGAAAAGGTGCCGCCTGTTCAGGCAATGCCTGTTTCAATAGAACGCTGTTATTTCATGGATGGATGGCATGAGACTCCTGTTTATAAAATGGAATCCTTGGGCGCGGGCTATAGAATAGAAGGGCCTGCAATTATTTTGCAAGGGACATCGACCATTCTGGTTGAGCCTGATTGCCAAGCCACAGTGAATATATTTGGCGATATCCAGATTGAAGTAGAGGCACTTAAGGAAAGAAGTTTGGGAGTGAAATTGGATGCGGTGCAACTTTCTTTATTCGGGTCTCGATTCATGTCCATTGCCGAACAGATGGGACGCGCCTTGCAAAGAACTGCTGTATCCACAAACATAAAAGAACGCCTGGATTTCTCCTGTGCCATTTTTGATCCTGAAGGTGGACTCGTAGCCAACGCACCACACCAACCCGTACACCTTGGCGCGATGGGCGAAGCCGTAAAAAAACAGGTGGAGTTAAATGAAATAATTTCTAACGAAGTGTGGGTGAGCAATCATCCGGAAGTGGGAGGCAGTCATTTGCCCGACATCACAGTCGTCACTCCGGTTATAAAAAATGGAAAGCCGGTTTTCTTTGTGGCGAACCGAGGGCATCATGCAGATGTTGGCGGCATCACTCCTGGCTCCATGCCTCCCTTCTCCAAATCTTTGCAGGAAGAAGGGGTCTGCATAAAAACTTTCAAGCTGGTGCAAGACGGAGAATTTCAGGAAGAAGGGATAAAAAAAATACTTAAAGAAGCAGGCGCGCGTTCCCTCTCCGATAACATTTCCGACCTAAAAGCACAGGTTGCCGCAAACCAAAAAGGCATTGAGCTTCTAAACGAGTTAATCGAATCGCATTCCTTGGAAGGGGTGCAGGCCTATATGCAACATCTGCAAAACAATGCCAGCGACTCTGTTCGTACACTATTGCGATCCCTGTGTGGAGATAAGGAAGAAATTCAGTTGCAGGCAAAAGATTATCTCGATGACGGCAGCGAAATAAAATTGATGTTGAACGTAAACAAAAAAGGTGGCAATGCCACCTTTGATTTTAGGGGGACGTCCAAGCAGTTGCAGGGCAACCTCAACGTCCCCAAAGCCGTAACCCGTTCTGCGATTCTTTATTGTTTACGTTGTCTCATCGACAGTGATATCCCCTTGAACCAGGGTTGCCTGAACCCTATAGAAATTTTAATTGAAGAAGGCTCTTTACTATCCCCGACTGAAAACGCAGCAGTGGTCGCGGGCAATGTGTTGACCTCACAACGCATCGTCGATGTTATTTTCAAAGCCCTGGGCCATTGCGCCGCATCGCAGGGATGCATGAACAACTTCACGTTTGGCAACGACCGGTTTGCTTATTACGAAACCATCGGCGGCGGTGCGGGTGCAGGCCTTGACTGGCACGGCCAATCAGGAGTCCACACGCATATGACCAATACCCGCATCACCGATCCCGAAGTTTTGGAAAAACGTTACCCGGTTTTACTGCGCGAGTTTTCTATCCGCAAAGGTTCAGGAGGTACAGGGAAATTCAATGGTGGAGATGGACTCATAAGAGAAATAGAATTTCTCAAACCGCTAACCCTAACCATACTTTCTGAAAGAAGGGTGTTCTCCCCTTACGGATTGAACGGTGGAGAACCCGGAGAAAAAGGAAGAAACCTTAAGATTGCAAAAGACGGTACGGAAACCGACCTCGGCGGAAAAAATCAATTCGAAGCTAACCCTGGCGATCGTATCCGCATCCTCACCCCCGGCGGTGGCGCCTACTCGGCGTAGGGCCCATAGGTCTATTCCTTTTGCTGCGATACAAATACCCTCAAGCTTCTAGATAGGAGTTTCCCCCACTGCGTTATATTTTTCCTTAACCTTCGTGCCCCGAAGGGGTAACAAGGGGGGACTGAGGGGGGTTGTCTTCATGACTCCCCCTTCTCCGAAGGGGGCAGGGGGGATTTATTCCTTCCCCATGTCTCGGAGTAAACGCTCAAAACTTTTCTGGTAAGCGTCATGGTCTTTCCAGTTTCGGAAATCGCCAATATGCCGTTCTCTTTTTACATCGTCTGCCCATTGCTCCGTGGTTTCCATGATCGAGTCGTCCAGTCGGATAGGAAACAGCACATCCTTTTTTCCAGTATCATTTTTTTTTGACAGGGCTTCGCGAGCTTCCTTTCTTACCCAGGCACTGGCTATGGAATTCTCAGAAAAAACCAGCAAGAGTTTGTCGTGAAGTCTAATAGCATTGTCAATTATGGGTGCCATTTCGTCGCCAATTTTTAAATCCTGCGGCGAGTACCAACATCGAATTCCTTTGGTTTGTAAATCAGTGTATAGCCTGTCCGCAAACTCTTTGTCTTTGGAAGAATGGCTAATAAAGCAGGAATGGAATTGAATGGGTTCCAAGGAGCCTATGAGGCTGGGTAGGTATTCTATAAATTGGTCAGGAAATCCGGAGTCACGCAAGAACTTTTCAGGTAAACTTCTTGAGATTATTAAAGTCCAATGGTCAATGGTGGAGGGGCCTCTAGAGTTTAAATTATTTAGTCCTTTTGTTTTGGATAAGTCAACATTTGAAAATACTGTGTGCGAAATTAAAGAGTTTTCCAGATTAGTATTTTTAAGATTTGCTCCTGTGAAGTTTGCCCCGCAAAGGTTTGCACCAGTCAACTCTGCATTGGTCAAATTTGCTTCGGTGAAATTAGCGTAATTTAGATTTGCTTCAGCTAAATTTGTATTTGAAAGGTCTGATTGAATGAATGAAGTTTGGAAAAGCCCTGTTTCAATTAGATTAGCTTGACTAAGGTTTGATCTATTAAGGTCTGCATTGATGAGGTCGGATTCTTTTAGGTTGGCACCAGAAAGATTTGTCCAGTTTAGGTTTGCACTACATAGATCCATGTGGCTTAGATCAGCTCCTTCCAAATTAGGATGAACGCCATAGGATTCTTTTCTCCATTTATTCCAGTGTTCCACTCCCTGTTTAAGAATTTTTAAATGTTCAGGGTTTGCCATATAGTTACCTTTTCTCCATATTCAAAATAACTTTGTTTTCAGTCGAAGCGGATTCGAGAGCGGCTTGTGTTTCTTCAAGCGGACGGGTTGAGGTGATGAGGGATTTCAGTTTATCCTGATGGGCTTGGATGATTTCCAATGCGGGCTCAAACGGACCGCAGCGCGAGCCTTGCAGTTTGATTTCATCAACCACCAATTGCGTCATGTCGATTCCTGTGGCAGGAAGGCCGCAGGTAGTTTTGCAGGCGATGGTTCCTCGTGGGCGTACGAGGTTTAACGCTTGAGTGATACCATCGGGATTGCCAGTCGTATCGACCACCATGTCCGCACCCAGTCCATCTGTCTTGTTTTTAATTTCTTCTATTGCTGCGTCAGGTGCAAAAGCGTGTTGCGCTCCAAAGTTTAATGCGCGATTTCTTTTAGCTTCGCTTCGAGACACTGCAATGGTTTTGATTCCTCTTAAAGATGCCGCGAAGAGGATGAGGATGCCTAGTCTGCCGGGTCCCAGCACCACCAGCGTTTCGGTTTTTTCAACCGGTGACATCTCGAACGTTTGGAGTGCTGCGGCAAGAGGTTCGGTGAGTGTTGCAATGAGCGGGTCGACATTGGTTGGGATTTCGTGCAGGGTGCCTGCGGCTACTTTAACTTCATCGGCGAAAGCGCCTTCATGACTTATGATGCCTGTTACAGTCCGCGTCTGACAATGGGAAGGCACTCCTTTTTCACAAGCCGCGCATAAAGTTTTTTTGCCGTAGGCAATGCAGGTGTTGTTGATTTCTGCTGTCACGGTTTTGCCTGTCCAATCTTTATTCACACCGTCACCGACATTTTTAACGCGTCCTGTAAACTCGTGTCCACATATATGCGGTAGAGGGACAGGGTAGTCTCCATGAAACAAGGCAAGATCGGTGCCGCAAATCCCAGCGTGTTGAACTTCGATTATTGCTTCACCGGGTCCTGCTGAAAGAGGTTCGCGCTCTTTAATTTCTATTTTTTTAGGTGCTATCAGTTGAGTGATGCGTGGCATAACGGGATTAACTTTTGGATTTTCCTTTTTGTCTATCTCGCCAGAGGATGAGCCAGTGTTGCAGAAGTTTGATAGGTTGTGTGCCGCGAAATTTACGGCGTTTGATTTTGGGTAATGCGTCGTGTTGAAGCTTTGCGATGACAGTGGCGCCTACGGCCTCTTCGATGACCACACCGCGTTGTGCGTGTTCCAGTTTTTTGGATTCGCAGATACCGCGGAAAGACACAACCATTCGGCAGTCGAGAGGTCGGTCTTCATAAACCTGGCAGGCGCCTTCATCATTTAAAAAGGGGCAGGGTTGGTTGATGACAAGACGGTGCCAGTCTACCTGATCGAGGTTTTTCCCTGCGTCGATTACCTCTTCTACTTTTTTAATGGTTCGCTGTGACTTCTCTATCAACTCATTCAGATCGATGCCTTTTTCTTCGGCGTTTTTCAAAATGCCGTCCCATTCCATTTGCGTGCAGGTTACCCCGGTATGGCAGCAATGGTCGCAACCACGATGACATTGCAAAGGCGGTACCCCTTCGTGGTAAACCTTTTCGAGATGTTTCCAGAACATTCTCAGGGGGGAGGTTTTTGCCAGCTTGGCCTGTTCTTTAGAAAAATCGACCAGGGTTTCGTAGGTTTGTTGGATCTGGTTTTCAGGGAATTTGTGTTGCAGGAATTTGCCGAGTTCATCGGTATGGGTCATACCGTAGATGAACATTCCATTTTGATCGGTTTGTAAGGACATTTAATTAAACAGATAAAATGGAATGGGTCTATTGGCCTGGGGGAGAACCCGCGCCGCCTTTTGTTTTTGCAACGTATTTCATTTGCAGTTCATAGATCAACTGTTCCAACAATTTGTTTTCTTCTGCGGTGAGATTATTTTGCGTTTTTTCTCTCAGCATGGTCAGCATATCGATGGTCTGATGAACTGCGGGTAAATTTGTCTCCGTTTTACCTGTTTCCGGGTCGGCGATGTCACCTAAATGATAAAACGCAGACGAAGTCAGTGACATAATAAAAGTTGAGAAATCGATTTGAAAAGGTTGCTGGTGTTGATGTTCCTGTCCTGCATCGGCGGGGGCAGCATTTTTCTGGGTATCGTGGGTTTCTGCTTCCTCTTCGGAAAGTTGCGAGGAACGGTTATCTTTAATTACAAAACCATCGCCCTCAGCTTTATCGTTGTCACTCATAATCCACCTTCTATAAAAAGATTTTTAAGAATCTTCCTCGTCTCCCATCAGCAAAGGAACGGAAAAACCCAGTACAATCATAATGAGTCCCAGCATCAGGGATAAATAGCCTTTCCCTTCGATAAATTCCATATAAGTTTTTCCCAGTATCGGCCATTGTCGGATGATGCCTACGATTACAAAAACCGATCCGAGACCAAACAATACTTTTTTGGTCCATTGAATGCTTTGCGCTTGGGATTCGGAATCGATTTCTTGTGACATAAGTGATAGGGCAAATATATTGCTATCGTGAGCTAACGATAGATCAAAGAGGTTAGCCGCTGAAAGGAAATAAACTCAAGGTGATGTTAGCAAATGGCCCTTTTTATGTCAAAATATTAGTGTTGTTTTCCTCGTTCTGATAATATTGCTTTATGATGCGATTTTGCCTCGTAGTATTGATGATAAGCACTGTTTTATCCGGCTGTTCTTCCCGGCGTCTGGCTGTTCAGGCCACTTTACCCCTCATTGCAAGTCAGATTGTATCGATGCAGGAAGAAAGGGATGTAGAGTTAGCCGAAAAGGCCATTCCCGCCAGTTTGAAAATGCTTGAAGGTCTTGCGAAAGAAGATCCGAGTAATGTCTGGATTCTTGAAAACCTTGCAGAAGGTTTTTGTAGTTATGCGTTCAGTTTTCTGGAAGACAGCGAACCCGACCGGGCGTCAGGATTGTATTTGCGTGGCAAAAATTACGCGCTTCGTGCTTTGGAAATTCAAAGCAATGATCGAAAGTGGAGCGGGCTTTCATTTGATGAGTTTTTAAAAAGATTGAAAGAGGTTAACCGTTCGCAACAAACATCGTTGTTCTGGATGGGGCAATGCTGGGGAAGCTGGTTGTCTTTGAATCTGGATTCGGTGGAAGCATTTAGTGATTTGCCGCGAATTGATGCTTTGATGAACCGTGCGCTGGAATTGGATCCTGAGTTTAATTATGCAGGGCCACATTTATTTCTGGGTGCTTTTTACGGAGGCCGAAGTCGTATGCTTGGAGGCAACCCGGAAAAAGCAAGAAACCATTTCGAGCAGGCACTGAAAATAACCGAAGGGAAATATCTCCTGATTCCATTACTTTATTCCAAAACTTATGCGGTGCAGAATCAGGATCAGAAATTATTCGAAAGTCAATTGAAGAAGGTTCTCGAAACTTCTGAAGATATTTTGCCAGAACAACGTTTGGCAAATCAGGTTGCGAAACAAAAAGCTGCAATTCTCTTGGGAAAAACCGATGACCTATTTTAAATCCATTTATTTTTATTGCATGGTTTGCGCGGCAACAATCGTATCGGGTGGTTTCAATCTTAATGCCTATGCTGAAAAAAAACATGTGATTAAATTTTCCACCCTGGCCCCCGAGGGTTCTTCGTGGATGAAGTCTTTGCGCGGGTTTTCCAAGAAGGTAAAAAAAGCCACGGATGGAAATGTTTCATTTAAATTTTATCCAGGGGGTGTGTCCGGCGACGAAAAAGATGTGATACGTAAAATGCGGATTGGTCAGTTGCATGGCGCAGGGTTTACTGGAGTTGGGCTTGGGGCAATTCTTCCTGAAGTGAGAGTTTTAGATCTTCCGTTTCTTTTTCAATCAGATCAGGAAATCGAGCACGTTTATCAGGCTATGAACGATTATTTCGTAAAGCGGTTTGGAGAAAAGGGTTATGTCCTTCTAGGTTGGGTTCCAGTGGGGTGGGTACATTTTCTATCGCAAAAACCCATTCGCACGGTTGCCGATCTGAGTGCATCCAAAGCCTGGTTATGGGAAGGGGACCCTTTAGTTGAACAGGCTTATTCAGGGATGAATGTTAAGCCCATCCCACTTTCAATCACGGATGTATTACTTTCATTGCAGACCGGTATGGTGGATACGGTTTATTCCTCGACTCAGGGTGCACTTGTTTTGCAATGGTTCACAAAGGTGAAATATATTACCCGTTTGCGTATGGGCTTTGCGACAGGGGGTGTTTTAATCTCGAAGAAAAAATTTAAAAAACTTCCGCCTGTTTACCAAGAGGCTATAAAAAAAATCGGCGCAGAATGTATGAAGGAGTTAAGGGTGCTCATACAGAAGGACAATTTAAAAGCCGAGAAAGTTTTAGAAAATAATGGGATTAAATGGACTTCTAAGCCTGACGCAGCGGCTTTAAAAATGTTTCAGCAGGCGGGTGTTGCAGCAAGAAAAAGCTTGAGTGGGAAAATGTTCTCACCGGAACTTCTAAAGAAGGTGCTGGGTCATTTGGGTGCGGTGCGATAGCAAAAATACTTTAGGTTAGACTATTAAAAAAAAGTTTCAATTTTTGCTTTTTCTTTGAGCTTTTCAACATAGCTTGCTACTTGTTTTTTGGCTGCTTCAAGGAATAGATGCTTTTGGATACCCGGTTTCATTTCATCGAACGGGGCCAATTCTGAAGGTCTTGTTTCGATGAGTTGGATAACATGAAACCCAAACCGTGTTCTTATTTTCCCTGATGTTTCTCCGGGTTTTAATTTTCCAGCAGCTTCATCAAAACTGGCTTCGAAGATTCCTTTGTAAATAAAATCCAAGTCTCCTCCGTTTTCCCGGGATGATTCATCGTCAGATTGGGTTTTTGCCAGATCTTCAAAGTCGGCGCCTTTTTTCAACTCCTCAATAACCTTATCGATTTTTTCTTCTGCTATACGCGCAAAATATTCTTTATTCTTTTTCAGTTCTTCAACGGTTTGATTTCGTAACGCCTCGGGTGGAAAAAACGCGGCTAGAATGTGGCGCGTGTGGTAGGCTTCGGGGCGTTGAAACTTTGATTTGTTTTCCTCGTAGTACTTTTTGACTTCATCGTCAGAGATATTTATCTTTCCCTTGATTTGCGCGTTGAGCAACTGTCGAGCGTTTATGTCAATCTGCATGGATTTTTTAATATCATCAAGATTGATATTTCGGGCATTCAAGGCATTATTGAATTCTTCTTCTGAAGCGTAGTTTGCGCGAAGCGCTTTGAGTTCTTTTTCGATCAATTCACTGTCAATTTCTAAGTTTTCTTTTTCTCCCTGCTGATTGACCAGTTCGCGGACAACCTCTTTTTCGATTAAGTCTTTTACGATACTGGTTTTTTCTTTAACAGTAAGAGGGCGTTTGACTTGTCTTGTAATCTGACTCAATCGGAACTCAATATATTTAGACTCTATGTCAACACCGTTAACGCGGGCGACTAGTTTAGGGATTTCAATTTTTAGTTTCGGGTTCGGGCGTGTTTGTGCCGGAATTGTCTCTGGGAAAATAGAAGAAAAAACAAAACTAAGAATTAATACGGAATAAATAACGCTGAAACGTGTCTTCATAGGTCTACTTATTGAAATGTTAATAAAGTCAGATTGGGGTGAGGATATCATCCATGAAATTGAGTTGCAATACCTCAAATTGACTGCTTAGGAAGGCTGTGGGAGAATCAAAGGTTCTATGATTTCAAAAACTTCACAATCCAGAATTAATTTTATTGCCTACGGTTGTCTGTTTGCTTCGGGTATGGCGACTTTAATTTACGAGCTGATCTGGTTTCGTTATTTGACACTTGTCTTTGGCGCGAGCTTGTATGCATTGAGTGCGGTGTTGTGTGCTTTTATGTTGGGTTTGGCGGGTGGGGCCTGGGTAATGGGACAAGTCCTTGCAAGGGGTGGCGTATCGAAACGGTTGATCCTATGCTATGGACTTTTCGAAGGGTTGATAGGCCTGTACGCTTTATCTTTTCCGCTGGGACTGGAGTTGTTGGAAAAAATTTATCCACTGGTATTGCCGGCGGACGGTCAGGCTGGGCTTGGGCTTCATGTCATGGAGTTCGTTCTAGGTACTCTTTTAATGCTTCCTGCAACTTTATTGATGGGTGCTACTCTACCCTTGGTCGGGTGCTGGGCAGTCGGAAATGAAAAGGGTCAGGTCTTGTCCAGATTGTCGCGTTTGTATGGGTGGAATACGGCGGGTGCTGTATTTGGCTGCCTTTTTACGCAGTTTTTCGCGATTCAATTTTGGGGGGTTCAGGGAGCAATAAAGGTAGGTGTTTTACTTAATGTTTTGGTGTTTCTTGTATGTTTCGTTTTTGGACGATATTTAATTCAAGAAGAACCGCCCCTAGGTATTGAGAAGAATATAAAAAAAACAGATGACCAGGATGCTCCCACACCAGCGGTCACATTTTTAATATTTGGGATGTTTGCCTATTCGGGGATGGCGTCTCTTTCCAGTGAAATTCTATGGACCCGAATACTAGTTTTTCCGATGGGGACCACTCTTTTTTCTTTTGCTCTGATTCTTTCAACATTTCTCTCGGGAATCGCGCTCGGAAGCCTGGTAGCAAGGAAGCTTTTAGGTGAATCAAATTGGGTGCTTAAATTTATTCTGCTTGAGATTTCGATTGGTTTGATCTGTATTGGGATTCTTCCCTTGCTTGAAAACTTAACCGAGTGGACATCGCTGGCCGACCGATTTTTTTATAGTTTGGAAAATTCCCCAGAAAAAACACTTTTCATAAGGTTTCTTTTTGCTTTTGGTTTGATGTTTGTTCCTACCTTTGGTTTTGGTTTGTTATTTCCGCTCGCCAACCAAATTTACTCGTTAAATTTGCCCGCAGTCAGTAAGGCTATTGGTAATACTTATTCTATTAATACACTGGGGGGAGTCGTTGGGACGATTTTAACCCCGTTCGTATTCATTCCGCTCTTTGGTATTCGGTTGTCTATTTACCTTATCTATTCAGTGCTAATTTTGATTGGGGTTTTTGTTTTAGCTAAGTTTAAAAACCAAAAGCCCTCTTTAATGGCGGTATCGTTGGGTGCTGTTTTTGTTTTGTTGATAATTGGAAAAACAGTTTTTGTGCCCGAGATCGAAACTGGAAGATCCGGAGTGCACAATCTTGCGCGATTGGAAATAAATGTTCCCGAAGAACGAATACGACTTCTCGATTACAAGGAAGGAGAATTTTCTACAATAAGCGTTGTGGAAGATAAAGAATCCCGTGCGCGAACCATTTATCTGGATGGGTTTAGTACCGCAACCGTTTCCCGATCATTTTCCGGCAGCACATATATGCAGGCTATGGGTTTTGTTCCTATGGCTCTTCATCCCTCTCCAGAAAATGTTCTGGTCATTGGGTTTGGTACTGGCAACACCCTGGGTATAGCTTCTTTGTTTCCGAATGCAAACGTTCATGGTGTGGAAATCGATAAGAATGTTTTAAAATTTTCAAAATGGTTTTCTGATTGGAATCACAATGTTTTGCAACGTCCCAATACCAAAATGTTTATACAGGATGGACGGGCCTTTTTGCGATGGTCAAATACACGCTATGATGTCATCATCATGGAGCCAATGTCACCCTTGCAGGCAGGTGTTGTAAATCTATATTCCAAAGAATTTTATGACCTGGCATTAAGCCATTTGAAAGAGAATGGGATTCTAGTTCAATGGCTTCCTTTGCACCTGGTGGGGAGGGAGGATGCCCGTTCAATTACTCGTACCTTCAAAAATGTGTTTCCGGAATTTTCAGTCTGGAATAGTTTTTTAACACGAATTGTGCTTTTGGTGGGATCGCGTGAAAAGGTGGTCATCGATAAAAACCTGTTTGATGAAAGGCTGAAAAACCCTGAACTTAAAAAAGTTGCTGAAGAAATGAAAGTAATGTCATTTTTGGATTTTGCTGACTTCTTTATTAGTGATGGCGAACGCCTGTCTGCTTTTCTGCAAAGCGCGGGAGAAATAACCGATGATAAGCCGCTTCTGGAGTTTTCCCGTGTATCCCTTTTGCCTCCAATGAAATGGGAAACCGATGAAAGTTTTTTGAATATGTTACGGCACAGGATAAATCAAAATCCTCTTGTAAAAGGATTAACTCCGCAAGAGCAAGTTGTGTTTGATCGGGATTTTAAATTAAGAACAGCGCAAAGGCTAGGTGTGTTTTCGCGCCGTTATCAGGGGCCCGGGGCGGATGCTTTTTCTAACCGCAAATATTTTTCAGGATTGGACGCGGTAAGTAAATATTTTAATACCTACCAGAAACCATCCGTTCATCTGGATGGAGCAAGTTGGCAAAAATGAACGGTCTTTTGAAGTTTGTTTCATTTTGTGTTTTATGTCAGATGCTTTTAGTAAGCAACTTTGCCTTTGCTTCAAAACCTATTCATCATCAACTTAAGATTGAATTTGAGCCCTCCTCTTCCAGGCTGAAGGTTCAGGATCGAATTTCTATAAAAACGGTTGGATCAAATTGCGAATTTTATAGTTTTTTTCTCCATGTTGGGATGAAGTTGAATCTAAAAGAAATTTCTCCAGGTTGGACACTATCAAAAGAAAACCCGGTTGCAGGAAAACCCCATCTTCAAAAAATTGTAGTAAAAAAAGCAAAAGGAGAAGGCTGCCGTGAAGAATTGGTTTTTTCCTTGGGTTATTCGGGGCTCCTGAAAGAACCCTCCCAATCAACTGCAAATCCTTCGAACTCAGAGGGAGTTGTATATTCCGGCTCAGATTATTTTTATCCCGTTTTTTCATCCGAAAAAAGTACCGTTACTTTCGATATGGAAGTTTCTTTGCCGGAACCCTGGGAGTCGGTGAGCCAGGGGAAACGTGAAAAGTTAAAAATCGGGAAGGGTAGAAGAGTAGTCCGGTGGAATTCGGCTCTGCCTTCCGAAGAGATATTTTTAATTGCTAACCGATTTAAAGTTTACGAGGAAAAATATGGGGATATATCGTTTTATGCCTTTCTATTGCAAAACGAGGCCAATCTTGCAAACAGATATATCCAAACCGCAAAAAATTATATTGAATTTTACAGCAAAATATTAGGCCCCTATCCGTATTCAAAATTTGCACTTGTAGAAAACCCCAAACAAACGGGGTATGGCATGCCTTCCTTTACCTTGATGGGGTCGCGCATTATACGATTTCCTTTTATCCTCCATACCTCTTTTCCTCATGAGATTTTACATAACTGGTGGGGAAATGGAGTGTTTGCCGATGCTAATGATGGTAACTGGTCAGAGGGGTTGACGGCTTATCTAGCCGACCATTTACTATTGGAATTAAAAGGTAAAGGCTCGCAATATCGATTTCAGGAATTGATGAAATACCTGAGCTATGTAAATGATTCCAATGAATTCCCAATAAAGAAATTTTCTTACCGCGATAGCATGGCTTCGCAGGCAATTGGTTATGGAAAGCTGTTGATGGTTTTTCATATGCTTCGAAAAGAGCTTGGCGATAAGGTGTTTTTGCAGGGCGTGAAAAAGTATTACGCGAAATTTAAGTACCGATATACTGGTTTTTTGGAGATGCAGAGTATTTTTGAATCGGTTTCGGGCAAGCAGCTGGACTGGTTTTTTGAGCAATGGATTCAGCGAAAGGGTGCTCCGGAATTTGAGCTGGTAGATGCGTCGTATGTTCCCGCCGAGAGCCGATATGACCTTTTTGTAAGGATAGAACAGAAAACTCGCCCTTATAAACTCAAGCTTCCGGTTGCTGTTTGGAAAGAAGGTTCGGAGTTGCCCGAAATCCATTATTTATTCTTGGATCAGGTCAAGCAAGAGTTTCATTTGGCAATTTCTGATGAACCACAAGCAATTAGAATTGATCCTTATAATGAGATATTTCGAAAATTGGATAGAAGGGAAGTACCCGCAAGCATCGGTCAGACTTATGGTGCCTCTAGAATTGAGATTCTATTTCCAATTAGAGAAGTTAATGAAAGTATGCAGGGTTACCATAAATTTGCAAAAAACATTGAGGAAACAGCAAGCAAAAATGGAACTGATCTGATAATCTCAAGTGATTCTTTACCCTCTGACGTCAGTTTGTGGGTTTTGGGGAAAAATAATGACGTTGGAATGAGTCTGGTTCCACATCTAAAAAACCTGGGATTTGAATTAAAAGAGGATGGCATATATTTTAAAGAAAGTTTCTATTCTCTAAAAGAACATAGCTTTGTCTTCACTCTTCCTCGCTCAAAAAATGAGAAGGGTTCAATCACCTGGCTAATTGCGTCATCAGAAGATAGCATTCCAGGTTTAAATCGGAAACTGCCGCATTATGGGAAGTATGGATATTTGGTGTTCAAAGGAAACGAGCCTGAAAACGTATTAAAGGGGGTCTGGCCGTCGAACCCTGTAAACCTGCAAAAAATATTTAGTGAAACAAAGCTTTCTTTACCCGCAGAACGTCCTCTGATAAATTTTCAACCAGTAAAGGTAAATTGAGGGTATCCACTGCCTCTAATTTTTGTTAGCCTCCTAATTATTCGGAAAATCTTTTAATAAATAATATATTGTTGCTTTCACAATCTAAAAATTTGGATTTAATATTTAAACTGCTGATCGGGTTAGACCTGATTGCCATGTTAATTATTTTTATCCATGCTCGAATTTGGCCGGATTTTCCGTTCCCTGTCTTGGGTTCAAGGTTGAACAACCCTTTCATGTTTTTATTGATCCTTTTGGTATTGAGGGGATGGGTAAATCTAGAATTTCGGGAAAGGCAATTAGCATTGATAGCAAGGGTTACTACTGAGGAGCCCATCCGTTTTTATTTTTTTTCTCTCCTCTTGATGATGCAGGTTGGTCTCCAGGTAATGTGGTTTTTATATCCATGGGATTTCTTTTGGAACCTGAATGCAGAAAAAGGCTACGGAACTTTGTTTGCCACGGGCCAACTATTCCTTTTAGGCATTGTGGTCTTGATTACTGCTTATGAAGACTTTGGTCCAGATACTCCCTGGCGAGACAGGTTTCCCTGGTTCTTCGTGGCATTCGTATACCTTTTTATTGGTCTGGATGATTGCGTAGGTATCCACGAAAATTTTATTGCTATTGGTGGGAAGATGGCTCTTGAATCGGTAGCATTTCATTTTATTCACGAGTGGCTGTGGTTTTATGGGCCGGTGGCATTGATCGTGGCGATATTTCTTGCAAGGTTTTTTTTGAAACGATTTTCTTATTCTCCAAAAGTTATGATCACGATGTTTGTCGCCTTGGCATTATGGGTAGGAGTTTTGGTTTTAGAAGGTCTCTCGAAAAAGATAATCGACCCTTTGAGCTATGACTACACTCGTATATTAGTTGGGATTGAAGAAGGATTTGAAATGTTGGGGGCAACTCTTTTTATGATCGGTTTCAGCAAACACCTTAAAAATTTACAGGACAAATCTCGTCCTGATTCCTGACCTCTTTTTAGCGCAGGCGGTTCATCACTGCTAAAACATCCTGATATCTGGGCAGTGCCAGCTTTCCATTATTATAGGGGGTTATGTTGTCCAACCCCAAACTCTCGATTTCCTTTAAGATTTCTCCGGCGGCTTGAGTTTGATTGCCTTTTTGTTCTTGCCTACTTTTAACCTGTTTCATAATCCATCCACAAATCTCAAGTTGGCCTTCTTCGACCAGGTGTTCCACATATCGAACGTCAATCTCCGTTTGACCAAGTATTAAGGTGATGAGTTCATGGGTTTGAATCATGCAATCTTTTTTCCCGCGTTGAAAACTTAATGTCGAAAGGTCATGGTATCTCGGGTTTACGGGGGGGAAGGGAAACCGGGTTTCAATTTTTCGGTCTGTGGGATTTTCTTTAACAATTTGCTTGGCTTTTTGCGTGACATCTTTGGGCAAAAATGAATCCATTGCGATGACCCGATTGGCAGAGTCAAAATAGTCACCGCTTCCGCCCATAACCAGAAGGGTGCTGGCACCAAAGTCTTTATATATTTCTTTTATCCGATCGACCAATGGAGTGATTGGCTCTCGATCATTGGCGATCAATGCCTGCATTCTGGCATCGCGGATCATAAAATTAGTGGCGCAGGTATCTTCATCCATTATAAGAAGAGAGGAATCGGCTTCGAGGGCTTCAACAATATTTATTGCCTGAGAGGTGGACCCACTGGCGGAAAGAGTTGAAAAGGATTTGGTTGAAGAAACCGATGGCAAGTCATCCATGAAACCGGATATGTTTATAGGTTGTGTTGACCGTCCATCCTCTGCTCTTATTTTTACTGCTGATGGTTGTGTGGCTATTAGCTCTCTACCATCTCCCAATGCGTGAGGATAAACTGCGTTTTGGATGGCATTCAACAAAGTGCTTTTGCCGTGGAATCCACCGCCAACAATCAGGGTGATACCTTTCGGTACTGGCATTCCAGTGACCTTTCCTTTGTGCGGCAGGTCAACTTCTGCCCTTAAATCATCGGGTGATAGAAAAGGAATGCAGTTTTTTTTAAGGGGCAAGTCACTGACTCCTGACAGGCGGGGAAGGCGGGAGCCATCGGCGACAAATGCTACCCAGCCATTTTGATCCAGTGCTTCTCTTAAAGCAAAATAGTCTTCCAGTGTTTTTATAGAATCTCCTGCCAGATTTAAATCGAGTGAGTTTGCCGATAAGGTTTCTTCCCATACAGAGGGGAGCAGTTCAGAAAAAAGGCGAATGCATTCTTTAGCTAGAACACTGCGACCGTTTCCTGGTAACCCGGCAAATAAAATTAGGGTTATTGAATCGTTCTTAATGGTTACACCGCTTCTTAAGATCACTTTTTGGCTTGGAGTTTGTACGGCAATTTCGCCGCTTCTTCCTGAACCTGTGATCCTTTCTTTCAATTTTGAAATTTTTTTATGAACAATTCTTAGCAGATGGTCTTCTATGGCGAGTTTTTTAGTCGGCGTGTCGTAGAAAGTGGATGCAAAACCGATTTCTGATAGCTTTGTTGATAGAGCTAAACGCGAAGGTGCTGCAAATGGGTCGCCTTGGACATGTTCGAAACACAATGTGAAAGGGGGATACTGAAAACTTTTTCCCTGTAGCACTTTATAAGATTTGTAGCCTTTGTTATCTAAAGAAATCAACAGATCCTGCAGGTCTTTTGGAATAGACATCAGGAGTAGTTCCCAGCAAAGCCTGTCGCCGAGATACCTACAGGCAAATATTTTCTGGCGATATCGATCACCACATCTCTATAAGAAAGATGGATGGATTCTGGTGCTACATTTTCCATGATAGAAGGGAGAGAGGAATTTTTGGTTCTTGATCCATCTGATGTTCCATCCCCTAGTATGAAATGGTCAATAATGATTGCTGAAGTTCCCGCTGATTTTATCTTGCTAAAAAACTGGTTTGCATCGTTTAATGGATAAAGCGGGGAAAGACAACTCACTGTGAAAATTCCACGTGAGGAAAGTTGCTCCAATGTTCGAATACGGTCTGCAACACTGCAGGGAGGAGGAGGCAGACCGGGAAGAGTGTCTCTATCCCCCTCTATTGAAATATGAACCCTTAATTTGCAATTGCGGGAAAGCTCCACGATGAGATCCATATCTTCCAGAATAGCGGAAGAGTGAGTTTGTAAAATTATTTCGTCAGGAGAAGTTATTCTCATCGCCTGAAGCACTTTTCTGGTAATTCGATATTTTTTTTCTGCAGGTTGCCAGGGATCGGTTGAACTGGACATGAAAATGCTGAAGAGTTGTGAGTTCTTTCTGGCCCAGGCTTTTTCCCTTTTTGCAGTTTGAGAATATAAGTCAGCAGAGTTGGTTTTAACGTCAACAAAGCTTCCCCATGTACGGCCTTTGTTTATCCATGGATTTAAACGGACGTAGCAACCTTGGCCGCAAGAAGAGTTTCCATATCCGCAACCGCTATAAGGGTTTAGAGAATGAGAGGAAACTTTTTGGAGATACCCTGTGGTGCGGGTCAGAATTGATTTGTTTTGAACCGGGTTTATCTGCACAATTTGTGTGGGCAAAATAATTTTGCGAAAATAAATTGTCAGGGGATTTCATTCCATTTAATCGAACTAAAATTTCTGCTGAAGCCAGGACCGGGTTGGAAAAAAGATTCATAGCCCCCCGTCTTTTGATTTGGCATAGTAACGATCCAGCGCTTATCTGGGAAATTTTTGAAATCCCCAATCTGGACTTTTTGATAGTCTGTTTTGGTCAGGGTAAGATAACCTCTTGTTTTCCCATAGAAATATTGACCGTATATGGTCACGGTAGTACCCGGAGGGCCATACAGACTCAGTGAGTATTCTCCTTCACAAAAACGGTTTCGCATATTGCTTGCTGCAACAATGTCATTGTCTTTCTCGATAACCAAAACCCGGTTGCAGAGTCGACCCTGCATATGCATAGTTATTGGATCGGCTATCCTTTTTAATAGTACGAGCTTGGGTTTCCTCTCTCTGCTCCAGGAAGGTGTGACGAAAATGCAAAAAAGTAAGGAAATGATTAGAATCGTTTTGAATTTCATAACTAAATGTCTTTCACCCGTTGGCCCAACTTTGTAAATAAACCACTTCAATTGTTCTCAGTGTGTATCCTTAAGTGCTCTATTATTTTAAGGCAAAATATTGTATTCTGCAAAGTCTGCCCTCACTTTTTTTAAATATTCATGCCATTGGATTTGCAGAGCCAAAATAAAGAAAGCCGTAAGAATTGAAAAGTTATTCTACTAAATATTTATTTATAGGAATCAGTGCTTCCATTGGGATTTTTATTCTGGACGCGTTACTCCCTCTGGGTATCGCGGATGGCATGCTTTATGTCGCGCTTGTTTTGCTGGGGATGATGGCGCAAAACCGTTGGTTGATAATAATTGCTGCTGTTTTGGGTTCTGCATTGAACTTGCTGGGATATTTCCTTTCTCCGCCAGGAGGAGATTTGACACTCGTAATAACAAACCGGGTATTGGCTTTTTTAACAATTTGTCTCACGGCAATTTTATGCCTGTTGAAAAACAAAGCCGACGAAAAACTTAAATCAGCCCGAGATTTTCTAGAAACAAGGGTTGAAAGCCGAACCGCAGAACTGCAAGACGCCAACCAACGCTTAAACGATGAAGCGGAAAGCGCGAAATTGGTTAAAATCATTGCAATGGCTTCCAATGAAACTCGCGCTATCAACGATACCCTTTATTTTTGTATTGAAAGAGTGTGTAAGTTTGCAGACTGGCCGTTGGGTCACCTTTATTTAACGGCAGAAAATCCTGTCACCAGGTTAACCCCTACCGGGATATGGCATGTAGGGGATCCAGGGAAATTTGATGTGTTTCAGAAAATCACCGGGGACACCCCTTTTGAAATTGGTGTGGGTCTTCCGGGGCGGGTGCTGGCCAGCGGAGAACCGGAATGGATCATTGACGTTACAAAAGATCCCAATTTCCCCCGTGCCAAACTGGTAGAAAATATTGGTGTCAAAGCAGGTTTCGCTTTTCCCATCTTAATAGGGGCAGAGGTGGTCGGCGTGATGGAGTTTTTTTCGACGAAAGCCGCTGAACCCGATAAGGAAATGCTGGCGATCATGGCACAAATTGGAACTCAACTGGGCAGAGTGTTGGAAAGAAAACGCGCACTGGATCAAAGTGAAACATCTCAGGAACAGTTGCGTAATCTTTACCATCGCTTACAGGAGGTTCGCGAAGAAGAAAGGACTCGAACGGCAAGGGAGGTACACGACCATCTCAGCCAGCTTTTAACCACAATCAAGCTGGAACTTTCTTTGTTGGATAAAAAACTCACTCATTATAATCCAGGAATAAAGGAGTCGACCCAGCAGCTACTGGATATGAGTGATGATGCAATTCAATCCGTACAAAGAATTGCGATGGATTTAAGACCTCCCATTCTTGACGATCTGGGCCTTTCTGAAGCCATTGAATGGCAGGTTAAGGAGTTTAAAGGGCGAACCGGAATCCAATGTCAATTTCTTAACCAAATGAATGGTTTTGAGCTGGACCTGGAAAGGTCTACAACCCTGTTTAGAATTTTTCAGGAAACATTGACGAACATCGCTCGCCACTCACAGGCAACACGGGTAGGCGTCAAACTATACACCTGTAAAGAGAATATTAATTTGCAAGTTCAGGATAATGGATGTGGGATAACAGCAGAGCAAATACAAAACTTGCGGTCATTAGGTTTGCTTGGAATGCGTGAACGCGCTATGGTATGGGGAGGAAATGTAAAAATAAACGGTGCCCAAAAGGAGGGCACTACAGTCACCATCAACATTAAAAAGGACGGAAATGGTAAAAACGAAGGAGAAAATTAAGGTAATTATCGCGGATGATCATCCACTTTTTAGAAGAGGCCTGAAGAATGCATTTTCTGATACGCCTGACATTGAAGTGGTGGCTGAAGCGGAGAATGGGGATGACCTGTTAAAGAAAATTCCTGGAAGTGACCTGAGTGTTGCTCTGGTTGACGTTGCTATGCCGGGCAAGAACGGGTTAGACCTTTTAAAACAGCTTCGAGATGAGCAGCCCAAGCTGCCAGTGCTTGTTTTAACGGTTTATCCAGAAGAACATTATGCGGTCCGGTTTTTTAAAGCAGGAGCATCAGGTTTTATTACCAAGGAAAGCAGTACCGATCAAATTTATGCAGCAGTTAGAAAAGTTGCGAGCGGAGGCAAATTTGCCAGCCCCGCAATCACTGAAAAGCTGGCGTTTGATTTCGGCAAAACCGACCGCCCTTTGCATGAAAACCTTTCCGATCGCGAACATCAGGTTTTTATGATGCTTGCAGAAGGTGAGTCGCCCACTGACATAGGCAAAAAATTGTCATTGAGCGTAAAAACTATCAGCACACATCGATCGCGTATTTTGGATAAAATGCAAATGAAAAAAAATGCAGAATTAATTCATTACGCTATCTCGCACCGCCTCCTTCAATAAGTAATCTTTTATTGCTGATAATTGCGCTACCCCACCCGAAACACCCTCACAAGCCTACTATCCCTATGCATGTAGGACAAATGCCTACCTATTTTATAGGACTAATAGCTTAATTTTTATCTATTTGGACTACTAAAAAAACAGAGGCAGGCCTATATATCCATTAAGGTGGATCAATTAAACTCTCTCCCAGGTAAATATGAAAAGGCCTTATAAACACAGGTTTGATTAGTGTTCTTTTAATAGTGTTTCTTTAACGCATAAAGGAGAGGGTTATGAAAAAGATTTTTGTTTTAACAGTTGCTTTCATCGCTGGTTTTGCTCTGACAGCTAACGCAGGTAGCATCGCTCCCGGTCAAATGGCAAAGTGTAATGATGCAAAAAGCATCACACTAGAAACTGCAGGCAATAAAAATGATGCCAGTGGTAAGAATGGTTTCACGGTTAATGATCGTGGTGGCGCGAATCTTTCTATTTGGAAATCTTCAAACTTCACAACGATTCCAGTGACCTTAGGACCCAACGACAATAACGACAGCGTTAACGGCACAGATGGTGGACGTACGGGTATTCCCCAAAGAGGCGGAATGGGGCACCATAAAGTGACCTTGAAAAGCCAAAATAATTTCAGCCGTGGTGATTCTATTGGTGATATCAGTGGATTGGTTAAAATCACCAACACAGGCACCAATGCAGTAACTGTTACTTGTAACTAAGATTTAAGTAAGGACTTAATAAGCGAGTTAGGGCCTTACCCTAGTGAAGCAGCCGACCACTCCCTGGTCGGCTGTTTTTTTTTGTCCTTCCTCCAAGCTTCCAGCCATGTTTTCCTTTTCAAATATGAGATTTGCGGACGGTTAAATAATTTTCTGGATATCTTGTCGGGTTAATTCTTTTTATTTGTAGGAATTTTAGTTGGCAATCTGGTTCTGGATAGCAGTTTTATTGCTCTTGTGGTTGGGTGCATCCTTTCGGAGGGTTCACTAGGTCGGTTGGCTTCTTTCCCTTGTTATCAGAATTTTCTCATAAAAATATCTAGAAAAATTCTCATATTAAAAACAGTTTTATGCCTATATCACCGGATTAGTGGATCAATTAAACTCTCTCCCAAGGAAAGATGTGAAAAGCTCTTAATAACGCGAGAAGTTGAGTGTTCTTTTAATAGTGTTTTTTTAACACCAATAAGGAGAGGGTTATGAAAAAGATTTTTGCTTTAACAGTTGCATTTATCGCTGGTATGGCGATGACAGCTAGTGCAGGTAGCATTGCTCCTGGTCAAATGACAAAGTGTAATGATGCTAAAACCATTACCTTGGAAACAGCAGGTCCTGCTAACAAGTCTAACGACAAATTTGGTTACACCAACAATGATCGTGGTGGCGCAAATGTTTCCATTTGGAAATCTTCAAACTTCACAACGATTCCTGTGACATTAGGACCAAACGACAACAACGCTAGTTTGAATGGTACTGACGGTGGACGTACGGGTATTCCCCAAAGAGGCGGAATGGGTAAACACAAAGTAACCCTGACTTCTCAAAAAGCTTTCAGCCGTGGTGACTCCATTGGTGATATCAGTGGATTGGTTAAAATCACCAACACCGGAACCAATGCAGTAACTGTTACTTGTAACTAAGATTTAAGTAAGGGCTTAATAAGCGAATTAGGTTCTTGCCCTGGTAGAAACAGCCGACCGCTCCCTGGTCGGCTGTTTTTTTTTGCCCGCCGTTTCGTTGGATGTGGATTATCCTTAATTTCTTCCAGCTTATTTGTTACTCTTAGCCTTCCTTTTATATCAACCTTCTAAAACTTCAGGATTTTGAATATGTCAGCTCCCGTTAAAGTTCGCTTTGCTCCCAGTCCCACCGGTTTTTTGCATATCGGGGGTGTGAGAACTGCCTTGTTCAACTGGTTGTTTGCCAGAAATCAGGGTGGACAATTTGTTTTACGAATAGAAGACACAGACCTTTCCCGATCAACTGAAGAGTCGATTGAGGAAATTCTGGAGTCCATGCGCTGGTTGGGACTGGATTGGGATGAAGGCCCTTTCCGGCAAACGGAGCGACAGGAAATATATACGCAAAAGGTGGAACAATTGCTTTCAGCAGGAAAAGCCTATCGTTGTTATTGTACGCCCGAGGTGCTGGACCAAAAACGCAGCGAAGCCCAGAAAGCAGGATTGAAACCGAAATACGACGGCACTTGCCGTGAACGGTCTGATTTTCCCGAGGGAGCTCCTTCGGTCATCCGCTTCAAGGCTCCTTTGGAAGGTTCTGTAATTGTCGATGACCTGCTACGAGGAAAAATTATTTTTGATATTACCGAATTGGATGACCTGATCATACAGCGCACCGATGGTACACCTACCTATAATTTCGTGGTGGTTGTGGACGATTCGGAAATGGGCATCACCCATGTCATCCGAGGCGATGATCATTTGTCGAATACCCCACGCCAGTGTTTACTGTACGATGCACTGGAATTTACACGACCGCAGTTTTCCCATATTTCCATGATTCTAGGGCAGGACAAATCACGGCTCAGTAAGCGTCATGGTGCTACTTCAGCATTGGCGTACCGTGACATGGGTTACCTTCCCGATGCGATGATCAATTATCTCGCGCGGTTGGGTTGGTCGCATGGCGATCAGGAAATTTTTTCGCGTGAAGAGTTGATCCAACATTTCTCATTCGATTCGGTCAATACCTCCGCAGCGATTTTTGATGCCGACAAACTGTCCTGGGTCAATGAGCAATACATCCAGTCAACCCCACCCGAAGATCTGGCCCAACACCTTGAACCGCATTTGATAAAGTCAGGGATTTTACCAGAGGGTCACGGACTCTCTCCGCAGGAAATTGCGAAGGTGATTCCCTGTCTGAACCAAAGGGCAAAGACCCTTATTGAGATGGCCGAAAAATCTGCTTTCTTTTTTAAAAAGGAAGTGGAGTTCGATGAAAAAGCCCGCAATAAATTTTTAACAGATGATGCAAAGCCTCTACTTGAAAAAGTAATTGCCGGACTTTCTGCGCTGGAAGATTTTTCCGCCGAGAATATTGAATCCCTATTCAAAAATATTGTTGAAGAAGAGGGGATGAAGCTGGGCAAATTGGCGCAACCGGTTCGAGTGGCTCTGACCGGAACCACGGTAAGCCCGGGAATCTACGATGTCATCCTGCTCCTCGGTAAAGAAGAAACGATTAAGCGTTTAGGGAATTGCTTAAAGCATTAGATGATGTTTGTAGCCAAGTAGCGACTCGACCACTTTACTAAAATGGCTTGGTGGAATACGGGGCTGGAAGTGAGGGCCGACTTTATGAGTTGAGTGGGAACTGCCTTTTCTTGAGTTCAGTGCAAATTATCACCACTAGCAATTTAATTCATATGAAGAGGATTCACCCAGAACCCAAAATTAAGTTTAAAATCTTGTTTATTGAATCCGGAAGGGTAGAAATTTTTTGAACATCCGGCGCAAGAGCTACAAGAGTGTTCCATAATTTCTTAATTTTGCTTTCGTCCTTTTGTTCTTTTTCGAGTTCATTCTGGAGTTTCCCTATCTGGGACTGTGCTATCGATTGTTCTTCTTTATCAAGGTTAGCCTTCTCCAATTCTCCAGCAATGGACTTAAGCCAGGCTTTAGTTTCACCATCCAGCTTCGTGGAGTTATCTATTTGGGCAAGGTTCCAGGTTTGATTCCAGGAGTTGTCACCTAAGCTGGAGTTGCTAACGTCGCCGCCTATATGGGTTTGTCGGTTATCGTTTACGGTGATACCCCCTAGATTTCTAGATAAATTTAAATTAGCTTCAGTTAATTGACCAATTTGCTTATCCTTTTGCTCACTTTCTTCTTCTATTTCACGTAGCTTCTTTAACCATTCATCGTTATTGGTTTTTTCTTCAAAATCAGTTGGTATGTTATTTTCCAAGATTTGTTCAAAAGTTGGAAGGCTGGTATAAAGTTTCTCAAACTCCCCATCTACAAAATTCCTGGCCTTGGGTACCTTGTTCTTTCCATCAGGATCATCATAGATATGTGCACATTGGACACCCTCGATTTTCCATCCATTCCGAGCCGCACCCCACAATTTAGCCCCGCGCAATTTTGCATTCGATAAGTCCGCGCTGAGAAGGGTCGTTGCGGTCATATCCGCATCCTCAATGTTTGCTCCAGTGAGGTTTGCCCCGATAAGGGTCGCTCTGAGGAGATTAGCTCTGTTGAGATTTGCTTCTTTCAGGTTTGTTAAGTGCAGATTTGCCCTGGTAAGGTTTGCTCTAGCAAGGTTTGCCTCCGTAAGGTCAGCATTGAAGAAGTCTATATCACTAAGAACAGCTCCTACCAGATTAGCTTTAATAAGTTTTGCTTTTTTGAACTTTGCCCCCGAGAGCATTGCCCCTGTAAACCTTGCCCCGGAAAGGTCTGCCCCATATAGGTTTGCGCTCGTGAGGCGTGTTTCGTAGAGTTCCGTTTCGGCTAGGTTCGTCCAACTGAGGTTTGCCGCAGTGAGATCCGTGAAACTTAGGTCTACCCTAAAGAGATTTGATTCGCTTAGTTTTGCAATTTGGAGGTTTGCATTTTTAAGATCTGCCCAACTGAGGTCTGTTTCGCTTAAATCAGGTATAACATCAGGGTTTTCCTTTCGCCATTGGTTCCAAGTTACGACGCCCTGCTTGAGAATTTTCATGTGTTCAGGATTTGCCATGGTTTAACTTTATCACAATCGATTTGGAAACGTGAAGGGGATGAAGGGGTCAAGTCTTTCCTTGACTACATATCTGTATATTTTTTCCAAAATATAAAAAATTTGAGTGTTTAAATATTGTAATTTGAAAAATTAAATTGATCCGTTTTTCTTTTCTACCATTTCGCCAATATCTTTGACTTGTACATTCAGATTTTTTGCTTTAACAGCATCTTCCAACATGAGAACGCAAAAAGGACATGAGACAGCAATGGTATCCGGTTCGTTGACCATCAGCTCGTCGAGTCTATGATGGCTCATGCGCGTTCCGGTATTTTCTTCGAGTAAAAAGCGAGCCCCGCCAGCACCGCAACAGGTACCGGTTTCCCGGCTTTGTTCGATTTCATTTATAGAATTTTTATTTAATATTTCTCGAGGGGCATCATAAATTCCATTGTGTCGGCCCAGGTAGCAGGAATCGTGGAAAACAATTTTTTCTTCTTCATTTTGTTTTGAAGAAATTTTTCCTTCATGAATTAATTTTTGCAAAAGTTCTGAGTGGTGAATCACTTCAAGGTGCGCCCCGAATTCCGGGTATTCATTTTTTAATGAGTTGAGGCAATGCGGACAGTGGGTAACCACTTTTCGTACGCCTTTTTCTTTGAAGGTTTGCGCGTTTTCGGTTGCCAGCATATCGAAAAGATATTCGTTGCCGGCGCGGCGGGCGGGGTCTCCGGTGCAGCCTTCGTCATTTCCCAATATGGAAAACTCAACCCCTGCATCTTTTAAAGTTTGTACAACGGCTTCGGTTATTTTTTTACCTCGCGCATCGAATGATCCGTTACAGCCTACAAAATAAAGGTATTCGGTGGGATTGCTTTTGTCCCAGATGGGAACGCCCAGATCTTTTGCCCAGTCGGACCGCGAGGTTTTTGGAAATCCCCAGGGATTCGACTGTGTCTCCAGAGATTTGAATGCGGATGTAAATTCTTTCGGATAGCGATCTTCGGTTAACACCAGTCCCTGTCGAAGTCCGATAATTTTATCGACGTATTCAATCATCACAGGGCAGGCCGCTTCACAAGCACCGCAAGTGGTGCAGGACCAGAGAACCTCGTCCTCAATGACACCGCCCGGAAGAATAATATCAGAACCGGGTGGACTGTTAAGATTGTCTCGCAGGTCTACGGTAAATTGTTGAGGCGATAAGGGTTTGTCGGTTGCCCAGGCGGGGCAGGCGCGGTCGCAACGTCCACATTGTGTGCAGGTGTGAAGATCGAGCATTTGTTTCCAGCTGAAGTCATCTGTCTCTACCAAACCAAAGGATTCTTCCTCTTCAAAATCGATACGGTTTAGGCCATTGCCAGAATCCAGTTTCGAAAAAAAAACGTTTGGGATGGATGTCAGAATATGAAAATGTTTGCTGCGTGGCAAAAGGATTAAAAAGATAAGGATGGATGAAACATGGGTCCAATAGGCCAGACTGTGAAGGTTGCCCAAAAAATTGTTTGAAAGTCCCTTAAGAACGGGAGCCAAAATCGACCCGATGGGACCGGTTTGTCCTTCGGGGTGAAGGGCCAGGAAAGCAGAATCAAACAACATATCGCTGACCATTATGGCGAGTATCAAGACCAGAATGAATAAACCTTCGCCGGATAAAGTGAGTCGTTGGGGTTTAAGCACAACTCTTCGATAGAGCGCGAACAGTACTGCTAGAGAAACCAAAACCATCGCCAAATCTTTAACCCATGCATAGGCCGTAAAAATTGGAGCACTCCCGGGGAATGAAAAGTCGGTTTGAGGAAAAAAGCCGATGAAAAAGAATTCTGCGGCACGAAAAAGCAGGATCAGGAATCCCCAGAAAATCAGAGCATGCATCCATCCGGCATTTTTATCCTGCATCAATTTAGTCTGACCGAAGGCGATTTTCAGGGTGACATTTATTCTTTCAAAAATCCGGTCACTTCTTTCGGCTGCTTTGGCCTTCAATAAAACTTTCAACTTAGGCCAGGCCGCCACTAAAAATAGGGTGAGAGCTAGAAGAAATAGCGATCCCAGTATCAGAGGTTGGGTTTCTGATGATGTCCATTCCAGTGCGCGATTAAGGTTAGGAGTCATTAATTTATTGGTATTTAAGGGGATATATTAGTTAGCTTATTGTTTTTATTTAGAATAGCTGTTTTATTCAACGACGGGGTAATATATAATTATTAATGAAGGATTTCTCCCAATTTTTAGGAGTTCTAGCTTTGTTAAATGTTTCTCGATATTTCATTGGGTTTCTGGCGGCTTTGATTTTATGCGGTCCGATGATTTCTGGAACTTCAGCCGTTCCCTTGGAAAATGCATTCGATGAAGGTCAGGCCAAAAATCATCTGGATATGAATCGTCCCTGGGATGAGGCCCCACCCGTATATTATGAACTAAATCCGCATCTGACAGACGGTATCAATGAACCGCATCCGTTGCCTGCTTATATCAATCGAAAAACTTATAATCAATTATTGAATATTGAGCCGGTGAATCAAGTTCAAAGTAAAATATTTAATCAGAAGCTTTTTGACAGCCTCCAGAGAATTGGTGTTTTGGGGTTTGAGAACAAAACCTTTGCTCCCTTTGAGGATAAATCAGCCGGGGAAGCGGTATCCAGGCAGGCTTATCAGGAGTTGAAGGCGAGTAAAAATTATTCAAACATCATCCCTCCACAGATGATGGAGGATGCGCGCTTCAAAATTGTTAAAACCCCCGGAGACAATGCCACTCAAAAAAAGGATAAGCCCAATAATAGTAATGAGTTGAGGGAAGAATTGGTTTCGACAGATGCGGTTGATGCAGTTTTGGTGGGCGCGGTCACAAAATATTCGAATAAGTATCGGGACCGGCGTGGCAAAATCAAGAGCAGTGTTGTCACCGGACTGGAGTTTTCTGCTTTTCTTGTAGATCCGAGAACGCAAGAGGTCATCTGGGGCGCGCGCTTTGTGGGAAGTCAAAAGCCAGGATTAAGAAACTTCAGCCGAAATAATGGGGTTTGGAAGAATAAAGAAGGTTTTACCCGTACAGCTATGAAAAACGTTTTGAAAGAATTCCGCAACAGGGACTGAAAAATTACCCTATAATTGATCTTATGAATTCATCTTTTGATAATTTGCCCGAAACGCAGGCGGATAAGAAACGCAAGTTGTGGAAGAAGCTTTTCCTGCTCAATTTATGTATATCCCTTGTTTTGGTAGCTTCATTCTGGTTGCCCGAGAAGCTGATGAAGTTGAATGAATTTCTTGATTCACCCAGTGTTGATGTTCCGGGTGAAGGGAAAATGGCAGAAAAAGAAAATAAAAATACAGAGTCCGTACAGGAGATACAACATGCAAGGCTACTCAGTTCCAGGGTGACCACGGTGAATGCATCTTCTGAAAAAGAGTATGTATATTTCAACTTTGCAAGCGGCAAGCCTGTTAAAATTCATGATTCTTCTTCCCTGGAATGGGACCTTGCGTTCCGAAGAAGCAAGGTGATAACGAACGGAGGGGCATCCAGTAAATTGGGGAAAGCGGGTTTGATAGACTTGGGACCGGTGGGTTTCGATACGGTAACGGAAGCGCCCAAGGAAAACTATGTGCTGGATGTCAGCACCCGTACCGATACGGAAAACCCCGTCATACTGAAACCCTACAATTATAATTACCTGACGCATAAGCTGAAGGCCAAGAAAAATGTCTATGCTGCGCGTACTGCAGATAACAAGTTTGCTAAGTTTCAGTTCATAAATTTTTATTGCGATAACAAGGAAGTAGGGTGCGTAACAATCCGCTTTGTTTACCAGGATAACGGCTCAAATAGCTTTTTAAAATCTACTGGAGATTTTTCAACGGCCTCAGCTGAGATTGCCCCGGCTGCGCAATCTACGACTTCTACATTTTGAATTCATAAGCGCAGCTAAATTTCCTCCTTCCCTAGACCCGTATTTTTTGATAGAAATAAAGCTTCCCTTTCTCACTTTTATGCGAGGGGAAGAGTAATCAGTAACTAAAACATGAAGATTTGGAGAAGATAAGAATGCCTACATTGAAGGGACTTTTGTTTAATCAATTTGCCGCAGAGGGTCTTACCTCGCTGGTGGAGGAGATGCAGTCAAAATATACCGCTAAAAAGGGACGTCGGTTCAATCATAACAACGTTACCTATGAGGTAAGCCGCCCTAGTCTTAATGAGGGGGCTATAGAGTATGAAATAAGTTCAAAAATCCCTGAAGATGAAATTAAGACGCCAAAAGAGATGCAGGCTTATTTTCAGCAGATCAAAAAAGTTCTTTCTAAAGGGAAATTCAAACCTGAATCTATGGAGATGGAAAATATAGTTTGGGATTCCAAGAAGGAGACAGAAAAAAAGCGGGATTATGTAAAGCTTCTCTACAAGTTCCCCTTGGATGAATTATTCGATGATAAACAAGTCGCCAAACGACACGAAAGCATTCGAGCAGGTAAGGACGATCCCGATGTTCCCGATTCGGCGAGTGCTTTTACCACAGCGGGTAATGTGGTTTTAGCTGACGTTAGAGACACCGTCCAGAACATTGGCAGGGATAACGTTAATAACCTGATTGATGCAAATAAACAGGTAAAAGCCGCATTGAAAGGTTAATTTTTCATGGGAAATATTCGCTACTTTCTGGGTCGCACTCTTCAACTCATCGGATTGGCTACTATTTCTCTTGTGGTTTTCATGTTTTTTACCCAGATGAGTATGGAACCGCTGTTGATTTGGTCGCTATTAGGGGCTACCGAGTTTTATGGTGGAACCTGGCTTTTGGGAAAAGAAGGGCAAACCTGAAAGCTTGTTGCTCGTGGTACTGAATGAAACCTGCCTCCCAGCTTATTAAACTCAGCCTGCCTTTATAGGGATTTTTTATGAAAGAGCTTCTCGCGGAACCTGGTTTTCTGGCTCCTTCAGGAACGATTGGAGCGGACGTCAGTTATCTATTGGCCGTTGTTTTCACAGTTCTGTTCCTGATTGCCTGGGGAATGGCAAAAAAGGCCCAGGGAACCCGACACCATAAACTGATTCTAGTTTCCATGGTTTCGATGATTATTTATTTTGTGGGCTATTATTATGCCCGATCTTTGGGTGTTCTTTCTTTTGAAGGCAGAGAAGGATTCGGTGGTCCGGATGATGTTTATGAAAATGTCTTCAAACCCGTTTTAATCACTCACCTAACCCTGGTCGTTTTGGGAATGATTCTTGCCTTTTATATGCTTTCCCAGGGATTTAGAGCTAGTAAAAAAGTGGAGGGAGAATACCTTCTAAATGATGGGGAGTTAAAAGTCAGTCCGCGTAAATTCAAAATCGTAATGTTTACTATTTTGGGTTGTTGGATTGCAATGCAGGTGTTGCTTTTGGCGACTCGTGAGAATCCATTAGGGGCCAGTATCGCTTACGGGTTGATTTTTGCCACAGTGGCCCTGGTGGTCAGTTTGGAAAAATTGATTGAAAAAATGTTGCCAAATGGGGCGAATCGGCATCGGGTGCTCGGCCGGTTTACGATGGTCATTTATGCTCTCATCTTGATTACCAGTACCGCAACCTATCTCATGCTTTATTTTATCTATCCGCTGAAATCTTGATAATTGGATTACCAATGATTGGTGGGGCGTTTAAAAGGGGTATAAAAGCGGGAAATTCTTTAAAACAAGGGGTTTTACTCTTGACACCCCTTAAATTAACTGATAAATTTCGCGGAATTATATGACTTCGAAGTACATAAGAAGGAGGTATAAGGCAGTCAAGGCGTTAACGCCAAGACCTATGTAAACGATGGTATCAAAAATTTTTCCGTCTTTGCTTGCCATGGGTTCCTCTAGGGTGAAAAAAGTTCTTTGTAAAAAAAGAGATATACCCTATCATTCACTTTTTAAAGCTGTCAAGATTAAATTGGTATAAAATTTTTCCGGAGCAAACAATGGATATAGAAAAAGTTAAGGAAAAGGCTGGACCCCTCATTTATATTGGAACCGTAATCTTCTGTTTGTGGTTCTTCTATTGGTTTGCATCCGTGTGGCGCTAATTTATTGGGTTGATATACAGTCTTAATTTTATCTTAGGGGGAGTTTAACGAATTATGAATGATTTCGCGGCTGACGAACAGAAAAAGTTTATTACTCCAAAGTCAATTATCTGGTTTTTAATTGCTATGGTTTGTATGGCTGGGTATTACTTTCTAATTAATATCGGGCTGATGAAGGTACAAGGACTGGATTTCTTCTATCTTTGGAGCAGTGGTGCTGGTGGCGGTAGCGGTCACTAGATCCCAAAATCGAACAAATTGAAAATGACAAGCCTTTGGGCTTGTCATTTTTTTTTGCCTTTTTTAAACACTTCAACCTAACTAGCCATGAAGGGTAAACCCACCTGCCGCATTTTACTTTTCCGCCATGGAGAAACTGCTAACTCCAAAGAGGTTTGTTTCAATGGTCACTATGATGTAGGGCTCTCAGAAAGAGGCCAGAAACAATTTCAACATTGGGCAGAAATTTTAAAGCAAGAAGACTTCAAAGCCATTTACTCCAGCGATTTGCAACGCACTCGCAACAGCGCCAAATTAATAGCTGATGAGCATGGCCTTGAACCTGTTACCTACCCTGAATTACGTGAGCTTTCTTTTGGAACCTGGGAGGGGATGAGTGTCTCAAAAGTCGAGGTCGCTTACCCTGGTCAAATGAAAGAGAGAATGCGAAGTGTTGCAACCTTCCAGGCCGACGGGGGTGAAACTTATTCTCAACTGCAGGCCAGGGTGATCCCCAAGTATGAGGAAATTGTAGCCCGTCATACCAATGACCAAATCGTCATGGTTTGTCATGGCGGTGTCAATCGTGTCATCCTCGGACATTTGCTGGGTATCCCAATAGATAAGATCTTCCGAATTCATCAAGACTACGCGGCTCTCAATATCATTCAATATTATGACCAGGAGCCAGTCGTTGAGTATATTGGAAATGCAGAACTATTCTCCTCAGGGAAAGATGAAATAAAAACAGCCATTCAGTAAAGAGGATTTCGTTTGAGCTTTCTCGTACAAATTAAAAATGCAGATGTTTATGTCGGTGGTAACAAGGTTTTAAAATCCTTGAGCTGGTCCATGGGCGAAAAAGAGAACTGGGCGATTATAGGGAATAATGGCACGGGCAAAACCACTTTTATGAAACTGATCTTTGGCGAACTCATCCCCGTTTATGGCGGTGAGGTACGCTGGTTTGGAAATAAGGAGAGGACTCCCCTTTCCGAGGTGAGGGAAAAAATCGGCTATGTTTCCGCAGAATATCAAAGCAGCTACGACCGCCCCGCGCTTGGCTGGGAAGTAGTGGCCTCCGGTCATTTTTCTTCCATTGGTTTGCACGAAGAGGTAACCTCAAAGCAAAAAGAAGCGGCATTCGATTCGATGGCCTACCTCGGAATCGAATATTTAAGTCAGACTCCCTACCGCCAGATGTCTTATGGAGAAGCTAGAAGGATTCTTCTGGCTCGCGCCATGGTTCACCGCACACGCTTAATGATACTCGATGAGCCTTGTACAGGACTCGATATCCCCACCCGCGAAATTTTTCTGGAATCCCTGGAAAAAATGTCACGCAAACGTACTCGAATGATCTATGTCACGCATCGTATCGAAGAAATCATGCCGTGTATCACCCATGTGCTCTATCTGAAAAATGGCAAGGTTTTCAAGCAGGGTAAAAAAGAGGCAATGCTGAACTCAAAAACCCTTTCCAGCGCTCTTGGTTGCTCCGTCAATGTCCAGGAGAACTCCAAACGCTATTGGCTTGCGGGTTAAAGAGGGAAGGGGTAAAATCGTCCTATATTATTTAAGGGAACAGGTTATGCGAGTTGCGGTTTTACTGGCGTTGTTTATTTGGGGAAGTCTGGCATCCAACGCATGGTCTTTGGATGCGGAACAATGGTTTATCGAAGGCAACCGATTTAGCTCTGAGGGGAAATTTGAAGAAGCAGCCAGAGCCTATCAAAAATCGATAGAACAGAATCCACAGGCGCCGGTGGCGTATTATAATCTGGGGATTGCCTATAAAAACTTGCGACAACTGGACAAGGCGGCGGTGGTATTGGAAAAAGCAGTGGAGCTGGCACCGACAAATTTAGATATTCGTCTTACATTAGGAAATGTTTATAATATGCAGGAGCGTTGGAAAGATGCCATCGGTCAGCTCAATATAGTGGTTCACCGGCAACGAAATGATGCCCAGGCGCATGGCAACCTCGGGTGGGCTTATTACAATTATACCGATGGGCCTCCCTTCAAACAGATGGTGATTCTGAACCTTTCCAAGGCGGTAGAATTGTTTAGCAAGCAGAACCAGCCGCAAGCAGCGGAGGCGACACGAAAAATTCTTGAAGAAGCAAAAATAAAGTTCGGCTATCAGGCCGCTATTCCATAAATGGCAACTTAGTAATGAGGAAGCAATGAGCGCAAAAATTAAGGTAACAACCACCCGCAGTGAAGATACTCTTATGTTTGCGGTGAAGGATGACTTACTCCCCTACGGTAAAAGCATTCCCGTCTCACAACCGGGGGTTGCAAGGCTTCACCCCATGGCCGAAGTTTTATTAGCTGTGCCTGGAGTGGACAGTGCCTGGATCATGGGCAACGAAATACAAGTCACTAAAAAAGTCGATCAAAGATGGGCCACCGTAAAATCCCGCGTTATCGAAGCCATTCGCAGCAGCTTGCCAAAATCCTGATTAACGCGGATTGTATTTAACGAGAAGCTGAAAAGAATTCTTTAAATGCCTTTATCAAAGGCAGGTGGTCATGTGTTCCTGCCATCTCACGGATGGAATGCATTGAAAGCATCGGGTTGCCCACATCCACAGTCTGAATGCCCAGGTTCGCGGCGGTGATGGGGCCGATGGTGCTGCCGCACCCCAAGTCGGTGCGCACGACAAATTTCTGCACCGGAACCCCTGCCTTTTCACAAAGGGATTCAAACCAGGCACTCGAAACTCCCTCCGTTGCATATCTCTGATTGGAATTGCATTTGATAACGGGACCCCCATTTAAAATAGGCATATGCATTGCGTCATGCTTCTCGGAGTAATTGGGGTGAACGGCATGGGCCATATCGGCAGAGATAAAAAACGAGTTCGCCATCGACCTGAAAAATGTCTCTCTGGGACTTTCCGAATCCAAAGTCAATCTTTCCAAAACATCTTTGAGAAAAGGTGATCCGGCACCTTGCGCGGAGTCGCTGCCCACTTCTTCATGGTCGTAAAAAGCGATCACCCGCGTCATCGGATCTTTTCCCTTTGATTCGGTCAATGCCTGCAACGCTGCATGACAACTGGCAAGGTTATCGAGTCTACCGGAAAAAACAAACTCTCCGTTAGCACCGCCAATCGATCCCGCTTGCGTATCGTAAAGCGAAAGTTCCATACTTAATATGTCCGCCGGTTTGCATTTTAATTTTTGCGCTACCATTTTTTCGAGCAGATTTTTTGTAGAACCCTTTTTCCCAGCCAGTGAAAAAATGGGAGGCAAATGATTTTGCTTGTTCAGGGTCAGGCCTTTTTCGTTCACATCCCGATTGAGATGAATCGCCAATTGTGGAATTCGTAACAGCGGATCATCGAAGCGAACCAATTTCGATTGCGGTTGTTTCTTTCCTTTGATAATGACGCGCCCTGCCAAAGATAGGTCGCGATCCGTCCAGGTCGTCAGCAATACTCCGCCATAAACTTCTACTCCGAGTTGCAGATAACCTTTTTTGTCGTAAGCAGAATTGGGCTTGAGCTTCAGGTTTGGGCTATCTGTATGGGCGCCAATTATTTTGAATCCACTCGCATCTTGTGTTTTCGTTCCGACAATAAACCCGATCAGGGAAGAATCGTTTCTCGTTAGGAAATATTTGCCATTGTTTGCAAGATTCCACGCGTTGGATTCTTTGAGTTCGGTAAAACCTTGTTGAGTTAAAAGATCCTTCATTTCTTTAACCGCATGAAATGGAGTGGGAGAGCGATCAATAAACTCCAGAAGATCGTGAATGCTTTTTTGCTCTTTACTCATGAAAATCTCCGATTATTTTTACCTTGGGGTTGTTCTTACATCAGGCGAAAATTGTTTCAGCTGGTTTTATAGTATTTGTAAAGTCCTTCTAAATCAATTGTTTCTGAGAGTTGTGTTTTCGTGGGACTCAGGTCTTATATGAAATCCAATTTTAGATTTTGGAGGATTCATAAATTTAGTAAAATAGACCTTTAATTTTGCGGAGTCAAATGCCAATGGGCTTGTTGATCAATGCAGATTTTAAGAAAAAGCTGGATATAAAACTCTACCGATATGATCCGAAAAAAAAGGATCCTAAATATCATGCAGAAATTTTTTCGGAAATGTTTCTCCAGTTCCCTCAGTTTAAAGAACATGTCGCAGCCTACATCGAACGAAACTATTGTTTCGTGGTTAACGATGAAGACCATTCCGACCCCAGCACCCTCCTCAATACCCTGCAACCCGAAGAAGTTCTAAGGTTGAATGAGTGGATACTCATTCGCAACCAACCGGGTACTCTCTCCCGATAGAGGGAATGTTAGCCAGTTGAGGTGAAAAAAATATAAGGTGCTGTTTTGCTTGGTGGGTATTAACCTATTACCAGCGGCGGTTCGCCGCTAGCCGCCGATGGCATGCATGGCGCGGGTGGGTCGCTCGAAATCATCGAGGTTGATCTTGTGTCCTGGTTCTTTAACAAGAACGGCCTGCTTGAGGGTTTCGATGATGGTTTCATCGGTGGCACCGGATCGGATCAAATCTTTAAGGTTGGTTTCTTCTGTTGAAAACAGGCAGGTTCTCAGTTTGCCGTCTGCCGTCATTCGAATGCGGTTACAGTGATCGCAAAAGGGATTACTGACTGCAGTAATGATTCCTATTTTCCCTTTACCATCGGCAAAGCTATATTCACTGGCAGGTCCGATTTCCAGTGAGTTGTCTATGGGAACGAGTTCATAGTTTTCCTTGATCATGTCGACGATTTCATGACCGAATAATACCTTGTCGCGTTCCCATACCTTGTCGGAATCCAGCGGCATGAATTCGATGAATCGTATTTCAAATCCATCGGAGCGGCCCATTTCAATCAGACTCATTATTTCGGTTTCTGAGAAATTGCGTACGGCAACGGCATTAATTTTTATTGATTTAAAACCCACTTTGCGAGCGGTGTCTAGTCCATCTAAAACCGATTGAAGGCAGTCGCGGCGATTGACATCGCGAAATTTTTCGGGATCGAGTGCATCCAAGCTTACATTGAGTCGTTTTAGCCCCGCATCCTTGAGGCTTTGTGCCTGATCTTTTAAAAAGTATGCGTTGGTGGTCATAGCAATGTCGTCAATGCCATCGACTTCATTCAGCATCTTGATAAGAACAGGCAGGTTTTTCCGCATCAACGGTTCGCCACCTGTGAGTCGCAGGCGGTTGATCCCCATCCGGGAAACGATTTGGGCAACTCTCTGGATTTCTTCAAAAGAAAGTAGATTACTTCGATCCATGAACTCAACATTGTCTGCTGGCATACAATAGGTGCATCGAAAATTACAGCGATCTGTGACGGAAATACGCAAATTAACAATGGTTCTACCCATTCCATCAATGAGCTGGGGTCGCGATGTTTGAGGTGTTGCGGTCATGTATAGGCCTTCGCCCTAGCCTTCCTGAAACCCGGAAGAATGGGCCTTTATTGGTTTATGTATATCTAAATTATAGCTTTTTTGATCCGTGAATGTATAGGGTTTGTTTGAACTATCCTATATATTAAAGCAGGTGAAATCCCAAAGATGACCGGATTTTGATACGCCTGGAAGCTATTCGAGAGGGTAAAAATTGCAAAAGATGAAAAATAAACAACTTTCGATAGGCGAAAGCATCTAAAAATTGTAGCAAAGGCATAAATTGATATATAATTAGGAATACCTCCAACATCTGATTTTTGAAGGTGTTGTCTTTTTTCAGAGTGCAATTAATAATTAAAATATAAGGGTTTAACCAGTGACAGTTGCAGAAGATAAGTTTTCCGCAAAGTTTGAGGAAGTGGCTGCAAATATCAAACACCGCGGTGCCTATTATCAGGAGGATGCCTCAGAAAAAGGCATGGCTCTGATTGAAGCCAAATTTAAGGATACAAAACTTTACTGGCTGGCCGATGTGAAAGAAGACCGGATTTTTAGTGCCCGTTTTTTTGCTTATGGAGGGAAAGTTTCTTTAGTGGTAGCTGAAACGCTTTGCTCCATGGTGGAAGGCTTGACCGTAGAGGAAGCATGTTCTCTTTTGAAAGCGGATGTTGAAGCGAAGCTACGCGATAATCCGGATGAGGCTTCTGTTCCCGAAGCAAAGCAGAAAGCATTTGATACGGCTGAGGAATTGCTGAAGCTGGTAAAAGATCAGTATGCATCCGCTAAGGGGGTTGCAATTGCCAGCGCTTCCATCAATAAAGAAGATTTTAAGTCGACCACCGAATTGAATCTGGTAGCTCAAGCATGGTTGGGACTGACCTTGGAAGAACAGAAAGAACAGATCGAGTTGGTTTTGGATGAGCATATTCGCCCCGCTTTAATGAATGATGGCGGCAATGTCCAAATATTGGATGTAACTGATGGTGAGAAAGTGCTGGTTCAATATCAAGGGGCCTGTGGCAGTTGCGGGTCTTCACTTGGCGCCACTTTATCTTTTATGGAATCCACATTACGTAAACATATCTACAACGAAATTAACGTTGTTCCACAGGTGTAACCTGGAGAAATAGAATGAGCGATGATCAAAACTCCGTCTCCGATTTATTGGAAGACAATCAATATAAGTATGGATTCACGACCGATGTAGAGTCAGAAACTTTTGCCAAGGGTCTGAACGAAGATGTTGTTCGTGCCATTTCCAAAAAGAAAAATGAGCCTGAGTTCATGCTCAAATTTCGCCTAAAGGCTTTTGAGAAATGGAAGACGATGAAAGAGCCCGCATGGCCGAATGTGCATTACCCGCCCATCGACTTTCAGGATATCTCTTACTATTCTGCGCCGAAAAAAAAGAAGGTACTGGAAAGTCTCGATGAGGTTGACCCGGAAGTTATGCGGACCTTCGAAAAACTGGGGATCCCATTAGACGAGCAGAAAAAACTGGCGAACGTAGCCGTTGATGCTGTGTTCGACAGCGTCAGTGTTGCCACCACGCACAAGAAGAAACTCATGGAACAGGGAATCATTTTCTGTTCTATTTCAGAAGCTCTTCAGGATTACCCAGAGTTGATCGAGGAATATCTCGGTACCGTGGTTCCTGTTGGAGACAATTATTATGCGGCGCTCAATAGCGCTGTGTTCACTGATGGCTCATTCGTCTATATTCCACCGGACACCATCAGTCCTATGGAAATTTCCACCTACTTCCGCATCAACACCGAAGAAACAGGACAATTTGAACGCACACTCATTATTTGTGCTGAGAACAGTTATGTTTCTTATCTGGAAGGTTGCACCGCACCGCAATTTGACACCAACCAGTTACACGCTGCCGTCGTTGAATTGGTAACTATGGATAATGCAGAAATTAAATATAGTACCGTGCAAAATTGGTACGCCGGTGACAAAGAAACCGGAAAAGGCGGCATCTATAATTTTGTGACGAAACGTGGGAAATGTGCCGGTGAAAATTCAAAAATTTCATGGACCCAGGTAGAAACAGGTTCTGCGATCACATGGAAATATCCCAGTTGTATTTTGCAGGGAGATAACTCCAGTGGCGAATTTTATTCCGTGGCTCTGACCAACGGGCATATGCAGGCTGACACGGGAACAAAAATGATTCACATTGGAAAAAACACCCGATCCAGTATCATCTCTAAAGGAATTTCAGCGGACTATTCCAGTAACAGCTACCGGGGTCAGGTAAAGGTGGGGAAAAATGCTACCAATGCGAGAAACTACAGCCAATGCGATAGCATGCTGGTTGGTGATAAATCTAGTGCACACACTTTTCCTTATATAGAGACTGCAAATAACTCCGTGCAGGTAGAACATGAAGCTGCTACTTCAAAAATAAGTGAAGATCAATTGTTCTATTTCGAGTCGAGAGGGATATCCAGAGAAAATGCCATTGAAGCCGTCATCAGCGGATTCTGTAAAGATGTTTTCAAACAATTGCCAATGGAGTTTGCTGTCGAGGCCCAAAAACTTCTAACCCTGAAACTGGAAGACAGTGTGGGCTAACAAGGCAACTGCCTTGAAGGAATTTCATAGAACCCAATAGTAAAAGGCTTGATAGTCTTGTTTTGTTTGCAAGAGTATTGACCCTTTCCACCGGGCGTGGCCCGGTTTTTTTATTTGTTAATTGAGGAATAGATTGAATGCTAGAAATTAAAGATTTGCATGCAGGAGTTGACGGAAATGAAATTGTGAAAGGGGTATCCCTTTCTGTCAATAAGGGAGAAATTCACGCCATCATGGGGCCTAACGGATCCGGGAAAAGCACCTTGGCTAAAATTCTTTCTGGGCACCCGGCGTATGAGACTACCGCAGGGAAAGTAATATTTGATGGGAAAGATCTTCTGGAAATGGATGCAGAAGAAAGGTCGATTGCGGGTATCTTTATGGGATTCCAATATCCGGTTGAAGTTCCCGGAGTGAACAATGCCGAGTTTCTGCGGATGGCGCACAATGCCAGACGTGTCAGTGCAGGCGAAGAGGAAATCGACCCACTCGATTTTGACGAACTCCTTTCTGAGAAAATGAAAACGCTTGGAATGGAAAAAAAGTATAAAGAGAGAAATCTCAATGATGGTTTTTCGGGTGGAGAAAAAAAGAAAAATGAAATTTTGCAAATGGCCATACTCGAACCCAAGCTTTCTATTTTAGATGAAACGGATTCCGGGTTGGACATCGATGCGCTTCGAGTCGTTTCCGAGGGGGTCAACAAACTTCGCAGCGAAAATAATGCGCTAATTCTGATCACTCATTACCAGCGTTTACTGGATTATATTAAACCTGACTTTGTCCATGTGTTCAGCGATGGTCAAATTATAAAGTCGGGAGATAAATCCTTGGCTCTAGAACTTGAATCCCAGGGATACGACTGGGTGACCTCAGCAAATTAAGGAAAATATGTCCGATACACTCGCAGAACCAACAGAAGAGACTGCTTTTCTTGATCTTCATAAAAAATTCGTGGGAGAAAAAAAGCTGAGCCCCGCATTGTTGTCGATTCAGGAAGCGGCTTTAAGCCGGTTCGAAATGCTGGGCTTCCCGCATTCAAAGCATGAAATGTATACCTTCGTGAGCACGAAGAATCTGGCCGCAACTCCGTTTTCACTTTCAAGCAACACTGAAAGAATAACGGAAGATATTATTGCAAGTCATATTTATCCAGGTTGTGAGAAAAGTTGTCTGGTGTTTGCGAACGGAGTCTTCGATCCCTCTCTTTCACGACTACAAGCGATAGAGTCATCTGTGAAGATTTCATCCCTAAAAGATAAGGATGATGTCGACTACGTCTTAGCCTCTCTTGAAAATGAAAACGATGTATTCGCTTGTCTGACAAATGCTTTTTGTGCAGATGCAACGGTTTTAGAGATTAGCGACAATACTCAAGTAGCAGTTCCCATTCAGGTACTGTTTATTTCTACCGGGGGTGCTTCTGCGCCGGTTATGCATTCACCGCGGTTGATATGGAAGATAGGAAAACTCGCCGAAGTAAAAGTGATTGAAAAGTTTGTTGGTATCAACGCCGGTTATTTTACCAATGCCGTTCAGGATTGGAGGGTGTCGGAAGGCGCAGGTGTTGTTTTAACCAAGGTGCAAGATGACCCATTTGATTCATGGAATTTTTCTAAAACCTGTGTTCACCTTAAGCGCAATTCAAGATTCCATTCAGCTAATTCTTCTACAGGATCGGTTCTAGTGCGTCACCATTATGAGGTTCGACTTGAAGAAGAGGGTGCCGAATTAATTTTAAATGGCGTTAGTGTGCTCGGTGGAAAAGAACAAGTGCATAACTTTATTCGCATTCACCATGAAGCACCGCAATGTGTCAGTCATCAACATTTCAAAAATGTGATCAATGACGAAGGCCGTTCGAGCTTTGATGGCACGGTCATTGTGAATCAGGGTGCGCAATTGACCAATTCCAACCAGTTGATCAATAATCTGATGCTTTCAGATAGTGGACATGCAGACAATAAACCCAACCTGATGATCTTTGCCGATGATGTGAAATGCACGCATGGTGCCACCATCGGTCAGATTGATGATGAACAAATGTTTTATCTGCAAACACGAGGATTGTCTGAAAAATTCGCCAAAGAATTGCTGACAAGAGGTTTTGCCGAAAGCATAATCCAGACCATCGAATTTCCTGAGGTGGTTAAAGAACTCAGTAGTACGCTACTTAAAAAACTGGAGACCAGCAATGTCTGATTCGAATACGGTCGTGACAGGCAATCCTGTTATCGATGTCGAAAAAATACGTAAAGATTTCCCCATCCTGTCTCAAACCGTACGCGGAAAGCCTTTGATCTATCTTGATAACGGTGCCACCACCCATAAACCTTCACGGGTCATTGAGCGGGTACGAAAATTTGATTCTGAAGAGTATGGAACCGTACGTCGAGGTGCCTATAAATTATGTGAGCACTCCACACAGCTTTATGAAAACGTTCGTAAGAATGTTGCCGGTTTTTTGGGTGCGGAAAAGCCGGGTGAAATTGTTTTCACCAGCGGCACCACTCAAGCCATCAATCTTGTTGCTCATAGCTTCGGCAAACGATTCATAAATAGAGATGACGAGATCATCATTTCCAATATCGAGCATCATGCCAACACCGTGCCATGGCAAATTGTTTGTGAAGAACGCGGTGCAAAACTGAAAGTCATTCCCGTCAGTGATGATGGTGAGCTGGTGATGGAAGAGTATGAAAAACTTCTTTCAAACAAGACACGGATGGTGGCTGTCAATCATGTTTCAAATGCTCTCGGAACTGTCAATCCGGTAAAGGAAATAACAGATAAAGCACATGCTGCAGGCGCCAAAGTTTTAATCGACGGTGCGCAAAGTACGCCACATATGAAACTGAATGTCCAGGATATTGGATGTGACTTCTATACGTTCTCCGGTCATAAAATGTATGCTCCCAGTGGCATCGGTGGGGTTTACGGCAAGATGGACCTATGGGAAGAAATGCCTCCTTATGTAACGGGTGGAGATATGATCATGCAGGTCACCCTGGAAAAAACCACCTATGCCAAGCCACCGGCCAGGTTTGAAGCGGGCACACCCCCTATCACGCAGGTGATCGGTTTGGGAGAGGCCATTGACTACCTCAATGAAATTGGAATGGATAACATCGCAGCCTATGAGAACAGTCTTCTTGAGTACGGTACTGCATTGCTAAAGGATATAGAAGGCGTGCGTATCATTGGAAACGCGCGGGATAAAGCTGCGCTCATTTCCTTTCACATTGATGCGGCGCACCCTCATGATGTTGTGACTATGTTGGATCAGGATGGAATTTCCTGTCGTGGTGGGCATCATTGCGCACAACCGACGATGATTCGTTACGGTGTTCCCGCAACCACCCGGGCTTCCATGGCCTTTTACAATAAAACTGATGAACTCGATGCGCTTGCTGAAAGCATCAAAAAATGTATTCGCCTTTTTTCAGAATAAGGCATTTTTCCCAGATAGACTCCCAGAATACCTTGTGAAATTTCTGTGATACAATTGTCCAATAACTTTTAAATTAATCTATGTCATACGATAACGAACTTTATCAGCAGGTCATTCTGGATCACAACCGGAAGCCTCGAAATTTCCACGAAATAAAAGATGCCAGTCATTCCTGTCACGGGATCAATCCGCTTTGCGGGGATGATATAACCATTTACCTGGATGTGGATGAAGAAGAAGGCGTTATTAAGGATGTGAGCTTTCAAGGTTCCGGTTGCGCCATTTCCAAGGCCAGCACTTCCTTGATGACAACCTTTCTTAAAGGTAAAAAAATTGATTTAGCCAGAAAAACTAAAGATGAATTTCATAAAATGATTCTTGGGGAACTGGATCCTGAAAAAGAGGAGCATAGCTTGGGTAAATTGACCCTCTTTATGGGAATCCGTGAATACCCCTCTCGTACAAAATGCGCCAGCCTTGCATGGCATACCCTCATCGGTGCTCTCGATAAAAAGCACGAAGGAATAAGCACCGAGTAAGGGAAGGAGTTCCTTTTGCTCTCCCTCCAAAATCCACTCGATAAACAAACCCGACCAGGAAAACTATTTAAGTCTCTTGAAGGTAATGACCTGCTTTGCACTGCTTGTGGTCATCTTTGTAAACTGCGTCCTGGTCAACGCGGTATTTGTAAAGTCCGCTTTAATTCCGAAGGCACTCTCTTAGTACCCTTTCAATATGCTGCAGGAATTCAAGATGACCCCATAGAGAAGAAACCCTTTTTTCACGCTCTTCCAGGGAGCCGTGCTTTGAGCTTTGGAATGTTGGGATGCGACTTCCGCTGCGCCTATTGCCAGAACTGGTTTACCTCGCAAAGCTTGAAGGATGATGCTTCGACCCAAAGGTCGGTGTCTGTTTCCGCAAAAGATATTTGCGACAGAGCCATCAAAAATAATGCAAAAGTCGTGGTGTCGACTTATAACGAGCCTTTGATTACCAGTGAATGGGCAGTAGAAGTTTTTGAAGAGGCAAAACAGAGAAATTTATGGACCGCATATGTTTCGAACGGACATGGCACCCCTGAAGTCCTGGAATACATTCGTCCATGGGTAGACCTGATGAAAATAGATTTAAAAAGTTTTTCACCAAAGGAGTATCGAAGGTTGGGGGGCAATCTGGATGCGGTGCTGGAAACCATAAAAGTAGTGCACGAGATGGGAATTTGGTTGGAACTAGTCACCTTGTTGATTCCTGATTATAACGATTCCGACAAAGAAACTGCTGAAATCGCGAAATTCATAGCAGGGATTTCAAAAGATATTCCTTGGCATGTGACAGCTTTTCATCCTGATTATAAAATGACGGATCGGGAAAAAACTCCGGTAGAAACTCTATTGCGGGCGTACAAGTATGGAAAAGAAGCCGGATTAAATTTCGTTTACGCCGGTAATCTTCCGGGAAAAGTAAAAAATACAGAAAGCACTTATTGCCCCAACTGCAATGAACTTCTTATCGAAAGAATAGGGTTTCGGGTCGTTTCAAACTGTTTAAAAGGTGGCTGCTGCCCGAAATGCCAAAACCCGATACCCGGTCGTTGGATTAATTCTTGTTAATAGAGTGAGTTGGATATCAAGCGTTTTGAGTGCAAAACCGATACAATTTTAACAGGGTTGTGACAGTCCGGAGGTTGCACCCATAGATATGTAGGTGTATGATAAATAAGGGGTTATTTTAATCCCGCTCGGCGCGTAGCCTTGGTTTTGAAAACTGTAGACAAATAGGAGATTTAAAGATGCCTGGGATGAATCCAGTGAAGCCAATTGTAATTTTTCTTTCCTTAATGATGAGTGGTTTGTTTTTTGCCGGAACCAGTTTGGCAAAACCCGATGACGGAGCCAGTGCTTCGCAAAAATGGGCTGTTGTAAACGGTTTCCGATCTGCCCAATTTGGAATGACCGAACGAGATGTAATTAAATCCATCAAGAAGGATTTTGGAATAGGAAAAAAACAAATTTCCAGAAAAGTTCATCCAAATGAGAAAACCGTCACATTGGGAATCGAAGTAAAAAGGTTATTGCCGGAAAGTGGAACCGCAAAAGTTTTCTATATCATGGGTTATAAATCCAAGCGATTGATTCACATCAATGTTATTTGGGGAAAACCGGTCACGAAAAATCCAAATGCAGAAGCTGTAGTTGCAACCGCAAACCAATTGCGCAATCATTTCGCTCAGAAAAAATATCAAAAAGAAGGGTTTGCCCTCAATGCGCAACTTGGCGAAGGAGTCATTCTGGTTTTTCAGGGCAAGGATCGTAAAGGAAGAGCCGCAAGATTATTATTGAGCAACCCAAAAGCCGAAGGAGATAAAAAAGCAGGCGAAGATATTGCGCTAACTTTATCCTATATCGAAAAACCCCTGGACCCAGATGTGTTCCGAATAAAAGAAGGAGATTTTTAAAGCGCGAACAGGTAATAACCGGTTGATTTCATTTAGTTAATTTTCTCCCCTTCCAGAATGCTGGAAGGGGATTTTTTTTTGCTGTAATAAAAAGGTTATAATTCTAAGTTTTATTTTTTAAATGCTTAAATGGGGAGACTTTTCCCCTTAGTTTTCAATTGAACCAAAGAATTATGACCGCTAAAAATAAATTCTCTTTCTTTCCTTATTTATTTACTTGCATCCTGGTGGGTACGGTCATTTTATTTTCTGCTGTTAACGGATTTTGCCAGTCCACAGATCCCGGTATTCTTGAAAGGCAACTTCGAGAATCCCGCCCGGAGTTTGCACCCCCGCCTCCTGAAAAAGTTCCGGATATCAAAATTGAAGACAGTCGTGAGCTGGTTGATGCGGGGGAGGGTCCGAAATTTTTTGTCCGTGAAATTAAAATCACAGGAAATACATTAATTAGTACCGAAGAACTCGCCCCGCTTGTAGATTTAGGAGAAGGAGAAGAGGTGACTTTAGGTGTACTCACCTTGTACGCCAATGAGGTCACCGCCGCTTACGCTGTACAGGGCTATTTTTTAGCGAGGTCGTTTATTCCGGCACAGGAAATTGAAAATGGTGTGGTCACCATGCAGGTGGTGGAGGGGAAATTAGGGAAGATTAAAGTAGCGGGCAACAAAATCATTGCCTCCGAACAATTTACTCAGAGAATGATTTCTCTTCGTGATGAAGAAGTTTTAAACGAGTCGGCTTTGGAAAGAGTCTTGTTGGAATTAAACAGCTTGATGGGGGTTACCGTGAAATCCGTGCTGCGGCCCGGAGAGCTTCCCGGCACAACGGATCTGCTTCTCCAGGTGACTGAAACTCGACCCTACACCGTCAGTGTGGATGCGGATAATTTTGGTTCCCGGTTCACGGGGCCGGTTCGATTTGGGACCACCGCTACGGTAGCCAACCTGTTTAAACTCGGCGACCAGTTTTCTTTTCGTGTGGTTCAGTCGGAAGATGGACAAGACTTTTTTAATCCGTCCTTTTTGTTTCCCGTAACCAATCGGGGAACCACAGTAAAAGTTTCGTTCACGCATTCCGAGCAAAACCTGGGAGAAGAGCTTAAGATTCTTAGCTCTGGGGGTTCTTCGCAAATTTTTTCTGCGGAAGCTTCTCATCCCTTGCACCGATCAAGAACAGCGCGTCTGTTTGTTAAAGGTGGAATGGAGGCAAGAAATTATACAAATAAACAAAGAGAGAAAAAAACCAGCGACGACAGGTTATTCGATATTTATCTCGGAATCGGTGGAAATTATAGTGACCCGTACATGGGCAGGAATTTTTTTGATTTCACGGCTAAAACCGGATTTTCCGAAACGGATACGGGAGGGTTTCTGAACTCTAGAACCAAAGGGCAGGGCGATGTAACTATTTTCACCACCAGCCTGACCCGCTATCAAAATGCAAGTATCCTTCATAAAAAAATACCAGGTTATTTTATTATGAAAGCGGGAGGCCAGTTCGCATCGGCCAGGGTATTGTCACCCGACCAGACAGCTATTGGTGGGGCGGGCACCGTTCGCGGTTACCCGATTTCCGAGAATTCCGGTGACCACGGTTATACTTTTTCATTGGAATACAATATGCCATGGCCGTGGAAGTTCCCGGTTGCCAATAAAGGTTGGCCTTCCTTTGATAAAATGGTCACAATGCTTGCGTTCATCGATCATGGAAAAGTGTTTATAGAAGATAATGAGCCGGGGGAAAGACATCGAGGCCTCACGGGAGCAGGATTTGGATTCAAAATCAATGTCCCCAAAAAGAATGAGTCTTCTGTGTCGACCAGTTTTTCCTTGGTATATGGGGTACCCGTCATGCATAAAATACCTCCCTCGGATAGCAGTTTCGGAACGATCTTACTGAGCGGCTTGATCAGCTATTAAGTTTTCTTAAATTTCTTAATTACGAAGTGCGGATTTTTTAATAAACGAGCGGTTTGAAAACCTCTGTATAATCGTAACTAATTGTAACTAAAAGAATATTATATGTGTTCCTATTGTTTATCAGGTTGACCTAACTTACAATTACATAAACCATTTTTCCTTCTTTGAAAGGGGAATGGTTATTATGGCTTTTGGGGAGAAAAGGCATGCCAATAAAAATTAGAAATGGAATTTTTTTATGCTTTTTAGTGGGAATATTTTTTCCCCTGCATGCCTGGGCCCAGGAAAAACCGATTGGCAAAATCATTGGCCTCAGAGGCTTCGTTGAAATTTTAGTCAGCGAACCTGTAGCTCAGGTTGAAAAGGGCGATGTTAAAAAAGTCGCCGCGGAATCTTGGCAGCAGATAAAAAAGAATCAGCCCGTTTACATAAAAGATACCTACCGAACCGGAAGAAAAAGCCGCCTCAAAATACTCTTTGAAGATAAAAGCCTGATGGCCCTGGGACCCAGAACCCGGATGTCCGTCGAATCTTATTTATATAAGCCTGAAGACAAACTCAGGCAAGGGGTCATCAACGTGGCGCATGGTCTTTCCATGTACATCGTTAACAAATCGCAAAAGAATAAAAAATCTTCGTTCCGAATTGTGTCGCCCACCGGCAACCTTGCAGCCAGGGGCACCCAGGGTTATGTCAGCTCCAGTAAAACCAAAACCCTCATCGCCAATCAGGCAGGCACCGTACTCATCAGCAACAGTGACCCCAGCGTGGGACTGGAACAAAAGTCGGACTGGAATGGTTCTGATCCTGTTTTCTCAACCGCTGCCTACAGTGAAGCGGTGGATTTCTTTGCACAGACACAGGGAAACAATGAAGTGGCTATGGGACCCATGACACAAGGTACGATTCCTTTGGGGGGTCCTCCAACGGTAAAACCATTGAAGCCAGGAACACTTCAAGCTATTCAGAATCTGGTGCTGGCACCCATTGGCCCCAGCTCCGCACTGAAGACATTGATCAAAGTTCAAACCGGGGGTCCAGCAACGGAAGGCGAAGGCGAAGAGGGTGAAGGCGGTGAAGAAGGCGGTACAGAGGGCGGTACAGAGGGTGGCGAAGAAGGGGGCACTGAGGGCGGCACTGAAGATGGCGATTCCGAGTTTACCAGTGAATTCGAAGCGGGTGGACAGGGTGGCGGTGAAGAAGGCGGCAACGAAGGCGGAGGAGGAGGAGATATCTTTACAGAAACCGCTGCCGATCCTACCGAAGAAACGGATACCGGCTGTACCTCATGATAAACAAAACTCTTAAAATCTTTTGAACCACCGGTGAATACCGATGGACACGGACAAAAGATTATTTGTTTTTGGTTTTTTGGTTAAACCAATAATTTATTGATTTTGGAAGCACGCACACATTGATTGATTATGAAAATAAGTTTTGGAAATGAGCATCCGTGTTTGTGGTATTCCACATTCAACTTCATGCCCCAAAGGGGTACATCAGAGGCTAACAATGGGTTAAGATATGCTCAGTTTCTTAAAATTTATTTCCTTATCGCATGAAAAAGAACTGGATCAATTCATTTACGGTTGCCATAGCCCTGACCTTGGCTTCGCTCTATATCTACACGCTCGACCTTCAGTTTTTTCACCTTCTGGAACTCAAAAGTTACGATTTCAAAATCCGCGCCCGCGGTAAACGACCCATTACCGATCAAGTGGCGATTGTCGCGATCGATGAAAAAAGTCTCAAAGAAAAAGGCCGGTGGCCCTGGCCACGGACCTACATGGCGGACCTTGTTAATAAAATCAGCGGCGTCGGGGCGGCGGTGATTGGTTTTGATGTTTTGTTTCCAGAACCCGACAGCTATGTTCCTTTTCAATCGGTTCAAGAGGCAATAAAGAAAAAGGACCTCACCAATATCGATTCGGAAAATTTGATGCAATGGATGCATGAGGTCGGCGACTCGGACCGTTTGTTCGCGGAAGCCATCTTGAAGTCTGAAAAAGTAGTGCTGGGTTATTATGTTCATACTGAAGAAGACATGTTGGGTGTCAAGGCCGAAAAATTAACCTCAAAGCAGATAGAGTTGCTGGATTTTTCTGAATTCCCAATTGTTCAGCGATTTGATAAACCGGAGGACCAGGTTTCCTTAAGGGTGATGAAATCGGCGGGTCTCAGTCTGCCGAAGTTTGTCGACGCAGCGAACAGTGTGGGTTATTTTTCATATGTGGCTGAAGTGGATGGGGTGGTGCGCTGGGTGCCGATGGTCATGCAGTTGGGAGAAAATTTTTTTCCACCGTTTAGTTTGCAGATGCTTCGCGAAGCAACCCGGCTTAATATGTCAGTTAGCATTGCGCCGTTTGGAGTTGATGAGTTGAAATTGGGCGAGAGTGTGTTTCCAATCTCGGGGAAGGGCGATTTTTTAATCAATTATTATGGGCCTGCATTCACTTTCACGCATTACACGGCGTCTGAAGTGCTCGATGGCAAGATAGGAAAAAAGGAGCTGGAGGGGAAAATTATTCTGGTCGGTGGCACGGCGGCGGGCCTCCATGATATAAAAACATCGCCTTACGGTCCGCTTTTTCCGGGTGTGGAGGTGCACGCGAATATTATCGAGAATCTGATTCAGCAGGACTTCATTGTGCGTCCCACGAACTGGCTGCATCTCCTCGACTTTGGGATAATCTTGGTTTCTGGAATTATTCTGGGTTTTATATCGATTTACTTTAAGGCTTATGCAATGGCTGGCATGCTCTTGCTTGGGGTTGGCAGTTACCTGGGTGCGGATTATTTTTTGTTTACGCAAAAGGGGTTGTGGGTGAATACGATCTATCCTGTTTTTACACAGATTTTTGTGTATTCCGGGGTCACTGTTTTTAAATTTGGTTTTGAGGAACGGGAAAAAAGGTTTATCAAAGGCGCGTTCAGTCAATATCTGGCACCGGCAGTGGTCGACCAGTTGATGGATAATCCCAAATTATTGAAACTCGGGGGAGAACGAAAAGAGTTGACCGCTTTTTTTTCGGATGTTGCGGGCTTTTCAACGATATCTGAAAATCTGGAACCGGAGGAGCTGGTAGATCTTTTGAATCATTACCTGACGGAGATGACGGACATCATTATGAGATATGAGGGGACGGTGGATAAGTTTGAGGGCGATGCCATCATCGCTTTTTTTGGCGCCCCCATTCCTCATCAAGACCATGCCCGCCGCACCTGCCTTGTAGCCCTGGAAATGCAACAGCGTCTCGCCGAGCTTCGTGAGGGCTGGAAAAAGGAGGGCAAGCACGAATTGTTCATGCGTATTGGCATCAATACGGGACCCATGGTTGTCGGGAATATGGGGTCCAAAAGTCGCATGGATTACACCATGATGGGAGATTCAGTTAACCTCGCCGCGCGTTTAGAGGGTGTAAATAAACAGTATAGGACTTATACTATGATCAGCGAATCCACTTATCAGCAAGTCAAAGAAGATATAGAAGTCCGCGAGCTGGATTTGATTCGGGTTGTCGGTAAAAAGGAACCGGTCAATATTTACGAGGTTCTTTCAAAGAAGGGGGAGTTGAATGGACAAATGAAAGAAATTCTCCCGGTTTTTAACGATGGACTCAATCATTATCGCAACCGAAAATGGGAAGAAAGCATCCAATGTTTTGAAAGGGTGCTGGCGATAAATGAAGACGATGGGCCCTCGTTGACTTATTTCGAGCGTTGTATTACGTTTCAGGCTCAGCCTCCTCCTGATGACTGGGATGGGGTTTTTGGAATGACCACTAAATAACGGAGAAGCATTATGTTGTTTGGAGAATTTTTATTGAATCAGGGGTTGGTCAAGGAAGAAGAATTGGTTTCTGCTCTGGATGAGCAGCAGCAAAATAAAATGCCCATGGGGCAAATGGCCGTTCAAAAAGGTTTGTTGGATTCCAAAGACTTATTTAAGGTGTTGACGGAACAAAGGAAAAGAGTGCGGGATGCCAATGATTTTGGCGGTATAGCTTTGGAGATGGGATTGCTCAATCAGCAGCAGGTAGAGGAACTGGTTGAGTCTCAAACTACCACCAATGATTTATTGGGAAACCTTCTGGTGGAAAAGGGGATTCTTCCGCGTGAAAAACTGGTGGAGGTATTACGGGAATACAATTCAGTTTGTTCCAAGTAACGTTGGTAATTCAGATTCAACAACTCTGGTTTAATACTGGGAGATTTTAGTGAAAAACAAGAAACAGGTTGGGAAGGCCCTGGGAAGGGTTGTCAGTGGATTGTATGTGGTGACTGCCAAATGTGAAGACAAGGAAGATGCGGTATTGGCCAGCTGGGTGAATCAATGTTCTTTTGATCCTCCCGCAGTAACCATTGCGCTGGCGACTTTGCGATCGGCTCGGCTTTTGGTTGAGGCGTCGGATGCTTTCATCGTTAATGTTCTTCCTAAAGACGATATGACTTTGCTCAAGCATTTCAGCCGTCCGCCTGAAGATATTTTTAAAGGTGTGAAAACCCGAAAGGGTATCGAGGGTATACGGATTTTGAGTGATGCGGTTTCCTACCTTGAATGTGAAGTGGTTCATTCCATGCAGGCCGGTGATCATATTTTGTATGTTGGGGAGATTGTGGGTGGTAAATCTTTAAAAGGCGGCGATCCCTATGTTCATGTAAGGGATAATGGATTTAATTATTGATCGAGTCCGATCATTTTCAGGAAATCAGTACGGGTGATAGCCCAATAAGCTCCCGTAACTAAAAAAGCGACTGCCGATACAATGAAGACACCCAGTTTGACCATTCGTTTAGGGTCTTCTTCGTAGTACTCTTTCAAGTCCCCGGCCATGCTTTCTACAACGCCTTCGTTTGCCGACTTCCTGAACGTTTTATCGATGGCATCGCGACCGTAGATGATGCCGAAAATTACCGCGATAATTAGTATTTCAATTGCACCAATCATTCAACTTACCTTTAGACAGCTAGCAATGGCTCATTGAGCCGAGAAATTGTTTGTCTGCCAATTTATGATATTAAAAATTACCCTCGGAGGTGCTCCGATTCAACCTGAAAAACCAGGAACCTGACAATTCAGGGACCAGCAGGCGGGTCATTTTTTTTGGTCCGGAATTGGGGGATGAGCTACGAGCGCAACGGAACCCATAATCATCCATTCTGCTTTTAGGGTTACCGTTGTTGCGAAATGAAGAGTAAATAAAACCTTTCAGATCGCGCCATGATCCACCGCGGACGACCTTGAACTCTCCACCAATGGGCCCTTTCGGGTTTGCATATTCGTCTATATCCTTATAATACTCGCGATCATACCAATCGTCCACCCATTCTTTAACGTTTCCGGCCATATTATAAAGTCCATATGCACTTTTGCCTTCATCGAAGGTGTCTACTGGGGCGAAAACTTTATGTTTGATTTCCTTAGTCCAGGTCTGATGATAACGGGCGAGTTTTGGAGAAGGCGCCTGATTACCCCAGGGAAAAGTATTGCTGTTTTCACCTCTTGCTGCTTTCTCCCATTCAGCTTCTGAAGGCAGACGTTTGCCCTTCCATTTGCAATAGTCATGAGCTGCCTGCCAGGTGACGTTGTTGATAGGAAAATTTTCCAGTCCGGATCGTGGCTGGAATTTACCGTTAAATATCAGAGTCCCAAATTTATTGTCGAGATAGTAGCCTTTTCTATTGCTGCTGATATTCAAAAAGGTGGAAAAATCTTTTGCAGAGGCTTCATATTTATCGATGTAAAAATCATCCAGAAAAACGCGATGCTCGGGCCCTTCGTCATCCAGACCATTGTTCAATCCCATTTTGAAAATCCCTGAAGGAACAAGCACCATTTCTGGAGGCAGCGAATTTTTTGTCGAGGAATTGGATGTTATTTTGAAAAATAGAGCATCTTTAATTCCATAGGCTTTTAACAGGGATCTCGCTTCATCAGAAAATTTTCCGTTTGCTTCGAGAGCGAGATAGGACTGTAAAAACGACTTCGCTTTTTCAGCTTGTTTTGCTTCCGAGTAAATCCATCCGGAAAAAAATTTTAAATCGGCTCGTTTTGAATGAGTCGCAGATTGAATGTCTGCAATCAAACTTTCTGCTATATCTGGGGGACTGCCGTTCAGTACTTTTCGATACCAGTTTTTCGCATCGGCATACTGTTTTTGCAGCAGGGAGTAAAATCCCAGGTTCATCATAGCCAGTGTGGTTAAGTTTCCTGAACCTTTACTTATCTTTAATCCTCGCAGTGTCCAGGCAGAAGCCATTGCAAGCTCATCCGTTCGATAATAAGTCCAGCCTAACTGGATATAGTTTTTTAAATCATTGGGGTTTTGGTCAATGAGGTATCGATATTGTTCTGTAGCATGGGAAAAATCATTCATTCGATAATAGGCTTCTGCCAGTCCGGCATGGATTTTTTCGTTGCCGGGGAATCGGTTTTTCATGCTTTCCAGGGTTTGAATGGCCAGAGGGTGTTGTCCCAATTTACCGAAAGCATTGGCGATGTTAATTTTATTTTGGATGCTTTGAGGTTGTAATTTGGCGAGTGCTTTCAAATGCAACAAGGACGAAATAATACGATTGTTTTTCAAGAATAGATTGGCGAGTCTTTGGTGCGCGGGTGCAAATGAACTGTTTATTTGAACAACCTGTATAAAACTTTCGATTGCTGCGTCGACGTTACCATTATCTTCATACGCCAGACCCAAATTGAAGAGTGTAGATACATTTCCAGGAGAGGCTTTTAAGGCTAAATTGTAATGTTGTATTGCGTTTTTAAAGTTTTTTTGTTCAGAATAAATGTTAGCCAGATTGTTTTGTGCGTCTATTGAACGTGGATTGATTTCAGTAGACAACTTTAAATAAAAAACTGCTTTCTCGGTTTTTTGGTTTTGGTAATAAACCATCCCTACATTCGAGAAATAAGCGCCCAGAGTTTGTCTGGTGTTCAAGTTGCTTAGAAAATAGGAGCCTCCTTTTTCGGAAGAGGGGAGGTATCGCTGGCGATAAAAACTGTCGGGAAAAGATGTTCCCATTTCAGTTGCTTCAATATTGATTTGGTTGCCCCCTTTTTCGTAACGAACGAAAAAATGATTTGGCAGGGGAACTCCAAAAATTGGTAAATTCAATTTTTGCCCCAAAATCAGATAAAGAAGGGATAGGTTCATACAATACCCTTTTTTCGTTTTCAGCATTCCATGTAGAAAAAGTTCTTCATTGTTTATGGGAATTCCTCTTGCATCTACCTGCTCGGTATATCGGTATCCACCCTTGGTGTGGATGGCATGACGCAAGGAGCGGATTATTGTCTTGGCATCGCCTGGTAAATCTTTTTTTATATTTGTGACCAAGTTGGTAATTTCCTGCCGGAGTGGCTGGGTTTGCAGGGACGGATCCCAATGTCTGGATATAAGGAGCAAGGTTTCGAAAAGATCTATTTCGGAGTTCGGTAACTTTACGATATTACCTAATTTTTTTTCTATCAGTGCGTTTGTAATAGAGCCTTTTGCAATGGTTGGAGTGCAGAAGAAAAACAAGATAAGATAAGCTGAGATAAATCGGAAACGTGATAAAATCATTTTGTGCGGGCTTTGTTTTTTGGACTTTTCACTATTATATCAGAAGTGTTCAGGTGGAGTAGACAAGAAACAAGGATGTTTTTTGATTAAATTTACGGGAAAATTTAGATGAGAATTCTTGTTGCCGAAGATGATCTGGATAATGCGCGTCTTCTGGAAAATATTTTGAAGAAAAATGAACACTCGGTTGAGGTGGTTCCAGATGGTGCCAAAGCCTTGCAACGTTTGCGTGATGAAAAATTTGATGCGCTTTTGACAGACTGGATGATGCCCGAGATGGATGGAATTACTCTTATTCAAAGAGTGAGAGCGGAGGTCGAATCAACTCCATTGATACTAATGATTACT